>Ga0114986_1000205_pt1 | contig 16411 bp, 25 predicted proteins | sample Shrwel1BS1Day17_FD_96988 | JGI IMG/M metagenome (GOLD analysis project Ga0114986, IMG submission 96988) | Subsurface microbial communities from deep shales in Ohio, USA - Utica-3 well 1 S-1-Day17 | ecosystem: Environmental > Aquatic > Deep subsurface > Shale gas/oil reservoir > Produced... | reverse complement strand
TCACCATCACGGCCACCAGCCGGGAGCAGCTCGACGAGTTGTACCGCACCCTCTCCACGCACCCGATGGTGAAAGTCGTCCTGTGAGCATGGCGATGGAACTGCGTCAGCTCGGCCGGGTGGACTATGCGCCCACCTATCAAGCCATGCAGGACTACACGGCTTCGCGCACCGCCGACACGCCGGATACGCTATGGATTTGTGAGCATCCGCCGGTTTTTACACAAGGGCTGGCAGGCCTTTCGGACCACATCCTGATGCCGGGCGCCATTCCGGTGGTGGCCACCAACCGCGGCGGCCAGGTCACCTACCACGGCCCGGGCCAGGTGGTGGCCTACCCGCTGATCGACCTCAAGCGGGCCGGCTACTTCGTGAAGGAGTACGTCTACCGGCTGGAGGAAGCCGTGATCCGTACGCTGGCGCAGTTCGGCGTCACCGGCCACCGCGTGGCCGGCGCACCCGGCATCTATGTGCGGCTCGACGACCCGGCCTCGCACGCGCCGCTGCCGCAGCGGCCACAACGTTCCACGCTCGGCGCGGCGCCGGACTTTGCCGGCCTGGGCAAGATCGCGGCCCTGGGGATCAAGGTCAGCCGCAATTGCACCTACCACGGCCTGGCGCTGAACGTGGCGATGGACTTGGAACCCTACTTCCGCATCAACCCCTGCGGCTACCACGGGCTGCAAACCGTGGACCTTTCTACAATCGGGGTGTCCGTCGACTGGGCGGACGCTGCCAACCTCCTGAGCCACCAGCTCACCAACCTGCTGACGCCCTGAAAGGGCCCGATCCCATGAGCACGCCTGAAGCCAACACGGTGCGCGAAGCGCAATCCGTCGAGACCTACGACCCGACCGCCAAGCAGAAGGCGGCCGCCAAGCTGTCGCGCATCCCGGTCAAGGTGGAAGCCGGCGAGGTACTGAAGAAGCCGGACTGGATCCGCGTCAAGGCCGGCTCGCCCACCACGCGTTTCTACGAGATCAAGGACATCCTGCGCAGCAACAAGCTGGTGACGGTGTGCGAGGAAGCCAGCTGCCCCAACATCGGCGAATGCTTCGGCAAGGGCACGGCCACCTTCATGATCATGGGCGACAAGTGCACACGCCGCTGCCCGTTCTGCGACGTCGGCCACGGCCGCCCCGATCCGCTGGACGTGAACGAACCCGAGAACCTGGCCAAGACCATCGCTGCGCTGAAGCTGAAGTACGTGGTCATCACGAGCGTCGACCGCGACGACCTGCGCGACGGCGGCGCCGGCCACTTCGTCGAGTGCATCCGCAAGACGCGCGAGCTCTCGCCCGGCACGCAAATCGAAGTGCTGGTGCCCGACTTCCGTGGCCGCGACGACCGCGCGCTCGAGATTCTGAAAGCCGCGCCGCCGGACGTGATGAACCACAACCTGGAAACCGTGCCGCGCCTGTACAAGCAGGCCCGCCCGGGCAGCGACTACCAGTTCTCGCTCAATCTGCTGAAGAAGTTCAAGGCCCTGTTCCCCCACGTGCCGACCAAGAGCGGCCTGATGGTGGGCCTGGGTGAGACCGACGAGGAGATCCTGGAGGTCATGCGCGACATGCGCGCGCACGACATCGAGATGCTGACCATCGGACAGTACCTCGCGCCCTCCACCTCGCACCTGCCGGTCAAGCGCTACGTTCATCCGGACACCTTCAAGATGTTCGAACAGGAGGCCTACAAGATGGGTTTCACCCACGCCGCCGTGGGGGCCATGGTGCGTTCCAGCTACCACGCCGACCAGCAGGCCCACGCCGCCGCCCAGGCCCGATGAGCACGCGCCAGGTCACGGACGAGCTGGAGTTGCTGGCCGAGCGGGTCGACCTGCCCGCGCACCCGCGCATCATTGAACTCGGTTGCGGCGCGGCGTACCTGTCGCGCAAGCTGCTGCAACGCTACCCGGCCAGCAGCGTCACCGGGCTGGAGGTCGATGAGCGCCAGATGGCGAAGAACCTGGAGCGACCGCAGGAACGCCTGCGCTTCGTCAACGCCGGCGCCCAGGCCATTCCCTTTGGCGACGGCAGTTTTGATCTGGCGCTGATGCTCAAGTCACTGCACCACGTACCGCTGGACCTGCTGGACCAGGCGCTGGCCGAAGTGCACCGCGTGCTGCGCCCGCAGGGCCTGCTTTATGTGTCGGAGCCGGTGTTCGCCGGTGCGCTCAATGAGGTAATGCGCCTTTTCCACGACGAGGAAGTCGTGCGCGCCGCCGCGCTGGCCGCGGTGCAACGCGCCGTGGCCTCGGGCGCCTGGGAGCAGGTGGACGAAATCTTCTTCGAGACGCCGGTGCACTACCGCGACTTTGCCGAGTTCGAGCAGCGCATGATCGGCGTGACCTTCGTCACCCACCGACTCGATGCCGCCACGCTGGCGGCGGTGCAGGCACGCTTCGAGCCGCACATGACGGCTGACGGCGCACATTTCGTGCGGCCGATGCGTATCAACCTGCTGCGCCGGCGCTGATCCGTCGCCGCGGATCGGATGCTATTAACTTTGTAGCTTTTGGCGATTGACCAGGAAGGTCAAAGTGCCATTTTGGCTTGCAATTCAGGCCGCGGCCATGGCGTCCCAGGCCTTGAGCGCCTCGGCCGCGTACATCAGCGCCGGACCGCCGCCCATGTAGACGCAAACCGCCAGCATCTCCTCCAGTTCGGCGCGCGAGCAATCGAGCTTGCGCAGCGCCTTGACGTGAAAGCCGATGCAGCCGGAGCAGCGCTGCGTCACGCCAATGGCCAGCGCGATCAGCTCCTTATGCTTGGTGCTGATGGCGCCTTCGGCCATGGAAGCGCGCGCCAGCTGGCCGAAGCCGGCCATGGCCTCGGGCTGGCCCTTGCGAAACGGGGCCAGGCTCTCGTTGATGTCCCGGATCAGGGACGGGTGGTCAAAAGTGCTCATGGGCAACTCCGGAGGGTTTGATACACCCCGTAGTATCAAGACCGCACCGCTTTGCGGTCTTGATGTAGCGCAAGGCGCGAGATCAGCCGCCCAGCAGTGTGGCCGGCTCGTCGTGCGCCAGCACCGCCTGCGCCCACGGCGTGAGCTTGGCCGTGTCAGCGCGCAGCACTTCCTGCTTGACAGCCAGGATCTGTGCCGGATGCATGGAGAAACTGCGCAGCCCCAAGCCGAGCAACAGGCGCGTCATGCTGGTGTCGCCCGCCATCTCGCCGCAGACGCTGACCTCCTTGCCCTGGGCGCGGCCCTCGGCAATGGTGTCGGCCACCAGTCGCAGCACTGCCGGGTGCAGCGGGTCATACAGGTGGGCCACCGACTCGTCGGCGCGGTCAATCGCCAGGGTGTACTGGATCAGGTCGTTGGTACCCAGCGACAGGTAGTCGAAATGCCGCAGGAAGGTCTTGAGCATCAAGGCCGCGGCCGGGATCTCGATCATGGCGCCAAGCTTGACCGGCCCGTAGACCTTGCCTTCACGGTCCAGCTCGGCGCGCGCCTGCGCAATCAGCGCCAGCGTCTGGCGGATCTCGCTCAGGTGCGCCAGCATCGGGATCAGCATCTTGACCTGCCCGTGCGCCGCTGCACGCAGGATGGCACGCAGCTGCGTCAGGAACATCGACGGATCGGCCAGACTCCAGCGGATGGCGCGCAGGCCGAGCGCCGGGTTGAGGTAGGTGCCGTCGGTGTAACTGCCGTCCATGGGCTTGTCGGCACCGACGTCCACCGTGCGGATGGTGACCGGCAGGCCGGCCATGCCTTCGACGGCACGCCGGTAGGCGTGGTACTGCTCCTCCTCGTCGGGCAGCTGGTTCTGGCGCCCCATGAAGAGGAATTCGCTGCGGAACAAGCCCACGCCTACCGCACCGGCCTGCAGCGCCGCGGCGGCATCTTCCGGCATCTCGATGTTGGCCAGCAGCTCCACCTTTTCGCCGTCGAGGGTGACCGCCGGCGTCTTGAGCAACCGCCCCAGGCGGCTGCGCTCCAGCGTCAGCTGGCGCTGCTTGTAGCTGTACTCGGCCAGGATGATGGGTGACGGGTCGACGATCACCACGCCGGCGTCGCCGTCGATGATGACCCAGTCGTCCTGGCGCACCAGCTGGCTGGCCGTGCGCGCACCCACCACGGCGGGGATGTCCATGCTGCGCGCCACGATAGCGGTGTGCGAGGTCTTGCCGCCGACATCGGTGACAAAACCGGCAAACACGCCCTGCTTGAACTGCAGCATGTCCGACGGGGACAGCTCGTGGGCGATCAGCACCAGCGGCGTGTCGGTGTCTTCCAGCGTCAACTCCTGCTGGGCACTGCGGCGTTCGCTGCGTACCGGCACCGGCAGCGCTGGGGACGCGCCGCCCTGCATGGCACGCAACACCTTCTCGGTGATCTGCTCCAGGTCTGCCTTGCGTTCGCGCAGGTACTCGTCCTCCATCTCGTCGAACTGGCGCGCGATCACCTCCAGCTGGGTGGTCAGCGCCCATTCGGCGTTGTAGAGCCGGTCGCGAATCCAGTGCTTGACGCCGCTGACCATCTCCTCGTCCTGCAGCAGCATCAGGTGGACATCGAGCAGCGCCCTGAGTTCGTGCGGCGCGTCCTTCGGGCCGAGCTGCGAGATGGTCTGCTGCAGGCGGTGGATTTCCTCCACCACGGCATCGCGCCCGCAGCGCACGCGGTCAATCTCGCTGTCGACCTGCGCCGGCTCGATGAAGTAGTGCGCCACATCCACGCGGCTGGAGGCGACCAGCACGGCACGCCCGATGGCGATGCCACGCGCGACTGCCAGGCCGTGGATGGAAAACGTCATGTCACTCGCCCTCGCCGAATTTGTCGGCAATCAAGGCCAGCATCGCGTCGATGGCTTCCTGCGCCCGCTCGCCTTCGGCATCAAGCTCCACCGTGGTGCCGATACCGGCGGCCAGCATCATCACGCCCATGATGCTCTTGGCATTGACGCGGCGTTCGCCGCGCGCAATCCAGATCTCGCAGGGAAAACTGCCGGCCAGCTTGGTGAGCTTGGCCGAAGCGCGGGCATGCAGGCCGAGCTTGTTGCTGATGGTCGCAGTGGCTTTGATCATTCTTGCGTTTCCTCGAGTCCTTGTTCTTGCCGGCTCACGCACTGGCGGGCACTTGCATGACGCCCTGGCTGCCGCCGCTGACAGCGCGCGCCACCAGCTCATCCAGCGGCTGGTCCTGGTAGGTAACAGCGCGCAACAACATGGGCAGGTTCACGCCGGCCACCAGCCGCGCCGGCAGGCTACCGAGCAGCTGGCGCGCCACGTTGCAGGGCGTGGCGCCCATCACGTCGGTCAGCAGCAGCAACGGCGCCTGGCCGAACCGGGCAGCCAGCTGCCGGGCCATGGCCAGGCTGTCTTGGGCTGACACATCGGGCTGCACATCGAACGCCAGCACCTCCGCCACCCGGTCCGGAAAGACATGGGCCACGCACTGGCGCAGCGCGCTGGCCAGCGGGGCATGGGCGATGATGAGAATGCCGTTGTTCATGGCGCGTGGGATGTCTGATTATGGCTTTTTGCCATCAGGAAATACATGTAGGAGGCGACACCCAGCGCGAGGAACACCGCCATGGCGCCCTGGAAGGCCTGCACCGTGCTGACGCCCAGCGCCTGGAAGCCGTCGACCAGCAGGCCGATGCCCCATTGCACGACGAAGATGCCGGCGAAGATAACCAGGTTGTAGGCTGACAGCGCGCGGCCCGCGAGCGCACTCGGGAAGGCCATGCCCACCGCCGGCTGCGCCAGCGAGATGCAGGTGCTGCTCACGCAATACAAGATCCAAAGCACGGCAGACCAGGCAGTCGCAGCGTCACCAGCTACGATAATGATAGCAAGCACCGCCAGGCTGACGGGTGTACCCCAGGTGATCAGCCGGTCGGTCTGCCAACCGGCACGTGCCAGGTGCGGGTTCAACAGGCCCCAGAGCCAGAACGTGGCCAGCATGGACACATTGAGCCAGAACAGGCCGGTGGCGGCCTGCACCGGTGTGTAGCCCGCCACCCGGGTCATCCACGGCACGGCCCACAGCGTCTGGATGGCCACCATGCCGCCATAGTTGAAGAAGCCGATCGGCGTCATCTTGCGGAAGTACGGATGGCGCCAGACTTCCGCGTAGCTGCGCTGCGCCTGCGGCGGGGTGGCACCAGCCGTCGCCGGCGGCACCTCCCATCCGGGCACCTGCCAGGCGATCACCGCCATGGCCAGCAGCAGCAGCGCAGCCAGGCCCCAGAACAACGGACGCCACCCGAGCAGCGGCATCAGCCATTGCACCGGCAAAGTCGCCGCCACCATGCCCATGGAGCCGGTCATCAGCATCCAGGAGTTGGCACGCAGCTGCGTGGTGGCGGCAAACCAGCGCCGGTAGCCGGTCAACGGCGCCATCAGGCAGGCCCCCAGGCCGACGCCGCACAGGATGCGAGCCAGCAGCAGGCCGGTGAAGCTGGTGGCCCAGGAGAAGGCCAGGCAACCCACCACGGCCACGGCAAGGAAGCTCAGGATCACCTTCTTAGGACCATGCCGGTCCAGCCAGCTGCCCAGCGGCAGCTGCAGGGCGGCAAAGCCCAGGAAGTAGCCGCCGGCCAGCAGACCCAGGTCCCGCGCTTGCAGCGCGAACTCCTGCGTCAATGTGGGCGACAGGGTGGCGGTGACGGCCCGGATCAGGGCTGAGAAGAAATAGGCGAAGGCAAAGGTCAGGAAGACCACCACAGCCGTGCGGCGGGACAGCACGCTCATGGGAACGCCAGCCCCGCAAAGAAGGGCTCGGTCAGCTCCGGCCCCAGGCGCTCGGCGTAGACCACCGCGTGAAAGAGGTGCGTGCCCTGGCTGAACCAGACCGCTTGCGCCATGACAGCCTGGCCATCAGGTCGCCGGCCCTGGGCTTGCAGGCGCACGGCCGACGGCTGCGCCGCAGCACCCTTGAGCTCAAATGCCGTGCGCTGCACCACCACCTCCGGCTCCTTGACGGCCATGGCCGCCAGCATGGCGGTCTGCCAGCCGGCCTGCACTTCGGCCATGCGGCTGCTGTCCTTGAGTTCAACGTGCGAGACCGCAAACAGCGCGGAGCCGGCCTCGCAGCCCACCATCTGCAACTCGACCGGCTGCCCGGCCAACTCCACCGGCCGGCTGCCCTGATCCGGCTTGCACGGCAGCAGCGCCTTCAGCGTGCTTGAAGCGACGCGCACTTCGCGCCAGTTGAGTGTGGGATTGCAGCCGGCCAGCATCAGGCTGCTGGCCAGCAGGAGCCAGAGAAAGCGAAACATGGCTTGATTATCGTTGCTGCACCAGCATGGTGCCTGGCGATGCCGGAACGCGCACGTCCGCCGGTTATTTCAGTGCACCGAACACCTTGCCCAGCACGGCGCTGCCCGTGCCCACCGGGTCGCGGCGGATCTGGCGCTCCTCCTCACCGATCATGAAGTACAGGCCGTCCAACGCCTTGCCGGTGACGTACTGCTGGATGCTGGCGTCCTCGCGCCGCACCAACCCGAGCTCGGCCGCCTTGCCGGCCAGCTGGTTGTATTGCGCGGCCGCCCCGACCTTCTCGGTGCTGCGCGTGACCACCGGCAGGAACTTCTGCGTCAATGGCTGGCGGGTCTTTCCGGCGAAGAAGTCGGTGACCGAGGTGTCGCCGCCGCCCAAAATCTTCTTGGCGTCGTCCACACTCATGCTGCGCACCGCCGCCAGCAGCATGTCGCGCGCCTGCGGCACCGCGGCCTCGGCGGCACGGTTCATGGCCGTGACCAGCTCGTCCAGCCGCGCGCCCCAGCCGAAGGTACGCAACAGTTGCGAGGCATCGTTGAGATAGCCTGGCAGCGGGATGCGAACTTTTTCGTTGCCGAGGAATCCATCCGTCTTGCCCAGCGAGTTGACGGCCGCGCGTGCACCCTGCTCCAGCGCCGCCTTAAGCCCCTTGGCGGCATCGCCCTGGCTGAGGTCGGCCAGCGTGACGGCGCGGGCCTGGCCCGCCAACAGGGCCGAGCCCAGACCCAACAGAGGCAAGCAAACGGAATTAAACTGGCGTCGATCCATGGATATCACCTGCGTATGAAACGAGTTTTCTATCTTGCCGCATTCCTGGCGGTTGTTGCCTCGATCTGGATGATGTTCCAGACCAGCGGCATCAGCACGGCGCCGGAGTCTACCTTCGTGCTGCTCGATGGCTCGAAGAAGAGCACCGCCGACCTCAAGGGCAAGGTCACGCTGGTGAATTTCTGGGCCACCAGCTGCACCACCTGCGTGGCTGAGATGCCCGAGCTGAGCGCCACCTACGAGAAGTACCGGGCCCGAGGCTTCGACACCCTGGCCGTCGCCATGAGCTACGACCCGCCGAGCTACGTCGTCAACTTCGCCGAGACGCGCAAGCTGCCCTTCCCGGTGGCGATCGACAACACGGGAGCCGTGGCCAAGGCCTGGGGGGATGTGCGCCTCACGCCCACGACCTACCTCGTCAACAAGCGCGGCGAGATCGTGAAGCGCTATGTCGGCACACCCGATTTCGCCGAACTGCACCGCCTGATCGAGACGCTGCTGGCCCAGGCCTGATCGCCACCACACGTCAAAAAAAGCGGCCAGGGGGCCGCTTTTTCGTTGACGGGATGGCGTGCGGACTACTGGGCGCGGTAAGCGTCGTGGCAGGCCTTGCAGCTCCCCGACACGGCCGTGACCGCGGCCTTCACATTGTCCAGGTTGCCGGTCTTGGTGGCGGCCGTCAGCTTGGCCATCTCAGCCATCATTTTGTCGGCGCCTTCCTTGAACTTGGCCTGTTCCTTCCAGATCTCCGGCTTGGCCTTGGTGTCGCCCTTGTCGGTACCTTCACCGAATCCGGCCCACGGCAGCTTGGACATGTACTCGGCCACGGCCGCGTTCTCGGCCGCCACCTTGGCGTCAAAGGGAACTCGACCGCTGGCCATGGCACCAACGCGAGCATAGTGCTGCTGCATCACGAACAAGGCGTTCTTGCGGTACTTGATGGCGTCGTCCGGCTTGGCAAACTGGGCCGCGGCGCTGCCGGCAAAGCCGAGGGCCGCACTGGCGAGAACGAGGGCGGTGATCTTTTTCATGGTATTCCTTCGTGGGTTGAGGGTGGGGCTGACGCCTGAGTGAGTCTATAGAGTTGGCAAAAGTTCATCCATTGCCCCCGACTCAGGGAAAATACCAATCTTCGTCCCCCCGTGTTTCAACATTTTGAAGGTGCTTGCCATGTCACACACGATTAGGGTCTGGGACCTCCCGACGCGCGTTTTCCACTGGGCACTGCTGGTCTGCGTCGTCGGCCTGGTCGTCACCGGCCAGATTGGCGGCGCCATGATGGATTGGCACTTCCGCTTTGGCTACGGCGTACTCTCGTTGCTGCTGTTCCGCCTGGTTTGGGGTTTGCTCGGCGGGCGCTGGTCGCGTTTCGCCAGCTTTGTCTACAGTCCCGCCACTTTGCTGCGCTACCTGCGCGGTCAGGCCACCCCCGAGTCCAACGTTGGCCACAACCCCTTGGGCGCACTGTCGGTGTTCGCCATGCTGCTCTTTTTGTTGCTGCAGGTCGGCAGCGGTCTGATCAGCGACGACGAGATCGCCACCAGCGGCCCGTTGACCAGTCTGGTCTCCTCCAGTCTGGTCAGCCAAGCCACCTGGTACCACCGTGCGGTAGGCAAGCCCATCCTGGTCGTGCTGATGCTGCTGCACGTGGCAGCCATCGTGTTCTACCTCTGGCGCAAGCGCGAGGACCTGATCCGGCCCATGGTACTGGGCGACAAGGAGCTGGCCGTCCCGGTGCCGGCATCGCGCGACGACGGCTACAGCCGCCTGCTGGCCCTGGTACTTTTCCTGGGCTGTATCGGGCTGGTGTGGTGGCTGCTCCAGCTGGCGCCCGCCGGCTACTGAGGCTGGCGCGGCGCGCTCTGCCGATAAAGCGGCATGACGAGTTCGCTGGTTCGCGCCAGATCCTGCTCCCGGTTCTCCGGCGCGGGGTGCGTGCTGAGGAACTCCGGCGGTTGTCCGCCGCCGTTGCGACGCATCTTCTGCCACAAGGTGATGGCCGCACGGGGGTCGTAACCTGCACGGGCCGCCAGTTCCACGCCCATCTGGTCCGCCTCGACCTCAGCTTGCCGGCTGTGCGGCAAGCGCAGCGTCACCTCGCTGACCATATCCCCCAGCTGGGCCAGTGCTCGGCTGCCCGTGGCGATGCCAACCAGCAGGCCCGGCAACTGTGCCGCGTACTGCATCGTCATCTGCTCCCGGACATGCTCGCGCAAGGCGTGGGCAATTTCATGGCCGATCACGGCCGCCAGCTCATCGTCGGTCAACTGCAGGCCCGTCACCAGACCGCTGTAGACACCGATCTTGCCACCCGCCATGCAGAACGCGTTGATCTCCTTGCTCTGGAAGACATTGACCTCCCAGCGCCAGCGGCGTGCATCCTCGCGAAACACCGGGGCCTGCGCGATCAGCCGGCGGCTAATGGCCTGTACACGGGCTTCCAATGCCGGATCGCGGTTGAGTTGCTGTTTGCGTCGCGCCTCCCCCACCATGGTGTTGTAGGCTTGCGCCGAGGCAACCTCGACTTCTTGCGCGCTGACGGCCATCGTCTGCTCCCGCGTGATGCCGACCACGCCCGGGCTGGTGGTCTGGACGGTCTGGCAGGCCGTCGTCAGAAGTCCCGACAACAGCAGCACGGTGCCACCAAACAACCGCCGCTGCCGCGCCCAGATGCCTGCTAGCTGATTGACGCTAAACTTTGTCTCCATGCCTTGCCTTCCGCTCCGTCGTGAACACGCATTCCATTGAACTCGTCACCCCCCGCACCCCGGACGCGCTTGCAGAGGTGCGCGCCATTTTCCGCGAGTATGCCGGCAGCTTGAAAGTCGACCTCTGCTTTCAGGGCTTTGACGATGAACTCGCGAACCTGCCCGGCGACTACGCCGAGCCCCGCGGTGCTTTGCTGCTGGCCCGGGTCGATGGCCAGATCGCCGGTTGCTGCGCCTTGCGGCCCATGGACAGCGCCGACTACCCCAACGCTTGCGAGATGAAGCGTCTCTATGTCCGCACGACCTTCCGTGGTCTGGGACTCGGGCGCCAGCTGGCCGAGTCCATCATGGATGCCGCCCGCATCGCGGGCTACGACTATGTGCTGCTCGACACGCTGGACGACATGGAGGCCGCACGTACGCTGTACGAAGACCTGGGCTTTGTCGATATCCCGCCTTACTATCACAACCCCATAGCTGGCGCTCACTACCTCAAGGCCGAACTCTGAGTCCCCCAAAAAAGAAAAGGCCGCCGGCACCGAATGCCGGCGGCCTTTTTCCGACTGATCAGAGCTCGCTGTTGACTGCCTGGCTGAGCATGGTCGCTGCGTCGCTGACCTCGAACTTGCCCGGCGCCTCGATGTTGAGTGTCACGACCTTGCCGTCCTTCACCAGCATCGAGTAACGGTTGCTGCGCAAGCCCATGCCGCGCGCCGTGAGGTCCAAGGTCAGGCCGGTGGCCTTGGCAAAATCGGCACTGCCGTCGGCCAGCATGCGCACCTTGCCGTCGGTCTTCTGGTCGCGCGCCCAGGCGCCCATGACAAACGCGTCATTGACGCTGACGCACCAGACCTCGTCGACTCCGGCTGCCTTTAGTTCGTTGAACTTCTCGACATAGCCGGGCACATGCTTGGCCGAACAGGTGGGAGTGAATGCGCCGGGCAGGCCGAAGATGGCAATCGTCTTGCCTGCAACGGCCTTGCTTACCTCAACCGGATTGGGGCCGATGCTGCAGCCGTTGCCCTCGACTTCCGAGTATTCCATCAGGGTGGCTGCGGGCAGCTGCTCGCCGACTTTGATCATGTTGCGCTCCTCGTGTTGGGAATGGGTGGACAAAAACAAAAACGGCTCACATTGTGAGCCGTTTTCTTCAGTCCTGCAGCGGGGGCTGCAAAGAACTTAGACCGTCGCAGCCTTTTCCACCAGACGGGTCGCAACCCAGTTCTTGGTCTTGGAAATCGGCTTGCTTTCGGTGATCTCGATGACGTCACCCAGCTTGTACTCACCCTTTTCGTCGTGGGCGTGGTACTTGCTCGATTTGGCCACGATCTTGCCGTAGAGCTCGTGCTTGACACGACGCTCGACCAGCACAGTCACTGTCTTGGCTCGCTTGTCGCTGACCACCTTGCCAATCAAGGTGCGCTTGAGGGATTTTTTAGCTTCCGTCATGTTGGCTCCTTACTTGGCGGCTTGCTTTTCAGCAAGGATGGTCTTGGCGCGCGCAATGGCACGACGGGTCGAGCGCAGCGTGGACGTGTTGTTCAGCTGTTGCGTGGCTTTCTGCATACGCAGGCCAAAGTGGGCTTTTTGCAGCTCTTTGACCTCGGCTTGCAGGCCGGCAACGTCTTTCTGGCGCAGTTCAGCAGCTTTCATTTCTTCATTCTCCTGATTACTGGCCGATCATGCGGCTGACAAAGGTGGTACGCAACGGCAGCTTGGCGGCGGCTAGGCGGAAAGCCTCGCGGGCGAGTTCTTCGGGCACGCCGACGATCTCGAACACGATCTTGCCGGGCTGGATCTCAGCCACGTAGTACTCCGGGTTGCCCTTGCCGTTACCCATACGCACTTCTGCAGGCTTCTGGGAGATCGGCTTGTCGGGGAACACACGGATCCAGATACGACCACCACGCTTGACGTGGCGCGAAATGGCACGACGTGCCGACTCGATCTGGCGCGCCGTCAGACGGCCGCGATCGGTACATTTCAGGCCGAAGTCGCCAAAGGCCACGGTACTGCCACGGGTGGCAATACCGGTGTTACGGCCTTTTTGCTCCTTGCGGTATTTTCTACGTGCAGGTTGCAGCATGTTTATTCTCCTTTGGCGCCGTCAGCTGCTGCAGCTGGCGCGGCGACTTTGCGGACGCGCTTAACGGCGGTTTTCGGGGCATCGGCACCAGTGGCCTCTGCGGGTTTGTCGCTGCCGTCGGCAGGCGCTGCGTTACCGCCGGCCGGACGACGTGCACCGCGCGGGGCGGGACGGTCAGAACCAGGGCGGGCATCACGGCGCGGACCGCGCGGGCGACGCTCTTCATCAGGACGCGGGGTCTCGACGGCCGGCAGGTCATTGCGACCCAGCGTATCGCCCTTGTAGACCCACACCTTGACGCCGATCACACCGTAGGTGGTCTTGGCTTCGGAGGTGCCGTAGTCGATGTCCGCGCGCAGTGTGTGCAGCGGCACACGGCCTTCGCGGTACCACTCGGTACGCGCGATTTCGATGCCGTTCAGACGGCCAGCCGACATGATCTTGATGCCCAGGGCACCCAGACGCATGGCGTTCTGCATGGCGCGCTTCATGGCGCGGCGGAACATGATGCGCTTTTCGAGCTGCTGGGTGATGCTGTCGGCGATCAGCTTGGCATCGATTTCGGGCTTGCGCACTTCCTCGATGTTCACGGCCACCGGCACGCCCAGCTGCTTGCCGAGTTCGCGCTTCAGGTTCTCGATGTCCTCGCCCTTCTTGCCGATCACGACGCCCGGACGAGCCGAGAAGATCGTGATGCGGGCGTTCTTGGCCGGACGCTCGATCAGGACGCGCGACACCGAGGCGTTCTTCAGCTTGGTCTTCAGGTACTCGCGCACCTTAATGTCTTCGGCCAGCATGCCGGCGAAGTCACGGTTGTTGGCGTACCAGCGCGAAGCCCAGTTGCGGCTGACCGCGAGGCGAAAGCCGGTGGGGTTGATTTTCTGTCCCATATCTTCCAGACCTCTTTCAGTTGCCCACCGTCACGTACACATGGCACGTGGGCTTGCTGATACGGTTGCCCCGGCCTTTGGCGCGGGCGGTAAAGCGCTTGAGCGTGGTGCCCTGCTCGACGTAGATGGTCTTGACCTTCAGCTCGTCGATGTCGGCGCCGTCGTTGTGCTCGGCGTTGGCGATGGCGGACTCCAGAACCTTCTTGATGATCACTGCAGCTTTTTTCTGCGTGAATTGCAGGATGTTCAGGGCCTGGTCGACCTTCTTGCCACGGATCAGATCCGCGACCAGACGGCCCTTGTCCACCGACAGGCGGACGCCACGGAGGGTTGCACGGGTTTCCATGTCTACTCCTTATTTCTTCTGGACTTTTTTGTCCGCAGGGTGGCCCTTGAAGGTACGGGTCAGCGCGAACTCACCCAGCTTGTGGCCCACCATTTGATCGGTGATGTAGACCGGCACGTGCTGCTTGCCGTTGTGCACGGCGATCGTCAGACCGATGAACTCGGGCAGGATCATGGAGCGACGCGACCAGGTCTTGATCGGCTTTTTATCCTTGGTGGCGACGGCCTTGTCGACCTTGGCCACCAGGTGATGGTCCACAAATGGACCCTTTTTCAGAGAGCGAGTCATTTGTGTACCCCTTACTTCTTACGACGCGACACAATCATCACTTGCGTGCGCTTGTTGTTTCGGGTGCGATAGCCCTTGGTCATATTGCCCCACGGATCCACCGGCACGCGGCCTTCACCGGTACGACCCTCACCACCACCGTGCGGGTGGTCGATCGGGTTCATGGCGGTACCACGCACGGTCGGGCGGATGCCCATCCAGCGCTTGACACCAGCCTTGCCGAGCTGACGCAGGCTGTGCTCTTCATTGGCAACCTGGCCAATGGTGGCGCGGCACTCGATGTGGATCTTGCGCACTTCGCCGGAACGCATGCGAACCTGGGCGTAGGTGCCTTCACGAGCCAGCAACGTGGCCGATGCACCAGCGGTACGGACCGCCTGGGCACCCTTGCCCACCTGGAACTCGATGCAGTGAATGATCGAGCCGACCGGGATGTTGCGGATCGGCAGCGTATTGCCCACGCGGATCGGAGCCTCAGCACCGCTCATGATGGTGGCGCCAACTTCCAGGCCACGCGGAGCGATGATGTAGCGACGCTCGCCGTCGGCATAGCACACCAGAGCGATGTGGGCCGAGCGGTTCGGGTCGTACTCGATGCGCTCAACCTTGGCAGCGATACCGTCCTTGTTACGCTTGAAGTCGACCACGCGGTAATGGTGCTTGTGACCGCCGCCCTTGTGACGGGTGGTGATGTGACCATTGTTGTTGCGGCCGGCCTTCTGGAACTGGGGCTCCAGCAGCGGGGCATAGGCGTCACCCTTGTACAGGTGATCGCGCGACACCTTCACCACGGCACGCTGGCCGGGGGAGGTCGGTTTCATCTTGATAACAGCCATGATTACGCAGCCTCCCCGGACAGGTTCAGCTCTTGACCCGGCTTGAGCGTCACATAAGCCTTGCGAACGTTGTCGCGGCGGCCAACGGACTTGCCGAAGCGCTTGGTCTTGCCTTTGGTGTTGACCACAGACACGCCCTTGACCTCAACCTTGAACATCAATTCCACAGCGGCCTTGATTTCCGGCTTGGTGGCGTCCTGCAGCACCTTGAACGTCACTGCATTGCTCTTCTCGGCAACCAAGGTGGCCTTCTCGGACACGATGGGGGCGACGAGCACCTGCATCAGACGACCTTCTTCAAACTTGACGGCGCTCATGCGAACATCTCCTTGAGTTTGTCCACGGCAGCCTTGGTGACCAGCACCTTGCGGTAATGGACCAGCGACACCGGATCGGCGTAACGCGGCTCGACCACGAGCACGTTCACCAGATTGCGGGAAGCCAGGTACAGGTTCTCGTCGACTTCGTCGGCAATCACCAGCACGGAGTCCAGGTTCATGGCCTTGAACTTGGCAGCCAGCTGCTTGGTCTTGGGCGAGTCGACCTTCAGGGACTCGACCACGGCCAAGCGGCCTTCGCGGGCCAGCTGGGAGAAGATGGAGGCCATACCGGCGCGGTACATCTTCTTGTTGATCTTCTGGGTGAAGTTCTCTTCCGGGCTGTTCGGGAAGATGCGACCACCCCCGCGCCACAGCGGCGAGGACGTCATACCGGCACGAGCGCGACCGGTACCCTTCTGCTTGAACGGCTTCTTGGTGGAGTGCTTGACCTGCTCGCGGTCCTTCTGGGCACGAGTGCCCTGACGCGCATTGGCCTGGTAAGCGACCACGATCTGGTGCACCAGATCTTCGTTGTATTCACGACCGAACACGGTATCGGGGGCTTCCAGTTTGGAAGCGGCCTGACCCTGGTCATTCAGGAGTTCGAGCTGCATCAGTTCGCTCCTTTCGCGCTCTTGGCTTTGACCTTGACGGCCGGACGCACGGTCACGAAGCCGCCGGCGGAACCGGGGATGGCGCCCTTGATCAGCAGCAGCTGACGGGCTTCATCGATGCGGATCACGTCGAGGTTCTGGGTGGTCACGGTCTCGTCGCCCATGTGGCCGGTCATCTTCTTGCCCGGGAACACACGACCCGGATCCTGCGCCATCGAGATGGAGCCCGGGACATTGTGCGAACGGCTGTTACCGTGGGACGCACGCTGCGAACTGAAGTTGTGGCGCTTGATGGTGCCGGCGTAGCCCTTACCGATGGAAGTGCCC
>Ga0114986_1000203_pt1 | contig 16763 bp, 19 predicted proteins | sample Shrwel1BS1Day17_FD_96988 | JGI IMG/M metagenome (GOLD analysis project Ga0114986, IMG submission 96988) | Subsurface microbial communities from deep shales in Ohio, USA - Utica-3 well 1 S-1-Day17 | ecosystem: Environmental > Aquatic > Deep subsurface > Shale gas/oil reservoir > Produced... | reverse complement strand
GGGGCCTTGCGGCGGGCGCGGCGCCTGCGGCCTTGACCGCGGGTGGCGTTGCGGTTTCCACTGTGGACTCCCGAGGGCTCCTGGCCCGCTCCGTCCTCTCGAAGAAGACGAGCATTGCAGGCGCCGCGCCCGCCGCAAGGCCCCTGATCGGCCGGCCCTTGGGGCAGGCAGTTGACGGCACGAGATTCGGCGGCAGGGCCCATCTAGCGTCGCAATGGCCCGGATCGCCAGCAACGGCGCGGGGTTGACAGGCAAGGCTGCCGCCTCAGGTACCTCGCGCGGCCGTCGGTCTGGCTGGCGCGTCCGCAGCCTGTCTGCGCGCGCCGAACTGGACTGGGGTTGAAAGGCCCGCGCGAGGTGAGACCGTGGTGACAGAAGTGCGCCCTGCGTACGGGCCCATGGCGAGCCGCGGGGCGCCTTCTGTCGCTGCGATGCAGTTCCGCTGATCCTGCATTGGCACTGAAGTCGAAAGACGCGCCGATTCGAGGCCATTGAGCGTGGTGAACGCGGCCTGGTGCGGCGACGCTGATCAGCCTTTCAAGGCAGTCAACTGCGCCAAGGAGCAACTGCATGGAATTCATCGTCAGAGCCGTGGATGTCGGATCGGGCAACACGAAATTCGTCACCGGCATCTCGGGAGCCGACATCCGATGTGCCAGCTTCCCCTCGGTCGCTTATCCGTCGAGCGCCGACACGTCGGCCATGCCTGCCGCGGAGAAGCGCAAGACGGTCTGCATCCCTGTCGGCTCCCTGTTCTATGAGGTGGGTCCGGACATTCACCTGGCCGCGGACACGTTCCGCGCGAAGCAGCTGCACGACGAGTACACCGAGTCGCCGGAGTACATGGCGCTGCTGCGCGGGGCGCTGTCGATGATGAAGGTGCCGCACATCGACCTGCTCGTCGTCGGGCTGCCCGTCGCGCTGCTGGCACTGAAGAAGGCGGCACTCGAGAAGGCGATGACGGGCAGCCACGAGATTGGGGCGGGACGGACGATCAAGGTCCGCAAGGCACTGGCGGTGGCGCAGCCGCAGGGTGCGCTCGTCCACTACGCGGCCGAGCACGAGAAGATGGCCTCGATCGGCACGGAGCAGAGCCTGGTCATCGACCCGGGATCGAGGACCTTCGACTGGCTGGTCTGCCGCGGCATGCGGCTGGTCCAGAAGCAGTCGCACTCGATCAACCGGGGAATGTCCGATGTGCTGCGGCTGATGGCGGCCGAGATCTCGAAGGACATCGGGACACCCTACCGCGACTACGACGCCATCGACCTCGCCCTGCGGACCGGCAAGGCGCCGGTCATCTTCCAGAAACCCTACGACATGAAGCGGCACCTGCCCATCGCCGAGAGCGTGGCACAGCAGGCCGTGTCGACGATGCGCCAGTGGATCGAGACGCCCGAGAGCCTGCAGAACATCATCCTCGTCGGCGGCGGCGCGTTCCTCTTCAAGAAGGCCGTCAAGGCAGCCTTCCCCAAGCACCGGATCCACGAGGTGAAGGAGCCCCTGTACGCGAACGTGAGGGGCTTTCAGCTGGCCGGGCAGAACTACGCGATGACTTCGCTCGCGACGCCGACGCCTTCGGATCGCGCACCAGGGGGTGGTGCATGAGCGCGCAGGAACGCGGAGCCCTTCGACCGATCCGGCTGGTGTTCGAGCTCTCGCGCGAGGAGAACCCGCGCCTGTTCGATGAACTGAGCCAGTTTCGGCAGGGGCGCAAGCGGGTCAACCGTCTGCGACTGCTGGCCTACGACGGTCTGCTGGCGCAGCACGGCGTGTTTGCGATGGCTAGCCTGAAGACGCCCGACACGATCGAGGTCCCGAAGGAGCCTGACGTGCAGCAGGCCGCTGCGGTGACGAACGGGCTGTTCCAGCCTGCCATTCCGGAATGAAGGTCGACAAACGTCGACGCCGGGCTGGACGCAGGTCGATCGCGGGTGGGAACCCGACCGAACGGGCGCTCAGCGCGTCCCGGCTGGCCGAGATGGGCTTCTGCGAGCGGTGGGTAGTCCTCGAGCAGCGGCATGGCCGCCCCCGTTCCAGACCGCTGCACGCGGCCCGGGAGCGCGGGTTGGAGTGCCATGCGCGATTCGAACGTCAGGCAAGGCTGGCCATGGGTGTTGGCCATGTACCGTCACCTGGGACGAAGGGGCGTTGCTTCGTCGCGACCTTGGCCTTCGGCGAGGGATGGCAGACACAGACACTCCGCCACTTCCGGGATGCCGTGCTGCGACGCCGAGGCTGGGGACGGTCGATCGTGTACCACTACTACCGCGCCGGTCCCCGCATCTGCGCGGTGCTTGAAGCGTCTCCGGCACTGCTCGGATGCACGCGATGGCTGCTCGGGCAGGCCGCTTGGCTGTGGAGGTGGTGGTCACGAGAGGCCGGACGATGAACATGATCGAAGTCGTGTGGGCGATCATGATTCTTGCCGTCGCTATCGGCTTCGTCGGATCGGTCATCGCTGGCAGGCGCGCTGCGGCCGCGGAGCGTCGACAGAGACCGGCGCGCCTCCGGGATGCCGAGCTGGTCTTCGTCGAGAGGCAGTTCAGGTCCTCGGGTCGCTGGCCGGTCGTCGCACGCGTCGACAGGGTCTATCGGAATCCATCGGGGATCCTGGTGCTCGTGGAGCTGAAGACCCGTGCGAGCCCAGTGGTGACGCGTTCGGATGTCATCCAGCTGTCGGCGCAGCGAATGGCGATGGAAGACGAACTGCACGCCACCGTCGCCGATGAGGCCTACGTGCTGATTCCTCGGGGGCATCGGGGCACCTCGCTGATTCCTCTGCCTGTCAACCTCATGGCCCGGGAGGAAGTCGAGGACCTGATGCGCCGACGTGAAGCGTTGCTGCGTGGGCTGGTCGAGCCTCGTTGGCCCGCAAGCCAGCGGACTTGCCGTGTCTGCGGGTTTCGCGATCGATGTGGGCGGGCACCGTAGGTGGCGCCACGAAACTTCAGGCGAACGGCTCAGTGTTCGCTGATCCGGCGGGTCGCCTCATGGGACGACAAGCATTGGCCGCCGGTGTGCGACGCGTGGCACCGGCGGCGAGTGCGGCAGAGGCGGAACATGCCCGATGCCGCTGCACGCCGGCGATGTCTGATAGAAGATGAGCACGTCGACGTACTTGAATGGAGAGCAGCATTGAGCGGCTCACGACCACAGTCTTCAAAAGCGACGACGGCCAGGCCGTGCGCACTCCTGCAGAGTTCCGACTCGACGCTGACCATGCCAGCATCTCGCGTAGCAAGTCGGGCGATCTGGTGATCCATGCCTTGCAGGTCTCGTGCGGCGCTGCGCTGCTCGAGGCCCTGCGAGCCGTGGGCGAGGCGGACGTTGACTTGGTCGCAGCGTTGGGCGCTGAACAGGCCGGCCAATGACTCCTGCGGGGGTGCGAGGCTCCGTGATCTGCGTGCGTGAAGGCGCTTCAGCCGCTGATCACAGCACGCCTCGAAACCCGGCGAGGCCCTTCACCGTCTGGGTGAGGCCCTGCCGAAGCAGGATGTCGAGGAAGCGATCGACGTCGATCGGCGGGTTCTTCAACTGCTGTCGCTGCCGCTGTGCAGCGGCGACCACCGCGGCCGAGTCGAGATCGAAGAGGTTTTCTACGAACAGATCCGGGTGTTGGGCCTCCAGCCCGAACGCACCCAGTACGTCGGCCGGGAAATCGCGCTCGTTGAAGGTCACGATCACGCTGGCGTGGCAGCGGATGGCTGCAGCGAGAACATGCCGGTCCCCAGGGTCGGGAAGGGTCAGACCTTCAATCAAGACTTCGTGTCCGGTCACCAGACCGTCAGGGATCGCCCGATCCATGAGGTCAGAAGTGCGATCGATTTGCTCGGCCGTGAAGTCCGGCCGGTTCTTGATCAGATTCCGCTTCCACTCATCGTGGATCTGGGCGCTCCAGCGCGCACGAAAGCGCCCGGACAAGGCAAGCCACATGAGGAAATCGCGCAGCGGCGCCGGATACAGCACGCAGGCGTCGTAGACCGCGGTGAACGGCGAACTCCTCACTCGTAGCCCAATTGAAGTTCCTGTGCCTGCTTCGCGAGCGCCTCCATCGCCTGCGCACTCGCACGATCCTGCTCGGTCTTGAAGACCATCAGGTCTGCGAAGCGGATGCGCCGATGCTTGCCGGTCTTGTGGAAGGCCAAAGCACCGCTCTCCAACAGCTTGACGAGATGGGGGCGGGACACGTTCAACATGTCAGCGGCCTCCTGTGTCGTCAGCTCGGCATGGATCGGCACGACCTTGACCGCATTGCCCTCGGCCAGCTCCGACAGGACGTCGACCAGCAAGCGGAGGGCGGACGTGGGCAGTTCGACCTGGTGGGCCTGGTTCTTCGCGTCGAAGATCTGAATGCGCTGGGTCTCGAACTGCGTGCTCAGGAAGGCGGCCAGGGCACGCTGGCTCTCCACGGCCGCGGCAACTTCGCGCTCGACAGGCAGTGCGGTTTCCAGGGCTTGGGCGCGGGTCATGGCGTGTTCCGGATCAAGGTCAGTGCCGGGATCTTAATCGAAACAAACGAAATTCGCAACAAACGAAATGCCGCCTTGGCGTCTGGATCCTGGTCGTGTCGCTCAGCAATCCAAAGGCCGTCGTGTCGCGCAGGTCGGCGTGGGCTTCCGCCCGAACCGCCAAGCGCCATCGACGACGACGGATCAGTGTTCGGTGTCGCGCGGCGGATTGGGGTCGTTGCCGGGCTTGATCGTGTCCTTGCTGACGATCTTGCCCTTGACGCCCATCGTCGTCAGTTCGCCACCGCCCTGGTTGCCCAGCATGCGCCGGGCCGCCTCCTGGGCCTCCGCTTGGGTGGTGTGGACCGACGAGGCACGTCCCGCGTCCTGCCTCTTGTTCTGCCAAGTGCCGTCGTCCCGTCGAGAGACAGTGCGGTCCTGAGGTTTGCTCATCGCTCTATCCAATCTGAAGCTAGTAGCCTCAAGACTGTCTAAAAAACCAGATGACCCCTCAAGAGACCGGCGCTTGAGCTTCGCTTGCCAGGTGGGCGATGACCGTTGCGATGGCTGGCCGCGAGAGGTTTCGCCGCAGGGTCCTTGCTGCTACATTGCCGGCGATCCTGCTCAATGTTCGGCCAAGTGACAAACGTGCATCTGGCCCCACCTATGAAAGTTGGAGGGTTCCCGATGGAGGGTCCTTTGACGGGGAATGGAGGGTGCCAGCGGGGCCGGAGCGTTATGCGACGCGGACTTAAGTGCGATTTCCATGTGATGATCGACCACATGTAATCGAGCCTCTCGTTCAGGCGTCCTTGCGGCCCCTGACCCTGCATCCGCGGGGCAGGGGCTGCCTCACATGAGGGGTGCCACCCAGACGGCTTCGCCACACAATTCCTCCATGCCGACGCTTGCTGTCCCCCGTCCCCAGACGCTTGGCGAAGAAGTCGCCAATGCAGTCAGTCACGGCCTCGGCTTTCTGCTGGCCTTGGCGTCCTTGCCCATCCTCGTCTGGTACACGGGCCACAGAGGTGGGGACATGGCCCACATTGTCGGCGCCAGCGTCTTCTCGGCCACGATGATCGTGCTCTACCTCGTGTCGGCGGTCTATCACGCGCTGCCAGCCGGGCGAGCCAAGCAGGTGTTCAACCGGCTGGATCATGCGGCGATCTATCTCTTCATCGCCGGCAGCTACACGCCTTTCACGCTGGGGGTGCTGCGCGGCACCTGGGGCTGGACGCTGCTCGGCGTGGTCTGGGCGATGGCGGCCGCCGGTGTGGTCATCAAGCTGCTGGACCGGCTGCGGCATCCGCTGTGGTCCACGGGCCTGTACGTCCTGATGGGGTGGGTGGTGCTGGCGGCGCTGGCGCCGCTCGTGGAGCGGATGTCAGCCGCAGGCATGGCCTGGCTGCTCGTGGGGGGTGTGAGCTACACGCTCGGCGCCGTCGTGTTCCTGTTGGACGAGCGCATCCGCTATGCCCATTTCGTCTGGCACCTGTTCGTGCTCGCTGGGAGCACCTGCCATTTCTTCGCGGCACTCTGGCATGCCCAGGGGTGAACGCGTGCCCGGGCGCCAGGGCGAACCAAAGGCCTTCAGTCGGCGTGCGAGGCGCCTCGAGCAGACCCAAGGGCAGCGGCATCCTGGCTGGCGCGTGCGGCCAACGAGGTGAGGCCCTCCATCAGGTCACGGGACGATTCCAGAGGCTGGATGTTCTGGGCCAGCATCCCCTTGGGGCCTTGCACCAGATCGAATGCCACCCGGGCGCCTTGCTTGAGGGTGCGAAAACCCTCCATCTGAATGGCGGAAAAATGAGCGAAGACGTCGCCGCCGCCGCCTTCAGGTTCGATGAACCCGAAACCCTTGGCGTCGTTGAACCACTTGACGATACCGGTCCCCATGGACTCCCCCTCGATTTGGTACTTATGTCAGGGAATTGTCAGATTGCGCTTCCGGCCTTGTCAAGAACCAGCGGTGGTCAGGTTTGTCTCGAAATGTGAGCAAGGCGCTGCGGGGCCGCCCGGCGGAGGAGGCGGAATCGGCTTGAGGCCAACAGGGTGGCGCCGACTCGATAGAATGAATCCATGCCCGAAAACGCAGCGAATCCTCCCCCGTCGCAGCCGCCCGGTGGTCCGTTGCCGCCGGATGACGGCCAGGGTTCGGTTGTGGCGGAGCGCCAGGCCTCCAAGGTCGAGCCGCCGCGCATGTACCAGGTGGTCATGCTCAACGACGACTTCACCCCGATGGAGTTTGTCGTGATGGTGTTGCAGGAATTCTTTCACCGCGACCTGGAAACGGCCACGCACATCATGCTCAAGATCCACCACGAGGGTCGGGGGGTGTGCGGGGTTTACACCAAGGATGTGGCCGCAACAAAAGTGGAAATGGTCCTTGCCGCCGCGCGCCGCGCGGGGCATCCTTTGCAGTGCATTATGGAGGCCGCATGATTGCCCAGGAACTTGAAGTCAGCCTGCACATGGCGTTCGTCGAGGCGCGCCAGCAGCGCCACGAGTTCATCACGGTGGAGCACCTCCTGCTGGCCCTGCTCGACAACCCCTCGGCTGCCGAGGTGTTGCGCGCCTGCTCTGCCAACATCGATGATCTGCGCAAGAGCCTGACGCATTTCATCAAGGAGAACACGCCCACCGTGGGCGGCACCGACGAGGTGGACACCCAGCCCACGCTGGGTTTCCAGCGCGTGATCCAGCGCGCGATCATGCATGTGCAGTCCACCGGCAGCGGCAAGAAGGAAGTGACCGGCGCCAATGTGCTGGTGGCCATCTTCGGCGAGAAGGATTCGCACGCGGTCTACTACCTGCACCAGCAAGGGGTGACGCGCCTGGACGTGGTGAACTACATTGCCCACGGCATCAAGAAGTCCGACCCGCCCGAGCCGGCCAAGCCCAGCGAGGGCCAGGCTGGCAGCGGCGAGGGTGAGAAGGAAGAGGGCGAGGGCAAGGGCTCCCCCCTGGAGCAATTCACCCAGAACCTGAACCAGCTGGCCCGCGACGGCAAGATCGACCCGCTGATCGGCCGCGAACACGAGGTCGAGCGCGTCATCCAGGTGCTGTGCCGTCGCCGCAAGAACAACCCGCTGCTGGTGGGCGAGGCCGGTGTGGGCAAGACGGCGATTGCCGAAGGCCTGGCCTGGCGCATCACCGAGGGCGATGTGCCCGAAGTGCTGTCCGACTCCACCGTCTATGCACTGGACATGGGGGCGCTCCTGGCAGGGACCAAGTACCGCGGTGACTTCGAGCAGCGCCTCAAGGGCGTGCTCAAGGCGCTGAAGGACCAGCCCAATGCGGTGCTCTTCATCGACGAGATCCACACCCTGATCGGCGCCGGCGCGGCTTCGGGGGGCACGCTGGATGCCAGCAACCTGCTCAAGCCGGCGCTCAGCTCGGGGGGCCTGAAGTGCATCGGCGCCACCACCTTCAGCGAGTACCGCGGCATCTTCGAGAAGGACGCGGCCCTGTCGCGGCGCTTCCAGAAGATCGACGTGGTCGAGCCCTCGGTCGAGCAGACCATCGAGATCCTCAAGGGCCTGAAGTCTCGCTTCGAGGAGCACCACAGCGTGAAGTACGCGTTGGGGGCGCTGCAGGCGGCCGCCGAGCTCTCGGCCAAGTTCATCAACGACCGGCATCTGCCCGACAAGGCGATCGACGTCATCGATGAGGCGGGGGCGGCCCAGCGCATCCTGCCCAAGAGCAAGCAGAAGAAGACCATCACGCGTGCCGAGGTCGAGGAGATCGTGGCCAAGATCGCCCGGATTCCGCCGGCCAGTGTGAGCAACGACGATCGCTCCAAGCTCAAGAACCTGGATCGTGACCTCAAGAGCGTTGTCTTCGGCCAGGACGCGGCCATCGACGCGCTGGCGGCAGCCATCAAGATGGCCCGCTCAGGTCTGGGCAAGCCCGACAAGCCCATCGGCTCCTTCCTGTTCAGCGGGCCCACGGGCGTGGGCAAGACCGAGGTGGCCAAGCAGCTGGCCTACATTCTGGGCATCGAGCTGATCCGCTTCGACATGTCGGAGTACATGGAGCGTCATGCGGTGAGCCGTCTCATCGGCGCGCCCCCGGGCTATGTGGGCTTCGACCAGGGCGGCCTGCTGACCGAGGCGGTCACCAAGAAGCCGCATGCCGTGCTGCTGCTCGACGAGATCGAGAAGGCCCACCCGGATGTCTTCAACGTGCTGCTGCAGGTCATGGACCACGGCACGCTGACCGACAACAACGGACGCAAGGCCGACTTCCGCAACGTCATCATCATCATGACGACCAACGCGGGGGCCGAGACCATGAACAAGGCGGTGATCGGCTTCACCAACACCCGCGAGACGGGCGACGAGATGGCCGACATCAAGCGCCTGTTCACGCCGGAGTTCCGCAACCGCCTGGACGCGATCGTCAACTTCAAGGCGCTGGACGAGGAGATCATCCTGCGGGTGGTCGACAAGTTCCTGCTCCAGCTCGAAAGCCAGCTGGCCGAGAAGAAGGTCGAGGTGACCTTCACCGACGCCCTGCGCAAGCACCTGGCCAAGAAGGGCTTCGACCCGCTGATGGGCGCACGGCCGATGCAGCGCCTCATCCAGGACACCATCCGTCGCGCCCTGGCCGACGAGTTGCTGTTTGGCCGGCTGGTCGATGGTGGCCGCCTGGTGGTCGATCTGGATGACCAGGGTGAAGTGGTGCTGGACATCCAGCCGAACCGCAAGAGCGACAAGCCCAAGGCCGAGCCCGCCACGGCCTGAGCGGCCCGGACCCCACCACCACCAACAACAGCACCAACGGGCCCTTCGGGGCCCGTTGGCACGTTCAGCCCCTGCTGGTTGCGGGATCCTGGCGGAAATAGCCGGCGAACAGGGTGTACAGCGTGGGGTGGTACTGCCTGAAGGCTGCTGGCGCCACGAAGAAGGCCTCGGCCGCCACGGGGAAGAACTCCTCCAGACCCTGCGCGCCGTAGGAGTCGAGAAAGGTGTCGAACCCCTCGTCCACGTCGCGGCAGAAACTGTGGTAGGCAGCTTCGAGTGTGGCCAGCCAGGTCTCGGCGGCGGCCCGGTCGGGCAGAGGCGGCAGCCCGTCGGCCTCGCCGTTGGCCATGTCGAGCTTGTGCACGAACTCGTGGATCACCACGTTGTAGCCCATCTCGGCCAGGTCACCCGCGTCGGACACGTCCGCCCAGGACAGCATCACCGGTCCGCCTTCCATGGCTTCGCCGGCAAGCACTTCATCGTAGTGGTGAACCACACCGTCCTCGTCGGTGACCACCCGGCGGGCCACCACCTCGGCCGGGTGGACCACGATGCCGACGAAGTCGTCATAGGCCTGCAGACCCAGGTGCAGCACGGGCAGGCAGGCCTGGGCGGCGATGGCCACGGCCATCTCGTCGGTGACCACCAGGCCGTTGGCCCCGGTGAACTCCTTGCGGTCGAGAAAGAGGGTGGCCAGGCGCCGCAGGGCCTCGCGATCTTCGGTGCGATGCTGGGCGAGGAAGGGGTGGCGGGCCAGCGTGAGTTCCCACAGGGCGTCCGGGATCGCCCGGCGCGAAAGGGCTCGCGCTTCGCGGCGCTGCTGCCAGCGTTGCCACCAGCTGGGCATGGTCCTCAGGAGCCCTCGGGCGAGCTTGCGGCCACACGCCGCAGCCCCTCGGCACTGAGCCGGATCACGTCGCCTCGAGTGACCGGGCCGGGGGTGTCGAAATCCCAGTCCGACAGCACATGGCGCCGTGCCCCCTGGGGCAGCGCATGATCGCCCGGGCGGTGGGTGTGGCCGTGGATCAATACAGGGCTGTTGGCCGTGGCGAGCCAGGCCAGCACAGCCTGTGTGTCGAGATCGCCATAGCCTTCGACACCCTGCTCGCGCTTGCGCGCCTCGCTGGCCGCCCGCATGCGCGCGGCCAGCTCGCGCCGCTGGGCGAGCGGCTGGGTCAGGAAGCCCTGCTGCCAGGCGGGGTCACGCACCTGGCGGCGAAAGGCCTGGTAGTCGGTATCGTCGAGGCACAGGGCGTCGCCATGGCTGAGCAGCCAGCGTTGCCCGAAAGCCACCAGCACGGTGGGGTCGGCCAGGGCTTGGACGCCACAGCGTGCGAGGAAGTCCGGGCCGACCAGGAAATCGCGGTTGCCAGCCATGAAGTACAGCGTCTTGCTGCGGGCGGCCTCGCGCAGGATGGCCTCGCACCTGGCTTCGAAGCTGCCGGGTTCGGCGGCATCGTCACCGATCCAGACCTCGAAGACGTCGCCCAGCAGGATCAGGGCCTGCGCGGGGCTGGACGTCAGGTGCTGCGCCCAGGCGGCCGTCGTGCGGGGCAGCCCGGCCTGCAGGTGCAGGTCGGACAGCAGGTCGATGGCGGTCCAGCGCGACGGGGCGTGGAGCTCGGGCACCGCCTGCGGCAGCGGGGCGGCGTGCGGCTGGACGGCGGCCGTCAAGTGCTCAGACCTCGACGGCCTTCTCGATCACGACGTCTTCCAGCGGCACGTCGTCATGGAAGCCACGGCGTCCGGTCTTGACGCCCTTGATCTTGTCGACCACCTCGGTGCCGGCCACCACCTTGCCGAAGACGGCATAGCCCCAGCCCTGGGGGGTCTGGGACTTGAAGTTCAGGAAGTCGTTGTTGGCCACGTTGATGAAGAACTGCGCCGTGGCCGAATGCGGGTCGGACGTGCGGGCCATCGCCAGCGTGTAGGTGTCGTTCTTCAGGCCGTTGCTCGCTTCGTTCTGGATGGGGGCGTCGGTGGGTTTCTGCTTCATGCCGGCCTCGAAGCCGCCGCCCTGGATCATGAAGCCATTGATGACGCGGTGGAACACCGTGCCGTCGTAATGGCCCTTGCGCACGTAGCTGAGAAAGTTCTCGGCGGACAGGGGGGCCTTCTCGGCATCGAGCTCGATGCGGATGACGCCGTGGTTGGTGTGCAGTTCAACAGCCATGATTCATTTCTCCACAGTGGCTTGGCGGATGATCACCGGTTCGACCGGTACGTTCTGGTGGGGGCCCTTGTTGGTGGTGCGCACGGCCTTGATCTTGTCGACCACGTCCATGCCCGAAACCACGCGCCCGAAGACCGCATAACCCTGGCGGTCCGGCGCGTTGGGGGCGTCGAGGAAGGCATTGTCCTTGAGGTTGATGAAGAACTGGGCGGTGGCCGAGTTCGGATCCATCGTGCGCGCCATCGCGATGGTGCCGCGCTGATTGCTCAAGCCGTTGCGGGCTTCCAGGGGGATCGGTGCCTGCGTCGGCTTCTGGTTCATGTCGGGGGTGAAGCCGCCGCCCTGGATCATGAAGCCGTCGATGACGCGATGGAAGATGGTGCCGTCATAGTGCTTGGCGTTCACATAGGCCAGGAAGTTCTCGACCGTCCTGGGCGCCTTGGCTGCGTCCAGTTGGACGACGATGTCTCCCTGCGTGGTGGACAGCCGCACGGTCTGCGACCAGGCGGGCGTGCTCAAGGCGGCGGCCAGCCCCAGGGCGGCGATCCAGGCGAAACGGCGTTGCGTCATCTTGCGAGGCTCCTGTGCATTCGGAAAACGTGCATTGTCGCGCGAGGCTGGAGGCGCGTCACGGCCCGGCGTGCAAACCTCGGCGTTCAGCGGGGGCGGGGAAGGGGCGCGAAGAGTTCGCGCACAAGGGCCAGCTTCACCGGCAGGCCCGCATGCCCGGGCTGCTGCTCAAGCGCACGGGCGTAGGACTGGGCCGCCAGCTTCGCATAGACGTCGCCCAGGTTCTCGTGCGTCAGGGCGTTGAGAGGCTGCAGCCGCAGGGCCATCTCAAGCGCTTGCCGTGCCTTGTCGTACTGGTCCTGACGGGAATAGACCACTGCGAGGTTGTTGAAGACCTCGGGAAGGTCCGGGCGCTCGGCCACCAGTTGCAGGAACTGGGCCTCGGCTTCGCCCAGCTTGTTCTGTTCAGTCAGCACCACCCCCCGCAGGAACCGCCACTGCAAGTCCTGGGGCCGGGCCTTGAGGCCCTGATCGACCGTCACCAGGGCTTCCGCCGTGCGGCCTTCGCGCAGCAGCTGCTGGATGGTCGCCGGGTCGTTGGCCCAGGCCGCGCTGGCCGGCAGGGCCAGCAGGCAGAACAAGGCCCACCGATGAAACCAGCGGGGGTGGCAGGGGCTGGGGGCCGGGCCGGGGTCGCTCATGCAGCAGCTGTCTCGGGATGGGCAGGGCTATACTCGTTTGATTCTATCGTGGCGCCCCGCCCGCGCGGACTGCTGGGCGCCCGGCCCGACTTCACGGCATCCATGACGCTTTCCATCTACAACACACTGACGCGCCGGCAGGAGCCCTTCTCTCCCATTGATCCTGGCCATGTCCGCATGTATGTGTGCGGCATGACCATCTACGACTACTGCCATGTCGGCCATGCGCGCATGATGATGGCCTTCGACGTGGTGCAACGCTGGCTCAAGGTGCTGGGCTACCGTGTCACGTACGTGCGCAACATCACCGACATCGACGACAAGATCATCAAGCGGGCCGTGGAGCGGGGCATCACCATCGGCGAGCTGACCCGCGAGATGACGGCCGCGATGCACGAGGACATCGGCCAGCTCGGCATCGAGCCGCCCACCCACGAGCCGCGTGCGACGGACTACGTGCGCGAGATGATCGACCTGATCGGCCGCCTGGAGGCCAAAGGCCTGGCCTATCGCGCCCCGGGCGGCGACGTGAACTATGCGGTCAGGCGCTTCCCGGGCTACGGCAAGCTCTCGGGCAAGTCGCTGGATCAGCTGCGCGCGGGCGAGCGCGTGGCTGTGGCCGATGGCAAGGAGGACCCCCTGGACTTCGTGCTGTGGAAGTCGGCCAAGGACGCCGAGCCAGAGGAAGCGAAATGGGAGGCCCCTTTCGGCAAGGGGCGCCCGGGCTGGCACATCGAATGCTCGGCCATGAGCTGCGCCCTGCTGGGCGAGCACTTCGACATCCACGGCGGGGGCATGGACCTGCAGTTCCCCCATCACGAGAACGAGATCGCCCAGAGCGAGGGTGCCACGGGCCAGACCTTCGTCAACGTGTGGATGCACAACGGTTTCCTCAACGTCGACAACGAGAAGATGTCGAAGTCGCTGGGCAACTTCTTCACGATCCGGGATGTGCTCAAGCGCTTCGACGGCGAGACGGTGCGTTTCTTCATGCTGCGCACCCATTACCGAAGCCCCTTCAACTTCAGCGACGCCAACCTGGAGGACGCCCGCCATGCGTTGCGTCGCCTCTATACCGCGCTGGACAGCGTGGCGCCGGCAGACGTGACCGTCGACTGGAACGATCCGCACGCGGCGCGCTTCCGTGCGGCGATGAACGACGACTTCAACACGCCCGAGGCCGTGGCGGTGCTCTTCGACCTGGCCGGCGAGACCAACCGCACCGGCTCGGCCCAGGTGGCGGGGCTGCTCAAGGCCCTGGGCGGCACGCTCGGCATGTTGCAGGGATCCCCCAGGGCCTACCTGCAGGGTGGGGCTGGCCTGGACGAGGCCGCCATCCAGGCGCAGATCGAAGCGCGTGCGGCCGCCAAGAAGGCGAAGAACTTCGCCGAGGCGGACCGCATCCGCGATGCGCTGGCGGCCCAGGGCATCGTGCTGAAGGACACGCCGCAAGGCACCACCTGGGTGAAGGCCTGAACGCCATGGCTCGTGTGGTCACGCCCGATTACTGGGACGACGCCTGCAAGTACCTCAGCAAGCGCGACCGGGTGATGCGCAAGCTCATCCCACAGTTCGGCGAGGCGCGGCTGCAAAGCCGGGGGGACGCGTTCACCACGCTGGCGCGTTCCATCGTGGGTCAGCAGATCTCGGTGAAGGCCGCCCAGGCGGTGTGGGACCGCTTTGCGGCGCTCACCGACGGCCCGCCCACCCGCATTGCGCCGGCCGCCGTGCTGGCGCTGGGGGTGGACGACCTGCGGGGGGCCGGCCTGTCGGCCCGCAAGGTGGAATACCTGCGCGACCTGGCCACCCATTTCGACGAGGGCGCGGTGCATGTGCGCCAGTGGGCCAGCATGGACGACGAGGCGATCATCGAGGAACTGGTGGCCATCCGCGGCATCGGCCGCTGGACGGCCGAGATGTTCCTGATCTTCCACCTGATGCGGCCCAACGTCATGCCTTACGACGACCTGGGCCTGCTCAAGGGCATCAGCCAGAACTACTTCAGCGGCGAACCCGTGTCGAGGGCCGAGGCCCGGGAAGTGGGCGACGCCTGGGCCCCTTTCCGCTCGGTGGCGACATGGTACATTTGGCGCAGCCTGGACCCACTGCCCGTGGAGTACTAGGATTCGTTCGTCTCGCGCACATCAAGAACCACAGCGAGGCGCTTCGTCCAACGTCGGGATCACCGGGATGAGCAAACGACATTTTCTCGAGTTCGAGCAACCCATTGCCGAACTTGAATCCAAGATCGACGAGCTGCGATACGTCCAAAGCGAATCGGCGGTGGATATCTCCGAAGAGATCGACCGCCTGGGCAAGAAAAGCCTGCAGCTCACGAAAGACATCTACGCCAGCCTCACGCCCTGGCAGGTCACGCAGATCGCGCGCCACCCCCAGCGCCCCTACACGCTGGACTACGTGAACGAGATCTTCACCGAGTTCCAGGAACTCCACGGCGACCGCCACTTCGCGGACGATCAGTCCATCGTGGGGGGTCTGGCCCGTTTCAACGGCCAGCCCTGCATGGTCGTTGGTCACCAGAAGGGGCGTGACACGAAGGAGCGTGGCCTGCGCAACTTCGGCATGTCGCGCCCGGAGGGCTATCGCAAGGCGCTGCGCCTGATGAAGCTGGCCGAGAAGTTCGGCCTACCGGTCTTCACCTTCGTCGACACGCCCGGCGCCTACCCCGGCATCGGCGCGGAAGAGCGTGGCCAGTCCGAAGCGATCGGCCGCAACATCTTCGAGATGGCCCAGCTCGAAGTGCCGATCATCGCCACCATCATCGGCGAGGGGGGCTCTGGTGGGGCCCTGGCCATCAGCGTGGGCGACCAGGTGCTGATGCTGCAGTACTCTGTGTACTCGGTCATCTCTCCGGAGGGCTGTGCCTCCATCCTGTGGAAAACGGCCGACCGCGCCTCCGACGCGGCAGAAGCCCTGGGCATCACGGCACATCGCCTCAAGGCCCTGGGTCTGGTGGACAAGATCGTCAGTGAGCCCGTTGGCGGTGCGCATCGTGACACCAAGCAGATGGCGGCCCAACTTAAGCGCGCGCTCAATGATGCGCTGCGTCAGGTCAGCGACCTGAAGCCCAAGGAGTTGCTCAACCGGCGCTACGAGCGGCTGCAGAGCTACGGCCGCTTCACTGACACCAAAGCACACTGATGAAAGCTGCGGCTGCCGCGCCTGGCGTGGTGGCGGTCGCCTACAGCGGGGGCCGTGATTCCACGGCCCTCTTGTTTGCCACCTTGCGGGTGGCCCACACGATGGGCCTGCGGGTGGTGGCGCTGCACGTTCACCATGGGCTCCAGGCCAGGGCCGACGACTGGCTGGTCCACTGCCAGCGTCAGTGCGGCGCGTGGCAGCGCCGGGGCTGGCCCGTGACCCTCGCCTGGACCCATCTGCACCTCCAACCAGGCGTGGGCGACAGTGTGGAAGCCGTGGCCCGTCGCGCGCGCTACCAGGCCCTGCGTCGCCTGGCCCTGGAGCACGGTGCCGACATCGTGCTGCTCGGGCACCATCGCACCGACCAGGCCGAGACCTTCCTGCTGCAAGCCTTGCGTGGAGGCGGGGTGGCGGGCCTGGCCGGCATGCCCGTGACGGCGACCCGCGAGGGGGTGACGTGGTTGCGGCCCTGGCGCAACCGCCCGCGCAGCGACATCGAAGCCTACGTCACCCAGCACGGGCTCGCCTACGTCGATGACGAGAGCAACGCCGACGATCGCTATGCCCGCAACCTTCTGCGCCGGCAAGTCTGGCCCGTGCTGGTGGGGGCCTTCCCTCAGGCGGAAGCGGCCTTGGCCGACGCAGCCAATTGGGCGGGTGAAGCCTCAGCCTGCCTGGAGGACTTGGCGACACTCGACCTGGCCTCCCTCGACGGGGGGCACGGACTGGAGGTGCAGGCCTGCCGGCGCCTGGGCAAGGCCCGAGGCCGCAACGCCTTGCGGGTGTGGCTCCGCCGGGTGAGTGGGCATCGCCCACCCGCCAGCCTCCTGGAGCGTCTCTGGCAGGAATCGTTCGGCGTTTCTGCAAGGCGCTGGGCTTGGGCCGCGGGAGAACTGCGGCTGTATCGCGGCCGCCTGTCGTGGGTGGCCGACGTGGCCGTGACCGATCCCGAGGCGCGGGTCCTGCCAGCAACCCGCCTGAGCCTGCGGGGGGGCGGGACAGTGGCGGTGCCGGGTTGGGG
>Ga0114986_1000202_pt1 | contig 16765 bp, 15 predicted proteins | sample Shrwel1BS1Day17_FD_96988 | JGI IMG/M metagenome (GOLD analysis project Ga0114986, IMG submission 96988) | Subsurface microbial communities from deep shales in Ohio, USA - Utica-3 well 1 S-1-Day17 | ecosystem: Environmental > Aquatic > Deep subsurface > Shale gas/oil reservoir > Produced... | reverse complement strand
GTGTGGCCGAGCCTGTGGTCACGGCCTTGAACTTCCTCGGCGTGGGCTATCGCCGCGGAGGCAATTCCGCGGAGCAAGGCTTCGACTGCAGCGGCTTCACCCGCCACGTCTATGAGGTCAGCCTGGGCATCGTCCTGCCGCGGCGGGCCGACGAGCAGGCCCAGGCGCCGGAGTTGCGCCGCATCGCACGCACGGCGCTGCAACCCGGCGATCTGGTGTTCTTCAACACCCTGGGCCGCACCTTCTCGCATGTGGGCATCTACGTCGGTGACGGCCGCTTCATCCACGCCCCTCGCAGCGGGGCGCGGGTGCGGGTTGAAAGCATGGACTCGTCCTACTGGCGCAAACGCTACACGGGCGCCCGCCGCGCCGAAACCCTGGCCGCTGCGGCCAACTGACCGCAATCGCAAACCGGTTTCCCCGCCCGCAAGCGCGTTGCGCCGCCTGCAAGAGGCACAATCCAGGAATGGCAGAAAAAGTCATCCCTCTGGCCGACCACCGCTACCGGGCCCCGGTGCCCGCCGTGCCGGACGCGTGGCAGCCGCCCTCGGGCCTGCTGGGCGACCGTCTCGGAAGGCCGTTGCGCGATCTGCGCATCTCGGTCACGGACCGGTGCAACTTCCGGTGCAGCTACTGCATGCCCAAGGAAGTCTTTGACAAGCACTACCAGTTCCTGCCGCACAGTGCCCTGCTGAGCTTCGAAGAGATCACCCGCGTGGCCCGGTTGTTCGTGGCCCACGGTGTGCAGAAGATCCGGCTCACGGGAGGGGAACCGCTGCTGCGCAAGAACATCGAGGCGCTCATCGAGATGCTGGCCGCCCTTCGTACGCCGGAAGGCCAACCGCTGGACCTGACCCTCACGACCAACGGCTCGGTGCTGGCCCGCAAGGCCCAGGCCTTGAAGGACGCCGGCCTGCAGCGCGTGACGGTCAGCCTCGACGCGCTCGATGATGCGCTCTTCCGTCGCATGAACGACGTGGATTTCCCGGTGGCCGACGTGCTGGCGGGCCTGGAGGCCGCCGAACGGGTCGGCCTGGGGCCACTCAAGGTCAACATGGTCGTCAAGCGTGGCACCAACGACCACGAGATCGTGCCCATGGCCCGCCACTTTCGCAGCTCCTCGATCGTGCTGCGCTTCATCGAATTCATGGATGTGGGAGCCACCAACGGCTGGCGCATGGAGGAAGTCCTGCCCTCGGCCCAGGTCATTGAACGTTTGCATGCGGCCTTCCCGCTCGAGCCCATCGACCCCAACTACCCCGGCGAAACAGCCGAGCGCTGGCGCTACCGCGACGGCGGCGGTGAGATCGGCGTGATCTCCAGCGTGACGCAGGCCTTCTGTCGCGACTGCAATCGCGCACGCCTGTCCACCGAAGGCAAGCTCTTCCTGTGCCTGTTCGCTGCCGAGGGGCACGACCTGCGCGCGCTGCTGCGAGGAAGCTACAGCGACGAACAGATCGCCGCCGCCATCGGCCTGATCTGGCAGCAGCGCTCCGACCGCTATTCGGAACTGCGCTCGACGCTACAGGCGGATACCGGATCCGGCCAGCGCAAGGTCGAGATGCACTACATCGGAGGCTGACCATGCCCCACGTGCCGCTGCTGAACTCCTCCGTCAAGCGGCGGCTTCTTGCGGCACTGGGCCTCAGCGTGGCGGTGCCCTGGCTGATCGGTGCCTGGATCAAGACGACCCTGCAAGGTGGGCTGCATGACGACGCCTACCGGGCCTCCCAGATGGTGGATTACATCGTGGCCGGCAGCGTGGTCTTCCTCATTGCGATGGTGGTGACGGCCACCGTGGGCTGCGTGGTCGTGGCCGTGATGAAGGGCCCGCACCACGTCGGCGACCCTTTCCCTCGAGACGAGAACAATGGACCCTGATCAGATTACCGGCCTCATCCTGGCCGGCGGACGTGGCAGCCGAATGGGTGGCGTGGACAAAGGTCTCCAGAACTACCAGGGCTTGCCTCTGGCGATGCATGCGCTGCTGCGCCTGTCGCCGCAGGTGGGCCAGGTCATGATCAACGCCAACCGCAACCTGGGCGCCTACGAGGCCTTCGGTGTGCCCGTGTGGCCCGATGCCCTGCCGGACTTTGCGGGCCCGCTGGCAGGGTTCCTGACCGGACTGGACCACTGCGAAACGCCCTACCTCGTGACCGTGCCCTGCGACACGCCGCACTTCCCGACCGACCTGGTGGCACGCCTGTCCACGGCACTCCAGACTCAGGGGGCGGATATCGCCATGGCCCGCACCGGCGCCCAGGTGCAACCCGTGTTCACGCTGATGAAGACCTCGCTGCTGGAGAGCCTCGTGCGTTTCACGGACAGCGGGGGGCGGAAGATCGACCGCTGGACCGCCCAGCATCACACCGTGGAGGTGGATTTCGATGACGAGTCGGCCTTTGCCAACGCCAACACCCAGGACGAGCTGGTGGCGCTCGAACGCGGCCGTGGCTGATGCGGCGCCCCACGTCGAGGTGCGACGCCTTGGCCCCGAAGACCTGCCGGCCTACAAGCTGCTGCGCGACGAGGCCTTGCAGCGCCATCCCGAGTCCTTCACCTCGGATGCGGAAACCGAACGCCTGCGCAGCCCCGAGAGCTACCTGGGCCGACTGGGGCTGGGCGAGCCGCTGGGAGGAACCTTCCTGATGGGAGCCTGGGTGGACGGCGAGATGGCCGGGTCCGTGGCCTGTGAGCGTGAACTCAAGCGCAAGCTGCGCCACCGCGCCAACATCGTCGGCATGTATGTGCGGGAGTCTCATACCCGGCTGGGCATCGGGCGCCGGCTCCTGGCTTCAAGCCTCGACCTTGCCCGCCAGGCCCAGGGGTTGGAGATGCTCACACTGACCGTGACCGCATCCAACGATCGGGCCGTGAAGCTCTACGAGCGAGCCGGCTTCAGGGTCTATGGCCTGCTGCCTCGCGCCATCCGGATCGAGACCGGCCGCAAGGTGCAGTATTTCGACAAGGCCCACATGGTGCTGATGCTGTGAGTTCCCCTGCTGCAATGACATCGATCGAACAGATCGCTTCCTGCGTCAACGGTTACGACCCGAACGCCCTGCCCGTCGAGAAGGCCCAGGAATTCATCCGACGCTTCGTGCCGCGAATCACCGCCATCGAGAAGCTGGCGCTGCGCGCAGCGCTCGGCCGGGTGCTGGCGACCGACATCGTCTCCCCCATCGACGTGCCCTCGCACGACAACTCGGCCATGGATGGCTATGCCCTGCGCGGCAGCGAACTGGCCTCTGACAGTCCCACACGGTTGCACATCGTCGGCACCGGACTGGCCGGGCAGCAGTTCGAAGGGTCGGTGACGGCCGGCCAATGCGTGCGCATCATGACCGGTGCCGTCATGCCGGAGGGGCTGGACACCGTCGTCCCCCAGGAGTTCTGCCAGACCGACGGAGAGATCGTCACGATCCCGGCGGGCGCCGTTCGACCCGGCGACAACCGACGACTGCGCGGCGAGGACCTGGCGCGCGGACAGCCCGCCTTGTCGGCCGGCAAGATCCTGCGCCCGGCCGATCTGGGCCTGATGGCTTCTCTGGGGCAGGCCGAGGTCCCCGTGCTCCGGCGACTTCGTGTGGCCTTCTTCTCCACGGGTGACGAACTGCGCTCCATCGGCGAAGCCCTGGACGCCGGCTGTGTCTATGACAGCAACCGCTACACCCTGCACGGCATGCTGCAACGTCTGGGCGTGGAGCTGCTGGACCTGGGGGTGGTCCGCGACAACCCGCAGGATCTCGAAGCGGCCTTTCGACAAGCGGCCGAAAACGCCGACGCCATCATCACCTCGGGCGGGGTGAGCGTGGGTGAGGCCGACTTCACCAAGCAGATGATGGCCCGCCTGGGCGAGGTGGCCTTCTGGCGAATTGCCATGCGACCCGGTCGTCCGATGGCCTTCGGACGCATCGAAAGCGGTGGGCGTCAAGCCGTGCTCTTCGGTCTTCCTGGCAATCCGGTGGCCGTGATGATCACGTTCTACGCCTTCGTTCGCGAAGCCCTGCTGGCGATGGCGGGAGCCACGCCGCAGCCTCTGCCCATGCTGCGGGCGCACGCCGAGCAGGCCTTGCGCAAGAAGCCTGGGCGCACCGAATACCAGCGCGGTATCGTGCGACGGGTCAACGGCCGCTGGCAGGTCGGCATCACCGGCTCGCAAGGCTCGGGCATCCTGCGGTCGATGTCGCAGGCCAATGGCCTCGTCGTGCTGCACCACGGGCAGGGCGATGTTGCCGAAGGGGAACTGGTGGACGTCCTCCCCTTCGAGGGCCTGATCTAGGCGCCCACCGCCTCCTCCACCGACCGCGTGATCGGCCCCGGCGTGCTCTTGCGCGCGAACAGGGTGTACATGGTGGGAACCACGAAGATTGTGAGCAGCGTGCCCAGGGTCATGCCTCCCACGATCACCCAGCCGATCTGCTGACGGCTCTCGGCACCTGCGCCGGTGGCGATGGCCAGAGGCACCGCACCCAGCACCATGGCCCCGGTGGTCATCAGGATGGGGCGAAGGCGCAGCGCCGCCGCACGCTGCGCCGCCTCCATCACGCCCTTGCCCTCCTGGCGCTGCTGGTTCGCGAACTCCACGATCAGGATGCCGTGCTTGGTGATGAGGCCCACCAGCGTGATCAACCCGATCTGTGAATAGACATTGAGCGTTCCGCCCGTGAGCTTCAGGGCTGCCAGTGCGCCCACCATCGACAGGGGCACCGACAGCAGGATCACGAAGGGATCGACAAAGCTCTCGAACTGCGCCGCCAGCACGAGGAAGATGAAGAACAGTGCGAGCACGAACACCAGGCCCAGCGCCCCGCTGGACGCCCGGAACTCACGCGACACGCCATTCAGTTCGGTGGCGTAGCCGGCCGGCAGCAATCGCTCCGCCGTCGCATCCATGAACTGCAGCGCATCGCCGAGGGCAAAGCCCGGGGCCAGGTTGGCGGTGATGCTCACCGAGCGACGCTGGTTGAAGTGATTCAGTTCGCGCGGCGACACCGCCTCGCGCACGGTCACCAGGGACGACAGCGGAATCATGCGGTTGTCGCGTCCGCGGACGAACAGCCGTTCGATGTCGTTCGGCCGGGCACGACCGGCCGCATCCGTCTGCACGATCACGTCGTACTGCTCGGCATCGCGCTTGAAGCGGGTCACGTTGCGCCCGCCCAGCATGGTCTCCACCGTGCGAGCCACCTGATCCACCGAGATGCCCGCATCGGCGGCACGCTCGCGGTCCACCTCGATGTAGATCTCCGGCTTGTTCAGTCGCAGGTCCGTATCGGGTTGGACGAAGCCTCCGTGGCGGGTCATCTCCTCCACGAACTGCTGTGCCACCCGGTTGAGGTTCTCGTAGCTGTCCGATGTCAGGATGACGTAGTTGACCGAGCGTTCACGGAAGCCCTGACCCAGTGAAGGGGGCGTGATGGGGAAGGCGCTCACCCCGGGCAGGCTCGCCAGCTGGGGCTGCAGTTCGCGCGCGAGTTGCTGGGTGCTTCGCTGGCGCTCGTCCCAGTCGATCGTGCGCATGAAGGAGATGCCCTGAGATACCGTCGGGTTGCCTGCCACCACGAAGACACGGTCGAACTCCGGGATCGTCTGCCCAATGCGCTCGATCTCCAGCATGTACTTCTCGGTGTAGGCCAGGGTGGATCCGTCTGGCGCATTGACGTTGATCAGCACCACCCCTCGGTCTTCCATCGGCGCCAGTTCACTGCGCATGCTGGTGAACAGCCACCAGCTCGCCGCGCCGCTGGCCACCATGGTGAGCACGATGATCCACCGATGATGCAGCGTCCATGCAAGCATCCGCTCATACCCGTTGGTCAGCGCCACGAGGGCACGCTCCATCCCACGGTCGAAGCGGGTGGGGTTCGAGTTGTGGCGCAGCAGCTTCGAGCACATCATTGGTGACAGCGTGAGTGCCACGAAGCCGGAGATGATCACCGCGCCCGCCAGGGTCAGTGCGAACTCGACGAAGAGTCGACCCGTGCGCCCCGGGGTGAAGGCCAGCGGCGCGTACACGGCCGCCAATGTGAGTGTCATCGCCACCACGGCGAAGCCCACCTCCTTGGCACCTCGGATGGCCGCCGCAAAGGGCTCCATGCCCTCCTCGATGTGGCGGTAGATGTTCTCGAGTACCACGATGGCATCGTCCACCACAAGACCAATGGCCAGCACCAGCGCCAGCAAGGTCAGCGTGTTGATCGTGAACCCGACCGCCGCCATCAGCGCGAAAGCGCCGATCAGACACACCGGGATGGTGATCAGCGGGATGATCGAGGCCCGCATCGTTCGCAGGAACACGAACACGACCAGGGCCACCAGCACCACCGCCTCGGCGATCGTCGTGTAGACCGCCTTGACCGAACGGTCGATGAAGACCGAGTTGTCGTTCGCCACCTGCACCATCACACCGTCGGGCAGCTCCTGCTGCAGTCGCGGAAGGAAGTCACGCACCCCGGCAGCCACCTCCAGCGGGTTGGCGGTGGCCTGACGGATCACCCCCAGCGAGACCGAACGCTGCCCGTTGAGCCGCACGCTGGAACGCTCGCTCGCCGCAGCCAGCTCGATACGCGCGACATCGCGCAGCCGCACGGTGTAGCCGGACACCTGGCGCAACGCCACTTGGCCGAACTGCTCCGGCGTACCCAGGTCCGTCTGCGCTGTCACGCTGAACTCACGCTGCTGACCCTCGATGCGCCCGGCCGGGACCTCGAGGTTCTGTCGGCGCAAGGCGTCTTCCACATCCTGCACCGTGATCGAGTAGGCGGCCAGCTTGTCCGGATCGAGCCAGACCCGCATGGCGTATTCCCGCTCGCCACGCACCAGCACATCGGCCACACCCGTCACCGTCTGCAGCCTGGGCTTGACGACACGAGAGATGAGGTCGGTCACCTCCAGTGGCGACAGCGTGTTGGTCGTGAACGCAAGCCAGATGGTCGGCGAGGCATCCGCCTCCACCTTGGAGATCACCGGTTCATCCACCGAATCGGGCAGGCGACCACGCACACGGGCCACCCGGTCACGCACCTCGGCGGCGGCGTCGTCCGGATTCTTCTCCAGCTTGAAGCGCACCGAGATCTGGCTCTGCTCCTGGCGGGAAATCGAGGTGATGATGTCCACACCCTCGATGCCGGCAATCGAATCCTCCAGCGGCTTGGTCACCTGTGACTCGATCACCTCCGAGGAGGCGCCCGCCAGCCGAGTGGCCACCGTGACGACCGGCTCATCGATGCGAGGGTATTCACGCACCTGCAGCCGATCGAAGGACACCAGCCCCACCAACAGGATCAGCAGGGAGAGCACCGTCGCGAAGACGGGGCGACGCACCGAAACTTCGGAAATCTTCATGACGCCTTGCCTCCGCCGACTTCGACCACCCGCAGCGACGTTCCATCTCGCTGGATGCGCTGCTGGCCCGCCGTGACCACGACCGCTCCGGCCGGCACCCCGCGGACGATCTCGACCAGTCCTTGGCGACGCTGACCCAGCACCACTTCAACGCGGCGCGACACCTTGGCCCCCGCCGGCGCCGCATCGCCACCATCGACCACGGTGATGACGTACTGGCGCCCCCCCTGCGGCACGATCGCCTCTTCCGGCACCACCACGGCCTCGGCACGCGAGGCCAGTGTTGCATCCACCCGGGCGAACATCCCGGGCCGCAGCAGGCCTTGCGGGTTGTCGATGGCCGCTCGCACGAGGATGGATCGGCCATTGGCGTCAACCTGCGGCTCCAGCGCCTCGACCCGGGCCTCGAAACGCCGGCCTGGCAGCGCATCGAGACTGACCTGAGCGGCCTGGCCAGTGCGAAGTTGCGGCAGGTAGCGCTCGGGCACTCGGAAATCGACATAGATGGTGCGCAGGTCCTCGAGGCTCACCAGGTCGGCCCCCTCGCGCACGAAATCCCCCACGTTGACCAGGCGGATACCCGCTGTTCCATCGAAGGGTGCCACGATGCGCATGCGCGCCAGCTGAGCCTGCGCCAGGGCCAGCTGGGCCTGCGCCACCTGCAGATTGGCAGCGCCCTGGTCCACCGCGGCCTTGCTCACGAAGTTCTCGGCCAGCAACTCACGGTTGCGGGCATCGTTCGCCTGCGCAATGCTGAGTTGCGCCTGGGCCTGCTGGACCTGGGCGCGCAGCAGGCTGTCATCGAGCTGGACCAGCACTTGCCCGCGCCGCACGGGCTGGCCGTCCCGGAAACCGAGCGAGGCCACACGTCCCGAGACCTCCGGCCGCACCATCACCCCCTGCCGCGAACGCAGCGTGCCCACCGCCTGAGCCTCATCGGCCATGGTCATCGTCCGGGCCTGGCTGACTTCCACGGCCACCGGCCCGCCCGCACCACCGCCGGCCCCACCAGGGGCGGACGCACGCGGGGCCGACGCCCCACCAGACGACACCCCCGCGCCGCTGGATGCCGCCCCGGGGCCTTGGTGCTGGTACCAGTACGCGCCGGCACTGGCCAGCACGATTCCAACCACGGCCACGACTGCATGGAGTTTCTTCATGGGGCAACAGCTAGTTTTGGGGATCGCTCACGAATGTAAGGGCAAGCGGCCCCCACTGTTCACACTTCTTCACAAGCCCCCCGAGAGAAGCTGAACGCATGTCGCACAACTCGCCCTGAAACCAGGCATGTCTCACAACACGGTTGCGGCTCCGCGGTTGGCCAGGGCATCGGCGCGCTCGTTGCCCGGATCGCCGGCATGCCCCTTGACCCAGCGCCAGTGCACCCGGTGCAGCGAGGCAAGCGCCTCCAGCCGCTGCCACAGCTCGACGTTCTTCACCGGCTTTCTGTCAGCGGTCTTCCAGCCGCGTGCTTTCCAGCCCGGCAGCCATTCCGTGATGCCCTTGCGCACATATTCGCTGTCGGTGTAGATCGTCACGTCGCAGGTGCGCTTCAGGCTGGCCAGCGCTTCGATCACGGCCGTGAGTTCCATGCGGTTGTTGGTGGTGGAACGTTCGCCGCCGAACAGCTCCTTCTCGTGGCTGCCCGCCACCAGCCACGCGCCCCAGCCGCCTGGGCCGGGATTGCCCTTGCAGGCACCGTCGGTATAGATGACCACCTGGGGTCGGGGAATCGTCGTGCTCATGGATCTCCGTGAAGTGGCCGGCTCAGGACGCGTGTCCCGGCGGCTCGCTGGAATGCGGGTCGCGGCGCGCCACGACCGCCGGTGCCGCCTTGGCACGCTGGCGCTGTTTCCATGACGGCCCGATCAGGCGCATGCCACGCACCCGTTTGACGGCCACCAGGAAATACACGGCCCCCAGCACCGGCCACCAGCGATCGCCGGCAGGCTCCATCCAGCGATAGCGGTCCAGCCAGGCCTGGCTGCTCAGCAGGGGCCGGTAGCAGCCGAAGCGCCCGCCCTCGATCTCGAAACTCAGCAGGCGAAGCCAATCCCGCAATCGCCAGTAGCCGATGAACTCCCCGGCCTCCGGCAGCGGGGGCTGCCCCAGGCCGATGCGCATGCCCATGCGCGCGCACCGCTGCTGCAGACCCCACAGGCTGGCCGGATTGAAGCCCAGGATGATGATCCGGCCCTCCGGCACGAGCACCCGTTCGACTTCACGCAAGGTCTGATGGGGATCGCCCGCCAGCTCCAGGCTGTGCGGCAGCACCACGAGATCCAGGCTCTGGGTCTCGAAGGGCAAGGCATGGAAGTCGGCGACCACCGCGCGGGGTGTGGCAGCGTGCCCCTCCTGATCCCCTGCCGCGTCGTCCGCCGCGGCCGCCTCGGCGCAAGCGCCGAAAGGACGGTCGAGCAGCACCCAGCGGTGGGGCATGCGGTTGTGCCGCAGCGTGTCCAGGCAAGGCCAGCCCAGCTGAACGGCATGGAACCCAAACAGGTCCCCGACGATCCGATCGACCTGTTCCTTCTCCCACGCCAACAAATACCGGCCTGCCGGGGTGAGCAGCCACTCATCCAAACCTATAATTTGCCTGTCTTGCCTCATGAAACTGCTTGCCCTACCCGCCTTCACCGACAACTACATCTGGATGCTCCACGATGGCCGCGAAGCCCTGGTGGTCGATCCGGGCGAAGCGGCGCCGGTGATCGAGGCCTTGCAGACCCACGGTCTCAGGCTGAGCGGCATTCTAGTGACCCATCACCACGGCGACCATGTGGGCGGCGTGGATGCGCTGCGCAGCGTGCTCCACGGACCTGTTCACGGCCCTGCGAGAGAGGCCATTCCCGCTCCCTTCACGCCTGTCGGCGACGGCCAGAAGGTGTCCTGGAACGGGCTGCAGTTCGAGGTGATGGATGTGCCCGGGCACACCGCCGGGCATGTGGCCTACTGGTGCCCCGACGTGGATGGCGCCCCGCTGCTGTTCTGCGGTGACACGCTGTTCTCGGCGGGATGCGGGCGTCTGTTCGAGGGCACCCCTGCGCAGATGAGTGCCTCGCTGGCGCGCCTGGCATCGCTGCCGGGGGCCACACGTGTATGCTGCACCCACGAGTACACGCTCTCCAACCTGCGTTTCGCGCTGGCCGTGGAGCCCCGCAACGCTGCGCTGGCCGAACATGCCCGCCACTGCGAAGCCTTGCGACAGCGCGGGCGCCCGACCCTGCCCAGCACCATCGCGCTGGAGCGTGCCATCAACCCTTTCCTTCGCTGCCGCGAGCCGGCCGTGGCCGCTGCCGCCCGTGAACGTGACGACTCGGCGCACGACGCCGTCGCCGTCTTTGCCGCCTTGCGCGAATGGAAGAACGAATTCAGATGATGTCCTTCTCTGCTGCTGCCAAGCCTGCAAGGCGACTCCTGGGCTGTCTGGCTGCCATCGCAGCCTTGAGCGGCTGCGCCGGACTCCCGGCACCGTCTGTCACGCCGGCGTCTGACGATGCCGTCGCCACCCCCGCAGCGACCACCCAGGCGGAGGTGGTCGCAATCACCCCGCGCCCCGTCCTGCCCGGGGCCTCGGCCCCCGCGGCCATGGCAACACAAGCTCCCGCCGACGCCGGTGCCGGGACCGGGGCGGCAGCGATCGTGGCGCCGCCGGACAGCGCCTCCGCAACGGCCGAGACAGGCGATGTGCCCGACGAGGTGGCCTCGCAGGATCTCTGGGAACGCATCCGGGAGGGCTTCGCCATGCCCGACCTCGACAACGGCCTGGTGCGCAACCGCGAGCAGTACTACGCCGCCCGCCCCGACTACATGCAGCGCATGACCGAGCGGGCGAGTCGCTACCTCTTCCATATCGTGGAGGAGGTGCAGCAGCGCGGTCTGCCCACCGAACTGGCCTTGCTGCCGTTCATCGAGAGTGCCTTCAATCCCCAGGCCCTGTCCAGCGCCCGTGCCTCGGGCATGTGGCAGTTCATCCCCTCCACGGGGCGACACTACGACCTCAAGCAGAACCTTTTCCGCGACGAACGCCGTGATGTGCTGGCCTCCACCCGCGCCGCACTCGACTACCTCACGCGGCTGCACGGCATGTTCGGAGACTGGCACCTGGCGCTGGCGGCCTACAACTGGGGTGAAGGCAGCGTGCAGCGCGCCATTGCCCGCAACCGCCAGGCCGGACGGCCCACCGACTATGAAAGCCTGCGCATGCCCACGGAGACGCGCTATTACGTCCCCAAGCTCCAGGCGATCAAGAACATCGTGGCCCGCCCGGAAGCCTTCGGCCTGGCCCTGACCCCCATCGAGAACCACCCGTACTTCCTGACGGTTGAAATCCAGCGCGACATGGATGTGGACGTGGCCGTGGAGCTCGCCGGACTGACCCGTGCCGAGTTCATGGCGCTGAATCCGCAACTCAACAAGCCCGTCATCCTGGCCGCCGGCGTGCCGCAGCTACTGCTGCCCTACGACAACGCCAAACTCTTCATGCGCAACCTGGGCCAGCACCAGGGTTCACTGGCCAGCTGGACGGCCTGGGTGGTGCCCAAGACCCAGCCGCCCGCGGAACTGGCGCGTCAGGTGGGGATGAGCGAGGCAGAGCTGCGCGCGGTGAACAAGATTCCCCCCAACATGGTGGTGAAGGCGGGTTCCACGCTGCTCATCCCGCGCAACGAGCGCAAACACGCCCAGGATGTGTCAGGCCACATCGCCGACAACGCCACGCTGGCGCTGGCGCCCAACCGCCCGGTGGGGCGGCGGCTGGTGATCCGTGCCGCGCAGGGCGACACCGTCGCGCGGCTCGCGAAGCGCTATCGCGTCCCGGCGGCCGAACTGGCTGCCTGGAACGGTGTCAGCACGTCGGGCCGTTTCGCGCGGGGTCAACAGGTGGTGGTCTACACGCGGGCCACTCCTCGCCCGGCCGCCAAGCAGACGGCCCAGGCCCAGAAGTCCGGCAGCACGCGCCAGACGGCGAAGGCGCCTGCCAAACAGGGCAGCAAGACGCCGGTGAAGGTCGCCCGTCAGTGATCAGGCTGCAGGCCTGATCCGGGCGGGCACTTTGGCGGCCAGGGCGTTGGTGTAACTGGCAGCCACCAGTGCTGTAGTGTCCGGCCTCGGACCGACACCCTCCAGCCCCTGGACCACCCGCCAGACGTTGCGCACGGCCTCATCCGCCAGCAAGCCGTCGGTGGAGTACGCGCCGCGCACCCGGAAAAAGGTGGCCAGGTACAAGGCTCTGTCGCCAAGCGCGTGGGACGGCGGCACGGTGGCCACGATGTCGGAGAGTTCGGCCGTCTGCAGCCAACGCAGGGCCCGAACCACGGCATTCGTCAGTCGTTGGCAGACCTCCGCTCGCGCCTCCACGAAGCCCTTGTAGCCGAAGAGACAAGTCGAGGGCAGCGGGCCATCGAACACATCGGCAGCCCCTCGCACCGTGCGTGCGTCGGCCAGCAGGCGGAGCTCGCCCCGCTGCTCCAGCTGGGTCATGGCCGGGTCCGTGTGGCTCAGGGCCTGCACCCCGCCACTGCGAAATGCAGCCAGGGCGGGCCCAGTTGCCGGCAACTCCACCCAGGTCACCTCCGCCGGACTCAGGCCCGCCTTGGCCAGCAGCGCCTGGGCCAGCAGGCGACTCAGCGACGCCTGTGCCGCCACCCCGATGCGGCGCCCCCGAAGCTGGGACACATGCTCGAACATCGGGAATTGCTGGGTGGATACCCCCATGGCCACCATGGGTGCACGTCCCGTCAGCACGAAGGCCTGCCAGGGCTTGCCTCGAAGGCGCTGCATCACCACCTGAAGATAGGGGGCTGACACCACATCCACCCGTCGACTGTCCAGGGCCTGGATCGTGGCCTCGTTCGTGCCCAGGCCCAGCAGGCGCACCTCCAGACCTTCCGAGGCAAAGTACCCGAGCTGCCGCGCGACGGTCAGGGGCAGGTGGTAGAGGGATTCCTCACGCCCCAGGCCGATCGTGACGCGCTCGCGCCCCCGCGCACCGGCGACCGCCAGGAAGGGCACCGTCAGCCCGGCCGACGCCAGCCCCACTCGCAGCAGCCAGCGCCGGCGGGTGATCGGGGGGACAGGCTTGAACGCATCCATGCCTCCACCTTAGGCAAGCATGGCGCCTCCTCCCATAGGGATGGGTCCTGTCAGGGAAAGTCCGCGGGGCCGCAACTGACAATCTCAGCGCCGATCCACCAGCGCGTAGGCAATCGTGCCGAGATCGACGTACTCGAGTTCGCTGCCAGCGGGCACGCCGCGGGCGAGCCGGGTGACCGCCACGCCACGGGACTTGAGCGTTTCGCTCAGCACGTGCGCGGTGGCCTCGCCTTCTGCCGTGAAGTTCGTCGCCAGGATCACCTCCCGCACCCCCTCCTCGCCAGCCCTCGCATACAGGCGTGACAACCCGATGTCACGCGGGCCAATACCATCCAGCGGGCTCAGCTTTCCCTGCAGCACGAAATAGAGGCCCCGGTAACTCCCGGTGCGCTCGATGGCCGCCTGGTCGGCCGACGTTTCCACGACGCACAACAGGCTCGCGTCCCGCTCCGGGTCACGGCAGGTGGCGCAGATCTCGTCCTCGGTGAAGGTGTTGCAGCGCTGGCAGTGGCGCACGGCCGACATGGCCGTCTCGAGGGCCTGTGCAATCTGCCGTGCACCGTCGCGGTCGTGCTGCAGCAGGTGATAGGCCATGCGCATGGCCGATTTCGGCCCCACCCCCGGCAGCCGACGCAAGGCCTCGACCAAGGCGTCGAGCGCACCGGGATTCACGGCAGATCCCTCAGAAGGGGAACTTCATGCCCGGCGGCATGGGCATGCCGGCGGTGAGCTTGCCCATCTTCTCCTGGCTCACCTCCTCGGCGCGGCGCACGGCGTCGTTGAAGGCCGCGGCCACCAGGTCCTCGAGCATGTCCTTGTCGTCGGCCAGCAGGCTGGGGTCCACCGTCACCCGGCGCACGTCGTGCTTGCAGGTCATCAGCACCTTCACCAGACCCGCACCGGACTGGCCTTCGACCTCCATCTGAGCGAGCTCCTCCTGGGCCTTGCGCAGGTTGTCCTGCATGGCCTGGGCCTGCTTCATCAGGCCTGCGAGCTGTCCCTTCATCATGGCGTGCTTCCTTTCCTTTGAATCTTCAGAGCGGCTTGATGGAGCCTGGCACGACACGCGCCGTGCTGAACTCGCTCATCAGGGCCTGGACATAGGGGTCGTTGAGTATGACGGCTTCGGCCTCCTGCTGGCGCCGGGCCTTCGCCGCGGCATCTCGGCGCGCCGGCGTGTCGTCGGTGGCGCCCACCAACACCTCCAGCCTCACCGGATGGCCAAGCACCTCCGCCAGCGCCGCCGCAAGTCTCGTCTGGGCATTGGCCGACGCCAGGGTCTCGCGCTCCACGCGCAATTGCCAGCGTGGCGGCTGGGCCGTGTCATCCACGGCCACGCACTGCGATTGCAGGGCCAGCTCGCGCACCAGGGCCGCCACCAGCTCACGTTCGATCATCTGCGCCGTCAGTGCCTGCCAGCGGTCCCCCAACGGCGTCGTCTGCACGGACGGAATGACCGCTGGCTGAGGCTCGGCACGGCGTGGCGCTGCGGGCTGACGCTCCTCGGTGGGGTGCGGCGCAAGCGGCACATCATCGTCCCAGGGTGGGACATCGCCGCCTGCCACGGCAGCCTCCGGAGCCGCCGGGCGCACAGTCTGCCGCAGCGGCACAGCCGCGGGAGCAGGTTCCACGGCCACGGGAGCCGCCGGCCTGTCCACCACACGCGGCGCCACCCGCGTGGTGGCGGTCTGGCTGCGCTGCAGCGGCGCGGCGGGCGGCCGCGAGCTGCCTGGCGTCACCGGCCGAAAGGCCAGCATGCGCAGCAGCGCCATCGTCAGCCCACCATATTCATCGGGTGCCAGGCCCAGTTCATTGCGACCATGCAGCGCAATGCTGTAGAGCAGCTGGGTGTCTTCGGGCGGCAGCGACTGTGCCAGTGCCTGCAGCATGGCCGCATCCGGGTCGTCGGCCTGCGCCACCTCAGGCACCACCTGCAGCACCGCCAGTTCCTGCAGGATCGTGGCCATTTCCTCCAGGGCCCCGGCCGCGGCCAGGCCCCGCATGCGCATCTCGTCCACCGTGGCTAACAGCGCGACCCCGTCGCCAGCAGCCAGCGCTTCGAGCAGCCGGACCACATGGCCACGATCGACCGCGCCCAGCATCTGGCGCACACCGGCTTCGGACAGCGTGCCCGATCCGAAGGCAATGGCCTGGTCCGTCAGCGACAGCGCGTCACGCATCGACCCGCGCGCCGCGCGAGCCAGCAGGCGCAAAGCCCCCCGCTCCGCGCTGATCTGCTCGGCCGCCAGCACGTGCTGCAGGTGCTCCAGCACCGTCTCGGGCGCCATGGGTCGCAAGTTGAACTGCAGGCACCGCGACAACACCGTGGGCGGCACCTTCTGAGGATCGGTCGTGGCCAGCACGAACTTCAGGTACTCCGGCGGCTCTTCCAGCGTCTTCAACATGGCGTTGAAGGCATGGTTCGAGAGCATGTGCACTTCGTCGATCATGTAGACCTTGAAGCGCCCCACCACCGGTTTGTAGACCGCCTGGTCCAGCAGCTGCGAAATCTCGTCCACGCCCCGGTTGGAGGCGGCATCGAGTTCCACATAGTCGACGAAGCGTCCGGCATCGATGTCGGTGCAAGCCTGGCACACGCCGCACGGCGTGGCCGTGACCGTCCCCTGGCCATCGGGCCCCGCGCAGTTGAGCGACTTGGCCAGGATGCGCGAGACCGTCGTCTTGCCCACGCCGCGGGTGCCCGTGAACAGGTAGGCATGGTGCAGGCGCTGCTGCGTCAGCGCATTCGACAGGGCCTGCACCACGTGCTCCTGCCCCACCATCTGTTCGAAAGTGCGCGGGCGGTACTTGCGGGCCAGGACGAGGTAACTCATGAGGGGCGATTCTACGGGGCGGGCCGATGCCCGCCGAGGCTCGCTCAGTCCCCCGCCGGGGAAATGCGGAACTCGCGCACCGAGGGCATTCCCGTGAGCGTGGTGGCCAGACGCCCAAGGCCATCACCCTCCTGCGTACGCACCACCATCCGGTACTCGAACGCCGTGCCCTCGGCTTCGAGCCGGTAGTTCAGGTTGGCAATCGAAAAACCGTGCTCATCGAGCAACGCGCGCAACCGCCCTTCCGGCATCACCTCATCGCGAGCAAAGCGCACGAAGAAATGGGCATGCTGCCGCGTCGGCAAGCGCCCCTCGATCAGCCGGAACAGGGCCAGCACCCCCAGCGTGAGCACGGTCGCCAGGCTGGCCGCAAAGAAGAAGCCCACACCGATCAGGATGCCGATCGCAGCCGTGATCCAGATCGACGCAGCGGTCGTCAGCCCGCGCACCGACAGGCCCTCCTTGAAGATCACCCCGGCGCCCAGAAAACC
>Ga0114986_1000201_pt1 | contig 16827 bp, 14 predicted proteins | sample Shrwel1BS1Day17_FD_96988 | JGI IMG/M metagenome (GOLD analysis project Ga0114986, IMG submission 96988) | Subsurface microbial communities from deep shales in Ohio, USA - Utica-3 well 1 S-1-Day17 | ecosystem: Environmental > Aquatic > Deep subsurface > Shale gas/oil reservoir > Produced... | reverse complement strand
GCGCGTGGCCCGGTACCCAGACCGTGGCCAGGCCCAGCAGCAGGCAGACCAGCGTCAGCAACAGGAACGGCGGCCGCGCGGTGTCGCGCAGCACGGTCAGCAGGCTCATGCGTGCCGTGCCGCCTTGCGTTGCGCTCATGCCTTGGCGTAGCTGCGGCCGCCGAAGATGGCCGTACCCACGCGCACCAGGGTGCTGCCGGCGTGGATGGCGGCCTCCAGGTCGGCCGTCATGCCCATGGACAGGGTGTCGAGCTGCAAGCCGGCCTCATTCACTTGGTCAAACAAGGCCTTGGCCCGCATGAATACGGCGCAGGACGCTTCAAAATCAGGAGCAGGCTCCGGAATGCACATGAGCCCGCGCAGGCACAGGCGTGGCAAGGCAGCGACCTCGCGTGCCAGTCCCAGCGCTTCATTTGGCGCCACGCCGGACTTGGTGGGACCGCCATCGACATTGACCTGGATGCAGACCTGCAGCGGCGACAGCTCGGGCGGTCGCTGCTCGCTCAACCGCTGCGCAATCTTGAGCCGGTCCACCGTATGGGCCCAGGCAAAGTGCTGCGCCACCAGCCGCGTCTTGTTGCTCTGGATCGGGCCGATGCAGTGCCACTCCAGCGGCAGGTGGCTGAGGGCGGCCATCTTCTCCACCGCCTCCTGGATGTAGTTTTCACCGAAGGCCGTCTGCCCGGCCGCATAGGCCTCGGCCACGGCGTCGGGGCCGAAGGTCTTGGACACCGCGAGCAGACGCACGGCCTGCGGGTCGCGCCCGGCCGCAAGACATGCGGCGGCGATGCGGGCACGAACGGTCTGGAGCTGGGTGGCAATCGTGGTCATAATCGTTGCAGCGTCGCTCGCCACTCACGGCGAAGGCGGCGGGCCTGAGCGCCTAGCGTACCAAAAGAATTCTCGAGCTAAAGAGGGATACGTGGACATCACCCAATTGCTGGCCTTCAGCGTCAAGAACAAGGCCTCCGACCTGCACCTCTCGGCCGGCCTGCCGCCCATGATCCGCGTGCACGGCGACGTGCGCCGCATCAACGTCGAACCGCTGGACCACAAGCAGGTGCACGCCATGGTGTACGACATCATGAACGACACCCAGCGCAAGAACTACGAGGAGTTCCTGGAGGTCGACTTCTCCTTCGAGATCGACGGCCTGGCGCGTTTCCGCGTCAACGCCTTCAACCACCAGCGCGGCGCCGGCGCGGTGTTCCGCACCATCCCGAGCAAGATCCTGACGCTGGAGCAGCTCAATGCACCCAAGATCTTCGGCGACCTGGCGCTCAAGCCGCGCGGCCTGGTGCTGGTGACCGGCCCCACCGGCTCGGGCAAGTCGACCACGCTGGCAGCCATGATCAACCACCTGAACGAAACCGAATACGGCCACATCCTGACGGTGGAAGACCCGATCGAGTTCGTGCACGAGTCGAAGAAATGCCTGGTGAACCAGCGCGAGGTCGGCCCGCACACGCTGTCCTTTGCGAATGCGCTGAAGTCGGCGCTGCGCGAAGACCCGGACGCCATCCTGGTGGGCGAAATGCGCGATCTGGAAACGATCCGTCTGGCCATGACGGCGGCCGAGACCGGCCACCTCGTGTTTGGCACGCTGCACACCTCGAGCGCCGCCAAGACCATCGACCGCATCATTGACGTGTTCCCCTCGGAAGAAAAGGAGATGGTGCGTGCCATGCTGTCGGAGTCACTGCAGGCGGTGATCTCGCAGACGCTGCTCAAGACCAAGGACGGCAACGGCCGCGTGGCGGCACACGAGATCATGATCGGCACGCCCGCCATCCGCAACCTGATCCGCGAAGCCAAGGTGGCGCAGATGTACTCCAGCATCCAGACCGGCAACAGCGTCGGCATGCAGACGCTGGACCAGAACCTGACCGAGCTGGTCAAGCGCAACGTCGTCAGTGCGGCCGAGGCGCGCAGCAAGGCCAAGATTCCGGAAAACTTCCCCGGGTAGATATGGCACACCCCCAGGCTTGCTCGCTGCGCGTAGCCGCCACCCCCCTTGCAGGGGGCAACACCAGCAGTCCGGCACAGCCGGTCCTGCGGTGTTTCCCGTCTTGCGAAACCATACGCTGAAGAAGGAGGTGCTCTCATGGAGCGCGATCAAGCCACCAAATTCATCAACGATCTGCTCAAGCTGATGGTCAGCCGCAACGGCAGCGACCTGTTCATCACGGCTGACTTTCCGCCGGCAATCAAGGTCGATGGCAAGGTGACCAAGGTGTCGCCGCAGCCGCTGACCGGCGCCCACACCTTGGCGCTGGCGCGCTCGATCATGAACGACAAGCAGGTGGCCGAGTTCGAGCGCAGCAAGGAATGCAACTTCGCCATCTCGCCACCGGGCATCGGGCGCTTTCGCGCCAACGCCTTCGTGCAGCAGGGCAAGGTCGGCATGGTGCTGCGTGTCATCCCGTCCCTGCTGCCGACCATCGACACCTTGGGCGTTCCGCAGGTGCTGAAGGAAGTGGCGCTGGCCAAGCGCGGCCTGTGCATCCTGGTGGGTGCCACCGGCTCCGGCAAGTCGACCACGCTGGCGGCCATGGTGGACTGGCGCAACGAGAACTCCTACGGCCACATCATCACCATCGAAGACCCGGTGGAGTTCGTGCATCCGCACAAGAACTGCGTCGTCACCCAGCGTGAAGTGGGCTTGGACACCGACAACTGGGAGATCGCGCTGAAGAACACGCTGCGTCAGGCGCCTGATGTCATCCTGATGGGCGAGATCCGCGACCGCGAGACCATGGAGCACGCGGTGGCCTTTGCCGAGACCGGCCACCTGTGCCTGGCCACGCTGCACGCCAACAGCGCCAACCAGGCGCTGGACCGCATCATCAACTTCTTCCCCGAGGAACGCCGGCCGCAGCTGCTGATGGACCTGTCGCTCAACCTGCGCGCCCTGATCTCGCAACGCCTGATCCCCAAGCAGGACGGCAAGGGCCGCATCGCAGCGGTGGAGATCATGCTCAACACGCCGCTGGTGTCAGACCTGATCTTCAAGGGCGAGATCGCCGAGATCAAGGAGATCATGAAAAAGAGCCGCAACCTCGGCATGCAGACCTTCGACCAGGCCTTGTTCGACCTGTACGAGGCCAACGTCATCACCTACGAGGACGCGCTGCGCAACGCCGACTCGCTCAACGACCTGCGTCTGCAGATCAAGCTCAACAGCCAGCGCGGCAAATCGCAGGACCTGAGCGCCGGCACGGAAAACCTGGCCATCGTCTAGCCGGCAGCCGCTTCTCATCCTGTCGGTCAGGGCTGTTTTGCGGCGCGCGTCAGTGATTCCCCACACAGGTCACGTACCATTGGACTTCGCCGGACGGCGGCCACGGCACGCCTGGCGTGCCCGCAGGCGTTGCGCCCCGCACCCCACCTCACGGAGACACACATGAGCAGCATCAATACAAGAACCTATGAATCGACGCCGGCACGCAAGGTCGCCTTTCTCGGCCTGGGCGTCATGGGCTACCCCATGGCCGGCCACCTGGCGCGCGCTGGCCACTCGGTCACGGTCTACAACCGCACACCGGCCAAGTCCCAAGCCTGGGCAGCAGAATTTGGCGGCCAGCATGCGGCCACCCCACGCGAAGCCGCCGCCGGGGCCGATCTCGTCTTCGCCTGCGTCGGCAATGACGACGACCTGCGCAGCATCACCCTGGGCGCCAACGGCGCCTTTGCCGGCATGGCACCGGGCGCCATCTTCGTCGACCACACCACCGCCTCGGCCAATGTGGCACGCGAACTGGCTACCGCCGCGCGTCAGATCGGTCTGCAGTTCGTCGACGCGCCCGTCTCGGGCGGCCAGGCTGGCGCCCAGAACGGCATGCTGACTGTGATGTGCGGCGGCGACGCCAAGGCCTTCGAGGCGGCGCAGCCGGTGGCCATGGCCTTCTCGCGCGCCTTCACCCTGATGGGCGCGAGCGGCGCCGGCCAGCTGACCAAGATGGTGAACCAGATCTGCATCGCAGGGTTGGTGCAGGGTCTGAGCGAGGCCATCGCCTTCGGCCAGAACGCCGGCCTGGACATGCTGCAGGTGCTCGACGTCATCGGCAAGGGCGCAGCCCAGAGCTGGCAGCTGGACAACCGCGGCAAGACCATGGTGGCCGACCAGTTCGAGTTCGGCTTCGCCGTCGACTGGATGCGCAAGGACCTCGGCCTGGTGCTGGAGGAGGCCAAGCGCAACGGCTCGCGCCTGCCGGTCACGGCCCTGGTGGACCAGTTCTACGCCGACGTCCAGAAGATGGGCGGCAACCGCTGGGACACTTCCAGTCTGATCAAACGACTGAAATAAAAAAGGCGCCGCGAGGCGCCTTTTTTATTCGCGGAGAACTCACTTCTTCTTTTCGTTTTCCGCCGGCTTGGGCAGCAGGGCCTGCAGTTCCTCTTCGCTGATGATCTCGAACACACGCACCACCTTCTGCACGCCGCTGACACTGCGGGCGATGTCGGTGCCCCGGTCAGCCTCGCGCTGCGTCACGCGGCCCATCAGGTAGACCACGCCGCGCTCGGTCACCACCTTGAAGGCACTGGCATACAGGTCACGCGCATCGACCAGACCGGCCTTGACCTTGCCGGTCACCAGCGTGTCGGAGGAGCGCTGGGTGAACGAGGAGTTGCCCATGACGCCAAGCTCGTTGACGATCACGCGCACGTTCTCGACGCGCGACACCACCTGCTCGACCAGCTGCTTGTCCTGCGCCGTCGGCACTTCGCCGGTCAGCAGCACCTGGCGGTTGTAGCTGGTGACGTTGATGTGTGCACGATCGCCCAGGTTCTCGCGGATGCGAGTGGCTGCGCGCAGCTCGATGCCCTCGTCTTCCAGCTGGGCCCCCGAGGTGCGGCGGTCCACCGCCACCAGGCTGCCCACCACGGCACCGCCGACCACCACCGGCGCGCAAGCGCTGAGGCTGGCGGCCAGGGTGACGGCCAGCACGACGTTCAGACCAAATTGACGGACAGCGTTCATGTCGGGGATTCCTGTTCTCCAAGCAATTGGGCGTCGACCGCATCGCAGATGCAATGCAGGGCGAGGATGTGGACTTCCTGGATGCGCGCGGTGCGTTCGTGCGGCACGCAGATGTGCACGTCGGTGTCACGCAGGGCCTGGTTCATCTTGCCGCCGCCACGGCCGGTCAGGCCGATCACCACCATCTCGCGCTCATGCGCGGCCTCGATGGCAGCCAGCACATTCGCCGAGTTGCCACTGGTGGAGATGGCCAGCAGCACATCGCCCGGCTGGCCCAGGGCGCGCACCTGGCGCGAGAAGATGGCGTTGAAGTTGTAGTCGTTGGCCACCGCCGTCAGGATGGAGGTGTCGGTGGTCAGCGCGATGGCGCCGAGCTCGGGGCGCTCGCGTTCGAAGCGGCCGACGAACTCGGCCGCGAAGTGCTGCGCGTCAGCGGCCGAACCGCCGTTGCCGCACGCCAGCACCTTGCCGCCGCTGGTGACACAGGTCAGCACGGCCTGCACCGCGTCGGCAATCGGCTTGCTCAGGGACTGTGCGGCCTGGTACTTCAGGTCGGCGCTGTCGATGAAGTGTTGTTGAATGCGTTGCTCAAGCATGGGGTCAATGATAACGGTCCGGCCCCGGACAGAAAGCGGCAGGGTCTTGTTTCAGTCTGTAAAGAAAGCGGCCTGCAGCCACTGGACCTCGTCGCCGTCCAGCGCCACCACATCGAAGCGGCATGGCGGTGGTTCACGCCAGCGCAGCAGGTAATGCCGCGCGGCAAAGATGATGCGCCGCTGCTTGAGCGGGCTGACGCTGGCCGCCGCACCACCATGCTGCACGCCGCGGCGCCCACGCACCTCAACGAACACCAGCGTGCCGTCACCGGCCTGCATGACCAAGTCGATTTCACCGCCACCGCGCCCCGGCGTCCGATAATTGCGCTCCAGCAGGCGTAGCCCGGCACGCTGCAGATGCTGCAGTGCACGCGCTTCGGCCGCATCGCCGGCCTGCTTGGTCGTCGGGCTGTCGCCTGCGGCCCGCCATTTGGGGAACACCATTGAATGCTTCTTTCGCCTCCGCCCTGAGCGCCTCGCACGAGGCTGCCGCCAGCCAGCATTATCCGCAGGGAACACTGTACGTGGTGGCCACGCCGATCGGCAACCTGGCCGACATCACGCTGCGCGCGCTGCATGTGCTGCAACTGGTGGATGCGGTGGCCTGCGAGGACACGCGTCACACCCAGACGCTGCTGCGGGCCTACGGCATCGAGCGCGGTGCCCAGCAGCTCATCGCCCTGCACCAGCACAATGAAGCGGAGGCTGCGCAGGCCGTCGTCACCCGGCTGCAGGCCGGCGCACGCATCGCCTACGTCAGCGACGCCGGTACGCCCGCGGTGAGCGACCCCGGGGCCCGCCTCGTGGCTGCGGTGCGCGCCCAGGGGCTGTCGGTGGTGCCGCTGCCCGGTGCCAGCAGCGTGACCACGGCCCTGAGTGTGGCGGGTGCCGTGAGCGAGGACAGCGGCTTTGTCTTCGTCGGCTTCCTGCCAACCAAGAGCACTGAGCGCCAGCAGGCGGTGCAGGCGCTGGCCGGCGAGACGCGCGCCGTGGTGCTGCTGGAGGCCCCGCACCGCATCGAGGCGCTGGCCGCCGCCCTGGCGCCGCTGGGGGCGCGCCAGCTCACCATCGGTCGCGAGTTGACCAAGCAGTTCGAGGAAATTGCCACGGTGGCCGCGGCTGACTTCAGCAGCTGGCTGACAGCCCAGCCCCACCGGGCGCGGGGGGAGTTCGCGCTGGTGCTGCACCCCACGCCTGCCGCGGGCGATGCCGCGCAGGCCGAAGGCCTGCGCGTCCTCAAGCTGCTGCTGCCCGAGCTGCCGCTCAAAAGCGCCGTCAGGCTGGCCGCCGACATCAGTGGTGCACCGCGCAACGCCCTGTACGACGCCGCACTGACACTCAAGCAGCCGGCCCCCTGAACACCCCGTACCATGCAGCCATGAAACGTGTGCTTCGCCTGTTCCCCTTCCTGCACTGGGCGCGGCCCGATGCGGCCCTGTTGCGCGGCGAAGCCCTGGCCGGCCTGAGCGTGGGCCTGATGGTCATCCCGCAAGGCGTGGCCTATGCCGCACTGGCCGGCATGCCCTTGGTGACCGGCATCTACGCTGCCATGCTACCGGCCCTGGTCGCAGTACTGTTCAGCGCCTCAGTACGCCTGTCGGTCGGCCCCACGGCGCTCACCAGCCTGCTGGTCTACGCCTCCCTGAGCCCACTCGCCACGCCTGGCAGCGCAAGCTGGGTGGAGCTGGCGGTCTGGCTGGCGCTGCTCAGCGGCACGCTGCAACTGGTGCTGGGCTTCATGCGCTTCGGCTGGCTGCTCAATCTGGTGAGCTCACCGGTGCTGATGGCCTTCACCCAGGCGGCGGCGGTGCTGATCATCGTGTCGCAGTTGCCGGCGCTGCTGGGCCTGCCCGCCAACGTCGCCCACCTGGCAGACCTGCAGGCCCTGCACGTGCCCTCGGCCGTCGCCGGGCTGGCCAGCCTGGCGCTGCTGCTGCTGGTGCGGCGTTGGCGGCCGGGTTTTCCGTCGGTGCTGGTGATCATGCTGCTGGCAGCCGGCCTGAGTGCGGCCGTGGGCTTTCAGTCGCTGGGCGGCGCCGTCGTCGGCCACCTGCCTGCGGGACTGCCCTCGCTGTACCTGCCCTCGCTGCCCGACACCACACTGCTGGGTCAACTGCTGCTGCCCACGCTGGTCATCACGCTGGTCAGCTTCCTGGAGACCGCTTCAAGCGCCAAGGTGGACAACGCGCGGCAGGGCCAGCGCTGGAACCAGGACCAGGACCTGATCGGCCAGGGCCTGGGCAAGATCGCCTCCGGCCTGTGCGGTGCCTTTCCCACCAGTGCGTCGTTCGGCCGCTCGGCGCTGAACCTCTATGCGGGCGCCCGCACTGGCTGGGCCACCGTGGTGTCAGTGGCGGTGGTACTGGGCGTGCTGCTGTTTGCCACACCGCTGCTTGTACAAGTACCGCAGGCGGTGCTCGCCGCCATCGTGCTGGTGGCGGTGACCGGCCTGCTGAAACCGGGCGAGTTCGTGCGGCTGTGGCGCATCTCGCGCACCGAGGCAAGCATCGCCCTGCTGACCTTTGCCATCACCCTGCTCTCGGCCCCGCACCTCTACTGGGGTGTGCTGGCCGGCGTGCTGATGGCGCTGTCGCAGTTCCTGCACCAGCGCCTGCACCCGCGCATCATCGAGATCGGCCTGCATCCGGACGGCAGCCTGCGCGACCGCCACCTGTGGCATCTACCGCCGCTGGCACCACGCCTGTATGCGCTGCGCATGGACGCGGCGCTGGACTTTGCTGCGGCCGCCAGCTTCGAACGCGCCATCACGGAACATCTCGCCCACCATCCGCAGACGCAGCATGTCTGCCTGTTCGCTCAAGGCATCAACCGCATCGACGCCACCGGGGTCGAGGTCTTCCAGAAACTGCAGGCCCAGTTGCTGGAACGGGGCATCACGCTGCACATCAGCGGCATGAAGCTGCCAGTGGAAACCCCACTGCGTCACAGCGGGGCATTGCAGGATGGCCGTTGGCTGAAGCTGTACCGGACCGATGCGGAAGCCCTGCAAGCCTTAGGTGGCTTGCAGGGGACAACGCAGGCCTGACAAGCCGTTCCGCCGGCCCGGGACACCCGTGGCGGCATCTGCGTGCTGCGGCGCCCGTCTACTGCTGCACCAGGCGCTGCAGACAATCGATCTCCTTCAGCGTCGCCTGCGCCTTTTGCCGCAGGTCGTCCATGGCCTGCGTATTGACCTTCATGCCGTGCAGGAGCTGATTGGCCAGCGGTTGCCAGGCGAATTGCTGGTTCATGATGTCCCAGAAGAAATCCGACGCGGTCCAGGCCATCTTGCCCATGGCCGTCACCTGCCACAGCTTGTTGCCGCCGAACCATTGTTGACGCGGCAGGAACTTATCCTCCAGCCAAGGCAAGTCCAGCAGGATCTTGGCGCCCAGGCGGGTGGCCTCCCAGCCACGCTTCCAGTCACCGGCCTCGTGGGTGTCCTGCTCCCACTTGTAAATGTCCTTGGCGTAATTGGCGCCCTGGTACAGCGTGAGCATGCGCTCGGTGGAGGAAAAGGCGGCTTCGTACGCGTCCTTCAACCGGGTCATCTGCAGGATGTCGTTGTCGATCGCCAGGCGGGCGCTCTCGCTCATGGGCCTGGTGCGCGCCAGGCGCTGGCCCTTGATCAGGTTGTCCAGTTCGCGGATGCGCGACTTGTGGATGTCGGCATACTTGGCCAAGGGCAGGTCGGTGAGCGTACTCACGGCGAAGTCATAGGCCCGCTCCGTGGCCGCATCGTAAGCTTGGCTCAACTCGCCGGTCAGCTTCTGAATCTCGGCCTGTTGCTTGGCATTGATCGCAATCAGTTTACGCAGCGCCTCCTGGATGAAGCGCAGGCGGTTGCGCGCCTGGTCGAGTTTGCTGCTCAAGTAGCGCTGGCTCTCGGCCTTGCTGCGTTCCTGGGGCAGCAATTGCACGGTACAGGCCCGCAAGGTTCCGGCCACCGCACTGGGTGCCGGCGGCTCGGGGGGCGATGGCGGCGATGCGACCGCGGGTGAAGACGCCGGCGCCTGGGTGGCGGTGCGGCCCATCTGCAGCTTCAGCAGGTAGTCCGATGCGCTGACCGGGTTGGACCCGACATCCTCGTACACGCTGCTCAAACGCGCCGCTGCCTGCTGCGCCTGGGCGCGGGCATTGGGGTCGCGCTGCAGCGCCTCGATCTGCTGCGAGGTCTGGCGTAGCACTTCCTTCTGCAGCTGCACTTGCGCCGGGCCGGCCGTGAAACCCTTGACCTCGGGCACCACGATGTTGCGCTTGTCCAGGTCGGCCTTGCTCAGGCCGCCGTTCATGGCCTGGGCACTGAGTTCGGCCAGGTGGCGCGCCTGCTCCAGGTCGCCGTCGCCCAAGGCCTTGACCGACAGCCGCCCCAGGCCGGCACTCAGGCTCAGGTGGTCCGTGGCACGGGTCTCGGACTGAGCCGAGGGCGCGACGACTGTCCAGTTGCCACGCGGCTTGAAGCTCACCCCGCCGTCGACGATCAGGTAGGTGGTCAACTCCGATGTGCCGTTGGGTAGCACGCGGGCCGACTGGGTCAGGGCGCTGATCAGGGGAAAGGTCTCCGGCGCGTCCCAAGGGGTCTGGGCCACTTCGCTCATGTCCACGCGGACGTCCTGCGCGCGCAGCCACTGCGCCAGTGCGATGACCTTGGCCACTTCGCGCACTTCGTGGAAGGCCGGGATGACACGGGCGTAGTCGTCGTAGTGGCCCATCAGGTGACCGGCCGACCATTCCATGTAGAGATCCGCCTTGTCAAAGTCCTTGTTCTTAAAATCGATCAGGTCCGAGGCATCGGCGGCGCGAACGACCATGCGCGCCGCGCCGAAGTCTACGACCGAACGCGACGGTGCCACCGTCATCTCGACCGATTGAGGCTCCATCCAGATCCGGCCGGCCTTCGCATCGCCCCCATTCGGGTTCGCCGCTGCGAATTCCGGCCGCAGCTTGAAGCCCGGGATGTTCGCCAGCAATTCATGGCGCGTGGCGAAGACCTTGAAGGCATAGTCCGCCTCGAACAGCACGCGTGCCAGCTGCGTGTTGGGCTCCAGGTCGATCGGTTCCATGCGCGAGCGAGCGCCCTCCAGCTTCGGAAAGGCCAGCAGGGCCGCAGGGTTGGACAGGTGCATCCGCGTGAAGGCCTGATGCATCAGACTGAAGACACCCTTGGCCGGCTGGGTGGGCTGGGCGACCTGCATCGAGCGCACCACCCGCTGCCAAGGAATCTTGCCGTCGTCGTACAGGCCACGCAGCCCCTTGCGCACCTCCGGGCTCAAGGTGCCGGTCACCTCGCTCAGGGCAATCCAGGCGGCCACGTTCAAGGGCCCCAGGGCCTGATCACCGGAGCGCGAAGTGATCTGCGAGGCCTGTTCGCCTTGTCCCAGCAGGTGCAGGGCCTGCACCAGGGCCTGCGGCGTCTGCTGGTACATCAGCCCCAGAGCCTGCGCGGCCTGCGGAAAACCCAGGCTGCGGTGCGCCTGGATGATGGCCGGCTGCAAAGGCGGCGGCGGCAGCAGCGAGGTGTAGTCGTCGCGTTGGACGTCCATGCGCGAATAATTGGTCCAGGCGGCGTACTCCTGCGGCGTGATGCCGTACAGGCGCGCCAGTTCACGCACCAGCAGCTGGCGATCGCGTTCAAGCTCGGGGTGACCCATGACATGCGACACCGTCTTCGAGAACGGGAAGTCGCGCAACTTGGCCGTGATCTCGGGCCGCAGCGCCTCCAGCAGGCGCGCGGTCTCCTCGGTGGGCCAGATGTTCAGCCTCGGCGTGGGTTGCTCCAGCGCGGATTTGAGCAGGTCCAAGTAGGGCAGAGGGCCGGTCTTGAACTGCGGGTCATAGCGGCCGATGGCTGCGACCTTGCCGGTGGCCGGGTCGATCACCACGCGCTCGAGCACATTGAAGGCGTCCAGCGCCTCCAGGGCCGTGCTGGGCGGCTGCGCCCGGGCGATGGCCCCGGGAATGTGGAACTCGGGATCGAACGGCTTCACGTTCAGGCGCACCCGCCCGGGCACGGAAAAGGTCAGTTCCCGGGGGCTGCCGGCTCGCGCCACCGTCACGCGCAAGGGCGTGTACAGTGGCAGGCTCTGGGTCAACGCCTGCCAGTGCTTCGCATCGCGTACCGGCACGCCGTCGACGGCCTGCACCACGTCACCCACGAGCACGCCGCCCGCCTGGGCTGCGTAGCCGGAGACGAGTTCGCGCACCAGCAGACCGCCGCCCGGGGCGTCCGTGCCTTCGATGCCCCAGCCCGTGTCCTGCTGCGGGCCATTCGTCAGAAGTTCGAGGATGGCCGGGTCCACCGGCCGCGCCGGCGCTCCCGTAGCGGCCAGGTCCGATGCCCCGGCCTCTCTGCGCCGCATCTCGGCCAGGAACAGCCCGGCGGTAATGACCTCGCCGGCGGTCGAAGGCCCTTTGACAGTCACAAGCACCTGGCTGGCCGCCTGCGCCAGTTCGACCGCGCCACGCCCATCGCCGGCCTGCAGCTTCGCCAAGGCCTCGCGCTGGCGGGACCAGGATTCCCGTTTGGCCGCGATGAAGTCGCCCATGGCCAGGGCCGACTGTTCCGTCTCGAGGGCCCGGGTGAGGTCGCCCTTCGCCCCCTCGATGTCATTCAGGAGCACGCGCGCGACCGCGCGATCACCCAGCAGGCCGGCAGTCCGCATGCCGGTAACGAAGCCCGACCTGGCACTGGCCAGCCCGGCCTCGAAGTCGGCCATGGCGCCGCTGGCGTCCCCCTGCACCGCCCGGGCCATGGCACGCAGGTTGTAGCCAACGTCAGGCGGCATCAGGTACGAATTGGCCTTGATGAGCGCTTCGGCATCCTCGATGACCCCCGCCGTGTTGCCCAGGTGCAGCCGCACCCGGCCGCGCCAGTAGTGCAGGGTCAGGGTCCCGAGCTCGGCGAACAACACACTCCCGGGGCCGCGCTTGAGGCTGTCGCTGGCGAACTGCTCGGCTTCGGCGTATTGCCCGCGATTCACAAGCCGCTGGACCTGGCTCACATCGTCCGCCCAATCGGCCGCTGCGCTGCCCGCAAGGCAGAACGCCAGCAGCGCGAGAATCCGGCGAAGCAGAAGCCGGCATGCAAACATGTTCATGATGCCCGTCCCGATGACTGACCTGCCCGCGCTGCTGCGTCGATGCAGGTATTGCCCCCTATCCGAGGTTCATTATCCGAACCCCTTCAGCCCGCTCACTTGTCCTAAGTCAAATCGCGAGCTGGTCGGCAGACGAGAGATGCACCCGCTCAACAGAGCACGACGGCCTGTAGGGCCGCGTCCGCGCCCAAGCTCAAGACCGCGCGACTGTCCATTCGATCGATTATGTAGACCATGGTCGCATCGGTTGCGCAGGAGACGGGGGAATGCCAGGATGACTTGGCAGATGCCGGGTGAAAGCCTAGTCATCCGGGAAGCTGGATCTGGCGCGGCTGGCGGGGATCGAACCCACGACCCTTGGCTTCGGAGGCCAATACTCTATCCACTGAGCTACAGCCGCACTTGAGAGCAACCCGTATTGTAGGGGGTTTGCATCAGGCCGGCCGCTATAATCGTCGGCTGATCTATATCAAGCCCCCAGAACCATTGAGGACACCATGAGCGACAACAGCCACGACGAAGCCCATACCGGCCCGATCAAGACCCCGAAGCAACTCCTGTGGACATCCATCTTTGCCTTCGTGGTTCCGGTGTTCATCATCATCGGCCTGGTGTTCTTTGTCACCTCCGACAAGAAGCCGGGTGCCGGCGCCGTGAACACCGAGAAGGCCGTGGCTGAGCGCCTGCAAAAGGTTGGCGCGGTGGAAATTCGTGACGCCAACCGTCCGCTCAAGTCGGGCGAAGAGGTCTACAAGGCCCAGTGCGCTGCCTGCCACGCCGCCGGTGCCGCTGGCGCGCCCAAGTTTGGCGATGCCGGCGCCTGGGGCGCTCGCATCAAGACCGGCTTCGATGCACTCGTGACCTCGGCCCTCAAGGGCAAAGGCGCCATGGCTCCGCAAGGTGGCGGCGACCACTCTGACGTGGAGATCGCCCGTGCCGTGGCCTTCTTGGCCAATGCCGCCGGTGGCAAGTTCGACGAACCGAAGGCGCCCGCGGCTGCCGAAGCGAAGTAAGCTGCCTCTGCCCCCCAAGAAAACCGGTCGATGACCGGTTTTTTTATGTCAAGTTGGCCCCTGAGCCTCGGCCAAAAATCGTTGACAGCTATCCTTTTGATAGCAATTCAGGACTCGTCACATAGGCAAAGTGCTGCGGTAATGCCGCTGCCGCCAGTTCCTGCACGCCCCACACGCCTGCCTGCACTGCATCGGCCGCCAGCGACACGTCCTGCGTATGCACCAGACCAAAGCCGAGGTCGGTCTGCAGGTAAACGTGGCCGGCCTCGTCCAGCACACAGGCCTGCACCGTCGCCGGCTGGCCGGTGTGGCTGCGCACCGTGCCATCGGGCTGGATGCGCCAGATCCAGGGCGTGGCGGCCAACTCGACGTACACCCGTTGTGGTCCATTCTGGAAGTACCAGCAACCCCGCGCGTCGGCCGCGTAGTTGCGGCCGATGAACTCGATCAGTTTCTCGTGCTGCAGCAGCGCGCCCTTGGCCTGCGCATTGCCACCGGCAAAAGGACCGGCCGCCTGCGCCCAGTCGTCGCGCATGTACCAGTTGCCACGCGCATCCAGACCCAGCCAGCCATAGCAGTCAGGCACATTCGGCCACTTGGCCATGGCCTGGCGAACGATGTCATCCATGACGACCTCCCGAAACGCCGCTGTGGTTCAGCAGCCATTGCCCGACGGCCTCGGGCATGGGCCGCACATGACCCGGCCAGCGCCCGCCGGCAAAGCCGACATGGCCGCCGTGCCTGGGCTGCCACAGGGTGACATGCGGGCCGACCTCGTGTGGCCGAGGCAGGCTGGCGGCCGGTACGAAGGGATCGTTCTGCGCATTGACGGCCAGCGCCGGAATGCGGATGCGCGGCAGATGCGGTTTGGCAGAGGCGCGCGCCCAGTAATCCTCCACACCGGCAAAGCCATGCAGCGGCGCGGTGAAGATGTCGTCAAAGGTGTAGAGATCCCGCGCCGCGCGCAGGGCCGCACCGTCGAACAGGCCCGGATGCTGGGCCAGTTTCTGCAAGGCCTTGGGTTTCATGGTCTGCAGGAACATGCGGGTATAGACCTGCCGGTTGAAGCCACGCCCGATGGCGTGACCGCCAGCCGCCAGGTCCAGCGGTGCGCACACGGCGGCCACCGCCGAAACGAAGCGGCCCGCCGACTCGCCCATTTCCCCGGCCCAGCGCAACAGGGCATTGCCGCCGAGCGACACACCCGCCGCGACGATGGGTCCCGCATGGCGGGCACGAAAGCGCGCAAGAATCCAACCGATCTCTTCATGATCGCCCGAGTGGTAGGCGCGCGGCGCCCGATTGATTTCGCCGCTGCATCCGCGAAAGTGTGGCACCGCGTAAGCCAGCCCACGGTCCCGCGCGTAGCCGGCGAAGGCCTGCGCGTAGTGGCTGTCGGACGAACCCTCCAGACCGTGGAACAGCACCAGCAGCGTCGCGCCGGCACCGGGTTGCAACCAGTCGACATCGATGAAGTCGCCGTCCGGCGTGTCCCAGCGCTCGCGCCGGAACGACGGGCGCGGACCCTGGACCCGCCGGGCGTACAAGGCGGGCCAGATGGTTTGCAGGTTGCCGCCCGGCAACCACAGGGGGGCGCGATAGTGCATGGACTTCATCATTGGCGAGGCCCTGATTTTCCGTCATCCAGTGCATCAGAGTGCGGTGGCGGGTGTATGCTTGCTTGGCGCTTTTTCTTGCGGGAGTAGTCCATGATGCGTTGGCTTTTCACCCTGTTCACCGCCCTGCTGCTGACCGGCTGCGGCTACAACGATTTCCAGCGACTTGACGAGCAGACCAAGTCGGCTTGGAGCGAGGTGCTGAACCAGTACCAGCGCCGCGCCGATCTGGTGCCCAACATCGTCGCCACGGTGAAGGGGGAAGCAGCTTTCGAACAGGAGACGCTGACCAAGGTGATCGAGGCGCGCGCCAAGGCCACCGCCATCCAGGTCACGCCCGAGACGCTCAGCAACCCGGATGCGCTCAAACAGTTTCAGACAGCCCAGGGCGAACTCGGCAGTGCGCTGAGCCGTTTGATGGTGGTGTCGGAGCGCTACCCGACGCTGCAAGCCAATCAGGGCTTTCGCGACCTGCGCGTACAGCTCGAAGGAACGGAGAACCGCATCACCGTGGCACGCAACCGTTACATCCAGGCGGTACAGGAATACAACGTGCTGGCACGCAGTTTCCCGGCCAACCTGACGGCCATGGTGTTCGGCTACCAGATCAAGCCCAACTTCGCACCCGCCAATGAAGCAGCGCTGGCCGCACCGCCCGCGGTCGACTTCGGCAAGAAGTAGCCCACGCCCGCCCCTGGAGCTTGCTTGATGCTGCGTTGGCTCGGGTCCCGCGCGCTGTTGCTGGCGGCCCTGCTCTGGCCGGCCTTGGTCGGCGCCCAACCGCTGCAGGCCGTGCCACCGCTGACGGCCCGTGTCACAGACCAGACCGCCACCCTGTCGGCCGCACAACGGCAACAGCTGGAAGACAAACTGGCCGCCTTCGAAGCCAGTCACGGCAGCCAGATCGTCATCCTGCTGGTCGCCAGCACCCAACCCGAAGACATTGCCGCCTACGCCAACCGGGTCTTCAACACCTGGAAACCGGGACGGGCGAGCATCGGCGACGGGCTGCTGATCGTAGTGGCGACACAGGATCGCAAGGTGCGCATCGAGGTGGCCCGGGCGCTGGAGGGCGCCATTCCCGACCTGGCTGCCAAGCAGGTGATCGACACGGCCTTGACGCCGCGATTCCGCGCCGGCGATTTTGCCGGCGGGCTGGCTCTGGCCATCGACCAGCTCAGCGCCCTGATCCGGGGCGAGGCGCTGCCGGCGCCCGCCGCACCGACGCGCCCCGAAGCGAACGTGCAGTGGATGGACCTGGGCGTGCTGCTGTTCATCCTGCTGCCGGTGGTGAGTTCGCTGGCGCGACGTATCCTGGGGCGCAAACTCGGTACGCTCGCCACCGGGGGCGCGGCGGGGTTCGTCACCTTCCTGTTTACTGCCAGCGTCGGGGTGTCCATCGTGGCCGCATTGCTCGCCATGCTGCTGACCTTTGTCGCCGGAACCTCGCTCGGTTCGGCCCTGCTTTCCTCCGGCCGCGCGCGCCACCATGGAGGATCCTGGCCAGGGAGTTACGGCTCCGGC
>Ga0114986_1000200_pt1 | contig 16906 bp, 17 predicted proteins | sample Shrwel1BS1Day17_FD_96988 | JGI IMG/M metagenome (GOLD analysis project Ga0114986, IMG submission 96988) | Subsurface microbial communities from deep shales in Ohio, USA - Utica-3 well 1 S-1-Day17 | ecosystem: Environmental > Aquatic > Deep subsurface > Shale gas/oil reservoir > Produced... | reverse complement strand
GGGAGTGGCACGCCCCATCGTCAGGCGTGGTCTTGTCGGCGTCTCGGGGAAACGGCGTGCGCGAGGGTGGGGTTTCGAAGCTGGGCACGCGAATGGCCGAACTGCGATTCCGCAGTGAATGACGCCATTGGCCGCCAGGGCTCCCACTTGCGCTGCCGGACGGCAAGCAGTCGTTGGACGTCGCCGCGGCGGTGAAGCCTAGAGCTAGGCCTGTCAAGCGGTCCGCCCGACTGAGGTGGACCTTCTCCTAGGCCTGGGCGATGCCGCCGGATCCCCTGAGCGGCTGTCTGAAGCTTTCGTGCCAGAACGGGCTCTCGCCCTTCAAGAAGAAGTTTGTCGCGCCGCCCATGTCCGTATTGCCGTCTACCGTTGGGTGAAGCCCGCTCCGACTGCCGAAGACGACGCCGACGATGTGATCAGGGGCGTTGGTCAGGAAGTTGCTCACGCCCAGCCGTAGTCCCGTCGGTCGCTGGCCGGGATCACTGTCTTGCTCGTGAACCGACATCAACTGTTCGGCATCGATCCCCTGCAATGCGACCCAGAACAAGGCACCGCGCTGTCCCGTGAACTGCCGAGAAGCCGAGTCGCTGAGGGTGGCGAACACCTGGTCCAGGACATCGTCTTCGACGGCGCTTTGCACTACGAGAGCCAGCAGCCCTCCGGCCGGGGTGCCATACAGCGCTGCTTCCCGGTTGGTCGTTCCGGTCGCCACATCGATGGCCGTGCGCATGGCTCGGCGATCCCCTTCGATTGCAGCCTTGACCGGGTCCGGATCGAAGTTCTGCACACGCAGATCGGATCCGTCGCTCAGCCTGGCACCGGTGCCAGCCACAACTTGGGAGACAACTTCCCGCGCCAGCGCAGCCCGCTGGTCAGGTTCGGCCGGCAACCGATACGGCACTGTCAACACGACTGCCATGCCGGTATGCAGTTGTTGCGCGGCCGATGACATGTCCGTCCAAACCTCTCCCCAGAAGTTCAGTGCATCCGGTCGATGGATACGTCGGCCCTTGTTGTCGGAGATCGACTTGCACTCGACCTCAAGCCCTGACGGTCCAAGGTCATCGACCAGGAGGTCGAACGTGCCGCCGTTGTTCGCCCTGTGCCAGGTCACGTGCTTGCCTCGGCGCGTGAAGTGCGTTGCCGCCTGCAACTCCAGGCGCAGCCCATGCATGTTCTCTGCGGTGCCGAAGGCCGTCCTGACGCGCTTCACAAACGTCCGCGCCTGCTTCTTCGTGCAGGTGTTCAGGACTCCCAGAACCTGTGCCGCGAAGCCCAGCGCTTGGAAGATGGATCGGTCGTTGCAGGCCTGCAGCGGTACGTCGCCATGCGCGGCAACCAGGCGCCGCAGCTTCTCCAGTTGGTACGCGACTGCGTACTCGGAACGCAGGTAGTCGCGAAGGAAGTGGTTCGACCGGATCGCGGCTTCTTGCTTGTCCACCGCCCCTTGCCAATGCTCCGGCCCAATCGCGGTCGCAAGGCGCCGATACAAAGACGGCACCTGTGCCGTGGTCATCTCAGTTGCCAGCACTTCGGTTCAACGGCCTTGTTTGATGGTTTGCCGGATCGGCCGTTCATCCTACCCGGCGCCTTCGTCATCCATCAGGTCGGTACCGAACGGGCTGGACAGATGCTCCCCAAGCTCCGGGAACAGAACGTCGATTGCTTCATCGAACGAGGTGTCGCGGCGGTAGACCAATTCACCTCTGGCGAATGACAGCTTGATCTTGCGCGCGTAGTCGATGAGCCATTTGCGTTGCTTCTCAGGCATGGTCGGCCTGTACGCCTTGTAGGCCCAGAGGTACAGGATCGAATAGGCATGCAGTCCCACTCGGCTGGCGGTTCGAAGACCAGCCTCGATGACCTGGAACACCGACAGCTGCGAGTTGTAGCTGACCGGCTTTCCAGTCTGAATCGATAGCAGCACCGCCAGGACGCCGTGGTATCCGTAGAACCGTGACTCGCGCAGGCCTTCGAAGCCAGGGTGCCACGCTGTGTGCTCCTCCAACTCGTCGACAACCGCCACGAGTGCTCGGCGCTCGTCTTCTCCGTGATCGCTCCCGAAGTAGCGCAGTGCTGCTTCCCTGTACGCAGCAATCCCTGCTGCCCATTGCCTTGCCTGTTCTACTCGCGACGCCTCGATTCGTTCGGTCTCGATCTGTTTGCGTCGCGCTTCGTAGTCGAAGAAGTAGGGCCGCCACGTGTCGGTTGGTAGCTTCAACTCGGCCATGCTTATAGGCATGGTCTGCCAGGTGTCTCGCCACTGCCAGTTGTCATCCAGAGTCGGCACCTGGTGATAGCCGCTGAACGTCAGCGCCGACCGCTCGCCCGTGTGTCGTCTTGCATCCGCATCGATCACGAACAGATTGCGCCGGTTGAAGAACGCCTCGTCAGTCACCGCAGCGCGGCTGCGATCGAACTTCGAGAACACCCAGATCACGAAGGTCTTCTCTCGACGGTAGAACCCATCGCGTGCGATCACGTCCGACAGGAACGTGTACGACAGCTGGATCTCGAAGACCAGCTTCACGCCGCCGTACAGGCACTTCACGTCCGGCCGTCGCCACTCGCCTTTGACCACCTCGCTGAACGTTGTTTGCTCGCAGTTCACGTCCGACACCAAGGGATCGCGGTTGAGCCAGTGCGCGATGTACTCCTTCAGTTCACGATGCTCGCGTCCTTCCTGCTGACCTCGGTACACGAGGGCCTTGATCTGCTCCGGCGCCAGGCGATTGCCCTCGTACCAAGGGCATTCGTGTGACTTGCCGTCGTGCACGAACCAGCGGTTCTGTGCCCCGCTTACGCGCCGCGAGAGGTACAGGGGGAACTTGCAGATCGCGCACTGGTAGCGGACGGCCTCGCCACCTTTGCGCCGATCGACACGGGCCTCCATCGCCTCTCGTCGCAATCCGCTGAATTCGTCTTCCGACATGGCCAACAGTGCCTCAGCCGGAACGAGCTCACCGGTCTGGCTGTCGATGGCCAGCCTGACGGTTTGCTGCGGTCCTGGGCCCGATGGCGGTCGCATGGCTTCATGCACCAGAGCTTGCCTGGCGTTCCTCCCGTGAGCTACCATTCTCTCCGGCTGCCCGAGCCTGCCGTGCACCCGCACTCTGCGGAAGGTAAACCAGGGTCACTGACTTCCTCCCGCTTGGTACCTCGTGAACTGGGCGCGGCAAGGTGCACACCGCAATGCCCACTTCAACTCGAGGTATTGCATGAACTCCCTGCTTCTTCAGGACTTCCCGGCCGGCCGCTGGGACGAGATGTGCGTTCGTCTTGCGCCGCTGCTCGGCGACGTTAAAGGCGCCTTGGGGCCGCAGTGGCACGAGAAGGCCGAAGCCTTCTTCACCGAGGCCGACTTCACGGTTGCCGATGCCATTCTCCGCGGCACCAAGTCCCTTCCGGACTGGTTCATCATCCGGTACGCCCCTGCTGGGCAACATCTGGACGATGAGGGAGATGCGGTCGCCTGCGCTCCATCCTGGCCTGATGGGCTTGCGGTCTTGCTACATGCCTGCGAGAGCAATCGCAGTCTGCCAAGCCGGGTGGAGTGCGATGCGACCACCCGTACGCTGCGGCTCTTCGTCGGCGAGGAACTGCTCGCCGCCTTGCTGCCGCTCCCGGCTGCCTACGTCTCGCCGGACCTCCGAAAGCGTGCATTGAGCACCATCACGGGTCTCAGGAAGACAGCTGACACGGATGCCGAGTTGCTCAAGCGAGCGCGCAAGTGGCCAGGTCTGTCGGCACTCGGAGCGGTTGAATCTCGCGCCGCCCACGAGATGCAGGAGTTCCGTGAACGGATGGCGCACCATCCGATTCCATGCGAGTGGCTGCAGTCGGCCAGGATGCTGTGCGCGGCTTGTTCCAAGGCCGAACCCGACACGGCGACCGTGCAGGCTGTCGCTGCGGCGGCGCTGGGCGCCACGAGTTGGAATCACCTTGCAGCTCCGCACGGGCAGTTCAGTGTGCGCCTGCTGCAACCCTGGTACGTCAGCAAGGATGACGAGATCTGCGCCTTTCATGCTGACGCCATCGATGCAGCTGCTGATCTGTTCACTCGAGGCCCCAAGGTCTGGGCGGCGGGCTGGGTGGGCATCGCGCTCGAAAGTCACTACGGCATCACGGCGCCGGACTACGTTCCCATCTACACGTTGCGCGAGCCGTCGCAGGACGCGGCGCGACGGTCGTTCGATGGACGGCAGGTTGCGGCCTATCCGGTGAGTCGGTCTGAAGCCAAGGCGGAGGTCTTGGCGCGTGTCGCCGGCGTGAAGCCGGAATCAACCGATGCGATCGCTGCACTGTTCGGGATTGGGCTGCCTGTAGACGTCAAAGCGAGGATGCTCGACGAACGATCAGACGAGATCCTGATCGTGCAGGAGGGGCCGTGGCGTTTCACGAGGAGCGGTGATCCGCTCGACCAGCACACCTCGATCTGGGTTCACCGCGTGGGCATTGATGGCAACAGTCTCTGGTGCGCGGCGGTTCCTGCCTACAAGGGGCTTCTGCAGACCCATCGCGTGACCGGGTTCTATGTCTTCTGCGCCGACTATGACGGCGCACACCCGGTTGCCGTCATCGATGGATTGAGCCCCTCGGCTGTCGCTCAGGTCAGAGCGTACCTGCGAGATACGACCGAGGATCGATTGGACTTCCGGGAGGAAAACCGAAGCGCCCGTGACAGGGAAGACTTCAGGAAACTCCTCGGCCATGCCTTGTCCAGGCGCTCGGTGGCTTGAGAAGCCTGCTTCCTTGTATTGGAAGCGACGCGACATGGCGGTCACATGGCCGGCGCGGATTCATGTCGAGGCCAGGGCGGCCAGCAAAGCGAGCTGCCCCGGCAGCGCCAGAGCGGCTAGGTACGGCGGCCGTCCAGGCTCGCTGCGGCGAAGTGGCTGACAGCAATCAGTCTTTTTCGGAGGCAGCTGGTCTTGGGCGCGAGGCGGAATGGGAGCGGCACCTACTGCTCTGGACGCGCTGATTCTCCGGCGCCCTTATTCAGGTAGCGCATCGCATAGTCCAGGGTCACGTCTCCAGCGACCTTCGCGAACTGCGTCGATGAGCCACACACGCGGGATGCGCATGCCTCGGCCCCGGTGCCGTCCATCGCCAGGACGAAGGTCGGAGTCCTCGTGATCCCATAGCGATCGAACGCTTCCGGATCGATCTGGACGGCAACGCGGCGGCTGCCGATCAGCCCCTGCATGCGGGTCACCGTGTCTCTGATGGATCCGTTGACCAAGCCCCGCAGCACGAGCGTCGCGCCCGCCAGCGCTGCCTGGTCGACCAAGCGCTGTAGCGTCGACTCCGGCATCGCGAAGCTCACGAAGATCAGCACCTTCGGCCCTGCCTTGCCCGGAGCCATCGCCGCTGCATGAGCTCCGTTCTGCACGTCGAAGCCCTTGGAGATGGCCTCGAGGTCGATGGGCATGCGGGTCACCGGTTGCGGCAGGTTCTCGATCCGAGGTGCGGCGGGAATCGGCACCCGTGCCAGCTCAGCCTCGGTCGGCATTCGATGCTGCTTTCGTGCGCGCTCGATGTCGGCGTCGGTCACCGTGGGTGGCGTCGCCGGGGCACCCAGCACCCTGCCGGCAAGAAGTAGCGCAGCGATTCCCGCGCCGAGCGTCCGTCCGATGGGCGATGCCCCGTCAGTAGCCCACACAGCAGTTCCTCTTCCGAAACAGCATGAACGCGAAGTCTTCGCCGCGCACAGGGTACTCCTTGCCGGCGCCCCAGACGATGGTGCTGCGGCCGAAGGGCTGGCAGCAGCGCCCGCCGTCCTTGGCGGTGTTGGCCACCGGGTAGGTCAGCTGGGTCTTGTAGGCGGTCTTATCCATGGCCGGCAGGAAGTAGGGTCCGCACAGGCCCGGCCGGCCATGCCAGCCCCAGGCCAGCAGTTCGCGGTGCATCTTGGCGGTCAGCCGCTGCGCGATGAGGGCCGCCGTTCGCACCCCGCCCATGTGGTACGGCACGTGGCCATCGAAGGGGTAAATGCCGCCCTGGCAGCCGGCACACCAGAACATCTCGGCGATGCCGAAACCCGCGGTCGCGGCCACGCAATCGGCCGCGCAGGCTGCCACCGCTACCGGGTTGGCGAACAGCACGGCCTCGGGGTTGAGGATGAGGGTCAACTCGTCGTCGTTCCACAGCGGGTCCACCTCGGTCAGGTAGGCCAGGTCGAACGAGCCCCGCTCCAGGCACGGGAAGTCGGTCACCACCTCCAGCCAGTACAGCACCGGGTTCACGTAAAAGTGCGCCTGGTAGAAGCTGCCGCCGTCGCCATCGCCTTCGGGCCGCGTGAACCGTGCCGCTGCCGGCGCCGGGATGCCGGGGTCGAGGTCGATGCCGCCCAGCGACGCCAGGCAGAATGGCTTGCGCACGGCCTCCACGTGCCGCGCCGGCTCCCAGAACCCGATCGACAGGCCGATGGTGGGGTTCACGCCGCAGCTGCAAACCGGGTTCGACGGGTTGGGGATGTCCTCCTGCCCATCGAAGTTGGCGATGGTGGCGCTGCCGATGCTGATCGGCAGGATGCAGCTCCAGCAGATCTCGGTGATCGGGTTGGGGAAGCGGCCGGTGCAGGTCAGGCTGTCGGCGGCCTGCGCGGGCGCTACCCAGGGCAGGGCGACAGCCAGCACCGCGCGGGCAAGCACCTGGCTGGCCCATCGGCGAAGCGCGGGCCTCCTCGGTGCGGCAAGCCAGCGGATCAGGGAGGGTAGGGTGGTCATTGCACGAGTACCTCGTCGACGCGCAGGCGCATGCCTTCCTGAGACACCAGGGCGGGCACCTGCCTGATGCCGAAGCGGCGGGTCAGCGTCCCCTGCTGGTCGTAGTACACCGGCACGCGCCAGGCCTTCATCAGGTCCAGGTACGAGCCACCGGTCAGGATGGGCTTGACCTTGCCGTCGTAGCGCGCGATCAGCTCGCGGGCCCGAGCCACCTGTCGTCCGTCTCGGGCATCGAAAAACAGCAGCCGCTTGGACAGCGACACCACCTCCAGCGGGTTCTTGCGCGTCCCGGCCGGGAACAGCAGCCGGCCCTGCGCATCGACGATGTTGCGGTCGAGCGTGAAGGTGGGATCGATGGTCCAGGACCGTGCAGTCTCGGTGCTTCGGATGCCCTCGACCGGAGCGGGCTGGCGCACGGCGGCCACACCACGGTTGCGCGCCTCGTCGATCAGACGCTGCAGTTCGCCCGTGCGTTCCTTGTCGCGCAGGCGCTGCTGGATGAAGTCCAGCAGGTGGGGCTCGGCAATGCTGTAGGTCGGGCCGATGGTCCCCAGGTCCACGGCGTGGGCGGCCGTGCTCAGGATCGTTGCGACGGCCACCAACAGCGAACGTATGACGCGCGCCGTCGGGCTGGTGCAATCTGCCCGAGGCAGTGGCAGCTCGAACTTCACCTTGCCGCCTTCCGGGTGCATAAGACCTGCTCGCCAAGCCGCGCCAGACCTGGTCCGTCCTGGAGGTGGCTGGCCCGGATCATCGCCATCAGCAGCGGATCGCCGTCGCCTTCCGCCATCGCCTGTCGCAACTCGCGGCTCGAAAGACTCCGGCGGCACCGGCGCTCATGGGCCTGGAGATAGGCCTGCGCTCCTTGGTGCGCCGCAGGGGAGATCTGCTGGAGCAGCGCCAGGTAGTCGGCCATCGGCACGTCGCCCGTGACAGCCGGCTCGGACGGTGTCTGCGCCGGCGCCGGCAAGGCAGCGGCGAGCGCGGTCATGGCGACAAGGGACGCCAGCGATGCCCGGGTGATCGACTGGGCGACGTGACGGGAAGCCGGCCAACGCAGCATCGAATGCGGATCCATGGCAGCCCCTCAGAACAGCGGCACCACGGTGCCCAGCACCTGCTCGGCCCGCACGAGCCCGCTGCTGCGGTAGCGCGAGTCGAACGAGTCCGGGCCGGTGCCCTGCACGTAGTAGTGGCCCGGCGGGATCACCGTCGGCGCGATCGGCTCCAGCGGGCGCCGGTCGAAGGCCTGGGCCTTGGCCGTGCCGACGACGACACCGTTGACCGACACCGTGCGGCCGGACACCGTCACCACGTCGCCCGGCAGGCCGCGCACGACCTTGAAGAACGGCTGACCGTCCAGTCCGGGGTACGCGGTTCGCGCCTCGCCCGCAAACGAGAAGATGACGAACTCGCCGCGCTGGAGCGGATGCTCGCCTTGCTGCAGCCATGCCACCCGGTAGGGCAGGCTGCCCGTCCAGTTGAACAGGACCGGCACCCGCGGCGTCGGGTCGATGAAAAGCCGCGTGTAGGCGAAGGCCCAGATTGCGAAGACGGGCAGGTAGAGGTACCAGCGTCGCCGCATGTGCACCGCAAATTCGATGGCCTGGGTGCGAAGGCTGCGGTTCATCGGGCCTCCTCGGGGTCGTTCCTGTGGAGTGTCTGGGGATGGCCCAGCTTCTGCTGCAGCAGTGCCGTCAGATCGACGGTCCGCGGTGTCCGGCCGGCCACGGCGCTCTTCAGCACCACCAGGCAGGCGCAGTCGAGGGGCAGTTCTTCGAGAGCACCTGGCAGCCGCTGCGAGAAGCTCCGGGCCAGCGCGAACGCCTTCTCGCGGTCAGCGTCGGTGGTGGCGCGGGTCAGGAGCTGGGTGAACTCGGCCTCCTTCTGCCGGTACACCTCGCCGACATCGACCACGCCGACCCGCTGGGCCGGACGCACCACCACGCGGTCGTAGGCGGCCAGCGTGCCCAGCACGATCAGCAGCGCAAATGCCCCGTGCAGGAGGACGGGCGCCATGCCTACAGTCCCGGCAATGGGCTGCTGGGGTTTCGGGCCCGGACTGGCGCTGGCGTCGATGTCCATGGGGGGCTCGCCAGGGTCACACCGCGTGCCCGCGCCGCCGCAGCAGCTCGGTGATCGCGTCGTCGATGCTCAGGCCCTGCGCCCGCAGCTCGTCGATCGGGGCGTTGTCCTCCAGCTTGTTGGAGAACAGCAGATGGGTCGCCGGGTCGAGGATGTTGCGCGCCACGCCTTCGCCCACCGGCGAGGAGATGTAGACCTCCGAGAAGACGCCCGGCTCCGTGCGCAGCGAGTTGAGCAGCCGCTTCTTGGGCTCGTCCATCGACAGCCGTCCCTTGCGGTCGAGCATCTCGATCGACTCGGGTTTCTGCCGCAGCAGGAACACCCAGTCCGAGCAGTTGAAGGCGGCCTCCATCTGGGCCGATCCGTAGTAGTCGTCGGCGCTCTGCGTGGCCGTGCCGAGCGATCCGCCGTACTTGCGGGCGCGACGCGCGGCTTCCTCGACCACGGCCGCCTTCACGGGGTCGTCGGCGCCGATGTCGCCCAGCTGCTGCTTGAGCTCGTCGATGAAGAGCACCTTGCGCCGGTTGCGCGTCAGGTACATCTCGCCGGTGATCTGGTGCAGCAGCAGGATGTTGACGACCGCATGCAGATCGGGCCGGCGCTTCAGCTCCTCGTTCTCGATGACGACGAAGTCGTTGCCGAAGTCGATGTTGTTGCGCCCCTCGAAGAAGCGCTCGTACTGGCCGCCGCGCGCGTAGGGGTTCAGCATCACGGCCAGGTCGCGGATGCGGGGGTCCTCGCGCACGCCCAGCTCCTCGATGGTGCCGGCCTTGAAGGCGTCGCGAAGCGCGGTCACCGTGAGCGCGTTGCCGTGCTCGCGGAACAGCTTGATGACCATCGCCGAGATGGCCTTGTACTGGACCTCGTCCAGTGGCCGGGACATCGAGGCCATCTTGGAGATGGCCGGCACCAGCATGTCGATGTCCTCGTTGATGTCGACGATGTGCGTGAAGGGGTTGAGGCAGATGTCGACGTCGGGCCGGAACTCGATGTACGTGCCCTTGGCCTTGCGGCACAGTTTCTCAAAGGACCGTCCGAGGTCGAGCATCCACACCTTGGCGTCGATGGCCCGGTAGGACCACGCCATCTCGTTCATCAGCACCGACTTGCCGGACCCGGGCGCGCCGATGATCGCGAAGTTGTAGTTGCCCAGGTCGTTGTCGAAGATGTCCAGCGTCATCAGCTGGCCGCGCCGGCCACCGAAGACCAGGGCCGGCGTGCGCGTTCCGCGCCACTCGGCGATCAGCGGCGCCAGGTGGATGGCATTGGCCATCGTCTTGCGCGAGACGCGGCGCATCTTGGCCAGGTCCTTGTGGAAGGCCTCCGACAGCGTCATCGGCAGGCTGGCCAGCAGTGCCTGCCGATGCATGTAGACATCGGCGTTGAGCTGGAAGCCCCGTCCGCGCCAGATCGCGTTGGCGGTCTCCTGGGCGGACACGGCCTTCTCGGGCGGCGAGAAGATCGCCAGCTGGTGGTACAGGCTCACCAGGCTGCTGCCCACATCGATGGCGTTGGCCGCCGCCGTCCAGTCCTGCAGCTTCTTGCCCACGTCGGGCATCACCTCGGCCATCTTGCTGCGCGCGTTCTGGGTCGCGCGCACGTGGTTGGCCGTGACCACGGACTTCATGACGTTGGGGTCGAGCACGTGCACGCCCATGGTCAGCAGGAACGGGGCGCTGTACTGCAGCGCCGGCTGCATCAGGTCGCCGATCAGCGAGCCCATCTGCCACAGCGCGAAGCGCTCGGGGAAGGACTTGATCGAGTAGAAGCGTGCTTCCAGCGATCCCTCGTGACCCTCCTTCCAGAGGGTCAGGCCGGCAGGGTGCGGGTCCTGGATGGTGTCGAAGTCGACGATCTGATCGCGGATCTCGCGGCCGTCGTCGTAGTGAAGGTTGGGGGCGTCGGTCTGGGATACCCGGTCCGGATTGGTGAACAGCGCACACCAGTTGATCAGGTCCGCGGCGTCGCAGACACGGCTGGGCAGCGACGCCGAGCGCAGCGTGGACGCCATGGACTCGCGCAGCGCGACCAGTTCGTCGCGCCGGGTCAGGTCGCCGGCCTGTTCCACGCCGCCGGGCACCGACACGCTCAACATCAGCCGGAAGTCGCGGATCGTGTAGTGGAACCCGCTGGTCAGGGACTGCTGCGCGCCGTGCAGCAGGTGCCCCACACGCTGCCGCGCAAGGCGGTGGAACAGGTTGTCGTTGCGCGCGGGGCGACCCCAGTGCTTGGCCTTGTCGGCCTGGTCGGCATCCTCGACGCGCAGGTTGGCATAGCGGCGCAGCTGCTCGCGGATGTGCGGCGATGCGAACAGGTGGAACTGGATCCCGGTGGCTGGCGGGCAGGTCGAGTACAGCGAGATCAGCACCTCGGCCATGCGGTCGTCGGCACCCGACTGCGGCATCAGCTCGAGCATGAAGCCGAGGCTGTCGCGGTTGACGAAGAGCTTCTCGTCGGCGAGGTAGGCCGAGTACGGCAGCCAGGACGCGAACTGTTCGGCCGGCGTGTCGGGAGGCGAGCCCAGGCCCAGCCAGCCCAGGCTGCCATGGCCGGGGCGGCTCCCGCTGGGACGGGCGGCGGATCGGATCGAATCGGACTGGGCGAACGGAGTGGGCATGGCGTGTGCCTCGCAGGGAATACCGGATGAGGTGCCAGGTCAGTCGTTGGGTTCGTTGCCACGAGGATCGACGGGCATCTGCGGGCGGCCCGCCGGAGGTGTCAGGCCGGGCAGGGACAGCGAACCACTCGGTTGATCTGTCCGACCGGACTGGTTCGACGTCCTGGGATCGCGCGACTCGGTGCCGCCGCCTGCAGGACGTGCGGATGCGGGCGGCGGAGGCCGCAGCGGTGCGTAGGCATCGCGGATCTGCCGTTGGGCGTGCTCGACGAGCCACTGGCCGTCGTCGACGCGGACGTAGACGTAGCCCTGGTCGTGGAGGTCGCGATCGGCGTCTTCCCAGGGCTTGAACCAGAGCCGCAGGATGCGGGCCGACGACCGGAGCGGCATGGCCGTGGGCGAGGGCGGCGCCGATGGCGAGACGGCGATGCGGGAAGCCGCCGCGCCTGCAGCGCCCGCTGCGGCGGCGCCTGCGATGCCCTCCGTCGCGCGGGGAGCTTGCGGCGTGCCCGGGCCAGCACCGGTCGTTCGCCGCTGGCTCGGCAGGTTGTTCTGCACGGCATTGGCGTAGGTGCCGGAGACGGAGTCGCAGGTCACGCCGTCCGGGGCCTTGCAGGCATAGCTGGAGCTGCCGCTGAGACCACTCATGCTCATGCAGCCGCTCAGCATCCAGGCCAGCAGCACCGACGCCGCGGCCAGTCCGGTGGCTGGGGCAGCACGCGCTGTCGGAGCTGCGTGCAACACGACGGCGGGCTTCTTCATGGCTTGCCCCCCGCCACCTTCGACACCTGCTGGAGGCGAGCGAGCAGCACGGTCCGGTCGACGTAGCCGTCGGTTCGGGTTCCATCCGCCCAGACCAGGGTGGGCGTGCCCTGGACGGCGAGGCGTTGCGCGAGCGCGAGGTTGCGGTCGAGCGGGTTGTCGCACTCCGGGGCACGCGGGGCTGCCGGGTCGCCCGCCGGCCTGAGCAGCGAGGTGTCGCCCTGCAGAATGAACTGGTGCCAGGCCTTCTCGCGGTCGGCCGCGCACCAGATCGAGACCGGGCGCGCGCGGCCCTGGAAGGGCACGAGGAAGGTGTAGATCGTCACGTCGTCCAGGCCGGCGAGCTCGGGCTCGAGCCGGCGGCAGAACGAGCAACCCGGATCGCTGAAGACGGCGATGCGACGGTGCTCGCTGCCGCCGCTGCCGCGCACGGTCCTGATTGCGTCCGCCAGCGGCAGCTGGTCGAAGGCGATGGGCGCGTCGGGAGCCGGCATCCTGTCGGCCTGCGCCGAGGGAACGCCCGCGCCCGGCGCCTGGCCGGCCTGCGCAGCGATGGTGGCTGCGCGAGCCAGTCTGGGGCCGGTGAGGTCCTGCATGGTCCGGGTGTCGAAGACCCGGCCGAAGATGAAGTAGCGCGGATTCCGCGGCGACACGTAGGCCACGTTGCTGTTCATCCAGACCTCGTACAGGCCGGCCACGGGCGAGCGCTGCACCTGTGTGAACTGGGTGCCGGGGTGCGCCTTGCGCAGCGCGGCCAGCAGCCGAGCCTCTTCCGAGGCGGCGGCGCCGACGCGGCCTGCGGCAAGGGCCGCCAGACCGACCACGACCCAGGCCGCGGGCCGAAGGTGCCGGCCGGAAGCACGCGGGGCAGGGGAGGGAAAGGCGGAGCCTGCCGAGGGCTTGTCAGTCGTTGGCATCGTCGGGGACCTCCGGGTTGCTCGGTCGGACTGCAGGGGGCGCGGCGGCAGTGGCGCTCATAGGCACGTCGATGCGGACGCCCTTGGTGATGACGACATCGATCTCGCGGCCGGCGTCGACCTCGATCACGGGGAACGTGTTCTCGGCCAGCTTGATGTAGTACTGGGCGAGCCGGTCGAGGGCGCGGCCGACACCGGTGCCGAGCCCGGCCCGGTAGGCGTCGGCGCCCGAGGCGCTGGTGATCGTTCCGAGCGGCGAGGTGCTGACGTTGGTGGACGAGGTGGCCAGGCCCTGGCCGATGCCGCTGACCACGCCGGCCAGCAGGGCGTTGGCCAGCATCTGGCCCTGCTTGGTGACCAGCCGCCCGCGCATGCCGACCTTGCCGTCCTCGCCGTAGACGCTGCCCTGGATCTTCACTTCCAGGGTCGCGCCGTCGGCCCGGACACACGAGAGGTTCTCGGTGCGGAGGTAGGCCCGTTCGGAGCTGATGTCGCCGTAGCCAGCCGCGATGACGAAGCACTCGCGGTACTCGCCACGGAAGCGGTTGGGCAGCACCGCGTTGTCCGACAGGCGGATCAGCACCGGGTGGGGGTTGGACTGCGCCTGCCCGCCTGTGGGTGCGTCCAACCCGCCGAGCAGCGTGCCGCGCGTGAAGCTCACCGGCAGCCAGGTCGAGACCGTCCGAGGCTCGGCCGCCTGCGTGCCGGCACGCTCCGAAGCGCTACCGCTCGTGCCTGGGACGCCTTGCAGGCCGCGATCGAGCAGCGTGACGCGGCTGAGGGCCGGTGCTGCCGGTGCAGGGTCGGCTCCTGGCAGCCCCGGGATGCCCGCCGGCAACTGTCGGCCGGCTGTGCCCGGGCCGTAGGTCGAAGGGAGCGGCAGGCTGGCCGCCGGCGGCAGCCCGGTTGGCGTCGTGCCGGCCGAGACCGACGGCAAGGCGGGTGGGAGCGGTCCAGGCACGGGCGCAACCGGGGCTGCAGCGGGGACCTGAGCGGCGGCGCCCTGGGCCGCCTGCGTCGCCGAGGTCAGGCGCTGCTCCAGTTCCGCGAATCGCTGCATCGTGCGGGCCTCGAAGGCCTGGCGGTCGCGGTTGAGCCGGGTCTGCTCCTCGCGCTCGCTCTCGTATTGAGCAAGCTTGCTGCCTGCGGTGCCGACCCACTGGTCCACCGGGTTGACCTGCTGGCCGGGCGGCATGACGCCGATGTTGGTGACCGGCCCCGGCGCGCCGGCGGCGGGCTTGCGCGCACCGGATGACGAGCCGGTGTCCGTGGACGCGAAGATCAGCCACAGCAGGCCCACGCCGGCGGCCACGATCACGCCCAGCAGCGCGAACTGGCGCTGGCGCGGCGTCATCCGCTCGGCCAGTTGCGCGCCGAGTCGGGTGGCCGACTGGCGAAGGGCGGCTGCGGAGGGGGGCAAGGGCGACACCATCACTGGCCTCCGCGGCGGATGACGAAGACGTTGGTGGTCTCGCCCGGGCGCAGGTTGTGGTGCTCGACAGCCACGGCCAGCACCTGTCCGCCCGAGGGGCTGTCGGGTCGGTCGAACTCCTGCTCCGCCAGCACCATCACGGCCTGGCTCACGTTCTGCAGCAGGTACTTCTCACCCACCAGACCCCGGCCCTCGTAGCGCCGCATCAGCGAGAACCTGGCTTCCGCCCAGAGCTGGATCGGCTGATTGAACTCGTCCACACGGATGTCGGGCGGCACTCGGTCGGACGCCATCGCCAGCAGCAGCGTCTTCAGCCGCCGGATGTGGTTGGGGGCGGTGACCAGCGGTGTCTGCGAGCCCGCGGCGCCGGTCGGGGACTGCATCGCCTGCAGCGCCCGTTGGCCGGGGTCGCGGATGACGATGGTGTCCGCCGGGGTGTCTGCCTTGCGCAGCACCAGCGTGTAGGTGGCGTGCGCCGACGAGATGAACAGGTTGACCGGCTTGGGGGAGTCGCCGACCGGGCGGATGTAGATCTCGCCCTTGTCGCGATCGCACTCCAGCACGATTTCCCCCGTGGGGTTCACGGCCGGCAATGCGGCAGCGGGCGGTGCACCGCTGCTGCCGCTCGAGGACGGCGCGGCGGGGCTGCAGTTGCTGGAGTGGATGTTGCCGAACACGTCCGTGATCGGGGCACCGTCGATGCGGATGCGCGTGGGCTCCTTGATCGACAGCACGGCCTCGATGGCCACGCCGTCGCGGGCGTCCAGCACCTGCAGCGCGGTTGCCGGCGCTGCGGCAGCGAGCAGGCCTGTCAGGGCCGCCCATGCGGCGACCGAGCGGAACCGGCAGGGTGTCTGGGAACCTGGCGCCATGGCCACCGTCGCTGCCGGTGCAGCGTGGCGATGGCGCAGCGGCCGGGAGTCACGGCGCGGCATGGGTCACCTCCTTGAAGGTCTTCAGGTGCATCCGGCCGCCGCTGTACGCGAAGCCCACCTCGTAGGCCTTCGCGTCGTTGGCCGTTTCCAGGCCGTTGACCAGCGTGCGCAGCCGGCCGCGGACGACGACGGTCTGTGTGTCCTCGCTGGGCACCAGCTGCTGGGGCATGAAGAAGGTGCTGGCGTTGATGCGCTTCAGCCGCGCCGCCTCCAGCTCCTGGCGGGTCTTGAGCTCGCCGTGCTGGTCGGGCTCGACATAGCCGAGCAGGATGTCCTTCTTCCAGTCGATGGAGGCCGGCGTCACGTCCAGCACCAGCCAGGCGATGAACGCGCCCATCTGCTCGAGGTACTCGCCGCTGGCCTTGTCGCGCGAGACCCAGAAGGACTTGTTGATCGACGGCGGCACGACGACGGTGCGCACCGTGCCCAGCAGGTTGAGGATCACCACCAGGGCCAGCACATGGGCGGCGGCCAGCAGGCCCACGGTGAGCGCCAGGCCGCGGTTGCGGCGGCGCATCTCCTTGATGTCCCCGTTCAGGCGTTCGAAGTCCATGTCAGTCCCGCCCGGCCGTCCGAAGGGACTGAGCAGCCCCTCGGGGGTCGCGAACGAAGTGAGCTTGGGGCTTCATCTCTTGGCCTTGGGGTCAACCGACCATGCGCCGGATGTGCGACGGCGGCGTGGCGCGCATCGCCGTCAGCGGGCTGGTGGGCAGGTGCCAGTACAGCCAGTGCACCGCGAAGGCCGGGTGCTTGTCAGCCTTGATGCGGGCGATGGCGCGCGAGGTGAGGAAGCCAGCGGCCAGGCACAGCGCGAAGGAGAACTTCGAGCCGGACATGTAGCCCATGAACAGCCCGAAGAGCAGGGGTGCGGCGACGTCGACGTCCCAGAAGCCGATCTTCCACTGGTCGTCCAGGCGGCGCGGGATGTAGGTGTCGGCGTGCATGCGGGCCTCCTGCTCGTCGGCTGCGCGCGCGTCAGATCACCGCACCCATGATCGCGCCCGCGATCACGAGGCCGACCGCTGCAAAGATGGCCAGCCCGACATAGAACAGCACCGGGCCGAAGTTGCGCAGTGCGGCCAGCGAGATGAGTGCGACCACGAAGCCGACGAACCCGACCAGGGCCTTGATGCCCGGCCCCAGGCTCGCGATCTGCGTCAGCGCCGAGGTGAGCGGGCCGGTGATGCCGGTGAAGGCGACCAGGTCGAGGGCGTAGCCGGGAAAGGCGACGCACAGGCCGAGTGCCATCAGCACGAAGAGCGAGACCGGCGACAGCAGGCGCTTCGAGCGGTGGCTGCCGGCGAAGTGCTTCGTACCGAGGTCGTCGACGCCGTCGGTTGTGAGGGAGCCCGTGGCAGGGGCGGGATGCACAGAGGCGAGAGCGGTGTTCATGGGAGTCCTCCGAGGGTTCAGGGCTGGGAGACGAAGGT
>Ga0114986_1000199_pt1 | contig 16995 bp, 13 predicted proteins | sample Shrwel1BS1Day17_FD_96988 | JGI IMG/M metagenome (GOLD analysis project Ga0114986, IMG submission 96988) | Subsurface microbial communities from deep shales in Ohio, USA - Utica-3 well 1 S-1-Day17 | ecosystem: Environmental > Aquatic > Deep subsurface > Shale gas/oil reservoir > Produced... | reverse complement strand
GTCTGGGCGATGGTCTGCGCGCCGGCCAGCGGCAGGGCGGTCGCAGCGGTGAACGCCAGTGTCAGCGAGAGGGGCGAAAGGCGCGGCATGGGGGTCTCCTGAACAGCAATAGCGGGCGGCCAACATGGCGTGGCACGGGATGTTTGCACACTACAGCGCGATATGGTCCGTGCGGCTATTTTCGACAAGCTGCCCGCTCCGTGCGCCCGCCCGGCTCCGGCGCGCGGCTAGGAGGCGACATGATCGCCAATGCGGCCCGGCCCGGCGGGGCGATGCGTCACACCCCCGGTTCGGGTTGGCTCTGCACGTGGACCATGTAATCGACGATCGCCGGCACCGCCGCATCATCGACCGGCGCCTTGTAGAGCGTCTTCATCTTGCCGACGATCGATTGCCATTTCTCTCTCGAAACCTTGGGCTGCTGGAGCATGGTCGAAGGCGAATGGCAGGCGGTGCAATTCTCGATCACCGCATCGCGGCCCGGGCCTTCGGGAAGGTCGATGGGATCATCGGGCAGGATGATGCCCGCGTCCTCGAAGACGACGGCGGGGTCATTATCGCAGCCCGCCAGCAGCGCCAGCGCGGAAAGGATGGCGATCCGCTTCATTCTGCCCTCAGGGTGATGCGTTCGATGACGTTGCGGGCATAGCCGCTCGGGTTCCAGACAAATTCCGCCGGCTGCACCGCGCCATTCACGTTCTTCGCCCGCACGCCGACCTGCTCGAAATCGCCTGCGACCTGCGGCAGCTTCACCGTCCAGCGGCGCAAGGCGTAAGGCCCGCCTTCATCCGGGCCAAGCTCGCAGGGGATTTCCCAGCCCTTGCCGACCAGATCGACCCTCTCCAGCGCGGCATCGCCGCCCATCGCGATCCCTTCCAGCACCAGCGGCCTGCCAAGCGCGACCGTATCGCCATCGGCATGGCTGGTGATGAAGGCGCGCGGCGGCATGGTGGTGATCGGGACAGTGGGGAAGCCCTTGCTGTCCGGCGTGATCGGCTGGGCAGGCATGCGGTAGGAATCCGCCACGTAGTAACTGTCATCCTCGCCGGTCAGCACTTCGATGGTGGCGAGCATCTTGACCCAATAGGTCGAAAACCACCCCGGCACCACGATCCGCAGGGGGAAACCGTGGAGGATCGGCAGCGGCTCGTCATTCATGCCCCACGCCACCAGCACATCATCGCGCATGGCGATATCGAGGGGGATGGACTTGATGAATTGCGGCGCGCCATCGGTCAGCGGCACATCGAGACCCGCAAAACGCACGCGGGTTGCCCCTTCGGCGACGCCCGCCTTGGCGAGCACATCTTTCAGTCGCACCCCGGTCCACTTCGCGCAGCCCATCGCGCCGTTGCCCCATTGAGTGCCGGTGACGCGCGGCTGGCTGAGGCCGCGTCCGTTGCCCGCGCACTGGTTGACGGCGACGACCGAGACAGTTTCACCCGCGCTCGCGACATCGTCCAGCGTGAGCGACACCGCCTTCTTCACCGCGCCGCCCACTGCCACGCGGTGATCGGCGGCCTTGATCTCGGTCGGGAAGGGCCAGTTCCAGCGCACGAACATCCAGCCATTGTGCGTAATGATCCCCTTGCGAAAAGCCTCGATCGGCGCTTCGAGCAAAGGCGGGCGAATGCGCTGGACAATCATGGCCCCCTTGCCTGGGAAGGGAGGATTAACGTGCCGCAGGCTCGGCCCGCCCGGCAGGCCGAGGTCGATGACATCCATCGCCGCCAGCTTGGCCACCGCAGGCGCGGCGAGCGCCGCTGTCCCCGCGCCCGCGATCAGCGCGCGCCGGGTAAGCCGGCCGTCGTTCATGCCTTCACTCCCTCCAGCCGCGCGATCAGATCGCCGATTTCGGCCACTTCGAGGCCGTGGGCCGCAATCAGATCGCCGATATCGTCGATCCGTGCCATTTCGCCATCGTCGCGCATGATAGAGCAGATTACCGCAGCGTCCCCGGCGCCTGCAAGCCGCGCCAGATCGATCGACGCCTCGCACGCCGCCGCCCGCTCCAGCACGCCGCCAGCGCGGGCGATCAGCGGGAAGACATGGCCGGGGGAATGGATGTGCGCCGACGTCGCTCCATCTGCAATCGCGACGCGCACCGTATGCGCGCGGTCGGCGGCGGAAATGCCGGTGGAGACGCCCTCGGCTGCCTCGATCGAGCGGGCGAAGGGCCGCCCCGTCTGGCGTGCCGTGCCGGGGTTGACGAGGCTAAGGCCGAGCTGTTCGGCGCGCTGCGGCGTCACCGCAAGGCAAATGAGGCCGCGGCCATGGGTCGCCATGAAGTTGATCGCTTCGGGCGTGACATGGCGCGCCGCGATCATCAGGTCGATATCGCCGCCGCGCAAGGCATCGCCCGCGATCACCACCATGCGCCCTGCCGCAATCGCTTCAAGCGCCGCTTCCAACCCGCCCGCCATCACGCAAGGTCCCGTCCTGCCGCAAAGCTTTTCGCGCCCAGCACCACCTGCTTGCCGACCAGTTCCAACTGGCCGCGCGCGCGTTCGTCCAGACATTCGCCATCGGGGGAGAACATCCCGCGATAGGTGCGGATCGTTGCGCCCATCGGGGTCGGCCAGCCGCGCAGGGCATGGGTGATGGCGCGCATGGTCAGCAGGGTGCTCATCGACGCCTGATCGCCAAATGCTGTGGCGATCAGCCCGACGGCGCGGCCATCGAGATAGGGGCGTTCATCGCGGGCGAGGTCTTCAAGGTAATCGAGCGCGTTCTTGACCACGCCCGAAATCGTGCCGTGGTAGCCGGGGGCGGCCACCAGAAGGCCGTCTGCCGCGCGCACCGCCTCGACCATCTCCGCGCCTAGGCCGACGCTGTGATCCGGGCCGAGATAGTGGGGCAGGGCGGTCAGGTATTCGCCGCCGAACACCGTCACCTCCGCCCCTTCACCCGCCGCGATACTGGCGGCAAGGCGCAGCGCCTGCTCGGTCGAAGAGCCGGGGTTCACCGTCCCGCCAAGGGCTACGATACGGGTCATGCGGGGGTAATCCTTTCCAAGAGATAGGCGGCAAGGCGTGCGGTCTGTTCGGGCGTGAAGTGGAGGCCCAGCTTGGTGCGGCGCCACAGGATGTCGTCGGCGGTGCGCGCCCATTCGTTCGCGACAAGGTGATCGACTTCGGCAGCGGTGAGGCCGTGGCCGAAATGCTCGCCAAGCTCGGCAAGGCTGGCCGCATTGCCGAGGAAGGCAAAGGCTCGGGTGCCGTAAAGGCGGATCAGGCGCTTTGCCTCGGCGGCGGGCAGGAAGGGGTAGTGCGCGGCGAGTTCGGCGGCCTTCGCCCCCGCCGCGGTCATGGCGAAATCGCCGCCGGGCAGCGGCGCGGTGCCGGTCCAGTCGCTGCCTTGCAAGGCGGGCAGGAAGGGCTGAAGCTGCTCCACCGCCTCGGCTGCAAGGTGGCGATAGGTAGTGATCTTGCCGCCGAACACCGACAGCAGCGGCGCTTCACCATCCGTGCCGCCATCGACCTCGAAACGGTAGCCGCGCGTTGCCGCCTCGGGCTTGCCGGAACCGTCATCGATCAGCGGGCGCACGCCGGAATAGGTCCACACCACATCTTCGGGGCGCACGGGTGTGCGGAAATATTCGGACGCGCCCTCGCACAGATAGGCGATTTCCTCCGCGCTCGCCTTCACCTCGTCGAGCGTGCCATCGTGGTCGACATCGGTGGTGCCGATCAGGGTGAAGTCCTGCTCGTAGGGGATGGCGAAGAAGATCCGCCCGTCGGGGAGCTGGAAGAAATAGGCGTAATCGTGGTCGAACAGCTTGCGCACCACGATATGCGATCCGCGCACGAGGCGCATTTTCTGTGCCGAAGGCTCGCCCGCCCGGCCCAGCAGGTCGAGCACGCGGGGGCCTGCCGCATTGACCACGGCGCGGGCATGGAAGACCTCGGCCCCTGCCGCGATCCGCCACACATCGCCCTCGCGGGTGAGTGCCGTGACTTCGCAGCGGGTGCGCACATCCGCGCCCCGGTCGGCGGCATCGCGGGCGTTGAGCACCACCAGCCGCGCATCGTCCACCCAGCCATCGGAATAGGCGAAGGCGCGGGTGTACTGGGGCTTCAGCGGCGCACCTGCCGGGTGGCGTGTCAGATCCACCGACTGCGTCGCGGGAAGCCGCTTCCGGCCGCCGAGATGGTCGTAGAGGAACAGCCCCAGCCGCACGAGCCAGCGCGGGCGCAGACCGGGGCGGTGGGGCAGGATGAAACGCAGCGGCCAGATGATGTGCGGGGCGATCCCCCAAAGTACTTCGCGCTCGGACAGGGCCTCGCGCACCAGGGCGAATTCGTAATGCTCCAGATAGCGAAGGCCGCCGTGGATCAGCTTGGTGGAGTTGGACGAGGTGCCCTCTGCCAGATCGCCGCGCTCCAGCAGCAGCACCCTGGCGCCGCGCCCCGCGGCATCCCGCGCGATGCCTGCACCATTCACGCCGCCGCCGATCACGGCGAGGTCGAACACGCGCTCCATCAGATCACCCACTTCGCAAAGGCCAGCGCCGCCACCAGCGAAGCGATGGTCGCGGCCAGCACCGGCATCACCGCCCGCCAGCCTAGGCCGAGCAGCAGATCGGTGCGCGTGCGCATCGCGGTTGCCGTCACGGCCAGAAGCAGCAGGGTCTTGGACAGGGTCAGCGCGTGGGAGGCCCATTCAGCCGGCACGGGGACAAGCGAGTTCACGCCCACCAGACCGAGGAAGGCGAGGATGAAGCCCGGCAGCACCGGCACCCGCGCCTTGCCGACCCCGGCGGGCAGCGGCTCCGCGCGGGCGATCCAGACGGCGGCCAGCGTGACCAGCGGGGCGAGCAGAGCGACGCGGGTAAGCTTCACCACGGTCGCCTGAGCCCCCGCGCTGTCCGACACGGCAAAGCCTGCGCCGATCGCCTGCGCCACATCATGGATCGAAGCGCCGACAAGGAAGCCCGCCTGCGCGTCCGAAAAGCCGAGCATTTGCGTCAGCGGCGGATAGGTGACGAGCGCGATGGCGCTGGCGGCGGCAAGGATCACCAGCGTCAGGGTGAATTGCGCCTGATCGATCCGTTCCCGCCCGATCACACCATACAGCGCCAGCGCGGCGGAAGCACCGCAGATCGCGGTCGCCCCGCCGCCGAGCAGGCCGACGGCCGGACTCTGTCCGGTGGCGCGGGCTGCGGCGAGCGCGGCAAGGATTGCGGCGGCCATCACCAGCGCGAGTCCGGCAAAGGGGACGATGCCCATCGCCGCAACCTGCATCGCGGTGACCTGAAAGCCGAGCAGCACGATCCCTGCGCGAAGGCCATGGCGCGAGACGATGTCCAGCCCGTCATGCGTGCGCGGGTCGGTGGCGGCGAAGTTCACCGCAAGGCCAATCAGAAGGCCCGCAAGGATCACCGGCACGCCGTAATTCTGCGCCATCCACGCCGCGGCCGCGCCCGCAATCGCGCTGATCGCAAGGCCGGGCACGAAGCGTGACAGCGGCTTGCGCTCCGCCTTGGCGGCAAGCGCGGCCGTGCTGTCGGCGAGCATCATCTCGCCGAACAGGTCGCCGGCATAAGCCTCGAAGTCGGGGCGCTGGGGGCGCGTCATACTGCTTTATGTCTCACGGTGTCACAAGCCTACCGCGTGGGGCCGTGCGATGCAAGGCTGCGCCCCGATCAGGCGAAGCTTTCCGTGGCCTCTTCCGGGCGTCGGATCACCGGCAGCAGGAGGTGGAACCACGTCAGCGCCACGAGGTAGGAGGCCGAGGCAAAGGCGAACAGCGGCCCGTAGCCGAGCCCCGCATCGAGCACACGGCCCGCCACAAGGCTGATCGCCACCCCGCCCATATTGCCCATGAAGGCGCCGAAGGCCGTCACCCGCCCGACTTTCGCCTGCGGGACGACATCGGTGATGGTCGAGAACAGCGAGAGCGAGAAGCCCTGATGCCCGGCCATCACCACCCCGATCATCACCGCCACCGGCCAGAACCCGCCCGCCTGCACCACCAGCGGCAGGGGAGCGACGATCAGGGCGCAGACCAGCATCACGCCCTTGCGCACGCGGTTGGGGCTGAAGCCCGCCTCCAGCAGGCGGGTCGACACCCACCCCGCCAGCAGCGCGCCCAAACCCGATCCGGCGAAGGCAATTGCCAGCGGCACCGCCAGTTCGAGCGTCGAAAGGCCGAATTCCTTGCGGTAGTAATCGGCCAGCCAGAAATTGATGAACCACCAGGTCATGTCCGAAAGCGCCTTGGCGACCACGATCGCCCAGGTCTGGCGGTTCAGCAGGATCGCACCGTAAGCCTCGCCCCCCGCGACCAGCGCAGGTGAGGCATCGCCGCGCGCGTTCAGTTGCGACAGGCCCCGCGCCAGCCACATCCAAGCAAGCAGCGAGATAAAGCCGCCGATCCCGCCTGCCACCAGCGCCCCGCGCCAACCCACCGCCAGCGCCAGCGCCGGGATCAGGAAGGGCATGGCGATGGTGCCCGCCCCCGCCAGCATCGTCGCAAAGCCGAAGGCGAAGCTGCGCTTGTCGGGCGGGAACAGCGTCGCGACGGTCTTGATGGTGAGCGGCGTCTGCACCGCCTCGGTCACGCCAAGGCCGACGCGCGCGGCGACCACCTGCCATGTCGACAGCGCCCAGCCATGGGCCATCGCCGCAAGGCTCCACGCCGAAGCGCCGACCTGCATCGAACGGTTGACCCCCAGCCGGTCCACCAGCCAGCCGGTGAACAGGAAGGCAAAGGCGGCGGAAAACTGCGTGACCGCCGCAAGATCGCCGAAGTCGCTGTCCGTCCAGCCGAAATCGGCCATCATGTCGGGCTTGAGGATTGCGATGATCGGCCGGTCCATCGCGTTGAACACCCCCGCGATGCACAGCACCGTGAACAGCGACCAGCGCAGGCGGTTGGACAGGGCGGGGGAGTGGTCGGCAGCGGCCATCACGGGTTCCTAGGGCGCAAAAGCGGGAGGGGGCAAGCGCGAGACGAAAAGGGCCGCCGGATCGCTCCGACGGCCCCTGTTTCGTTCAGCCTGTCACGCGGATCAGAACGTCCGGACGCGCAGGGACACGCCGAAGTAGCGATCGGCATCGCGCGGGATCTGGAGCCGGCGTCCGCCTTCAAGGTTGAGCAGCACGTAGCTTTCATCCGTGATGTTGCGGGCGTGGAAGGTCACGCGGTACTTGTCGTCCGGGTCCGAGAAGCCGAGCGAGGCGTTCCACACGCCATAGGGGTCGATCACGGTCGACGCCTGCTGGCCGAGGTCCGACCACTGGCGGCTGGTGTGGCGGTAATCGGTGTTGAGGTACAGCGTTACCCCGCCCAGTTCCTTGGTGTAGTCACCGCCGATGGTGTAGACGAATTCGGGCGCGAGCGGCAGCTTGGTGCCGTTGCGCGCGTCGGGCGCGTTGGTGGTGGGGTTCGGGTTGAACTCCTTCACCCGGGCATCGGCATAGGCCGCGCTGGCGCGCAGGTTGAGGCCATCGACCGGGTTGACCACGAGATCCGCTTCGAAGCCTTCGCTCTTCACCGTGCCCGCATTGGTCAGGTTCGAGATCGTCGCAGTGTTGACGACGATGAAGTTGTTGGCCTGGAACCCGTCATACTCGACCGTGAAGGCCGCCAAATTCAGCTGCACGCGGTTGTCGAGGAACTGCGACTTCACCCCGATTTCGAAGCTGTCGGACAGTTCCTCGTCGATCGGCACGGCGTTGTTGGGCGCGGTGTGGTTGAAGAAGACGTTGAAGGCCGGGCCCTTGTAGCCGCGGGTGTAGGACCCGTAGAGCAGCACGTCCTCGGTCGGCTTGAACTCGATCGCGGCACGGCCCGAAAGGTTGCCGTTGCTGGTCGATCCGCGGCTGACATTGGTGCCGTTGCCGCCCGCAGCCAGCAGACCGCCAGCGGGGTTGAGGTTGGTGCCCGGGCCAGCGGCGGGTGCGCCGTTGGTGGCGTTCTGTGCGGGCGCACGGCGATGCAGGAATTCAAGGTCATCCCAAGTGTAACGCAGGCCGCCGGTCAGGGCGAGCTGGTCGGTCAGCTGGTAGGTCGCCTGACCGAACAGTGCATAGTTCACCGATCGCACTTCCGAACGCGAGGTGGCGAAGGGGAACAGCGTGTTGACGGTGTCGGTGATGTTGCAGGGCACTGCGCCGCCCGGCAGCGCCGGCAGGGTCGAGGTGTTGCAGGTGATGCCGCGGCGGGTGAAGTCCTGCGTGTTGTCCGACTGCCAGGCGAAGGCGCCGACCTGATAGAAGAACGGCTTGGTCTGGTCCGAGGCGAGGCGGACTTCGGCCGAAACCTGCTCGGTCCGCACCACGCCGTCATCGTGCAGCTGGCCCGCGCCGATGATCGCACGCGGCAGGAAATCGCCTTCGCGCAGTTCGCGGTTGAACCAGTTGCGATAGCCCAGCACGATGCTGAGGGTGTGGGTATCGGTGATCTCGAAATCGCCGGCGCCGGTCAGGCTCCACTGTTCGTCCTCGGTGCTGGTGACGAGGTCGTTGTTGACGAAGCGCTGGTTCTCTCCAAGCGCGACGCCGCCCGGCAGGGCGAGCAGCGCATCCTGCACCGCGCCGCGGCTGGCGCCGGTCACGTCGACGCAGCAATCATCGTCGGCCTTGTAGTAATCGGCGATCAGGCGGACCGAGTTGACGCCGTCGTCATAGTCCATGATGCCGCGCAGGCCGTAGCGCTCGTAACCGTTGACGGTGTTGTTGCGGCCACCGAAGATGTTGGTGATGTTGCCATCGAAGGTGCCGTAGAAGCCTGTCAGGCGGGCGGTGAGGTTCTCGGCGAGCGGGCCGGAAATCGCGGCGCGCAGGCGGTATTCCTCGCCCTCGAACCAGTCGGCGTTGACTTCGGCTTCGAAGTCGTCGGTGCCGCCCTTGGAGACGATGTTGACCAGACCGGCCGAGGCATTGCGGCCGAACAGGGTGCCCTGCGGACCGCGCAGCACTTCAAGGCGCTGGATGTCGACGAGGTCCATGAAGGCCTGGCCCGAACGCGACAGCACGACGCCATCGACAACGGTGGACACACTCGGCTCCGCCGCAACCGAGAAGGAGATGGTGCCGACGCCGCGCATCACGATCGCGCTGTTGGCGCTGGTGGTGCCCTTGCGGAAGGTCACCGAGGGCACGACGGTCGAGATGTTCTCGAGGCTGATGACACCCGCCTGCGCCAGCCGGTCGCCCGAAACCGCAGTGATCGCGATTGGCACGTCCTGAACGTTTTCCTCGACCTTTTGGGCGGTTACGATGATTTCTTCGACCTGCGCGAGGGCCGGCGCGGTGTGGGCAAGCGCCATCGCACTGGCCGACAGGGCCAGCGTCTTGAGCGCAATTCGGGTGGTGGCTGACATGAAGTTTCTCTCCCCTGCGTCGTGGTCAACTTGTTCGGGCAAACGGTAAGATCATCGCCCGTGCGGTCGATCTTTGCGGGGCTCGGGTTGCGCTTTCTGTCCCGGTATGTCAAGCGGTGTCAGACCGGGACAAGGGACTGCCCGGGGGAGAGATGCAGGGCTGGCATGGTGCAGCTGGAGCAGGACGAGGGGGCAGTGGTGTTGCGGCTGGCAGGCCGCACGATCCTGTGTCATGCGCCGGATTCGCCCGCGATTTCCGTTGCTTCCGGGGCGCCTTCGGTCGCCATGGTGCGCGGCAATTTCCGCCTTTCCGACACGCCTGTGGCAGCATCGCCACTATCCGTGGCAGAAGTGAATCGGGATGGCAGCGCGGTGCTCGCCAGCAAGGATGGCAGCGCGCGGGTGGCGGTTACGCTCGATGGCGCGCGCCTTACCCTTGCCGCCAATGCGCCGCATGACCGCATCACCATCACCTTCACCCTCGCCGCTGATGATGTGCTGTGGGGCGGGGGCGAGCAGATGAGCTACCTTGCCCTCAATGGCCGCAACTTCCCGATCTGGACCAGCGAACCCGGCGTGGGCCGCGAACCCGGCACGCCGCTGACCGATCAGGCGAGCGCCGATGGCAGCTTCGCGGGCGGGGATTACTGGACCACCAATTATCCCGAGCCGACGGTGCTGTGTTCGGGAGGCTGGGCGATCAGCCTCGCCAATGGCGAATATGCCGAACTCGACGCGCGCGAGGCGGGGCGGTTGCACCTCCACGTGTGGTCGGGTGAGGTCGCCATCGACCTGTTCGAAGGCGCGCCCGCTGACCTCACCCGCCAGCTCGGCGCGCGTTTCGGCCCGCGCCAGCCGCTCCCCGATTGGGCGCTGGGCGGCGCAATCGCAGGCCTCAAGCAGGGTGAGGCGAGCTTCGACCGCCTCGAAAAGCTGATCGAGGCGGGCGCCGCCATATCGGGCCTGTGGTGCGAGGATTGGGTCGGCATCCGCGAGACCAGCTTCGGCCGCCGCCTGTTCTGGGACTGGCAGTGGAACGCCGCCCGCTACCCCGATCTGCCCGCGCGGATCGCTGCCCTCAAGGCGCGCGGCATCCGCTTCCTCGGCTATGTGAACCCCTATCTCGCGGTGGACGGTCCGCTGTTCCCCGAGGCGGCGGCAAAGGGCTTTTTCGCCAAGTGCCTCGACAGCGACGAGCCCTACCTCGTCGATTTCGGCGAGTTCGATGCGGGCGTGGTCGATTTCACCAACCCCGCCGCCGCCGCCTGGTTTGCGGAAGAAGTGATCGGCAAGCGCATGCTCGATTTCGGGCTCGATGGCTGGATGGCGGATTTCGGCGAATATCTGCCGACTGACCTGCGCCTCTTCGATGGGGACCCGATGCAGGAGCACAACCGCTGGCCGGTGCGCTGGGCAGAGGTCAACGCCCGCGCTGTCGCGTCACGCGGACGCACGGGCGATGTGCTGTGGTTCATGCGCGCAGGCCATACCGGCGTGCAGGCGCATTGCCCCTTGCTGTGGGCGGGTGACCAGTCGGTCGATTTCAGCCGCCATGACGGCATCGGCACGGTCATCACCGCCGCTCTGTCATCGGGCCTTGTCGGCAATGCCTTCAGCCATTCCGACGTCGGCGGCTATACCAGCCTGTTCGGCAATATCCGCACAGAAGAACTGATCCTCCGCTGGTATGAACTCGGCGCGTTCAGCGCGGTGTTCCGCACACACGAAGGCAACCGCCCGGACGACAATCTCCAGATCGACAGCAACCCTGCCCTGATCGCAGGCTTCGTCCGCTGGAGCCGGGTGCATCACGCCCTGGCACCCTATGTGCAGCACCTCGTCGCCGAGGCGCAGGCCACCGGCCTTCCCGGCCAACGTGCGCTGTTTCTGCACTATCCCGACGACCGGGAGACTTTTACCATTCAGGACCAGTACCTTTATGGTGCGGACCTGATGGTCGCCCCGGTGATCGAGGAAGGCGCGACCGCGCGCCGCGTTTATCTGCCGGCGGGCCAATGGCAGCACCTGTGGAGCGGCGCCGATTACGCGCCCGGCTGGCACACCATCGCCGCCCCCATCGGCCAGCCGCCGGTCTTTTTCCGCCCTGAAAGCGCCTTTGCCGATCTGTTCCGGAGCATCGCCGCATGAGCCGCGCCAATATCCGGGATGTCGCCGCCCGCGCCGGGGTTGCCGTGAAAACGGTCAGCCGGGTGATGAACGGCCACCCCTATGTCAGCGCCGAACTGCGCGAGCGGGTCGAAAAGGCGATGGCGGAACTCGATTACCGCCCCTCGGTCGCGGCGCGCATTCTATCGGGCGCCAAGTCGGGGCAGGTCGCGCTGATCTACGACAATCACAGCCCCTATTACATGTTCCAGATCCAGAAGGGCTGCTGGGATGTGTGCCACGAGGCCGGCATCCGCCTGCTGGCGCAACCCGTGGACGTTGCCGATCCGCGCGTCGGCGATCAGGTGCGCGGCCTCGTTTCCGAGACCCATGTCGATGGCATCATCCTGTCATCGCCCGTCACCGATTGTGATCCGGTGCTGCGCGCGCTGGAGGGGATGGACGTGCCCTTCGTGCGCATCTCGCCGGGGACCAACCACGCGCTGACCTCCAGCGTGTTCATGGACGACGCGCAAGCCGCCGACGACATGACCACGCACCTGATCAACGCAGGCCACCGCCGGATCGGGTTCATCAAGGGCCATACCAACCACATGGCCTCCGACGACCGCCTGTTCGGATACCGCCGCGCGCTGGACCGGGTCGGCATCCCGTTCGAGCCGAGCCTGGTTGTCGATGGCGAGTTCGATTTCGATAGCGGCGTGGCGGGTGCGAAAGTGCTGCTCGGCCAGCCCGACCGGCCGACGGCGATCTTCGCCTCCAACGATGATATGGCCGCAGGCGTGCTCGCCGTGGCGCATGATCGCGGGATCAATGTGCCCGCCGAACTTTCGGTCGCCGGCTTCGACGATACCACGCTGGCGCGCACCGTCTGGCCGCCGCTCACCACCATCCGCCAGCCGATGGCGGACCTCGCCCGCACGGCGACGCAAATCCTGATCGCAGGCGGGGACATCACCCACAAGCGCCTGCCCCACGACCTTGTCGAGCGCGCCTCGGTCGCTCCCCCAATGAGGAAATGACAATGAGTGAACTGCCCCTGCCGCCTGCCAGCCGCCGCCTTGGCGGAAGCAATATCGAAGTTTCGCCCATCGCCTGGGGGATGTGGCGTCTGGCCGAGAATGGCCGCACCGCCGCCGATGCGGCCAAGCTGGTGCATGCAGCGCTGGATGCCGGAATCACCTTCCTCGACACCGCCGATATCTACGGCTTCGACGGGGCAGGCGGCTTCGGCGATGCGGAAGTGCTGCTGGGCGAGGTGCTGGCCGCAGAACCCGGCCTTCGGGACAAGATGGTGCTGGCGACCAAGGGCGGCATCCTCCCGCCGCTGCCATACGATCAGAGCGCGGCTTACCTGAACAAGGCGATCGAGGACTCGCTGCGCCGCTTGCAGGTGGATTCGGTCGACCTGTGGCAGATCCACCGCCCCGATATCCTCGCCCACCCGCAGGAAGTGGCGCGCGTGCTCGATGACGCGGTGGCCAGCGGCAAGATCAAGGCGCTCGGGGTGTCGAACTTCACGCAGGCCCAGATCGCGGCGCTCCAGCATTTCCTCGGCAACAAGCTGGTCAGCACCCAGCCGGAGATCAGCCCGCTGAGGATCGACTGCTTCGAGAACGGCGAGCTGGATCAGGCGATGATGCTCGGCCTGACCCCGCTGGCGTGGTCGCCGTTGGGTGGCGGACGCCTCGCTGCGCCCGAAACCGCGCGCGACAAGGCGGTGGCCGCCGCGCTCGATAGCGTGGCCAAGGCGCAGGGCGTGTCGCGCACCGTCGCCGCCTATAGCTGGCTGATGGCGCACCCCGCCGGGATTATCCCGATCATCGGCTCGCAGAACGCCGCGCGCATTGCCGAGGGCGCGGCTGCGCTCAAGGTCCGCTGGACGCGCACCGAATGGTACGCCGTGCTGGTCGCCGCGCGGGGTGTGCCGCTGCCCTGATCGGGGGATCGGGGGCGCGAATAGACAAGTTTGGACGAGGAACGGATAGAATGACCCAGCAATGCGAAATCGCGTGGTTCTCCGCGCTGTGTGACGACGACTACGAGTTCCTCGGCGTTCCCGATCCCTATCTCCAGTCGAGCTGGGAGCATTGCCGCAACATCGTCACCCGCGCCGAAGAAGGCGGGTTCGACAACATCCTGCTGCCCTCGGGCTATCAGCTGGGCGTTGACACCACGATCTTCGCCGCTGCCGTGGCGACGCAGGTGAAGCGGATCAAGCTGCTGTGGGCGACGCGCATGGGCGAAGACTGGCCGCCGCAGCTGGCGCGCCGGATCGCGACATTGGACCGCATCCTCGGCCCGAATGCGGCCGGCACCGGCGGCAGGCTCAACGTCAACATCATCTCCTCGGACATGCCGGGCGAAAAGATCGAGAGCGGGCCCCGCTACCGGCGCGGGACCGAGATCATGAAGATCGTGCGCACGCTGCTGAATGGCGAGCACCTCGATTTTGATGGCGAGTTCTACAAGCTGAAGCTCGATCCGCCGCGCATCACGACGCTTAGCGGCAAGTGCCCGCCGTTCTACTTCGGCGGCCTCAGCCACGAAGCGCGCGAGTGCGCGGCCGAGGCGGCGGACGTCTACCTGATGTGGCCCGACACGATGGACAAGGTGCGCGAGAACATCGCCGACCTCAAGGCGCGCGCCGCCAATTACGGGCGCACCTTGAAGTTCGGCTACCGCGTCCACGTGATCGTGCGCGAGACCGAGGACGAGGCGCGCCACTACGCCGACCGCTTGCTCTCGAAGCTCGATGACGAGGCGGGCCGCGCGATCCGCGAGAAGAGCCTCGATGCCAAGAACTACGGCGTCCAGCGCCAGCAGGAACTGCGCGGCGCGGCGGATGGCGACGGCTTCGTGGAAGAGAACCTGTGGACCGGCATCGGCCGTGCGCGCTCGGGTTGCGGGGCGGCGATCGTCGGCACGCCGGACCAGGTGCTCGCCAAGCTGCGCGCCTATCAGGCCGAGGGGATCGAGGCCTTCATCCTCTCGGGCTATCCGCACATGCAGGAAGCCGACCTGTTTGCGCGCCATGTGCTGCCGCACATCCAGCATGGTCCGTTGGAGATGTGAGGAGGTCTTGTGTGCGTGCCCGCCTCCGCGGGCACGTCCTCGGCAAGGTTCAGGCCCTTGCGGGCCTGATCGCCTGCGGCTCGCGCGCGTGCGCTCGCGGCCCGTCCTCTGGCGGACCGAAGCCCTACACCACATCAGCGCTGAGCCCCCTCCGATTTGTAGGACGGATTTGAACGCCCCTCGCGCGAATCTCGCGGCGTCCTGACCCCCGCTAGACGCCTCCAGACCCCTCTTTGACCCCGCTTGCCCCCCGCTTTCGGCGTGTTTCACGTGAAACCTTCCCCTACGGCTCGCCCGCCCTCGGCAAATGGCCCGCATTTTCCTCTTTTCCGCGTCCGCCCACGGTGACAAGACGTATGGCAAATCGAAACCGATTTGAGAGGAGAGCACCCCCATGAACCTCGAGTTCACCCCCGAAGAGCAGGCCTTCCGCGAGGAAGTGCGCGCCTTCATCGCCGAGAACTACCCCAAGCACCTCGCCGATTTCGGCATGCGCGAAGACATGGCCCGCGAGGACTTCGTCGCGTGGCACAAGATCCTCGGGCAAAAGGGCTGGTCGGTTCCCGCGTGGCCGGTCGAATATGGCGGCACCGGCTGGACCCCGACCCAGCGTTACATCTGGTCGGAAGAGAACGCCCGCGTGAACGCGCTGATGCCGCTGCCCTTCGGCGTCTCGATGGTCGGCCCGGTGATCTACACCTTCGGCTCGGACGAGCAGAAGGCCAGGCACCTGCCCGGCATCCGCAGCGGCGAAGTGTGGTGGTGCCAGGGCTATTCGGAACCGGGCGCGGGTTCGGACCTCGCCAGCCTCAAGACCACCGCCGTGCGTGACGGCGATCACTATGTCATCAACGGCCAGAAGACCTGGACGACGCTCGCCCAGCACGCCGACTGGGGCTTCTTCCTGTGCCGGACCGACCCGTCCGCCAAGGCGCAGGAAGGCATCAGCTTCATCCTCGTCGACATGAAGACGCCGGGTGTGGAAGTGAAGCCGATCAAGCTTCTGGACGGCGGCTACGAGGTCAACGAGACCTGGCTGACCGATGTGCGCGTGCCGGTCGAGAACCTCGTCGGTGTCGAGAACAAGGGCTGGACCTATGCAAAGTTCCTGCTCGCCCACGAACGTTCGGGCATCGCCGGCGTCGCCCGCTCGAAGCGCGGCGTCGAGAAGCTGCGCGAGATCGCGACCCATGAAACGCTCGATGGCCAGCCGCTGATCAAGGATTTCGACTTCGCCAAGAAGGTAAGCCAGCTCGAGATCGATCTCGCCGCGCTGGAAATCACCGAACTGCGCACGCTCGCGGGCGAGCAGGCGGGCAAGGGGCCGGGGCCGGAAAGCTCGATCCTCAAGATCAAGGGCACCGAAATCCAGCAGCGCCTGACCGAGCTGACGCTGGAAGCGGTCGGCACCTACTCCGCGCCGTATATGGGCGGGGTGTCGAACGACAATGGTTCGAACGAGCACCCGGTCGGCCCCGACTACGCGGCCCACGCGGCGGCGACCTATTTCAACATGCGCAAGACCAGCATCTATGGCGGATCGAACGAGATCCAGCGCAACATCATCACCAAGATGATCCTCGGTCTGTAAGACACGAGACGGGAGAGAATTCGTGGATTTCAACTTCACCGAAGAACAGGGCATGGTGCGCGACGGGCTGTCGCGGCTGGTGCGTGAGCAATACGGCTTCGAGGAACGCCGCAAGGCCATCGCGAGCGCGGAAGGCTGGCGGCCCGAGGTGTGGGCGCAGCTGGCCGAGCTCGGCATTCTCGGGATGCCGTTCAGCGAGGCGGACGGCGGCTTCGGCGGCGGCGCAGTCGATGCGATGGTCATCATGGAAGAGTTCGGCAAGGGTCTGGTGATCGAGCCGTTCCTGCCCACCGTGGTCTGCGCGGGCGGTTTCCTCAAGCACGGCGGCACCGCGGCGCAGAAGGAAGAGCATATCGGCGCGATCGTGTCCGGGGCGGCGGTCTTCGCCTTCGCCTATGCCGAGCCGAAGGGCCGCTATGACTATGCGGACCTTGAAACCACCGCGAAGAAGGACGGCGCGGGCTATGTCCTGAACGGCCACAAGGCGGTCGTGATCGGCGCGCCCTGGGCGAGCCACTTCGTCGTCACCGCGCGCACCGGCGGCGAGCGGCGGGATCGTTCGGGCGTTTCGGTCTTCGTGATCGCCAAGGATACGCCGGGCGTCACCACCCGCGACTACGTCACGGTCGACGGCCGCCGCGCCTCGGAAGTCTATTTCGAGAACGTCGCGGTCGGCGCGGACGCGCTGATCGGTGCCGAGGGCGAGGGCCTCGCGCTGATCGAGCTGGTCACTGACGAGGCCATCGCCGCCCTGTGCGCCGAGGCCTGCGGGGCGATGAAGGTCGCCCACGCGATGACCGTGGAATACAGCCGCCAGCGCAAGCAGTTCGGCGTGCCGATCGGCAGCTTCCAGGTGCTCCAGCACCGCATGGTC
>Ga0114986_1000198_pt1 | contig 17024 bp, 15 predicted proteins | sample Shrwel1BS1Day17_FD_96988 | JGI IMG/M metagenome (GOLD analysis project Ga0114986, IMG submission 96988) | Subsurface microbial communities from deep shales in Ohio, USA - Utica-3 well 1 S-1-Day17 | ecosystem: Environmental > Aquatic > Deep subsurface > Shale gas/oil reservoir > Produced... | reverse complement strand
GGGCACCGGCATCAGCCTGGTGGAGGACAAGAGCTACCCCGCCGGCGTGAAGGACCTCTCGCCGGTGCTGCGCTCGATCAAGGACAAGAACCCCGATGCCTTCATCGGCATCACCTACCCGCCAGACACGATCCTGGCCAGCCGCCAGAGCAAGGAGATCGGCTTCAACCCGAAGTTCTTCTATGCCTCGGTGGGAACGGCCTTCCAGCTCTACCGCAACGTGATGGGCCCGGGCGCCGAGGGCGTGCTCGGCATGGGCTCGTGGAACCCCAAGACCAGTGCCGGTGCCAAGGCCTACTTCGATGCCCATGTGGCCAAGTTCGGCGCCCAGAAGGAACCCGACCGCTGGGCCAGCGGCCATTGCTGGGCGGGGCTGCAGATCCTGCAGGCGGCCGTGGCCAAGGTGGGCCTGGACCGCAAGGCCATCCGCGACTACGTGGCCGGCACCGAGCACGACACCATCATCGGCAAGGTGAAGTTCACCGGCAGCGAGAACACCGCCACGCCGGGCACGGTGAGCCAGTGGCAGAAGGGCGAGTTCGAGGTGGTGTGGCCGCGCAGCGTGGCCACCGCGCCGCTGGTCACGCAGAAACCGGCCTGGGTCTGAGCCGCGTCCATGTCCTTCGGTGCCTGGCTTGAACTGATCGCCTCCGGTCTCATCACCGGGGGCGTCTATGCCCTGGTCGCGCTCGGCCTGAACCTGCAGTACGGGCTGATGCGCATCCTCAACATCGCGCACGGCGAATTCCTGATGGTGGGGGCCTTCCTCACCTGGTTGATGCAGACGCAGTTCGGTCTCTCGCCGCTGCTGATGGTGCCCGTGAGCTTTGCGCTGCTGATGGGCGTGGGCCTGATCGTGCACCGGCTGTGGTTTCGCCTGCTCACGGCCACCTCGCCCAACCTCGATGTCTTCGAGGCGCGCGGCCTGATGGTGTGTTTCGGCCTGATGTTCCTGGTGCAGAACTTCGCCTCGCTGATCTGGGGCGGCGACCTGCGCGGCTACGACTACCTGACCCAGCCGGTGGCCATCGGAGGAGCGCAGTTTGCGGTCAACAAGCTGGTGGTCTTCGGCCTGGCGCTGTTCTTCAGCGGCGCGCTCATCGTGCTCCTGCGCACCACGCTGCTGGGCAAGGGCGTGCGCGCACTGATGCAGTCGCCCACCGGGGCGCAGCTCGTGGGGATCAACACCAAGCGGCTGCACCCGCTGATGTTCGGCATCGGCCTGGGCCTGTCGGGCGTGGCGGGGTGCCTGCTGTCGATGACCTATGCCATCACGCCCTCGATGGGCGAGCCCTACACCGTCACGGCCCTCATCGTCATCACGCTGGGTGGATTCGGCAGCATGAGCGGGGCGCTGGCCGGCGGCTTGCTGCTGGGCGTCATCGAGGCGCTGGGCATGCACTTCACCAACCCCTCGCTGAAGTCCCTGCTGAGCTACAGCGTGTTCATCGCCGTGCTGCTGTTGCGGCCGAACGGGCTGTTCAAGAAATGAACGATCGCACCCTTCTCACCCGGGATCTCCTGGTGCTCTTCGCCCTCGCGGGCTGGGCCCTGGCCATTCCCCACTACGGCAGCGAGTTCGTGCTGTCGCTCACGCTCACCTGCCTGATGTACATCGCGCTGTCGTCGAGCTGGTCGCTGTTCTGCGGCACCACGCGCTACCTGTCGCTGGCCACCGCGGCCTTCTTCGGCATCGGTGCCTACACCAGCGCGCTGGTGCTGGAGCAGTCGTCGTGGCTGTCGGCCGTGGGCCTGGGTGCGCTGATCGCCGCCGCTGTGGCGGTGGTGATGGGGGCGGCGGTGCTGCACCTGCGCGGCACCTACTTCGCCGTGCTCACCTTCGGCATGACCGAGCTGATCCGCCACGCCATCACCTACTTCGAAAAGCAGGTGACCGGCACGGTGGGCCGTGTGCTGGTGGTGGTGCCCGAGGGTGACACGGTCTACCTCACCGTGCTGGCCCTGGCCGTGCTGGCGCTGGCCACCTCCATCGTCGTGCGGCGCAGCCGCTTTGGCCTGGCCCTGGTGGGCATCGGGGCCGACGAGCAGCGCGCCCAGACCCTGGGCGTGAACACCCGGCTCGTGAAGATCGGCGGCTTTGCGCTGACCGCGGCCTTCGCCGGCGCGGTGGGCGCGGCCATGTCGGTGCGCTGGACCTACATCGACCCCACCACCGTCTTCAATCCCTTCATCGGCTTCCAGACCGTGCTGATCGCGCTCATCGGCGGTGCCGCCACGCTGTGGGGGCCGCTCATCGCCGCCATCGTCTTCAGCCTGCTGGCCGAAACCCTGCGCCTGCAGCTGCCACAGCTTTACATGATGTCGCTGGGTCTGCTGCTCATCCTGTGCGTGCTTTACCTGCCCGGCGGCCTGGCCTCACTGCGCTGGAGCACTTTCGGAGGCTGGTGGCGCGACAGCCGCGGGTGGTGGAAGGAGCAGCGCAATGGCTGAACTCCTGCTCGACGCCCGCGGCGTCACGGTGCGCTTCGGCGGCCTGACCGCGGTGGACCAGGTGGACGCGACCTTCCACGCCGGTGAGCTGGTGGGCATCATCGGGCCGAACGGTGCGGGCAAGACCACCTTCTTCAACGCGATCTCCGGCGTGATCGCCCCCACCAGCGGACGGCTCGTGGCGCAGGGGCATGACCTCACGGGTGCCAAGCCGCATGCCTATGCCCATCACGGCATCGCGCGCACCTTCCAGACGCCGCGGGTGTTCGCCGAACTGCCGGTGGCCGCCAACATCGACTTCGGCCTGAAGTTTGCCGGCCGCCGCCGCACCGCCTCGTGGCTGCTGAAGGACGCGACCAGCATCCTCAACGTGATCGGCCTGTCGGCCCAGGCCGCCTTGCCCGCCGCAGCCATCACGCCCTCGCAGCAGCGCCTGCTTGAGATCGGCATGGCGCTGGCGACCCGGCCGCGCCTGCTGCTGCTCGACGAGGTGGCCGCCGGCCTGACCGAGGCCGAGGTGGAGAACATGGCCCAGCTCATCCGGCGGCTGCGTGACGAGCTCGACCTCACCGTGGTGTGGATCGAGCACGCCGTGACCACGCTGCTGCGCCACGTCGAGCGGGTGCTGGTGCTGCACCAGGGCCGCAAGATCGCCGATGGCACGCCGGGCGAGGTGGTGCGCAACGCCGAGGTGATCGAGGCCTACCTGGGGGACGAAATGGCCGAGGTGGTGGCATGAAGAACGACATCGAACAAGCCCTGGGCGCGGGCCGCAAGCTCGCCCACCTGAAGGTCAAGGGCCTGAGCGCCGGCTATGGCGGCTTCCTGGTGCTGCGCGACCTGAAACTCGAGGCCAGACCCGGCCTCACCGTGATCCTGGGCCCCAATGGCGCGGGCAAGACCACGCTGCTCAAGGCCATCGCCGGGCTCATCCCACGCGCAGGCGAGGTGCTGCTCGACGACGAAGCCCTGCCCGCCGACAAGCCCGACGAGATCGTGCGCCGCGGCCTGAGCCTGGTGCCCGAGGGCCGCCAGCTCTTTGCCCAGATGACGGTGACCGAGAACCTCGAGCTGGGTGGATGGCTGGTGGACAAGGCCGAGCGGGCCCGCCGCCTGGCCCAGGCCTTCAGGGACTTCCCCAAACTCGCCGAGCGGGCCCAGCAACTGGCCGGCACGATGAGCGGCGGCGAGCAGCAGATGGTGGCCGTGGCGCGCGCGATGATGAGCGCACCCCGCCTGCTGATGCTCGACGAACCTTCGCTGGGCCTCGCACCACGCATGGTCGATGAACTCCTGGCCATCGCCCGTCGCATCGCCGATGCCGGCACCACGGTGCTGATGGTCGAACAGAACGTGCGCAAGGCCCTGGCGGTGGCCGACCGGGGCTATGTGCTCGAACGTGGCGTGCTCGTGGCCAGCGGCCCGGCCACGCTGCTGTCGCGCTCCACGGTGATCCGCCAGGCCTATCTGGGCGCCCCCTCGGGCGCTGCCTCCTCTTCCTCATCCTCTTCCACCGACACGAAGGAGAAGTCCATGTCCGACCTGTCCATGCTCATCAACGGCCTGGCCGTTTCCGCCGAAAAGGGCGCCACCTTCGAACGTCGCAACCCGCTCGACGGCAGCGTGGCCACGCGCGCGCCCGCGGCCAGCACCGCCGATGCCGTCGCAGCCGTGGAAGCCGCTGCCGAGGCCTTCAAGACCTGGAGCCAGACAGGCCCCGGCGAGCGTCGCGCGCTGCTGCTCAAGGCCGCCGACGCGCTGGAGGCCAAGACGCCCAAGTTCGTGGAAGCCGTGCCGGCCGAAACCGGCGCCACCGGCATGTGGGCCGGCTTCAACGTCTTCCTGGCCGCCGGCATGCTGCGCGAAGCGGCTGCGCTCACCACGCAGATCGCCGGCGAGGTGATCCCCTCCGACGTGCCCGGCTCGCTGGCCATGGGCGTGCGCCAGCCCGCCGGCGTGGTGCTGGGCATCGCGCCGTGGAACGCCCCCATCATCCTGGGCGTGCGCGCCATCGCCACGCCGCTGGCCTGCGGCAACACCGTCATCCTCAAGGGCTCCGAGAACTGCCCGCGCACCCACCAGCTCATCATCGAGGCGCTGCAGGATGCGGGCTTCCCGCCCGGCGTGGTGAACTACATCACCAACGCCCCCGCCGACGCCGGTGCCGTGGTGGAGGCCATGGTGGCCCACCCGGCCGTCAAGCGCGTGAACTTCACCGGCTCCACCAAGGTGGGCAAGATCATCGCGATGACCTGCGCCAAGTACCTCAAGCCGGTGGTGCTGGAACTGGGCGGCAAGGCCCCTATCGTGGTGCTCGACGACGCTGACCTGGACGATGCCGTGAACGCCACCGCCTTCGGGGCCTTCGCGAACTCGGGCCAGATCTGCATGAGCACCGAACGCATCATCGTGGACGAGAAGATCGCCGATGCCTACATCGACAAGCTCGTCACCAAGGCGAAGGGCCTGCCCCTGGGCGACCCGCGCAAGCCCGACCCGGTGGTGCTGGGTTCGGTGATCGGCATGGGCACCGTGGAGCACTGCAACGCCCTCATCGACGACGCGCTGGCCAAGGGCGCCAAGCTGCTGTGCGGCGGCAAGGCCGAGAACACGCTGATGCCCGCCACGCTGCTCGACCGCGTGACGCCCGCCATGAAGATCTACCGCGAGGAGACCTTCGGCCCGGTGAAGTGCATCGTGCGCGTGAAGGGCGTGGAGGAAGCCATCGCCTGCGCCAACGACAACGAGTACGGCCTGTCGTCGGCCGTGTTCGGCCGTGACATCGCACGCGCCATGCAGGTGGCACGGCGCATCGAGTCGGGCATCTGCCACATCAACGGCCCCACGGTGCACGACGAGGCGCAGATGCCCTTCGGTGGCGTGAAGGCCAGCGGCTATGGGCGCTTTGGCGGCAAGGCAGGCGTGGCGGAGTTCACCGAGCTGCGCTGGATCACGGTGCAGACCGCGCCGCGCCACTACCCCTTCTGAGCGTCGTCACTGAGGCTGGAAGCCCGTCTTGCGGATGATCTCGGCCCAGACCTGGCGGTAGGCCGCCTCGCGCTGGGTCAGCTGGGCGCCGCTCATGAAGGCCACGTCCAGGCCCCAGCCGGTGAGGCGCTGCTTCACCTCGGGCTCGGCGATCACCTTGGCCAGGGCCTGGGCGAACTGGTCGAGCGCCGGCTGGGGCGTACCGGCCGGCGCGAAGATGCCGTAGTAGGGCAGGTCTTCCAGGCCCTTGAGGCCCAGTTCCGAGAAGGTGGGCACGTCGGGCAGCACGGCCTGGCGCTGACCGCCCAGCACGGCCACCACACGCAGCTTGCCGGCCTTGTGGTGCTCGATGAAGTCGGGCACCGAGCCCGTGCCCGCGGCAATCTGGTTGCCCAGCATGTCGCCGATCATCGGTGCGCTGCCGCGGTAGGGCACGGGCACGAGGTCGAGCGCGTAGCGCTCGCCCATCACCTTGACCAGGAACTCGGGCGTGGACGCCGGTGCGGGCACGCCGATGGTGGCCTTGCCCTGGCCCTGCGACTTCACCCAGGCCACGTACTCGTCCACGCTCTTGGCCGGCGTGCCGGCCGACAGCGCAAAGGCGTTCACGAAGGTGGCGAAGCCGGCCACCGGCACGAAGTCGCGGGCCGAGTCATACCCGGGGTTCTTCACCACCATGGGCAGGATGGTGATGGTGTGGTCGTGCGAGATGAAGAAGGTGCTGCCATCGGCCGGTGAAGCCTTGAGCGTCTGCGCGGCGATCTGGCCACCGGCACCGGGCTTGTTCTCGACCAGCACCTGGCGGCCGCCCAGGTGCTCTTTCAGGCGATCGGCGAGGGTGCGGGCGATGGCATCGGTGCCCCCGCCGGCGGGAAAGCCCACCAGCAGCCGGATGGGCTGCTGCGACTGGGCATGGGCCACACCGGCAGCGGCGAGCGCGGCCACGGACAGGGCCGCCAGGATCAGGCGGCGCGCAGGCGTGAGGGAGGAAACGATCGACATGCGGGACTCCAGCAGGGGGTGGTGATCACCACCCACTGTAAGAGATCACCGCATGAATCGGCCATCGGGGCCGACGATGGTGATCTCCACCCAGTTCGTGCCGTGATGGTTGGTGGGGCTGAAGTTGAGCTGGGTGCCGCCCAGGTCGAAATTGCGGATGCCCTGGATCGTGCGGATGAGGTTGTCCGAGGTGATGGCGGGCGCCGAGCGCCGCAGGGCCTCGATGAGGAAACGCGCACCCAGGTAGCCGCCATAGCTGTTGTAGTTGACGGCCACATCGGCCGCCGCGGCCTCGCGGTTGAAGTCGCGCGCCATCGGGTGCACCTGGCGCCAGGGGAAGGGGACGATCTGGGTCATGGCCAGGCCCCGGGCGTCGCCCCCCAGGGCCGGCACGGCGCTGGCTGCGACCGAGAGGGTGTAGATCGGCACGTTCAGCCCGGCCTTGGCCGCCCTCACGAAACCCACGACCGACGGCCCCACGGCGATCAGCAGCACGGCCTGGGGCCGGGCCTGGGCGATGGTGCCCACGGCCTGGGCCGAGGTGCTGCCATCCACCGCCAGCGGGGCCGAGGCCACCAGCGTGGCGCCCAGTTCCTTGGCGGCCGCCTCCACCACCGGCATCATCAGCTTGCCGAATTCGTTGTCCTGGAAGGCCACGCCCACCTTGTCCATCTTGAGCGTCACCAGCGTGCGCAACTGGTGTTCCACCTCGTCCTTGAAGCTGCCCTGGGTGGTGAACATGGTGGGATGGGGGCGCAGGCGCAGCACGTGTGCGCCGGTGTACACGCCCACCAGCGGCATGCGCCTTTCGGCGATGTAGGGCAGGATCGCCGCCACCCCGGCCGTGCTGCCCAGGCCGGTGAGGGCCACCACCTTTTCCTGCTCGACCAGCTGGCGCACGTTCTCCACCGTGCGCTGGGTGTCGTAGGCGTCATCGAGCAGCACCAGGCGGATGCGCCGGCCGTTGATGCCACCCTTGCGGTTGATTTCCTCGAAGGCCAGGCGCTCACCGGCCAGGGCGCCCTGGAAAGCCACGGCCACCGGGCCGGTCTGGGGGGCGCTCTGGCCCACCAGGATCTCACCCTCCTGCGCCCGCAGGGGCAAGGCCCAGGCGCTGCCCACGGCGGCAGCCGTGCCCAGGACCAGTTGGCGGCGGGTGGGATGGGTCGATGTCATAAAGGGCCTCCAGAATCGAGCGTTCGTGCACCGGGACGGCGCGGGATGACGTCCCATGTTTCAAAGTGTCACAGAAGTGCACGGCCGTTCGTATTCGGGATTGTCACCTGGGGTGTGACTTTTGCCGCCGTTTGCGCGGCTTTCGCACCCCTCCATCCAAGGGGATGGGTTCTCCCGGGGTCGAAAGTGCTCCAAATTTGTGCAGGTAAACCCCTAGTGCACCGTCGGCGGGCTTTGCCTAAAGTGCGGGCACTCGCTGCAGACCCGTCCGACGGGCCTGCACACGGCGGGGGACTGAGGAGACACAGAGAAGACGAAGAGACTCTGTGACGCACAAAACGAATGTCACAATTGAAGGGCGCTGGCCACAAGCCGGCGCCCTTTGTTTTTGGGGCGCCTCGCGCGCCATCTCCCTCGCCCCATGCTCGAATTCGTCGTCGTCACGCTGGCCTCGCTGCTGGCCGGCTTTGTGGACGCCATCGTCGGTGGCGGCGGCCTCATCCTGGTGCCCGCCCTGTTCGGGCTCTTTCCCGGGGCGGCCCCGGCCACGCTCTTTGGCACCAACAAGGGGGCGTCGGTCTGGGGCACGGCCTGGGCCACGCTGCAGTACAGCCGGCGCGTGACCCTGCCCTGGTCGGCCCTGCTGCCGGCCGCCGTGGCAGCGCTGGCCGGCGGCTTCCTGGGGGCCTGGGCCGTCACGCAGGTGTCCGCCGAGGGCCTGCGCCAGGCCCTGCCCTTCATCCTGGGGGCCGTCTTCCTCTACACCCTGGCGAAGAAGGACCTGGGCCGCGACCACACCCGCCACCACCACGGGCGCACCGAAGCGCTTCTCGCCTCGCTGATCGGCCTGGTCATCGGCTTCTACGACGGCTTCTTCGGCCCGGGCACCGGCAGTTTCTTCGTCTTCCTCTTCGTGCGGGTGCTGGGCTACGACTTCCTGCACGCTTCGGCCAGCGCCAAGCTGCTGAACACGGCCACCAACCTCTCGGCCCTGGCGCTGTTCGCCTGGAAGGGCCACGTCTGGTGGCACTACGCCCTGGTGATGGCCGTGGCCAACGTGGTGGGCAGCCTGCTGGGCACGCGCCTGGCGCTCAAGCACGGCGCCGGCTTCGTGCGCGTCTTCTTCATCGTGGTGGTGGGCGCGCTGATCCTGAAGACGGGGTGGGACGCGTTCGGGGCCGGGTGATACGGCCCGCCCGGCTCAGGCCTTGAACAGGTCCTGGTGCGTCTGCCGCAGCAGGTTCTTCTGCACCTTGCCCATGGTGTTGCGCGGCAGTTCGGTCTGCACGAACACGCGCTTGGGCACCTTGAAGTTGGCGATCTGGCGCTTGAGCTGGGCGATGATGGCCTCGGCATCGGGCCCGCTGCCCGGCTTGGGCACCACCACGGCCACCACGGCTTCGCCGAAGTCGGGGTGGGGCACGCCGATCACCGCGGATTCGGCCACACCGGGCATCTCGTTGATGTAGCCCTCGATCTCGGCCGGGTAGACGTTGTAGCCGCCGCTGATGATGAGGTCCTTGCTGCGGCCCACGATGGTGAGGTAGCCCTTCGCGTCGAAGCGGCCCACGTCGCCGGTCTTGAACCAGCCGTCGGGCGTGAACTCCTCCTTGGTCTTCTCCGGCATGCGCCAGTAGCCCTTGAAGACGTTGGGCCCACGCACCTCGACGTTGCCGATCTCGCCGGCCGGGCAACGCAGGCCCTTGTCATCGACCACGCGCACCTCCACGCCGGGCAGGGGCTTGCCCACGGTGCCGCCCACCCGCTCGCCGTCCTCGGCCTTGCAGGGGTTGGAGGTGAGCATCACGGTTTCGCTCATGCCGTAACGCTCGAGGATGGTGTGGCCGGTGCGCTCGCGGAAGTCGTTGAAGGTTTCGAGCAGCAGCGGGGCCGAGCCGCTGATGAACAGGCGCATGTGGCGGCAGGTCTCGCGGCCGAAGCCGGCCTCGCCGAGCAGGCGCACGTAGAGCGTGGGCACGCCCATGAACACCGTGGCGCGAGGCAGCAGCTCCATCACCCGCTTGGGGTCGAACTTGGCGCACCACAGCATCTTGCTGCCGTTGATGAGCGCGCCATGCACTGCCACGAAGAGGCCATGCACATGGAAGATGGGCAGGGCGTGCACCAGCACGTCGCCGGGCTGCCAGTCCCAGTAACTCTTGAGGGTGAGCGCGTTGCTGCGCATGTTGCCGTGCGTGAGCATCGCGCCCTTGCTGCGCCCGGTGGTGCCGCTGGTGTAGAGGATGGCGGCCAGGTCGTCCTCGCCCTTGACCGCGATCTCGTGCTCGTCGCTGTGGTGCGAGGCGCGCTCCAGCAGGGTGCCGGTGCGGTCTTCGTTGAGGGTGAAGACGTGCTTCGTGCCGGCCTTGAACGCAAGCTTGCTCACCCAGCCGAAGTTCTTGCCCGTGCACACCACCACGCTGGGTTCGGCGTTGCCGATGAAGTAGTCGAGTTCGCTTTGCTGGTAGGCGGTGTTCAGCGGCAGGTACACGTAGCCGGCACGCAGCGTGGCGAGGTAGAGCATCAGCGCCTCGACCGACTTCTCCGTCTGCACCGCCACCCGCGCGCCCTCGGGCAGGTCGAGCGAGGCCAGCAGGTTGGCGATCATGGCCGTGCCGCGGTCGAGGTCGCGCCAGGTGTAGTACTGGCCATCGTCGGTTTCGATGGCGGTGGCGTCGAGCTGCGTGGGGAAGGCCGCGCGCAGCGCGGCGAAGAGATTGTGGTTGTTCATGGTGTGGCGCAGAAGATCGGGGGATCAGGATCCGGAGAAGGTCGGTTCGCGCTTGTCGATGAAGGCCATCACGCCTTCGCGATGGTCAGGGTGGGAAGCGTAGCTGAAGTGGTCACGGCGCCAGGCCGCATCGAAGGGTCGGCCCAGGGCCATCTGGCGCATCGTGCGCTTGTTCAGGCGGGCCGCGTGGGGCGCCAGGGCTGCGATGCGACGTGCGGTGGCCGTGGCCTCGGCCGCGACGTCGGCGTCGTCCACCAGGCGCTGCACGATGCCTCGCTGGCAGGCCGTGGCAGCATCGAGCAGCCGGCCCTCCAGCAGGATCTCGGCCGCGGTGCCCGGATCGAGCACGCGGCTGAGCACCGCCAGCTCGTCGGGCGCCATCGGAAAGCCCAGCCGGCCGATGGGCGCGCCGAAGCGCGCGCCGCGCCCGGCGATGCGCAGGTCGCAGCAGGCGGCGATTTCCAGACCGCCGCCCACGCACACGCCGTCGATCTGCGCCACCAGCGGCACCTCGCAGTCGAGCAGCGCCTGCAGGGCCGGCGCCACGATGTGCTCGTGGAAGTGCTGCAGGCTGTCCCGCTCGAAGCGGAAGCCTGGCAGCTCGTCGATGTCGGCGCCGGCCGCAAACACACCCCCCGCTCCGCGCACGATGACAGCGCGCAGGCCGGCATCGCGCCGATGCCAGTCCACGAACACCTCGCGCAGGGCCTCCCACATGCCGATGCTGATGGCGTTGAGCTTGCCCGGGTTGGCAAGCTCCACCACCTGCACGCCCGGCAGCTCGGGGTGGGGCGTGACGAGAACGCGGCCGCTCATGCGCCGATCAGTCCAGCTTCGCGCCGGAGGCCTTCACGACCTCGCCCCAGCGCTTGACTTCGCTGCTGACGAACCTGCCGTAGGCATCGCCGTAGAGGTCGGGAGTCTCCGTGCCCATGTTGGTCCACATCTGCTTGAGCTCGGGCGAGTTCATCACCGTCTTCATCGCGGCGGCCATCTTGTCCACGGCGTCCTTGGGCGTGCCCTTGGGGGCCCACATGCCGTACCAGGTGGAGACCACATAGTCGGGCATGCCCGCCTCGGCCGCCGTCGGGATGTCGGGGAAGGCCGCCGCGCGCTTGGTGGCTGCCACGGCGATGGGCTTGATGCGCCCGCCACGGATGTGGCCTGCCGACGAGCCCAGGCCGTCGAAGGCCATGTCCACCTGACCGGCGATCAGGTCCTGCAGCATGGGGCCGGCGCCGCGGTAGGGGATGTGGGTGATGAAGGTCTTGCTCTGGAGCTTGAAGAGCTCACCGGCGAGGTGGTGCGAGGAGCCATTGCCCGCCGAGCCGTAGTTGCGCTTCCCCGGGTTGGCACGCATGTCGGCCAGCAACTCGGGCAGGGTGTTGGCGGCCACCTTGCCGGGATGCACCACGATCACCTGCGGCACGTTCGACACCAGGCCCACCGGCACGAAGTCCTTTTCGATGTCGTAGTCGAGCTTGGGGTACATCGAGGGCGCGATCGCATGGTGGGCGCCGCCCATGAAGAAGGTGTAGCCGTCCGGCGCAGCGCGCGAGGCAATGCCGGCGCCCAGCGTGCCGCCGGCGCCGCCCTTGTTGTCGATGAGGATCTGCTGGCCCAGGTGCTTGGTGAGCGCCGCCGACAGGGGGCGGGCGAAGGCGTCGGTACCCCCGCCGGCCGGGAAGGGCACGATGATGGTGACGGGCTTGGTGGGCCAGTTGGCCTGGGCATGGGCCAGGGGGGTGGCCAGTCCCGTGACGGCCAGGGCCGCCGCGGCAGCCAGGGTGCGCAGGCTCGCGCGGCGAGTCGTGCTGTTCATGGACGTGTCTCCTTCTTCATGGTGGGTGTGGGGGAAGAAACCTGTTTCTACAGCAAGCGCTGCAGGGCTCGCGAAGCCACCACCTCGCCATGGACAAAGCGTTCGTGGTGGTCCTCGATGTGACGCAGATCGTAGAGGTAGTTCACCATCAGGCCCAGGGCTTGTTTCAGGCCCTTGCGTGACAGATCACCGGCCCAGTTGATCCGCTCCAGGCGCGCGCCATTGCCCAGGTGGAACTTGGCCACCGGGTCGCCGCGCGGCGTGACCGACTCGTGCGCCAGGTAGAAGGCCGCCAGGGTGCTCAGCGCCTCGCGCAAGGGCTCGCTCGCCTTGGCCGGCTCCAGGCTGGCCAGGGCCGCCGGTTCACCGCCGTGCTGCACCAGCGCGGCCAGGGCCTTGAGCGCACGCTCCTTCAGCTTGGGCGCGAGGTCCTCGCGCTCACGCAGCCCCGGCGCGTGCTTGTGCAACCACGCCGAAAAGCCCGGGATGGGCGAGAGGGTGCAGAAGGTGTGCAGCTGCGGGAATTCGCGCTGCAGGTGCTCGGCCACGCGCTTGATCAGGAAGTTGCCCAGCGACACGCCCTTGAGGCCCGGCTGGCAGTTGCTGATGGAGTAGAAGGTGGCCACCTTGAACTGCCGCTCGTCGGACTGCGGCTCGTCGCGCGCATTGATCAACGGGCCGACGGCGGCGGGCATGTCGGGCACCAGCGCCACTTCCACGAAGATCAGCGGCTCACCCGGCAGCTGGGGGTGAAAGAAGGCAAAGCAGCGTCGGTCGGGCTGCAGGCGGCGGCGCAGGTCGGCCCAGCCGTCGATCTCGTGCACGGCCTCGTGCTGGATGATCTTCTCCAGCAGCGCGGCCGGCGAGCGCCAGTCCACCTGCTCCATCTGCAGGAAGCCCGGGTTGAACCACGACGACAGCAGGTGCAGGAAGTCGGCCTCCACCGCCGCCAGTGCGGGCTGGTGCTTGAGCAGGTCGAGCAGGGCCCGGCGCATGCCGATGATCACGGCCGTGCCCCCGGGGGCACGGTTCAGTCGGCGCAGCAGTTCCTGGCGGGGCGGCTCGGCCGCCTGCACCAGGGCCATCAGTCGCGTCGCCTCGGGTTCCTCGGCATAGCGCTGCGCGGCATCAAGCACGGCCTTCGGGTCGGGGCCGAACTCGGTGTCCAGCACCTTGAAGAAGGCCAGGCGTTGCTCGGCCGTGAGCCCGGCGTACAGGCCGAGCACCTCTTCGGCAATGGCCACGCTGTTGGACTCCCCACGCTCGGACAGCAAGCGCCGGCAGCCCGCCACGACCTGGCTGAGTAACCGGGCCTGGGCCCGGGGGGATCGCTGTTCCACGGGCGCGCTCGTGCGGCGGCGGGCAGGGCTGGAGCGGGACAGGAACATCATGGGCTCTCCGAAGGCGCGGGTGAAGGGGCAGGGCGGGATTCGTTGGCCCGCAGGGCCTGCAAGGCCTGGAGCTGGGCGATCAGGTGGTCGTGCATCAGGCGTTCGGCGCGGTGGGCGTCGCGGCGGACCAGGGCATCGATCAGCGCCCGGTGCTCGGCGATCGAAGCCTCCAGCCGGCCCGGCCAGTTGAGCTGGCGTCCGCGCAGCATGCGCATGAACTTGCGCAGCTCGTTGGTGGCACGGTCGAGCCAGCGGTTGCCTGCCAGCGCCTGCACACGGCTGTGGAAGACATGGTTGGCCCGGTAGTAGCCGTTCACGTCGTGTGCGGCGGCGTGCAGTTCCAGGGCCTCGTGCAGGCTTTGCAGCTCGGCCAGTTCGGCGTCGGTGGCACGCAGCGCGGCCTCATGCGCGCAGCGCCCCTCCAGCAAGGCCATCACCGGGAAAAGCTGGGCGGCATCGTCTTCCGAGAGCTCGTTCACCTGACAGCCGCGGCGCGGCACCGCCGTCACCAGGCCCTCGGCCGCCAGCACCTTCAGGGCCTCCCGCAAGGGCGTGCGGCTGATGCCCCATTCGGCCGCCAGGGCCTTCTCGTCCACCCAGGCCCCGGGCGCCAGCCGGCGCTCGAAGATCAGCGTGCGCAATCGGGACGCGACCTCCTCATGCAGGGTGGTCGGGCGGATCGCGCTGTGGAGCTCACTCAGGTTGGTCATCCCGCGCTCGCGGCCGGCCCCATGCCGGCGGGTGTGTCTCCACGATAGATCAAAAATCCATAATTACAAATTACGGATGAACCCTGAGTTTTCACGGGAGCGCCCCCGGAACCGGGGGATGTGAGCGCCCGCTGCGGCCTGGATCGCTTGAACGAGCGGGCTTATGCTGACGGCTCCGTCCCGTGAAAGCCCCCCATGTCGCGCGAGCACCTGAACGAGCACATCACCGCCACCTACCTGAGCCTGCGCTTGGGCATCGCCCTGTTGTCCATCGCCCTGCCGGTGGCGCTGTGGGCGGTGGGGGCGCTCCTGGGCGGATTGCCCCTGCAGGCCTCGATGAGCGCCTACTACCACGCCGGCGACGGCGTCGCGCGCGACGTCTTCGTGGGCACGCTGTGCGCCGTGGCCGCCGGCCTGCAGCTTTACAAGGGCATCACCGACCTGGAGAACCACGCCTTGAACCTCGCGGCGATCCTGCTGGTGGGTGTGGCCCTCGTGCCCATGGCCTGGGACTGCGGCGACGCCTGCCCTTCGCTGTCGCTGCACGGCAGCTTCGCAGCGGTGTTCTTCGTGGCGATTGCCTACGTGTGCATCTTCCGCGCCTCCGACACCCTGAGCCTGATCCGCGACCCGGCCCTGGCCCGGCGCTACCGCCGCACCTACCAGAGCCTGGGCGTGGCGATGATCCTCGCGCCCGTGGCTGCCGGCGCCTTGGGCTGGCTGCTGGAACGGGGCTCAGGCTACCGCTGGACCCTCTTCCTCGTCGAGGCGGCGGGCGTGTGGATCTTCGCGAGCTACTGGCTCGTCAAGACTCTGGAGATGCGCCGCACCCATGCCGACACCCGGGCTGCCGAAGGGCAGCTGGCCGTGCCCGCGCACGGGGTGGGCGATGCGTTCAAGGCGCTGGAGGTGGAGGAGGTGGGGCCGTGAGTCACTGCGCCGGCATGCGCGCCAGGCGCTCGGCGGCGTCTTTCAGGCCTTGCAGGATGGCCGCCGCCACGGGCTCATGGAAGAGGTCCGGCAGTCGCCCGCCCACTGATTCGATCACACCCGGCGTGCGCGCCAGCAGGTCTTCGATCAGCGGCTCGGCGCTGTCGAGCCCGCACAACCGGGCCATCGCGTTGAAGTGGCGGCGCTGCACGTTCCTGAACGCATAGTGCTTGTTCTTGCTGCGCACGGCCATCGCCAGCTTCACCTCATGCCACGACCACTGGTTCGGCCCCTTGCCCAGCACCGGGTAGGCCGACATCACATCGTAGAAGGGCGTGAGGCGGAACCGCCCTCGGGGCAGGATCTGCAAGCTGAAGTTCTTGGCATGGCCATCGGGCGCCACCAGCAGCCAGAACAGGATCTGGACGCGCAGCACGTTGGCGATGTCCTGCTCGGCCTGCACCGACTGCTTGAGGATGCTGCACAGCTCGACGACGCCGGGCCCGCCGTCGGCTTCGTACTTCCTGTGCGAGGGCAGGCCGTAGACCTGGCAGAAGTCTTCCTGGGGCAGCCGCAGCAGCCATTGGCCCGAGGAATGGGGCTGCCGGTCGAAGCGCTCCACCGCCAGGACACGCTGCTGGCCAAAGCGCAGCAGGCTCGCGCCGGGCGCCGGCAGGCCATAGGCCCGCAGGATCTCCAGGCACAGCCATTCGTTGTCGACCGAGGTGTGGAAGTCGGCCTGGCGGTTGCCCACCAGGCCCAGTGGCAGCTTGAGGATGTGTGTGGTGGGCGTGGCCCCCTGGGGCCGCAGCCACTGGCCGCCCCAGTGCAGCAGGGCCGTCTTCTCCTGCGCACCCGCGAGCGAGATGCGCAGGTCGTCGGCCTCGTCCCGCAGGCGGCCGTCCCCTCCTGCGGCGCGCAGCAGATGGGCTTCCACCTGCGCGTCGTCGAGCACGTCGCCTTCAATCCGGTCGTAGCCCAGCGGCTCCTCGCCCTCGGGCAGGATCTGCAGGACGCCGACACAATCCCGGCCCACGGCGGCCAGCAGGTCGAAGGCCTGGTCGGACTCGGCGCGGAAACGGGCCGCCAGGCGCTTGCGGATCGTGCTGCTGTCGGGCAGCAGGTTGTCGAAGTAGTTCTCGACGGCTGACCCCTTGATCGGCCGGTCGTCCACCCCGAAGGGCAGTGACAGCGACAGCGGCCGCCCCGCCTGCGAGACCATCCAGTGCGGGTCGTAGCGCAGCTCCATGGGCCCCTGGGCCGGCAGCACCCACTGGCCCACCCGGACCCCATTGGCCCACAGGCCGAGCACACGCGACTTGGACGGCCGCCCCATGATCACCACTCCGGCGGGGACGGCTCGGCCGTGTGGGTGCCCCGGGGTCCCACTTCCAGCTCGAGGTGCAGGGCAGCCAGCCAGTTCAGCAACTGCTCCAGGCTGAGCGCCTCGGGGTGGAGCTCGAGAAAGGACACCCGACTCTGGCTCAGGCCCAGCTTGCGAGCCAATTCAGCCTGCGACCAGCCCCGCGCCTTGCGGGCCGTCACGAGGAGGCGGGCCAGCTGGTGAGGGGTGGCGATGGGCGTGCGCATGATAGCTGGATTTCAGTTATTTCCAGTATAACTGCCATCCAGCTATTTCGCCAATAGCTCTAGAACAGTTAATTCTGTTTTAGAAGCTATGCAACTGAACAGGTCAATCAATCCGCAACGGCGCAAACCCCTTCACCAGCGCATCGATCGCCTTCATCTGCGCCAGGAAGGGTTCGAGCTTGTCCAGCGGCAGGGCGCTGGGGCCGTCGCACTTGGCCTGGTCGGGGTTGGGG
>Ga0114986_1000197_pt1 | contig 17205 bp, 12 predicted proteins | sample Shrwel1BS1Day17_FD_96988 | JGI IMG/M metagenome (GOLD analysis project Ga0114986, IMG submission 96988) | Subsurface microbial communities from deep shales in Ohio, USA - Utica-3 well 1 S-1-Day17 | ecosystem: Environmental > Aquatic > Deep subsurface > Shale gas/oil reservoir > Produced... | reverse complement strand
TCTCCCAGGTGGACAGGGGCAGCTGGCTGACCACCAGCAACAGCACCACGTGCAGGGCGGCGAAAGCGCCGAGCCAGGCCGCCAGGCGGCGCAGGGCGGTCATGGGCAGGCTGCTGGCGGCCAGGATGCAGAGCAGGGTGATGAAGGAGAGCAGCCAGTGCAGGCCGATCTTCTTGGCCAGGGCCAGGGCGGCGAACAGGCCCAGGGGCACGGCCGCCAGCCAGAAGGCGGTGCGGGCCAGGCCCGGCTGGGCGATGGCGTTCTTCACCTCGTCGCGGAACTTCCACAGGGCGGCCAGGAGGAAGGGGGTGGCGACGTAGCCCAGGGTCAGCACATAGAGGAAGGGATTGGCCCAGGACTTGCCCCAACCGGAACTCTCGTGCCGGTTGTAAAGGTTGAACATGATGTTGGCCCAGCAGTGGCTGCAGTTCCACCAGATGTTGAGGGCCGGCCCCAGCAGGGCCACGGCGACGAACAGGGCGAACTCGGCGAAGCGCCTCCAGCCCTCCTCGCGGCGGGCGATGATGACATGCACCAGGAAGGCGACGCCCAGCAGCACCGAGAAATACTTGGAGAGGAAGGCCAGGCCCAGCATCAGGCCGGCCAGGGCGTGCAGGGCCCAGCGCTGCCAGCCCTGGCGCTCCAGGGCCACCACGTAGGCGGCCACCGAGAGCAGGGAGAAGAAGACCAGGGGCGTGTCGGTGGTGATGAAGACGTTCCACACCGAGGTGGGCAGCAGCAGCACCAGCAGGGCCGTCAGCCAGCCCCGCTCCTCGGCGAAGGCAATGCCGGAGCGGCGCACCAGCCAGCCGGAGAGTCCGGCCAGGACGAAGGGCAGCAGCAGGGCCGGCAGGCGCACCACCCATTCGTCCCAGGAGAGGGCCATGAGGGGCGCCAGCCACCAGCCCACCATGGGCGGGTGGTCGTAGAAGCCCCAGTCCGGCTGCCAGCCCCAGAAGGCGAAATAGGCTTCGTCGCCGGTGATGGGGGTGACCGCCGCCAGCCAGATGCGGAACAGCAGCAGCGCCGCCGCCACCCCCAGCACCAGGCGGTGCATGGGCAGGCGGGCGAGGAGGTGGCCGGGGCCGAGCAGGGCGCGGGTGGAAGTGTCCGTGCCGGCCTCGGTCGGCGCCGGCGTCTCGGTCGGGGCAGGGGAGTCGTGTTCCGCCAAAGCGGGGGCCCTTATTCCGTGGCTTCCACCAGGCGGCGCTCACGCACCGCCCGGGCCAGGATGTCCAGCACCCGCACCGAGTCTTCCCAGCCGATGCAGGCGTCGGTGACGCTCTTGCCGTATTCCAGGGGCTTGTCCGGGGTGATGTCCTGGCGGCCTTCCACCAGGTGGGATTCGACCATGACGCCGATGATGCGCTCGTCGCCGGCGGCAAGCTGGGTGGCCACGTCCTTGGCCACGTCCACCTGGCGCTCGAACTTCTTGCTGCTGTTGGCGTGGGAGAAATCCACCATCAGGCGGGCTGCCAGGCCGGCCGCGGCGATGTCCTTGCAGGCCGCATCCACGCTGGCCGCATCGTAGTTGGGGCCCTTGCCGCCGCGCAGGATGACGTGGCAGTCCTCGTTACCGGCGGTGGAGACGATGGCCGAGTGGCCGCCCTTGGTCACCGAGAGGAAATGGTGGGGGGCGGAGGCAGAGCGGATGGCGTCCACGGCGATGCGCACGTTGCCGTCGGTGCCGTTCTTGAAGCCCACGGGGCAGGAGAGGCCGGAGGCCAGCTCCCGGTGCACCTGGGATTCGGTGGTGCGGGCGCCGATGGCGCCCCAGGCGATCAGGTCCGCCGTGTACTGGGGGCTGATGGTGTCGAGGAACTCGGTGGCGCAGGAGAGGCCCAGCTCGTTGATGTCGAGCAGGATCTTGCGCGCCAGGCGCAGGCCTTCGTTGATGCGGAAGGAGCCGTCCATGCGCGGATCGTTGATGAGGCCCTTCCAGCCCACGGTGGTGCGGGGCTTTTCGAAATAGACGCGCATCACCACCAGCAGGTCGTCCTTGAGGCGCTCGGCTTCCTTCTGCAGGCGCTGAGCGTACTCCATGGCGGCTTCGTAGTCGTGGATGGAGCAGGGGCCGATCACCACCAGCAGCCGGTCGTCGGCGCCGTGCAGGATGCGGTGGATGCCCTGGCGGGCGCCGTAGGTGGTCTGGGCCGCCCGGTTGCTCACCGGATATTCGCGGAAGACGTGGGCCGGCGGCACCAGTTCCTTGATCTCGCGAATGCGTACATCGTCGGTGACGGGTTTGGTGGCGTGGGAGGCGGCTTTCAGGGACGTCATGGTACAGACCTCGGAACAGCAGCGCCCACAAGGGCGCCAGGCAATGGGAATGCGCCCGATTCTACGCCAAAGCCCGCCTGGGGCGAAGGGCGGGGCATCATCAGGTGGTGCCGGCGGCGACGGTATACTCTTTGCCGTTACTCTCCGGCAGAGGGGCGCTCCCCCTGCCGGTATGGGGGGCAGTGCTTCCTGCCGTCTAGGAGTCGGGCGGGGCGGTCCGGCCCAAGGGAGTCCCGGCTGGCTAGCTCTTACCTAGTCAATCCACCTGCATTAAAGTTCGGGATATGGAGCCTGACCGGGAAGAATGCGCCACTTGTCTCCCACAAGAAGCCAGTGGTCAGGATAAGTTGAAGCTGGGCGGGCAACCCGTTATTAATGAGTGTGACTAGGAGAATATTGTGATGATGACTGCTCAAACGGCCGGACGTTGTGTGAAAACGGGCGGTTTTACCCTGATCGAGTTGATGGTGGCGGTGGCGATTGTTTCCATCCTGGCCAGCATTGCTTATCCCTCCTACCAGGATTACATCCGCCGCGGACAGGTGCAGGAAGCCATCAGTGCCCTGTCCAACGGGCAGGTGCGGCTGGAACAGTTCTTTCAGGATGCCCATACCTACGCGGGCGGCCCCTGTCCGGCCAAGACCAAGTACTTCACCATGACCTGTTCCGATCTGACGGCCACCAACTACACCATCAAGGCGGAAGCAACGTTTGGCGACGATACCTTCACGTATACCCTGACCCCTGCCAGCAAGACATCCTCCACGCCGTGGAAGAGCGGGGTCCAGGGCTGCTGGATCACCAAGAAGGGCGATTCATGCTGATGCATCCTTCCCGGCGCCAGTCCGGCCTGACCATCATTGAAATTGCCATCACACTCGTCATCCTGGCGATTGTGCTGGCCTTGGGCATGCCGTCCTACAGCGCCTGGATTCAGAATAGTCAGATCCGGACTGCCGCCGAAACCACGGCGTCTGCTCTGCAGCTGGCTCGGGCGGAGGCACTCAACCGCAATGTGGAAGTGCGCTTTCAACTGATGACCTCCCTGACCTCCGCCTGCGTTTCCTCCACTTCCGGCAACAACTGGATCGTCAGTGTGGAAGATCCGGCCGGCAAGTGTGAGAAGACCAGCCCGGACGAGTCGCCATTCATCATCCGCAAGCAAACCAGCGCCGATGGGGTAGGTAGTGCCGAGTTCCTCGCTTCCCAGAAGGAAATCGTCTTTAACGGCCTGGGACGGATCACGCCGGCACCGGCAGATACCATTACCATCAACATCACCAATCCATTGGGCGGGACCTGTGTTGCCCAGGGCGGGGGCATGCGCTGTCTGCGGATTCAGGTGATGGGGTCGGGCCAGGTGCGCATGTGCGACCCGGCGGTGACTGCCTCCACCGATCCGAGAAAATGTTGAGCTCCAAAGTGTCGAGGTCTCCCATGAGCGCTCCGCTGAATCTGCAAAAAGGCTCTGTATTGCTGGAGTCCCTGATTGCCATCCTGATTTTTTCCTTCGGAATACTGGGCATCATCGGCCTGCAGAGCGCCTCTGTGAAAAACACCTCGGAGGCCCGCTACCGCACCCAGGCCAGCTTTCTTGCTAACGAGATCATCAGCCAGATGTGGGGTGACCGGACCAATCTCGATTCCTACGAGACACCGCCGGCGCCATGGACGGACCGGGTAGCCAAATCCCTGCCCGACGGCAAGGGGACGGTGGTGGTGGATACCGATACGAATACTACCCGCCCCCGGGTCACCGTGACGGTGACCTGGCAGTTGCCGGGAAATGACAAACACACCTTCACCTCGGTGGCCTATCTGGGCACCACCTGCCAGACGGCATTGTGCGCGGAATGAACACCATGTCCTTCCCTTCTTCTTTCCGGGGCCATCGAGGCTTCAGCCTGGTCGAGTTGCTGGTGGCCGTCCTCATCGGCCTGGTGGCTACCCTGGTGATTACCCAGACTTTCCAGTTCTTTGAAGGGCGCAAGCGTGCCACTACCGGTGGGGCCGATGTCCTGACCAACGGAGCCGTTGCCCTCTACCTGATGGAACGGGATTTGCGCCAGGCCGGTTACGGTATGACGCCCAATCAGACCGAGTACGCTGCCGGCCTGGGAATGCTGGGTCAATGCACCACGCTCAAGGCCTACTACGAGGATGCGGCGAGTGGCGATGTTCGCACCATCACTTATGCAGTAGAAGCGTCGCCACCGACCATGCCGGTCTTTGCACCGGTAGAAATCAATCCAGCCGGCATCCCGGCCGGCGATACCGGCAGCGACCTCCTCATGGTGACCTTTACCGCCTCCAACGCCATGGAGGGTAAAGACCTGGCCGATTCTCCACTGGTTGGTGCCGGCGGCGGGTCCCCCTATATGAAGATCAAGCGGCAGGATCAGCGGGTAGGCTTTAATGTGGACGATATGGCCCTGCTGGTGCCTTCGGGGTTGGGGCAAACGTGTGAAGTGGTGCGCATCACCTCCGTCCCTACCGATGCCTCCTCCCTCGACCGGCTCGGTTACGTCGGCTGCATCGACGGCAATGCTTGCGTGGATAAGCCTGCAGGGACCTATGCGGCAGGCAGCAAAGTTTACAACCTAGGCCCTCGTGCCGGCTGGGTCAGCCGTATCTACGCCATTCGCAGCGGCAATCTGACCGTGTGCAACTACACTACCGCCGATTGTTCCTTGGCCGCCAATGCGAGCAATGCTTCGATCTGGACTCCCATCGCTTACAACATTGTCGGTTTGATGGCCGAGTACGGCAAGGATGCAAATCGAGACGGCACCATCGATGCTTGGCAGAAGACCATTACCTGGAATACGGATGCCACCGAGCGAAGCAAGGAGAAATTTCCGTATGCCATGCAACTGCTGGCTGTGCGTATGGCTCTGGTCGCCCGCAGTCCCCAGTACGAAAAGGAAGAGGTCACCAGTGCCGCCGATGACGCGGCGGCAGACCAGAAGCTGCCAGTGTGGCGCACGACTTCGGAAGACGGTACGGAGCAGAAAAATGTCTCGGTTGATGTAAGTGCCTATCGCACCGATTGGCAGGCAGACAAGATTTGGGCTCACTATCGCTACAAGCTGGTGCAGGCCAATGTATCCCTGCGCAACATGATCTGGGGGCAGCACAAATGAGAGCCTTGCGGATGAATCCGGCTGGTGCTGGCCGGCAACAGGGGGTGGTGCTCATCATATCCTTGGTGGTGCTGGTGGCCATGAGCATTGCTGCCATTGCTCTGATGCGTTCAGCCGATATCGCCACGCGCATCGCCGGCAATCTGGCTTTTCGCCAGTCTGGTGCCCAGGCGGCTGATCTGGGGATGGAGGTGGCTGCCAAATGGTTGGTTGATACGGCCAACCTCAGTAGCGACGTGACGCCGAACTATTACTCCAGCTGGAATGGAGGGGTGAAGGAAGGAAATTTCGACCCACTCACCTTTGATTGGAGCAAGCAGACCGCCATGCCCACGGATGCGGCGGGAAATACCTCATCCTACGTTATTCACCGGCTCTGCGCCGAACCTGGATTTCCTGGGGGGATTACCATGCAGTGCATCACAAAGAGCATCGCCTCCAAGTGCACTTCAAAGAGCAGTGACGGTTGTAATCCCATGCCACCGCCGAGTAGCACTCCCTATTACCGTATCACCGTCCGGGTATTGGGGCCGCGTAATACCGTGACCTATACCCAAGCCCTGGTTTATTGATCGGAGGCCAGTATGAACACCTCTTCCACGCCCCGTCGTTATCTGATTTTCTTGCTTTCTCTGGCTGCTGCCGGTGCTTTTGCGGCCCAGGTCGACTTGGCCCAGGCTCCTCTGTACACGACTACTGCCGCATCGGTGAAACCGAACCTGATGTTCATTCTGGACGACTCGGGCAGTATGGACTGGGCATATGCGCCGGACGATGTGCCTACCTCCACCTCCCGTTATGCCATCTATGCTTCCCAATGCAATGGTATGGCCTTTAACCCCGCCATTACCTACGCCTTACCGGTCAAATTTAATGGGGATGCCTACCCGGCTAATAGTTACAAAAACACCTGCAGCGACGGGTTTATCGCGAGTACTTGCTCTGGGACCGATTTGAGCAACAACTATTACTACACCTATTCCGGCAGCCAGGCGGCCCTGTCATACACCGCTGGTACCGGCAGTGCCTTCTACAAGGAGTGCAATAGCTCGGTGGGCTATTCTCCTGGCAAGGAAGTGTTTACCAAAGTTCTGGTGTCGTCATTGTCGGATGAGCAGAAGCAGAATTACTCGAACTGGTATACCTATTACCGCACTCGCATGATGACGATGAAGAGTGGGGTGGGGTTGGCTTTCAAGCGCATGAATAGCAATTTTCGCATCGGTTTCACCACCATTAGCGACACAGGGGCCACCGATGGGACGAAATTTCTGACCATCTCGGATTTTGACAGTACCCAGAAGTCTTCCTTCTACAGCAAGCTATATGCGATCGACCCCAGTGGGGGAACTCCCCTGCGTAGTGCCCTAGCCAAGGTTGGTCGCATCTACGCGGGCCAGTTGGGAACGGATCCAGTCCAGTACTCTTGTCAGCAGAACTTTGCCCTGCTTTCCACCGATGGTTACTGGGATACCCCTAGTACCGGCCCCAATCCGGTGAGGATCAATGGCAGTACTGAAGTTGGCCAGCAGGATGGTTCTGCGCCCCGTCCCATGTCCGATGGAGCTATCGCTGGTACGGTGACCAAGACGCCAACTGTGACCGTGGTGACCAAGGATACCCAGACAGACAAGACCACTACTACCGAATTTCGGCGTTATTCCTATTACTACGGCTCCTACGGGAAGGATAGTTGTAGTGGCTCCAAGCACAGGTTGTATACCCAGGAACAGCGGATGAGCCGTACCAGTGTGGACCGATACCTTGAAACTGTGGAGGAAACCACAACTGTTACCAGAACGGTGGTGACCTCCAATGGGGTGGTCACTTCCGATACCTCCAGTACGGCGACAACTTCGACCGTAACAAATTCTACGTCGAGCAACCAATCGTCTTCCGACTCCGCCTGGAGTAATTACGGCAGCGTCTCCAAGGGCAGTTGTACCGGCAGCACCTCCCTGCCCAATCCCAATCCCAGTGCCTCGAGTCAGGTGTCTTCCAGCACGGCAAGCGGCACTCCGACTGTGCTTAGCACCTCCACTACTGGTCCGACTGTCGGTACTCCGGTCGTTACTACCTATTCCACTGGCGGTCATTCCAACACGCTAGCCGATACGGCTTATTACTATTACGAAACCGACTTGCGGGATTCGTCCCTGAACAACTGCACCTCCGGCTCCGGCACTAACGCGGATGTCTGTGAGAACAATGTGCCGGGTACCAGTTCAGACAACAATCCGAAGCAGCACATGACCACCTTCACCCTGGGCCTGGGAGTCGATGGCACTCTTGCCTATTCCCCCACCTACCAGACAGATACCTCCGGTGACTTCTATCAGATTAAGACCGGCAGCAAGGACTGGCCAGACCCCACCGTTAGTAAGGACGGTACTCGGGTTGATGACATGTGGCATGCTGCGGTAAATGGTCGGGGGGTCTATTTCAGTGCCAAGAATCCTGATTCCCTGGTGAATAGCCTGACCAGTGCTCTGGCCGGCATGTCGGCCCGCCTGGGGTACGGTACGGCAGCGGCTACCTCCAACCTGGAGCCAATCCTGGGGGATAACACCCTATTTGTAGCGAGCTACACTACCGCCTTGTGGACCGGCAACGTCCAGGCTATGTCCGTCAATCCCACCACCGGTGCTGTCAATCAGTCGGCCAGTTGGTGCGTTGAGTCGGTCGAAGCCAATACCACTTTGGGTGTTGCTGCTTGTACCGGTCGCTTGGCTGCCCAGGTTGGTTCCACCAGTGATAGTCGTAACATCTATTTCAAGAATGGTACGTCTCTCACCAGTTTCACCTACGATAATCTGGATTCCACCAAACAAGCTTGGTTTAATCCGGACAAATTGAACCAGTGGAGCACTTCATTCACTGCAGCAGACAAAGCTGCAGCGACAGGTGCCACCTTAGTCAATTTTCTGCGGGGCCGGACCCAGTACGAAAACCAGGCTAGCAATAGCGTCAAGCTGTACCGTGACCGTTCTGCAACCTTGGGTGACATTGTCGATTCCCAGCCGGTGTACGTAAAGGGAGTGAATACCTCCTACAGCGATCCGGGTCATAGCGCTTTTGTTACCTCCCAATCCACGACAGCTCCCAGCGTTTACATTGGTAGCAACGACGGCATGTTGCACTCATTCAATGCCGAAACCGGCGATGAGCGTTGGGCCTACGTGCCGACTCCGGTGATGCCGAAAATGTTCTGGTTGGCCGACTACAACTACACAACCAATCACCGCTTCATGGTAAACGGCAAGGTCTCCGTGATGACGGTATGTGTGGCCCATTGTTCCGATGTGGATCCGACTACCAAACTGAGCACGGCCGAGTGGCGTCGGATTCTCGTTGGCGGTCTAAATGGTGGCGGTCGAGGTTACTACGCTCTTGATGTGACCGATCCAACGGCTCCGAGAACATTGTGGGAGTTCACATCCCTTGATGATGCCGATTTGGGCTACAGCTTCGGCAATCCGCTTGCTGTGAAGAAGTCTGATGGTACCTGGGTGATTCTGGTGACCTCCGGCTACAACAACGTGAGCCAGAGCAACGGTGATCCTTACGATGCGGCGGGGACCGGCTTGGGCTATCTCTACGTACTTAATCCCCTGACTGGAGCGGTCATCAGCAAGATTTCCACGGGAACGGGCAGTACCAGTACGCCCAGTGGCCTGGGGCGAATTTCGGCCTGGGCGGATAATCCAGCCAGTGATGCCACCATCAAGTATGTGTACGGTGGCGATCTGCTGGGTAACCTGTGGCGCTTCGACATCAATGCGGAGACTGCTGTGCGGTTGGCAACCTTTACCGATGCCAGTAACAATGTTCAGCCCATAACTACCCGCCCCGAATTGGCAGAGGTGGACACCCACCGGGTTGTCTATGTAGCCACGGGAAAATATCTGGAAGGGGCTGACCTGACCAATTCCCAGGTGCAGACTCTCTATGCGATCAAAGACGTAGACGCAGTGACGGCTCTAGATGCTCCTCGAGATGCTTTGGTTAAGCAGACCTTGGCCAATGACGGCTCGTCCCGTACCTTGACCAGCAATGCGGTGGATTTTGCAACTGGTTCAGGCTGGTATGTGGATTTTCCTGACACCGGGGAGCGTACCAACGTCGATCCATCCCTGGTGCTGGGAACCCTGCTGGTTGCCACCAATGTGCCGACCAACGGTGTGTGTGAAGCCGGGGGCTACAGCTGGCTCAACTACTTCAATTATAAAAACGGCAGCTATGTTCCCGGCGCAACGGCCGCAGGTACCCGGCTGGGCAACGATATGACGACTGGTATCAACGTGGTCTGGATCAACGGCAAGCCAGTTCCCCTGCGGACTGGCAACTATTCTCCGCCGGCACCGGTTGGCAACATCCCGATCGGCGATTATTCCCTGCGGGCACACCGGGTGAACTGGCGGGAGGTCGTGAAGGAATAGCGTCTTCTCCTTTCGTCCCGGACAGCCCCGCCGTCACCAGCCGGCGGGGCTGTTTCATGTTGTAGTGCCGAGTAAGATTCACTCATGTTAACTACTTCCGAAATTGCCGCACCATCCGATGGGTGGGGTAATTACATTTGCCGTTGCCCCCCGCTGGTGTGGGCCCTAGCGTGTTCCACCCTCTTTCATGGTGTGCTCATGCTGTTGCCCGTCGGGCAGTCCGGGGCAACGGTTGCGACTTCCCAGCTTTTGTCCGTGCAACTACGTTCTGCTCCTGTCCAGGACGCGTCTCCAGTAGCGGCTGTGGCGCTACCCTTGCTAAAGCCCCATTTACGCGATCACGTCATGCCCGCTATGCCGGCTCTGGAAACTGAGCCTGTTCCGGATGGGGGGGGTAAAGATAACCAGTCGACCGGTGGCCCCGTACCTTTACCTCTCGGCGTGCCCTTGCCGCGCTATTTCGAGCGGAACGAGGTGACGCAAGCGGCGCGCCTGCAGGGGGATATTGAACTGGGATCCGTGGCCATGCCCGGCATCGAGGCCGGTGGCAAGGTTGCGTTCAGCCTTTACGTCAATGAACGGGGCGAAGTGGATCGGGGGGAGATTGACGTTTCCGGTGTTCCCGACAGCCTGGCCGCGTTCGTGCTTAAACCCTTCCTGCGGGCTCGTTTCCAGCCGGCGGAAATCGATGGCGTGCCGGTCAAAACCCGGGTGCGCATCGAAGTTGAGGTGGCGTCGCTGTTTGAGATGCTGAAGGAAACGGAGCGTCGCTTGCCTTAGAGCTTTCCTGTGGTTTGGCGCTTGCTCGGCCTTGTCCATTAGTATATTCTTATATACATGAATACCTCATCCCTCTTCCTCCGTCGCTGCCTGAGCCTGGCCCTGTCGCTGGCGGTCGGGTCCGTCGTGGCTGCCGAAACGTCGCCGAGCGAGTTGCCGACCCGGGTGGTGCAGCCCCGGGAAGTGGCCCTGACGCTGCCGGCGGAAGGGGTGGTGGAAGCCCTTTCCCAGGCCGTGGTGGCGGCCCAGGTGGCCGGCCGGGTGACCGAGATGCGGGTCGATGCCGGGCAGGCGGTGAAGAAGGGCGAAGTCATGCTGCGCCTGGACGTGCGCGAGGCGGCCGAGACTGCCGCCGGGGCCCAGGCGGCCCTGGTCAATGCCCGGGCCCAGTACGAGCGCAGCCGCAGCCTGCGACAGCAGAATTTCATCAGCCAGTCGGCCCTGGACAAGGCCAAGGCCGACCTGGACCTGGCCATGGCCAATGCCGGGGCCTCCGGCGCCAGCCAGAGCCACGGCACCATCACGGCGCCCATCAGCGGCCTGGTGGCGCGGCGCCACATCGAGCTGGGGGAAATGGCGGCCCAGGGCCGTTCCCTGGTGACCCTCTACGACCCGGCGGGCTTGCGCGTGACGGTGGAAATTCCCCAGTACCGACTGAAGGAACTGAAGGGCGGCAAGGATCTGCAGGGCCGCATCGAATTCCCGGAACTGCAGCGCCAGGTGACAGCGGCCAAGGTGACCGTGCTGCCGGCCGCCGATGCCGCCACCCATACGGTCCAGGTGCGCCTCAACCTGCCCAGCGATGCCGCTTCCCTGCAGGATGTGCTGCCGGGCATGGCGGCCCGGGTCCATTTCGTCCTCGGCCGGGCGGTCAAGCTGACGGTGCCGGCCAGCGCCGTGGTGCGTCGCGGCGAGGTGGCCGGTCTCTATGTGCGCGACGGCCAGGGCCGTCTGTCCCTGCGCCAGCTGCGCCTGGGCCAGGCCGTCGGCGACGGCGAGGTGGAAGTGCTGGCGGGGCTGTCCGCCGGCGAAACCATCGTCCTCGATCCGGTCCGGGGCGGCATCGCCCTGAAGCAGGGCGCAGCCCGCTAGGCATCGGCAGCACCCGGCCCCAGTTTCCCCAGAAGCGGCAGAAGACCGCTCATCCACGCACCACGCCAACGGAGGAGACACCATGGCGCACATCATCATCATCGGCGCGGGCCTGGGCGGCATGCCCATGGCCTACGAAATGCGCGAACTGCTGCGCAACGGCGACAGGCTCACCGTCGTCTCCAACCAGTCCCGCTTCCATTTCGTGCCGTCCAACCCCTGGGTGGCGGTGGACTGGCGCCAGCGCCAGGACATCGAGCTGGAACTGGCGCCCCTGCTGAGTCGAAAGGGCATCGCCCTGGTCCAGTGCGGCGCCCGCCGGGTGCATCCGGAGCGCAACCAGGTGGAGCTGGAGGACGGCAGCAGCCTGGACTACGACTTCCTCATCATCGCCACCGGCCCCCGTCTGGCCTTTGACGAGATCGAGGGCCTGGGGCCCCAGGGCCACACCCAGTCCATCTGCCACGTGGATCACGCCCAGCAGGCGGCCGAGAGCTGGAAGAGCTTCGTCGCCGCGCCCGGCCCGGTGGTGGTGGGGGCGGTACAGGGCGCATCCTGTTTCGGCCCGGCCTACGAATACGCCTTCATCATGGAAACGGACCTGCGCAAGCGCAAGATCCGGGACCGGGTGCCCATGACCTTCGTCACCTCCGAGCCCTACATCGGCCATCTGGGCCTGGGCGGTGTCGGCGACTCCAAGGGCATGATCGAGTCCATGTTCCGCCAGCGCCACATCAAGTGGATCTGCAACGCCAAGGTGAGCAGGGTGGAAGCCGGCAGGATGTTTGTGACCGAGCACGACGAGGAGGGCCAGCCGAAAAAGGAGCACGAGCTGCCCTTCAGCTATTCCATGATGCTGCCGGCCTTCAAGGGCGTGGAGGCGGTGTTCGGCATCGAGGGGCTGACCAATCCCCGGGGCTTCGTCCTCATCGACGAGCACCAGCGCAACCCGCGCTACCCCAACATCTTCTCCGTCGGCGTCTGCGTCGCCATTCCGCCGGTGGAGGCGACGCCGGTGCCCACGGGCACACCCAAGACCGGCTACATGATCGAGTCCATGGTCACCGCCACGGCCAAGAACATCCGCGCCGTGCTGGACGGGCGCGAGCCCACCGAGAAGGCCACCTGGAATGCGGTCTGCCTGGCCGATTTCGGCGACTCCGGCGCCGCCTTCGTGGCCCTGCCCCAGATTCCGCCGCGCAACGTCAGCTGGTTCTCCGAGGGCAAGTGGGTGCATCTGGCCAAGGTGGCCTTCGAGAAGTATTTCCTGCGCAAGATGAAAACGGGGGCCACCGAGCCGGTCTATGAAAAGATCGTTATGGAGGCCCTGGGCATCATGAAACTGAAAGGCAAATAGCCCGGTTCGTCCGGGTCGACACAGACATGGGAATTTCCGGCCGTATCGCCCACACCTTCCAGGCGTCTCCCATGACGCCCCTGCTGGCCCTGGTGCTGCTGCTCCTCGGGTTGTTCGCCGTCATGGTGACGCCCCGGGAGGAGGAGCCCCAGATCGACGTCACCATGGCCAACGTGGTGGTGCCCTTCCCCGGGGCCTCGAGCAAGGATGTGGAAAACCTGGTGGCCACCCCGGGGGAGCAGGTGCTCTCGCGCATGACCGGGGTGGACCATGTCTTTTCCGTCTCCCGCCCGGGCATGGCGGTGATCACGGTGCAGTTCGAGGTGGGGGTGAAGAACCAGGATGCCCTGGTGCGCCTCTACGACACCGTCCATTCCAACCGGGACTGGCTGCCGGCCAACCTGGGCGTCGGCGAACCCATCGTCAAGCCCAAGGGCATCGACGACGTGCCAATCGTCTCCCTCACCTTCTGGACCCGGGACAGCCGCCGCTCCGCCTTCGAACTGCAGCAGATCGCCCGCTCCGCCGAGGTGGAATTCAAGCACCTGGCCGGTACCCGGGACGTCACCACCCTGGGCGGGCCGGACCACGTCATCCGGGTCGCCATGGACGCCGAGCGCATGAATGCCTACGGCGTCACCGCCCAGGACCTGCGCGACGCCCTGCAGATCGCCAACAACGAGCAGCCTTCGGGCCGCCTGGTGGAGGGCGGGCGGGAAATGCTGGTGCACACCGGCACCTTGATCGAATCGGCCCAGGACGTGAAGAACCTGGTGGTGGCCGTGCGCAGCGAAGGCAGCATCCGCAAGCCCGTGTTCCTGGCCGACGTGGCCACGGTGGAGGACGGTCCGGACCAGCCCAAGCGCTACGTCTGGTTCGGCGCCGGCCCGGCGGCGGCCCAGCGGGGCATCGCCGCGGGGAGCGAGGATGCTTCCCCGGACGGCACCTATCCGGCCGTCACCCTGGCCATTTCCAAGAAGCCCGGGGTCAATGCTGCGGACGTGGCCGACGCCGTCATCGCCCGGGCCGAGAGCCTCAAGGGCAGCCTCATCCCCGAGGGCGTGGAAGTCACCGTCACCCGCAACTACGGCGCCACCGCCACGGAGAAGGCCCAGAAGCTGATCGGCAAGCTGCTCTTCGCCACCGCCTTTGTCGTGCTGCTGGTGTTCTTCGCCCTGGGGCGGCGGGAGGCCCTCATCGTCGGCATCGCCGTCTCCCTGACCCTGGCCGCCACCCTGTTCGCCTCCTGGGCCTGGGGCTTCACCCTGAACCGGGTCAGCCTGTTCGCCCTTATCTTCTCCATTGGCATCCTGGTGGACGACGCCATCGTGGTGGTGGAGAACATCCACCGCTGGAAGCTGCTGCATCCCGAGAAGACCCTGCTGGAGCTGATCCCCGGGGCGGTGGACGAGGTCGGCGGCCCCACCATCCTGGCCACCCTGACGGTGATCGCGGCCCTCCTGCCCATGGCCTTCGTCACCGGCCTGATGGGGCCCTACATGAGCCCCATCCCCATCAACTCCTCCCTCGGCATGGCCATCTCCCTGGCCGTGGCCTTCATCGTCACTCCCTGGCTGGCGGCCAAGCTGCTGGCCCACGGCGGCGGCCACGGGGCCGACGACGGCAAGGTGGCGGGGAAGCTGGACCGGCTCTTCCACAAGGTGCTGCCGCCCTTCCTCGACGAGTGCAGCGGCGCCGCCGCCCGCAAGAAGCTCTTTCTCGGGGTGCTGGCGGCCATCTTCCTCTCCGTCTCCCTGGCGGTGGTGAAGCTGGTGGTGCTGAAGATGCTGCCCTTCGACAACAAGAGCGAATTCCAGGTGGTGCTGGACATGCCCGTGGGCACGCCCCTGGAAGAGACCGCCCGGGTGCTGAAGGACATCGGCGCCGTGCTGCAGCAGGTGCCGGAGGTGACCGACTACCAGGCCTACGCCGGCACCGCCAGCCCCATCAATTTCAACGGCCTGGTGCGCCAGTACTACCTGCGCAGCGAGCCGGAGATGGGTGACATCCAGGTCAATCTGGTGGACAAGCACCACCGCTCCCGCCAGTCCCACGAGATCGCCGTGGCGGTGCGGGCCGAGATCGAGGCGGTGGCCCGCCGCGCCGGCGGCAACGCCAAGGTGGTGGAAGTGCCGCCGGGGCCGCCGGTGATGAGCCCCATCGTGGCCGAGATCTACGGGCCGGAAGAGGCCGGGCGCATCGCCGTGGCCAAGCAGGTGCGCGGCGTCTTCGAGAAAGCTCCGGATTTCACCAGCGTGGACGACTCGGTCCAGGCCGATGCGGAAAAGACCGTGCTGCGGGTGAACCAGACCAAGGCGGCCCAGCTTGGCGTGGCCCAGAAGGACATCGTCGAGGTGGTGCGCATGGGCCTGGCCGGCGAGGACGTGACCCCGGCCCACAACCAGGATTCCAAGTACGAGATTCCGGTGCGCATCACCCTCCCGGCCGAGGTGCAGAGCAGTCTGGACACCCTGCTGCGGCTCAAGGTGCGGGCCCGTTCCGGCGCCCTGGTGCCGGTCTCCGAGGTGGTGGAAGTGCGCCGCCTGGCCCGGGAAAAGGCCATCTACCACAAGGACCTGCTGCCCGTGGTGTACGTCTACGGCGACATGGGCGGCGACCTGGATTCGCCCCTCTACGGCATGTTCGCCGCCCGGGGCGACATCGTCGGCATGAACCTGGACGGCCTCAAGGGCGCCGGCGGCACCCTGGCCGACACCTTCATCCGCCAGCCGGCGGACCCCTATGCCGGCTTCTCCCTCAAGTGGGACGGGGAATGGCAGATCACCTACGAGACCTTCCGCGACATGGGCGCCGCCTATGGCGTCGGCCTGATCCTCATCTACCTGCTGGTGGTGGCCCACTTCAAGAGCTATGTGACGCCGCTGATCATCATGGCGCCGATCCCCCTCACCATCATCGGCGTCATGCCCGGCCACGCCCTGCTGCGCTCCCAGTTCACCGCCACCTCCATGATCGGCATGATCGCCCTGGCCGGCATCATCGTGCGCAACTCCATCCTGCTGGTGGATTTCATCAAGGAGGAAACGGCCAAGGGCATGCCCTTCAAGGAGGCCATCGTCACCGCCGCCGCCGTGCGCGCCAAGCCGATCGCCCTGACCGCCCTGGCGGCCATGCTGGGCGCCCTGTTCATCCTCGACGACCCCATTTTCAACGGGCTGGCCATCAGCCTCATCTTCGGCATCCTGGTTTCCACCCTGCTGACCCTGGTGGTGATTCCGGTGCTCTATTACGCCACTTTCAAGGAGCAACAACCATGACCTCGGAACGTCTCATCCGCATCTTCGCCGGCAGCTTCGTGCTGCTGTCCCTGGCCCTGGGGGTGGAAGCCAGCCCCCTGTTCGTCAATGCCAATTTCCTCTGGTTCACCGCCTTCGTCGGCGCCAACCTGCTGCAGAGCGGTTTCACCCGTTTCTGCCCTCTGGAAATGATGCTGCTGAAGGCCGGTGTGAAGCGTGGTGGCTGACCTAGGGTAACTCCCAGGTTGCTGATTAATATCCGGTTTTTCTATATTTTCCGGAACCTCCCGGCCGTATGATGGTCCTTTGCTCAGGCCGGATCATTCGGTCCTGACAACGATTCGGGGGGATTCCATGAAAAATGCCAGCATCCGCTGGAAGCTTCTGCTTCTGGCCGCCGTTGCCGTACTCACCCTGGTGGTCATGGGCGGATTTTCCGCCCTGCAGAGCAGCCACCTGAACCGCCAGATGGTCGGGGCCCTCGACCGCCAGCAGACCTACCTGGAGGCGGTCAATACCGCCCGGGGCGTCCAGGTCGCCTTCAAGATCCAGGTGCAGGAATGGAAGAACATCCTGCTGCGGGGCAAGGACGCCCAGGCCTTCGACAAGCACCTGGCCGGCTTCGACAAGGAGGAGGCCCAGGTCATCGCCGGCCTGGAGAAGCTGGACGGCCTGGCACGTCGCCTGGGCATCGCCGACCGGCTCAAGGTGGCCGAGGTGGGCAGCACCTTCGCCAAGCTGGGGCCGGCCTACCGGGCGGCGCTGAAATCCTACGAGCGTACCGCTGGCGATCCGGCGGCGACGGTGGACAAGCTGGTGCGGGGCATCGACCGGGAGCCGACCCAGATGATCGACGG
>Ga0114986_1000196_pt1 | contig 17272 bp, 18 predicted proteins | sample Shrwel1BS1Day17_FD_96988 | JGI IMG/M metagenome (GOLD analysis project Ga0114986, IMG submission 96988) | Subsurface microbial communities from deep shales in Ohio, USA - Utica-3 well 1 S-1-Day17 | ecosystem: Environmental > Aquatic > Deep subsurface > Shale gas/oil reservoir > Produced... | reverse complement strand
GGACGCCGCGATAGACCTCGTTGCCTTGGTTGCCGGTCCATGTGCCGCCGTTGTTCCACCCGCCCGGCCCGTAGATCGTGCCGCCGTTCAGGTTGATGACCACGCTGTTAATGGTCGTGCAGACGAAGCCGGACTTGTTGACCGTATATTGGCGGATGGTCGTGGTCGGAGATAGGTCGATCCGATGGCCCGTGCGAAGGGCCAAGCTATCCGAAATGTAGTAGTTGCCGGGGAAATAGACGAACAGGCTGGCATCCAGTGCTTTCTGGATGTTGACCGTGTCGTCCGTGCTTCCGTTGCCCGCAGCCCCAAATTGTTCCGGCGTGACCGCGAAACGACGCAGCGTCGTTTGCAGCGTCTCGTTGATCGCGCCCGTACCGGCTTGCAGGAAGTTGATGGCCGTTGACGCAATCTGGCCTAACGCAGCAAGGAAGGCGCTATTGTTTGCCGTGGCAAGCAGGGTGCGCGTAAACGCGGTGCCAATTACCGTGTTTATGTATGTGCCTAGAACGGAGGCGGTCGTGCGCTTTGCTGGACCCGGCGAACGATAAACGGTCAGCACATCACTATCCACAACGGGGGCGGATAGGGCCTGAAGCTCAGGGAAAGTCTTACGGGGCGTGGTGGCCATTATGGTCCCTTAAAACTTAATAATGAACATGAGGGCGATGTTGCGCGGGCGGGTCTCAGTGCCGCCGGTCGATGCCGTGTTGTATGGCGTGATGGTTTCAGCGCCGCCGGTTCCCGTCGTGGTCAGGCCTGATGCCGTGTCGTCGCTTGCCGCCGGAGGCTGGACGCTGTGAGTGTGCGCTTCAAGCTCATCAGCCTGCGCCGAACCGAACGCGCGAGCCGGATCGATGCCTCGCGAGTTATCCCAGCCACGGGCAAACTCGCCGCGCATATCAGGAAGATTAAACGTCGTTGCGCTATCGCCAGCGCCAAATACCGTGCCGATTGCAGCAAACAGGCCCGCGTATGTGGTGCGAGACACCTGCGCTCCGTTACATTCAAGCCAGCCAGTCGGAGCCGTGTTTGCGCCATACATCGAAATGGAGCCGACAGGGACAGCCGCCGCAAACGTGCCAGCCGCGCTAAGGAAGCGAGCCGCCGCCGTGTCGCCAGCCGCAGGGGCAGGAACTAGGCCCTTGGTTCCGCCCGATCCGCTATCGCCCACCACCGCACTCAACAGCGTCGTTGCCTGAGTGCCAGTCAAATCCTCCACCGCACCCGTGCCAGCCGTCACACGGCCCTTGATGGTCGCCGTCGCAACCGTCGCCAGCTTGGCGTTCGTGAACGATGCGTCAGGAACGGTCACAGTCGAAGTGAAGGTGGCCGTGCCGTTGAAAGTTTGGTTACCGGTAAAGGTGCCGGTGGCCGCAACTGACAGCGTGTCCGCACTGGCATTGCCAATAGTTGTGTTGCCGTTGACCGTCAGGTTCCCGGTAACCGTCTGGTTTCCCGCAAACGTCACGCCGAGCGGGAACGTCACGCCAGACGACGTTGCCGACAGAACCGCCACACCGCCACAAACCAGCGAAGCCGCGTTGGCCGACGGAAAGTAAAAGCCGGTGTCCACATCGCCAATCACGGCAATCGACGGGGCGGTGAGCAGCCCACTAGAAACGAGAATGCCTTGAGCAAACGGGATCACCGCCGCTGCTGGCGTTTGGCCGTCGGATGCCAGCGATTGCGTCAGCGCCGTGGCGAGGTCTGCAAGCGTTGCGTTCCAGTCGTCCGACAAGATAGCGGTTTCAGGAACCGCAGGGTTCCATGTGTTTGATGGGGGCGAATAGCTCCCCGACCCGTTTCTAGCCAAGCGGGCCTCCTTTGGTGTATGCTGCGGTTATGTCCCGATACATCGTTCTAGCCGTCATTCTTGCCGTGCCGTTTACAGGCGGGTGGATGATGGGAATCATTGCTGCACTCGCAGCGTGGTTTGTGGTGGATTCTGAGCGTCGGGCTGAACGAGCCGAGCAACGTGCTGAACGGCTTGCTGGTAAGCCTCCTGAAGCTCAGGGTTCCGTTGCGCCAACCGTGCCATTTCGGCCAAGGCTGGTCTGGCCTGTTCAGGATCGGTAGCCTGATAAATGGCGTTGATCAGAGATTGCCCAATTTTGGTATAAGGCGCGCTAGATGCAGCGATGATCGGAATCGCAATTTCTGGCTTAAGCATTGACACGCCACCAAGACCGGCGGCAAGCCCGACACGCCCGGCAGTTCCACTATCGGGAACGGTGGAAGGCAACACTTCGCCCATGTTAGTGGCTAGGTCGCGCATTAGGCCCTCCCCCGCGCCACGCTGAGAGCGGCTTCCGGTGTTGCGCCGAACGGCGGCCGCAAGTTGCGCCGGAGTAAAAACGCCTTCACGCGCTATTGATCCGGTAGCGCCCGCTGCATCCTCTACCCGGACAAGGTTTGCATAGCCCGTATTGATTTGCTGAAGGCGCGGAGCCTCAACCGGATTCTGCCTTGCCAGCGCATCGCGGAACTCGCTGCGAATATCGCCAAGCGCCTGTCCTAGTGCCCGTTGGTCGCCATCTAGGGCGCGGGAAAGTTCTCGCTGCTGTTGCCCCAAAACAGTTTCGATTCGCTTAAACTCGTCGCCCGCAATCGCTCCTGTAGCAGGATCGACATTACGCATGACGCGAGAAGACAGAATTTCTGCCAATTGCTCCGCACGGGCTTGCCCCATAGACGCTGGCGCGTCTGCCAAGACCTGTGCAATGCCGGTTTGAAGCGGTTGATCAACAGTCACGTTCACGCGCGACAGAACGTCCGCGTATGCTTTCCCCAACTGGTCCTGCGCGTATTCAACCGCTTCGTAACCGGGGGCCACTTTTGCGGGCAAAGTTTCGCCCAGCGGTGACAGTGCGCGATTGACTGCCGCAATGTTGGCCGTTTCGATCCCACGCCGACGCGCGGCTTGGATAAAATCGCCCACGATTGGAAAGCCCGCCATGCGGTCTTCGGTCGCCCGAATAGCGCCACCAACAACGGGTGTTTCTTGAAGCATCTGTCCGGGAGTTAGTTGCACTCCCTCGCGCGAAAGCTGGCGCGCCGCCGTTGTGTCTGCACCGGCAGCGCCACGCGCAAAACGGTCAACAACCCGCTGACCAACTGCGCCGGTAAGCGCACCAATACCGGCACCTTCTATCGTCGGCGCAAGACGCTCAACAAGCGGGCCTTCCGCATTGCCGAAACCCGTTGCGCCACCAACACCAGCGCCAACCGCTGCCGCGCGACCGGCTCTAGCACCACCCGTAGCGCCGCCTGCAATGTAACCACCAGCAGGAACCATTCCCGGAGCAACCGCACCACCGGCCAACTGCAACGCAAAGTTTTGAAGCGGGCGGACGCGGGCAAAGTCTTGCGTGTTGCCGCGCGCTACATCGCTATATGCCTCGCCGTATTGCTGTGCCGTATAAGGAATTTCTTCGCCAAGTATGCGCCGATTGAGGTTTTCGCCACGCGTTTGCGCCTCGACCAGCGCGCGCTCAAGTTCATCGGAAAGGCCGAAGCTCATGCCCGACGAAAGCGCCCGAATGCGATCTGCAAGACCGCCCTCGCTCCCCGCCATTTGCGCTTCAGCGGCATTACGGGCCGCAAGTTCACCGACCTTTGGCAGCATCGGCGCAGGCGTACCGGGTGCCTCTTGACGACCGACAACTCGCGCCCATCGGTTTGTTGCGGGGTCTAGTTCATAACCCTGCGCGCGAAGGCTTTCCGGCGTGTCTTGCGGGCCAAGTTCTTCTTCACGGGTCACGCCATATCCAACAACCGGCCCCGCGCGAGCGACATAGTTTTCCCGCATCACCCGATCAGCTTCTTCGGGCGTGTAGCCTTGATAGATCAGCGCGTCGCGTTCTTCCGCATCGGTGATACCAAGTTCATTTAGCTTGGGGGCCGGTGCGGCCTGTGACGCATTTTGTGGACGCGTTTGAGCGGGCCGCTGCGGACGCGGTTGCGTTTCATCAAGACGAAAACCCGGCGGCAACCCGTCAGCCCTTGCCGGAGCCGGTGACACTGGGTCGAGACGAAAGCCGGGCGGCAGGTCTTGCATCATTGCGGCACCCATTGACCGCCGCGACGCACTAAACGCTCCCCGTTAGGGCCGGTTGCCGTCCGGCCTTCCAGCGGGTCGCGCAAGACGCTTTGGGCGGGGCTCGACGCGTCCAGTTGTTGTTGTGCGGCAGCGCGTTGACGGGCGGCCATTTCCTCGCCTTGATTGATAGTTGCCATCAGGCCACCAACCGATTGGTTGAGGTCGCCAGCCGTCACCCGCTCCAACAGCGCAATATCGGCGTTAGACGGGTTAGCCCCCAGCGACTTCGCCATACCCACGCGCAGGCGTCCCGATGTGTTCAAATATTCCTCTGTAGCCGCGACCTGACGACGGGCATTTTGGTCGCCAATCGCTGCCGCTGCACGGGCCGCAAGAAGCCGTTGCTCTGCGCCGAGGCCCGAAATCACATCGCCCGACCCCAACAACTCACGCATCCGGCCAATCGTCGGCATTACGTCCGTATCAATAGCGCTGATTCGCCCAGTGATTTCAGTTGAAACTGGCGACGGAGCAACCGGACGTTCGCGGCCTTGAATTTGACCGCCAATTTCGCCTTGCGGGCCGTAAAACGTCGTAACCGCCCCCTCTCCGGTTGTGACCACTTGCGGTCGCTCCGCAACCATGCGCGCCGTTTGATCGCCATAGGTCGGCGAAACGTCGCCAACATCCCTAACGCCACTTTCTGCGGTCTGCATGATGTCGCCGCCCGCAAGGAACGTGCGCGGGTTACGGTAGGTTTGATTAAGCCCCGCAATACGTTGTGCGCCACCTTCAGCGACCACTTGCGGCGAGTATTGTTGCGAAACCGCCTTGGTGAACTCATCCGGGTTCGTCGCGGCAAGCCACGCCATCATCGGATCGTTACGGACCTCAGGCGGGAGCATTTCCATCGCAGCTTGCTGAGACTGGTAGTTATCCAGCATCGTTTGCGCGCCCGCCAGATCGCCAGCATCCATCCGCTGACGAATGACCGACGCCAAGGCGCGTGGAATGCCGTCTTGTTGCGGCGCTTGCGGTGCCATTTGAGCGGGCGGAACCGCTTGCGGCATCGGCGGAACATCTGCCATCGGCGGCATTGGCGCAGGCATACCAGCCGGAGCGGCGGGGGGCATGGGCGAACCTGCAACCGCTGCAACGGGAGCCGTCATAGCCTCAACGGGTTGCGCCGTGTTTGTCAGCGCAGCCGCAAACGGGACGCTAGGCGCGGCCGAAACGGGCGCATCATTGGTGCCCAATGCGTCTGCAATCCGCTTACGAGTGGCGCTATCAAGCGCCTCGCGTTCGTCCCTCACCCGCCGCTCTGCCCGGTTGGCGCTAAACTGCGTGATGCCCTGCCCAAGCAGACGGGCCGCAAGTTCGCCATAGCCGCCCGTGATTTGCGTGGGCTGGCGTTGTTCTTCCAGCAGTTTGGCCAGCATGGCGCTACGGCGCATAGCCGGGGTTTCGATCATCTGCGGGGCAGGCATGGGAGCGCGGGCGGCAGGCATCAGAGCTTTCCGTAATCGACCATGAGGAAGCCCGTCCAGTGACGAACCACCGCATCAATACCGGCCTTCAGAACGTCCTGCGCCATTACGCCAATGTGACGCTTGCGGCCCCAGATGTAGCGGTATTCATAAACCGGCAGGCCATTAGCCATCGTGCCAACGCGCTTGATGTCACGCTTAAGGCGACGGTCAGACGCGCCGATTGCAGCACCGCCAAGCGAGAACAGGCCGCTCATCAAGGCGTTCTGTTGACCCACACGAGCCTGATAGTTTTGGTTAAGTTGGTTCTGGCTCATCTGATTAGCCGCCAGAACGTCGGTTTGACCCACGCCGGTGGGGCTGTATTGGATGCCCTGCGGCATACCGACTTGGCCCGTGCCTAGCAGAGCCTGAAGCTGCTGAAGGGGTTGGTTCTGGACGTAAGCCCGCTCTTGAAGGCCCTGCGTCCGCGCCTGATTACCGAATGTCCCGCCCGCAATGGCTTGCTGAATAGCGCGAGATTGCTCCGCACCACCGGCTTGGATGGCTTGGTTTGCGGCCTCTCCGTAAGCGTCATTTCGATCTCTAGCAAAATCAGATCGAAGATTTCGCGTTGCCTCGCTATTCGCTCCAAGGCCCTGCGCGGCAAGACGAGCATCTTGCGACCTCTCAAGCCGCTGAAACTGAGGGTCGAGGCGGCGGGTCTGGCTGGCATAAACCGAATCCTCAAACCGTTGGCGGTCAAAGTCTGGTGCATTAAAGCCTTGAAGTTCCGGCAAACCTTCGGTGCTCAAGCCTTGGCCAAGCGCGGTGTTCACGCGGCCAATCTGTTGGCCAGCCGTATCAAGGGCACTACCGTAAACGCCCGTTGAGCGTTCGTAGTTTTGCTGCTCCAGCGGGCTGAGTGCCGTTTCTTGACGATAACCGCCCGGCGCGGACGGATCGGCCACATAACGCACAGTCCCTTGCGGGCCGGACGTATTGACCATGTTTAGCCGCTGCTGCTCACGCGCGGTTGCGGTGTTTGCCGCGCTTTGAGCGTTGGCAAGCTGGACGGGATCAGGTGCTGCTGGAGGCCGGGGCTTGCTCACTTACACGGTCCTTGTTGAAACGGTGGACACGCCACTCACTTTCGAGAAGACCGGATATGATGCAATCATCGTCACCATAACCACGCCGGATAGTCCCCTCATGTTTGAAACCAAACTTTGAGAGAAACTGGCGAGCGGGACGCAAACGCTTCGGCGTCAGGCTGGTGATTCTCGCCGCCCCAAGCTGCTGGAACGGATAACGCAAGATACCCGTCACAAGGCGAGGCGTCAACCAATCGGCGCGCGTAGAGGCAAAACTAACCTCAATGTTCCGATATTGAGGCTGATATTGATTGAACACGACGCCGCCAACGAGATTGTCGTGCTTATCGACCACCCCGATAGCCTCGCATGGCCCCCAGTCCAGTTCGTGCCCAATCTGGTCTGCTACCCATTGAGCGACCAAGGGCGAAAACGGGCCGGAGACTAGCCTCAAAGCTGCCCGCCCGTCTGGTTTTCGTACTTGAGGTTAAACGCGATAATCTCGCACGGCGCATTCGTATTCCGCGCCGTCTGCATGGCAATGATGCCGTCCTCTTCATAGGCTAGCGAGGTGTCATCATCCACGCCAAGGTCGATAAAAAGCGTCGCGTTAGGGGCAACCCGCATCCGCACCGCACCGCAATAACCGATCCCGGTCACGCTAGTCCAACTATCGCGCGTTTCCACACTGTTAGCCCACTTGGCTACACCCCACAGGCCGGTGTCCCATCGCCCGCCCGTTGTCGAAATGGTCGTGGGGACTGCGGTCGGAATCTTCTCCTTAAAATCCGTGACAATTTCGACCGCCGGGGCAAGATCAGCGCCGATCCGTAGCACCGGTTGGAGCATCTCAAACTTCTTCAGGCTTCCGCGCGACCCGAAGTAGTTAAACGCTGTCTTGATGTCGCCCACGATGCCGGTGTTAGCGTCCGCATAGCCGCTATCCCAAAGACAAACCGAATCAGCCGCGCCAAAGTACATTTGGTCATTGGCCACGGCCCAACAGAACGCATTGATGCCCGTAAACCGGCACCATGCGCCCGTCTGGACGTTTTGCACATATTGCTCAGAGCGCGTCAGATTGGCAGTCGGGACGTTGAAGATTGCCAAAGTCCCCTTGGGATACAGTGTGCCTTCCCATCCGAAGTTGCCACGATAGCGTGTCGTCGCTTGCTGAAATGCGTTCTGGATTTTCTGGGTCAGCGCCACAAGGTTTTCTTGTGCGCGGTCCAGTTTCAAGGCTTGGGACAAAGGCACAACGCCGTCCGTCGTCAGCACGACGAGGTCCGAGCCGTACTTGATCAGCGACCGGCGAGACAGGGGCAACCCGATGTCATAGACGCCGACAAGCGCCCAGTTGTTTGCGTCCGAAGGATCAAGGCCCTGATAAACGGCCACCTGACCCTGCGTCGTGACAAACACGGCCAAATCATCCGCGCCAGACCCGCCATCAAGCGTCCATGTCGCTTGACAAAGAATCGCCCCGCCCTTGTCGAAAATCGGACCAAGGTCCAGCAGATTGGCCGTGCCCTGAATGGCAAACGGCTCAAGGAACCACACCCGCAAACTGTCCTCTTGCACAAAGAACAATCGGCCCTTGTGATCCATCACATCGACCAGCGTGCGCGGGTCTAGCGTAATGACGCCAGCCGAGCCGGTGATGACTGTGGAGGCAAACGTAGAGCCTTCGTAATAGACCGGATCGACAGACCCGTTAGCCGCGATCAAGAACGTCCCGGCGTCATTGGCAAAGTTGATCCATTGCCAACGCGCATTGCCAGTGCCGGAAAACACCTCAACGGGCGCATCATTCTGGTTGCTTACGTCGTAAAGCGAGCCGCCCGCTGCCGCGAAAATCTTATCAGCGGTCGTCGCGACACCACCCCGCCAGACCAACAGCGATTCTGTCGGCAGCGGCATACCTTCCTGCCACGGGATATAACCCTTGCGCAGTTCGACGTAGCCCGCGCGGGGAATGAAGTTGTCCAAAATGACCGCGTTTTCCGCAGGCATATTGGCCAGAGGCGATTGAGCATCCCACCCCCCAACGGGAGCAGGCGCAGCGCGTCCGATGGATACCCGCTGTTGAGACACCGCCCGTAGGGGCTGGCGACCGTATCGCTGCGCTGGTTGTCTCATAATGCCACCCATGCCCCAGAACGCTTCTGATAGCCCTGCGAGCCGATATAGAACAACCGCCCATCGGGACTGTCCGCAACGTCTGGCAAGGTCGATCCATAGCCCGGCCCATAGGCCGACAGCAGCGCGTTAATTTTCTTGCGCTGCGTCTCTTGGTTCTTGGTGTCGGATATGGAGAGAAACAGGATCATCCGGCTCCCCTGCGCGGGGCAACAGACCATTCGGCTTCAGCGGCAAGCCGAGCGGCCTTGGCTTCTTCAAACGTGTCAAAACGGCCAAGGTTTTTAAACGGCTTTTGACCAATAAACGCCATCCACTTCCCGCGCGAGCGGTCGTAATGGACGCCTTTAAACCCCGATGTGTTATCGGCGCGGTCTTTTTGATTAATGCTGTTTTGACTTGGCGTCGCCATGCGAAGGTTGGCGCGGCGGTTATCCAGCGGGTTTCCGTTGATGTGATCGACTTGGAGGCTTCGGTCCTCGACCGGCAAACCCATACGCGCGGCAATCGTCCGGCTCAGGGAAACGCTTTTTCCGCGCACCCCCTTGACCATCGGCTCCTCGCGATATGCATAAGGGCCCCATTTGAGGCACGATGTGCGCCATTTGTAGCAACCTAGATCGGCGTCTTGATCGTCAATCAGGGTCTGGTACCCGCCGTTCATCTGAACATAAATCATCCCGGCCACCCCCCTTCTTGGATGTTCGTCGCCCACCCGTAGTAAGCGCCGCCCGTTGTGTCGATTACACCGTTACCACCGTCTCTGGCCATGCGCTGATTGCGCTCGCTCTGATAGGTGCGGAAGTCTTCGCTGTATTCCAGCCCCTTCGACTTCAGAAAGCGCCACCGAAGGCCGAGCGGGAACAGTTTGTCATCAAGATAGGTTTCGTCCGTATCCGCCAGAAATTCCGCTTGCGGAACGCCAGCAGCCGACTTTGCCCAGTATTTCGTGATGTACTCGTATGCAATCTCTTGGCCAGCCGGAGGTGTCGGCGTCACCAGAAACTGCCCGTCACGCTCCACAAACGCCAGAAACACGCGATTGAGTTGGGGCTGCGCCTGAATGGCCTGCCACTCTTGCGGAGTGATTGGCCCGTAAATCATCCGCATGGTCGTGCGGTTGAAAAACGAGTTGGCAATAAAATGATCGAAGTCCGACGGAACGGCGCTGGACTGCACCGCGCTTGCTACCGTGTCGAACAGATGCTGCCGCCGCATGACCTGCCAGTCATACGTCCCTGCTAGCTCATCGCCTTCCTCATTGGCCAGCGCGTAAAGCTGCTGGACCTGAGTGTCAGTCGAGTTAACGACTTCCGTAGGGACAGGTATCGAAAGCAGACGGCAGGCCCGTTGGACGATGGAAAGCAGATTGGCCACGGCTTAGACCTTTGCAGGACGCCCGCGCTTTTTGGCGACGGGGATGGATTCATAATCCGCCGGAACGTGCTGATGCTCGTCGCTGACGGGTCGGATTGAGCCGCCGGGACCATCCACCCCGTCGTGATCAAAGGCCTCAACCGGCGCATGGTTGAAGGCTTCCCTCAAGTACATATCATATTCTGCGCCGTGTGCCTTCTTGTCCGCTTCCGTGGCCACGCGGGGACCGATGACGGACGACGAATCCGCCTGAAAGCGGAACATCAAAAACTTGCCTTCTTTGTAGAAGGTCGCGCCGGGCTTATACATCACATCGCGTTCAAGATTGCTCATGCCGCTTCCTTCTCTGTTTTGGCTTCAAGCGCCAGTGCAAGCTTTTCTTCAAGCTCCCGAATCCGCTGCGTCATTTCCGCAATGGGCTTTTCGGCTTCAGTTTGCTCAATGAACCGTTGAGCCTTGGCGCGAAGGGCTTGACCACCCATCGGAACGCATTTGGCAAGCTGCGCATCAGACAGGCCCGCCAATGCTTCCACAGTGCGAATATGGACGCTGTTAAGCTCGATGACCTGACTGCGGCCCACGCCCGCCCATTCCTCTAGCGGAGTGCCGCTTTCCGGCGCTTCCATGTTGGCCTTGAACGCGGCGTACTTCGTCGGCCAGCGCTCGCGGTGCTCATCCTTGACCGCAACGTCAACGATGTTCTTGTTATCGCCCGGCACGATCAGTTCGACGTACTCAACGTCGTTCCAAACCTCGCGCCCTTCCTTCTCCGACAGAAAGTTGTTGCGAACTGGCTTGATGTGGAAGCGCGGGATGATCCGGTCCCGTCCGTCAGGCGCTACATATTCCATCTATGTCCTCCGATACACAGTGTCATTGCCAATCCGCATCACGCGAGAATAACCGGGCAAATCGGCTTTCGGGCCTAGTCCCTTTTCTTCAAGCACTATGATAGGCGAAAACTTCTCAATTGTCGCTAGTGCGCCTTTAATCGCGTCCGCCTCTGCGCCTTCGATGTCCAGCCAGATCAAATCGCACTGATCGAGGTCGAGGCCGTCAACAGTATGTACGTGAACATCAGTCCCCGGCAACGTCTTATGCGAGCCGCAATTATCGGAATCTATGCGTAACATGCCGCACATTTCGACCCTTGAACCAAGCGCTGCATGGTAAGTTGTCACATTATAGTTCGGGACGTTTTCCAATAGACATTTAAGGTTGTCCCGATCCGGCTCGAACGTGATGACCCGCTCAAACACCTTAGACAGCGCCAGCGGATACACTCCGACATTGCCGCCAGCTTGGACGCAGACCCGTTTTTCGGTAACCAACGGCAGGACAAGGGGCATAGCAGCGGCGCACTCATCTAGCACCACGGCGCGGCAGCGAACGTCAAAATCAGGCCACCAAAGGCCGTCAATCTGTTTCATCGGCGCGTGTTCACAAAAATGCCGACGACTAGCAGCCACAGCAGCCAAACGGCGAGAAAGCCCAAAGCGAGCATCATGCGAGCAATCTTCCCATATCAGGAATGAGGCCTCTCCCGTGGGCAATGACCTTAACGCCACGGTCGCGCAAATACAAAAACGACTGCTGGAACTCCATCGCTTGCCGGATCATCCACCTCGCGCAAGTGTATGTCTTGTCGCCCAGCACAACGTCCATCGTCGGCTCCCCGTCGTTGAGGCTTTGCGAGTAGGCATGGTGGGCACCTTCTGCATACGAACTATCGAAGCCGTACAGATGGATTTTTTTATAGCCCGAAAGCCACGCCAGATTGATGGCGCGAAGGCCAACCGTGCCTCCACCGGGCACTAGAACGCAGGGCTTTTGGTCAGGCCCCTCGTCAAACCACGGCTTGATAATGTCCATAAGCTCATCACCCGAACCCATCGCGTTGTGCCACAAAACAACATCATACCCCGAAAGCGCATCAAACACGCACGGATGCACCTGCGAAGCGAGGAAATAGCGCACGGACATTGGCGCATCCTCGACCATGTGTAGATTTTCTTCCCGCGCATCCAACATCACATGAGCGTCCGGCGTGACAGCCCGCTCAGTCAAATACCGCAGCGCATTGTTGACGCTAATAATCTTCGCGCCTCGCCTGCGATGGTCCTTGATGGCCTGCACGCTGTCCGCCAGCGAGGGACCGCCACCGACGATGACGCAAGCCTTGTCTTGCTCCCCAAAGCCCGAAAACCACGGCAAGTCCCGCTGCACGTTCGCCCGCACGTTGGCGTAGGCAAAGTCGTGCGTCACGTTCATGCCCTTTAGCTCTGGCATGGCCGTGTATCCGCCGACGCGCCAGACGCCGGGAACCCACCCGTCCGTCACTTCATGCGGTTTGGGCAGTCCGTGGAATATGACCGCCTTGGCCGTCTCAGGAGGCCACGACACCGCGTCACGGTAGGATACGAACATATCAGCCGGGAACGTGTCCCACGCGCTGACTTGGCTAATCCACTCTTGGTCGCCGCCGTTGACTTGTCCGGCAGGAAGCAAGCCTTGGAGGCTTTCCGTGGGGCGTTCCATTACGTCGCCGTCCAATAGAAACCGGGTCCAGATGTCCCGGTGGTCGCCATGACTCCACCGCATCACGCTGCTGTTATAAGTCGGCCAATGCCAGTCCTTAATAATGCCGTGCGGAAGGCCTTCAAGACGGCCCGTCACGCATACGTCGAGGTCCATGTAAAGTATTTCATCGCCCCGCTCCCACGGCATCCACGCGGAAAACAACGCTAGTTTTTGCCACCAACCCGGCAAGTCTGGAATGGCCGCAATGGCAGTAATGCCCTCTGGCAGTTCGTCCGGCTTGTCAGTCAGGCACCAGTGACGCTGTTCTTCGTCCAAATGGCGGGCGATGCCGTCATGAAGGCGGGTAACGTATTCAATCTGGTATTTGTCCCCGACGCGGACGCTAACAACATTGATCATGCTACCTCCATAGCAAAACGGCCCCCGACCGAAGCCGAGAGCCGCTAAGCTACCACCTAACCCCAGTGGAGGCTAGGGTTAGGGACAGGCGTTAGAGGGCCGTTTTCTTGGCCCAAAAGAATTGCCCGGAAGCAACGCCGCCCGTGGTGTTGACGGTCCAGCCAGCCGAACCGGAATCCGACGACGCAGAGCCGTTGGTGCCGATTAGGATGGTCTGGGTCGAGGACAGCGCCTCCGAAGCCCGCACATAGAGGTGGTCGCGACCATCATTCGCATAAATGCGAGTGTTGAGCGCAAAGGCGGGGGTCGAAGCCTTGTCGTCAAGGTCAATCCCCACAGTCGGAATGGTCGAAAAGACCGTAGCAGCAGTCGATGCCATGTTAGTGGCTCCTTTCTAGGGGGATCAGGTTTGGAACAGGACGCCTTGGAGGAAGGCGTTCGACAGGGTCATGTTGCCAGCCCAAACGATAGGCTTGACCATTGCGTCCTGATTGATCGAACGGACTTCTTCCAGCGGAACCATGTTGCGTTCCTTGTGAGGACGCCAGTGGATGTAGCCGGTGTTGAGGAAGTACATGTGATTGGCCGGGCAAGCCCCGCCGTAACCACCGTCGAACACCACATCGGTGCCCTTGTACTTCAGATTGACGTACCCGGCGTCGGCTTCGTTGGCCGTGGTCACGCGCTGGATGTCTTGCAGCGAGGACTCGTAGAAGCCAAAGTAGTTGTCATCGCACAGGATCAGGTCCGGCTTGTCCGTGCCGCGCGAGCAGCGACGATAAAGCGTGTTCATGAACCGCGTGATGTTGGCAGCGGTTGCCGCCGAACCACCGTCCGAGGTCGCCTGAAACTTCTGGTTACGCCAGAAATTCCACGTTGCCCGGTTGATGCCGCCGACTGTGCCGGTGGTAGGGTCGTCAGCCACAAGAAGCTGAAGGCCGCCGATCTGCTTGCCACCCGACGCCGTACCGTTCGAGTACAGGTCTTCAGCCACACCGTTCTGCATGGTCTTTTCCGCGTTTTTGATACGCGAGGCCAGCAGATCAATGATGGCGTCAACGCCGGAGTTTTGCAGTTGCTCCAGACCGCTCATGGTCACGTTAACGGCGATTTGCTTCCAGTCAAACTCGGCCGAGGTGAACACATCGCTAGGCGAGATGTTCAGGACTTCGTAGCCCGAATAGCGCTGATAAGTGACGTTCTCAGCGTATTCGAGTTCTTGGATGATGGTGCGACCACCGGACACCGGCTTGATGGTGCCACGGCGCTGCATACGCGACAGAATCGCGTTGTTCTGGGTGACGTTGTCGGCCAGCTTACCCGTGCGGTTACGCAGGGTAGTGGTCGCAATTTCCGAAAGATTCGGGGAGGTCATTTAACTTCTCCTAGGCCGTACCGGCGACTTCCTCAAAAGCAGCCCGGATATCGTCCTCGATTGATCCATTGGATTTGCGGATTGCCGTTTGTCCCGGCGATCCAGTGACGCTGACAGCCGCCTTGCGCGCTTGCGCCGCCTTATCTTGCACTGGCACCGCCGGGGCCTGCGGGGGTTGCAGGAACGGGCGAATGTCTGGCCTCATCCAGCAAGCCATATCGTAGGCTTCCTTCAGGTCCGAGGCCTTCCCGTTGTTCAAGAGCACCGCCATGTCATCGCGGACGTTCTCAAAATACAGATTGGCCGGATCGTTCTGGAATGCCTCAATCTGGCTGACGATAGGCGCGGTTTGCGCCGTCTGGACTTGGTTTTGCAAGACTTGGAGTTGCTGCTTCAGGGCTGCAATCTCGGGGTGGCTGTCCGGTGCGGGCTGGGCCTGATTGGGCTGTCCCTGCGGCTGGGCCGATAGGCTGGCAATGTTGACACCATACGAACGAGCTAGAAACTCAAGACCCTGCCTCGGGTCACGCTCCAACAAATCTTGCGCCGCAAGCAGCGTTTTGACTGCCGAAGCCTCATCCATCCCCTGAGCCGCCCACAAAGCGCGACGCGGGGCAATGATCTGTTCCAGCGGTTCGTACCGCTTCACTTCCTCAGACTTGCGCCGCAGTCCGTGGTCAATCTCCTGTTCCCGCTTTGCAACGGCCTGTTGCACTTCGGGAGGCAGTTTATCGAACGTGGCCTTAGCCGCAGGTGACCATGAAGCCGGGGCGCGGATGGCGAGCTTGGTAGCAGGGTCCGCGACTGCCTCTGAGGGCTGGTCGGTAGTATCTTGCACGGTTTCTTGTGCTTTGGCAATAAACTTGCCGTCAGGCCCGCGCTCGCGCCCTTCGGGTGCCGGTTCTGGCTCCTTAACGGGCGTTTCCGCCTCAATCACCGCTTCTGGCGCGACCACGACATCGTCAACGGGTGCTGGCTCAGGCGCATTGCCGCTAACTTCTGCCATCGCCGCCCGAATGTCGTCTTCCATATCGCTCATAGTCTGGCCTCCACCTGATCCATTGCCGTCTTAATGTCTTGCTTAAGCTCACGGTCCGACAGCGTAGGCCGTGGCTTGGCGGTTAGCTTCTCGCTACCTACAATCTCGCATCCCGCATCCTTCACGCCTCGTTCATAGGCCGACCGGCTGTCGTACATCAGGCCATTCGCGTGGTTTAGGATCGGGTCCATACCGTCCGACCGAATGGCGGGCATTGGCAGATGGGAGCGGGCCTTGCGAAACTGCTCTAGGCACGCGCGCGGCCATTCCGACACCTCATGAATGTCGCCACAGGCCTGACACTTGCGGTAGGTCGCCCGGCTCATACGGCAAACGTTCCCATTGACGACCAATCGTCAAACCCTTGACTGTCCGCAAACGCTTGCATGGCCTCAGTAAGGTTTGTGTAATTGGCGCTCAACCGGCTATTGATCCAAAGCAGTTGCGCCTCGTTAAAGTTTGCGGACGCAGGCACAGTGATTTCCGCTTCAATCATTAGCCGCACATCACCGTTATAGTTGTTGGCGGTTGGCGTGAGGCTAATCTCCCTCGCGCTCGCCTGCCGCTTGCCCTGCTGCGTCATCACGCAACTCCTTGCGGCGTCGGATCACGCGAAAGCGCTGCCGCCTTGACCTGAAGCTCTTGGCCCTTGAGTTGCAGTTCAGCCATGCCAAGCTGACCCTCCATCTGCGTCCGCTGCTGTTCGACTTGCGCCTGCATCTGGGCCGTTTGCGACTTCAGTTGCTCAACTTGCATCGCGCTTTCATCCGGTGGTGGCGGTCCGGGCGGCTGAACAGGTGGCGCGGCCTCCGCCTGCTCAAACGTCTTGTCAATCACATCCTCCATGGACCGAGAGACATTGAACGTGCGCGCGCCTTGCTTCAGGATTTCAGCAAAGAGCGGGGCCGTGTAAGGCGCTGTCGGCACAATGCCAGCCGCAGCAGTCATCAGACCGACCACGGCACTTGTGAACTCCGTATAAGCCGCCTTTGCCGCGTTCTCATCCGGCTCAATGGTCGAATCCGTCTCAACGTCAATGCGGAATGACCGCAGCGCGTCGTTCTTCAACAGAGCCTGCACTTCATCCCATGTCGGCTGGCTCATCAGTTCCAGCATTTCGGGCGGGGGAGCCAAACCGGGCGGCACCGGCAATCCCGCTTGCTCTGCCTGTTGGATCAAGGGCATGATTTGCTCAATCTGGGCCTTCTCAGCCGCAGTCAAGAGCTTGACGTTCGTCATGGCCTTCAGCGTATCAATGCTGAAATGCTCCGCAATGATCTCAGCCTTCAGCCGGATCGCATCGCGGGCAAACCGTTGGAGGTCGCGTTGGCGGTCACGCACTCGCAACGAACCCCACTGACCCTTGAGCCGCTGAGCCGTGGCCGTTTCATTCGGATTGCTTTCGCCCCGAATGATGTCCGACAAGCCAGTGATCTGGTAAATGTCGTTCAGGACTTGCCCGCGCGCTTCGTAACAGCCTTGGAGCGTCTGAATGACCATATCGACCGGAACCCACTCGATCAGGCCCTTGACGCCGCCCTTCTCTTTCCAGATGTCGTATGTGTCGATTGGAATAAGCTTGTTCTCATTGCCCGGCGAAAACACCAACTGAAGCTCGCGGTTGGCCTCACCGGCATACACACCCACCATCCGCAGCGCGTCTTGCAGCTTGCCGATGCGGGCGGTTAGTTCGTCCAACTCCTCAGCCTGATCCTGATACATGACGTAATCAGCAACCGGGATCGTGCTATCAGGCCCCACCGTCGCATTAAGCGGGGCAGGGCATGGGAAGAACTCTCT
>Ga0114986_1000195_pt1 | contig 17330 bp, 12 predicted proteins | sample Shrwel1BS1Day17_FD_96988 | JGI IMG/M metagenome (GOLD analysis project Ga0114986, IMG submission 96988) | Subsurface microbial communities from deep shales in Ohio, USA - Utica-3 well 1 S-1-Day17 | ecosystem: Environmental > Aquatic > Deep subsurface > Shale gas/oil reservoir > Produced... | reverse complement strand
GTCTGGGGCGGGTCAGCCGCGCGCTATGCTGCCGCGCACGATCAGCTTCACCGGCACCCGGCGGCGTGTGGTGTCGCCATCATCCAGCACCGCTTCGACGAGCGCGGCCCCGGCCTCGGCAGGATCGGGCGCGATGGTGGTGAGCGGCGGACGGCTGAAGCGGCCCGCGACCAGATCGTCGAAGCCCATCACCCCCACGGCTTGCGGCACCGCAAGATCGGCGGCATCGAAAGCCTCCAGCGCGCCCAGCGCCATCGCGTCGCAGGCTGCGAAGACTGCGTCGATATCTTCCCCCCGCTCGATCAGGCGGCGCGCGGCGCGGCGGCCTTCCTCTTCGCGGGTGGCGGCGTTGACGGTGGGGGCAAGGCACGGCTCCAGCCCTGCCGCGCGCATCGCTTCGGCATAGCCTTCATAGCGTTCGGTGAACTGCACCTGCGGGGTGTTCAGCGCGCCGAGGAAGCACGGCCGCTTGTAACCCGCCGCCAGCAAATGCTCGACCGCCAGCCGCCCGGCGGCACGGTTATCGGACCGCACCCAGTCGAGCTCGTCGAAGGGCGATCCCCAATAGGCGACGCGGCGGCCATCGCTTTCGATCCCGCGGAAGTGTTCCCACGCCGCGGCATTGGTGGTGGTGCCGATCACCACCAGACCATCGGCGCGGCCCTGTTCCTGATAGTGGCCGAAGAAATTCTCCGGGCGCGCCTGAAAGCTCACCAGCGTCTCGAACCCGCGTTCCGAAGCGGCCACGCAGACCGAACCGAGCAGCGCATAGGCGAAGGGGTTGATGGAAGAGGCGCTATCGCCCTCGCGGCAGATCACCACCACCGCGAGCGTCCCGGTCGATCCGCGCCGCAGCCGCGCCGCGCGTTCATCGACGAAATAGCCCAGCGCCTCGGCCGCCTCGATCACCTTGCGGCGCGTGGCTTCGGCAATGGCGGGGGAGCCGGACAGGGCACGGCTGACCGTCGGCTGGCTGACGCCTGCCCGCTCCGCCACATCGAAGGATGTCGGCCGTCTTTTCGGTCCCCCGCTCATGCTGCGCACTCTAGGGCGGGATGTTATCCGGGCGCAAGCCGCGCCTGCATTGCTATTCGCACTGGAATTGTGGGCCGGGGTCTTGCATTTCTGGGCCAGCGCGCGGATTGTGAACGTTAGCAAAATGCACGGCGCGCTATGGGAGAGAGCGACAATGGCAATGGCACCGGGTGCGGCGGCAGCCGTGGGGAATGGCACGAGCGATGCGCCGCAGGTAGATGCGCCGGGCCTCAACTATTTCGTCTTCGCGCTGTTCTTCATCTTCGGCGGGATCACCTCGCTGAACGATGTCATCATCCCCAAGCTCAAAGAGCTGTTCACGCTCAACTTCTTCGAGGCGAGCCTGGTGCAGTTCTGGTTCTTCATCGCCTATGCGCTGGTCGGCATTCCGGGCGCGCGGCTGGTCAAGAAGCTGGGCTATATGCGCGGCGCGGTGGCCGGGCTGGTGACGATGATGGCCGGGTGCCTGATGTTCATCCCGGCCAGCCAGACCGCGCTGTTCCCGATGTTCCTGCTGGCCTATTTCGTGCTCGCGACCGGCGTGGTGCTGGTGCAGATCGTCGCCAACCCGCTGATCAGCCTGCTGGGGCCGGAACGCACCACGCACAGCCGCCTGACCTTCGCGCAGGCGTTCAATTCGCTGGGGACGACGATCTTTCCCTATGTCGGCGCGATCCTGATCCTCGGCAGCCTTGCCACGGTGACGGCAGCCGAGCTTTCGGGCGAGGCGCTGGCCGCCTATCGCACCGCCGAGAGTCAGGCGATCGTCAACGGCTATCTCGGGCTGGCGCTGGCGCTGGCGGTGGTTGCGGGCGTGGTGTGGATGTTCCGCAACCGGCTGAAGGGTGAGCGGCACGAACAGACCAGCCTTGCCGATGGCCTCGCCCTGCTGAAGCGTCCGCGCTTCGGCTTCGGTGCGGCGTGCATCTTCCTCTATGTCGGCGCGGAAGTCGCGATCGGCAGCTTCATCGTCAATTACCTGATGCAGGCCGAGGTTCTGAATCTGGCGGAGCAGGACGCGGGCAAGCTCATCTCGCTCTACTGGGGCGGCGCGCTGGTGGGCCGCTTCATCGGATCGGCAGTGCTGCGCTTCTTCAGCCCGGGCCTCACCCTTACCGCCGTGGCGGCAGGCGCGATCACCCTGATCGCGATCTCGGCCAACTCCACCGGCGTGGTTGCGGGCTACACCCTGCTCGCGGTGGGCCTGATGAACGCGATCATGTTCCCGACGATCTTCAGCCTCGCCTGCGAGAAGCTGGGGCCGCGCGCGGCGGACGGATCGGGGATCATCAACGTTGCCATCTGCGGCGGTGCGATCATTCCGCCGATGTATGGCGCGCTGGCGGACGCGACGAGCCTCGCCTTCGCGCTGGTGCTGCCTGCGGTGTGCTATGCGATCATCGCCGGGTTCGGGGTGTTCGCGCGCAAGCCTGCTTGACGGGTTCGCTGGCGCGAACCGCAGACCCCCTCCCCGCCTCCCCACCCGGCCACCAATAGTACCACTATGTTGTGGTGGCCGGGTGGGGAGGCGGGGCGGGGGGTCTGCGCCACCGAAGGTGGCCGAAATTGAATAAGTATGCGCCCACTGGCGGATAATCCCCCGTGCGCCTAGGTAGGGCGCACGAGGGAAAGGGCCATTTGCATGAGCTTCACCGCTGACCGCCTGCTGCTGTTCGGAGCCACCGGCGACCTTGCCCAGCGCATGCTGCTGCCAAGCCTGTTCGCGCTTGATGCCGACGGGCTGCTCGCCCCCGATCTGAAGATCATCGGCACCGCACGCAGCGACATGAGCGATGCCGAATATCGCAACTTCGCCCGCGCCGCGCTGGAGAAATATCTGCCCGCAGAACGGCGCGGCAGCATGGCGGCGTTCCTGAACCGCCTTTCCTACCAGACGCTCGATGCGACCACGCTGGAAGGCTACACCGATCTGGCCGCCAAGGTGGGCACGCCCGCGCGCGGCCTTGCGATCTTCCTCTCGACCGCGCCGAGCCTGTTCGGCCCGACCATCAAGGGGCTGCAATCGGCGGGGCTGACGGGCGAGACGGTGCGCATGTGTCTCGAAAAACCGCTGGGCACGGACCTCGCCACCAGCCGCGAGATCAATGATGCGGTCGCGGCGGCCTTCCCCGAAAACCGGATTTTCCGGATCGACCACTATCTCGGCAAGGAGACGGTGCAGAACCTGCTGGCGCTGCGCTTTGCCAACCTGATGTTCGAACCGCTGTGGAACGCGGCGCATATCGATCACGTGCAGATCACCGTGGCCGAGACCGTGGGCCTTGAAGGGCGCGTCGCCTTCTATGACGATGCCGGGGCGATCCGCGACATGGTGCAGAACCACATGCTCCAGCTGCTCGCGCTCGTCGCGATGGAGCCGCCCGCCCATTTCGATGCGACCGCGGTGCGTGACGAGAAGGTCAAGGTGCTGCGCGCGCTGCGTCCGGTCGGCGCGAACGAGACGGTTACCGGCCAGTACCGCGCCGGGGCGATCGGCGGGCAGGCAGTGCCCGGCTATGATGAGGAGCTGGGCAAGGCCAGCGACACCGAAACCTTCGTCGCGATCAAGGCCCATGTCGATAACTGGCGCTGGAAGGGCGTGCCCTTCTACCTGCGCACCGGCAAGCGCATGCCCAAGCGCGTGACCGAGATCGTGATCCAGTTCCGCTGCGTGCCGCACTCGATCTTTGCCGGGCCAAAGAGCAAGGGGGGCGGCGCGACGATGCAGCCCAACCGCCTCGTGATCGGCATCCAGCCCGAAGAGAACATCACCCTATCGCTGATGGCCAAGGTGCCGGGTCTGGACCGCGAGGGCATCCGTCTGCGCTCCGTCCCGCTCAATATCGCCATGCCCGACGCCTTCAGCGGGGCGGTGCGGCGAATTGCTTACGAACGCCTGCTGCTCGATCTGGTCGAGGGCGACCAGACGCTGTTCGTGCGGCGTGACGAGGTGGAGGCGCAGTGGGAATGGGTCGATGCGATCCGCGCCCTGTGGGAAGCCGAAAGCCTCACCCCCAAGACCTATACCGCCGGCAGCTGGGGGCCTTCCGCTGCCATTGCGCTGGCTGAAAGGGACGGAGTAACCTGGCATGAGTAAGCCCTTGCATGACACCCTGCACAAGGTGACGCAGCGGGTGATCGAAAACTCGCGCGCCAGCCGCAGCGCCTATCTGGACCTGATCCGCCGCGAGGGCGACAATATGGGCGAGCGCAGCGCGGTGTCTTGCTCGAACCTTGCCCATGCCTATGCCGGGATGGAAGAGGACAAGGCGGCGATGGTGGCCGGGCGCGGGGCCAATATCGGCATCGTTTCCGCCTATAATGACATGCTGTCGGCCCATGCGCCCTATTACCGTTATCCCGAACGGCTGAAGATCTACGCCCGCGAGATCGGCGCGACTGCGCAGGTTGCGGGCGGCGTGCCCGCCATGTGCGACGGGGTGACGCAGGGCGAGACGGGGATGGAATTGTCGCTGTTCAGCCGCGATGTTATCGCGCTCGGCACCGCCGTGGCCCTCAGTCACGCGATGTTCGACGGTGCGCTGCTGCTCGGCATCTGCGACAAGATCGTGCCCGGCCTGCTGATGGGCGCCCTGAGGTTCGGCCATCTGCCGATGATCTTCGTCCCCGGCGGGCCGATGCCCTCCGGCATCCCGAACAAGGAAAAGCAGCGCGTCCGCCAGCTCTATGCCGAAGGCAAGGCGACCCGCGCCGAACTGCTGGCGAGCGAGATGGGCAGCTACCACTCGCAGGGCACCTGCACCTTCTTCGGCACGGCCAATTCCAACCAGATGATGATGGAGATGATGGGTCTGCACATCCCCAATTCCGCCGTCATCAGCCCCGGCACGAAGCTGCGTCAGGCATTGGACCGCGAGGCGGTGCACCGCGTCGCGCAGATCACCCGCAAGGGTGACGATTATCGCCCGCTCGGCCTCGTGGTGGACGAAAAGGCGGTGGTGAACGCGGCCGTGGGCCTGCTCGCCACGGGGGGATCGACCAACCATGCGATCCACCTGCCCGCCATGGCGCGGGCGGCGGGCGTGATCTTCGACTGGGACGACCTTGCCGAGCTCTCCAGCGCGGTCCCGCTGATCGCGCAGGTCTATCCCAACGGCTCGGGCGACGTGAACCACTTCCACAACGCGGGCGGCATGGGCTTCGTGATCGGGGAACTGCTCGAATCGGGCCTCGCCCATGGCGATATCCTGACTGTCGGACGCGGCGGCTTTGCCGACTACGCGAAGGAGCCGGGCCTTGATGGCGAGGATCTGGTGTGGCGCGAAGTCGGGCCGAGCATGGACGACACGATGCTGCGCCCCGTCGCCAACCCGTTCAAGCCGGACGGGGGCATGCGCCTGCTCGAAGGCAACCTTGGCCGCGCCTGTTTCAAGACTTCGGCAGTGGATGAAAGCCGCTGGACGGTCGAAGCCCCGTGCCGCGTGTTCGAGGATCAGGCGAGCGTCGCTGCCGCCTTCAAGGCAGGCGAGCTTGACCGCGATTTGGTGGTGGTGGTGCGCTTCCAGGGTCCGCGCGCCAACGGTATGCCCGAGCTCCACAAGCTCACCCCGCCGCTGGGCGTGTTGCAGGATCGCGGGTTCAAGGTAGCGCTGGTCACCGATGGGCGCATGTCGGGCGCTTCGGGCAAGGTGCCCGCGGCGATCCATTGCACGCCCGAGGCGCTCGGCGGCGGTCCGCTCGCACGCTTGCGCGATGGCGATATCGTGCGCGTTTGCGCGGCCACGGGCGCGCTCAGCACCACCGCCGATCTCGCCAGCCGCGAACCCGCCGCCGATCCGCAGGCGGAACCCGGCACGGGCCGCGAATTGTTCGGCATGATGCGCCGCTTCGCCGATGGCGCCGAACAGGGCGCCAGCGCGATGCTCGCCACCGGAGGAATGTGACAATGAATATCGACGCCATCATGCGTATCGCCCCCGTCATTCCGGTGATCGTGATCGAGGATGAAGCCCACGCCGTCCCGCTCGCCGAGGCGCTGGTTGCAGGGGGCCTGCGCGTGCTCGAAGTCACGCTGCGCACCCCCGCCGCGCTGGGCGCGATCCGGGCGATGAAGCAGGTCGAAGGCGCGATTGTCGGCGCGGGCACGGTCACCAATCCGCGCGATCTGGATGCGGCGCTGGAGGCGGGGAGCGAATTCATCGTTTCCCCCGGCCTTACCGAGAACCTCGGCAAGGCGGCGATTGCGGCGAGGGTGCCTTTCCTCCCCGGCATCGCCAACGCGGGCGACATCATGCGCGGGCTCGACCTCGGCCTTGACCGCTTCAAGTTCTTCCCGGCGATGGCGGCAGGCGGGCTCCCCGCATTGAAGGCGCTCGCCGCGCCCTTCGGCAATGTGCGCTTCTGCCCCACTGGCGGGATCAGCCTCGAAAACGCGCCCGAGTGGCTGGCGTTCGATCCGGTGCTGTGCGTCGGTGGCAGCTGGGTCTCCCCCAAGGGCGCGCCGGACAAGGCGGTGGTAGAGCGGCTAGCACGCGAGGCTTTCGCGCTGCGGTAAACGCTACCGTCATCCCAGCGAAAGCTGGGAACCAGTGCGGCAGGCGCATCTCTTTGCAGCCCTGGGCCCCAGCTTCCGCTGGGGTGACGAAAAGAGCGTTAGTCCTTCGCCAGCAGCCAGCCAAAGATCTCGGGCAGGCGCGCCGCCCAGGCGTTTTCCTCGTGCTCCGCGCCTTCGTAGACGCGGCTCTCCCAGTCTTGGCCCTTCTGCCAGCCTGACGCTGCAAACCGCGCGTCGATGGCCTGCTGGTAGGGCGCATAGTACTGGTCGAGCGTTGCCGTGCCGTGGTCCATCCACACCCGCCGCCCGTCGGGCGCGCCCAGCCTTCCGGCAAGCCAGCCGTCCCACATCGCCTTCACCCCGCTGTCCTCCCCCGCGACAGCGCGCGGATCGACCGCGGGCCAGTGCGAGGAGACGCAGCCTGCCCGCCCGAACACCTGGGGAGCCTCGAGGAAGGCATAGCAGCTCATCAACCCGCCCATGCTCGATCCGACAATCGCCGTATCGTCACGGCCGGTGCGGGTGCGGAAGCTCGCATCGACCCATGCCTTCAAGGGCCCGGCGATCCATGCGAGATAGCGGTCGGAGATGATCTCGCCCTCGGCCGCTGAGTCCATCTGGGCCTTCAGCGCAGGCGGCGCGGCGTCATAGGCGCTGCGGGGGAGGTATTGCCGGTAGCGGTCGTTGCCCGGTGCCCAGATGCCGATGATGATGTGCGGCTCGACCTTCCCGCTGGCGACCGCCGCCAGCATCGCCTTGTCCGCGGCCCAGATCTTGTTGAAGTTGGACTTGGTCACATCGAACAGGTTGTGCCCGTCATGCATGTAGAGCACGGGGTAGCGCTTGTCCGAGGCGTCATAGCCGGGCGGCAGCCAGATCGTCAGGCGCTGGTCGGGCAGGCCTTGCGCCGCGACGCGATCATACTCCAGCGATCGGCCGGGTCCCTGCGCGGCCAGCGGCGCGGCCATGCCCAGCAATGCGAGCAGCGCGGCGAATAGTCGGAACATCGGCAAGGCTCCCTCTCTCCTCGCGGTCTTTATCGCGGGAGAGGGGTGGATTCTCAACCCTCGGCGAGGGCCGCCTCGGCCAGCATCAGCGCGCCAGTGATCCCGGCATCCCCGCCAAGGCGCGGGGCGATGATGCGATGCCGCGCGCCGCCTGGGAGATAGCCATTGTCGAGCGCCCGCGCGCGGGCGGCGACCTTTTCGACCAGCCCCGGCGTCTGCGCCACGCCGCCGCCGATCACCACTTCCTCCACCGCCAGACTGGCGAACAGGGTGTGGCAGGCCTGAGCGATGTAATCGGCGATGATCGTGTGGCCGGGATGGTCGGCAGGCAGTTCCGACAGCGACTTGCCCCAGCGCGCGATGATTGCGGGGCCGCAGGCCAGCCCTTCGAGGCAATCGCCATGCGCGGGGCAGATCCCGGCGAAGTCCGTGTCGAGCGGGTGGCGGCGGGGGTATATGTGGCCCATTTCGGGGTGGGCAATGCCGTGGACCGGCTTGCCATCCACCACCAGCCCGCCGCCGATGCCGGTGCCGATGGTGAGGTAGGCGAGCCCGCCCGTGCCCCCGCCCGCCGCCGCGTGTTCTGCCAGTGCGGCGGCGTTCACATCGGTGTCGAAGCCTACCGGCACGCCCAGCCTCTGGCCCATCCAGCCAGCAATATCGCAATCCGCCCAGCCGGGCTTGGGGGTGTTGGTGATGAAGCCCCACTTGGGCGAGCGGCGGTCAAGCTCGACCGGTCCGAAGCTGCCGATACCGAGCGCGCTCACCCCGCCCCGCCCCGCCAGCCATTCCGCCGCCTCGGCCAGGGTTTCGGCGGGCGTGCGGGTGGGGATCGTGTGGCGGGCGATGATGCGGTCCGGCGACGGGCCGACCGCGAGGACGAACTTGGTGCCCCCTGCCTCGATCCCGGCCAGCATCAGGCGGCGCTCTGCACCGCCGGTGCGCGCAAGGCCGTGCGGTCGCCGTCCAGTTCCAACTTGAGCAGCGGAGCGGGCACACCGCCGAAGCTGCCGTCCGGCAGAACGTCGATGAAACTGCACACCGTGAGGTCGGCATCGACATACCAGCTGTAGGTCTGCAAGGGCCGGTCGGCGGGGTTGGCGAGCACCAGTCCGGTGCCATTCAGCGGCCGCCACGGGCCTGCCATGCTGTCCGCCACCATCCCGTACAATCCCCCCGGCGCGTGGCGCAGGCCATCGGCGAAGGTCGCCGTCTGCGTCGACCAGAAGGCGTAGTAATGTTTCCCGTGAAACACCAGATGGGCGCGCTCAAGTTCGTTGTTGACGCCCTCTGCATGGAGGCAAGGGGGGGTCAAGGCCCACCCTGTGGCGGTCTTGTGCGCCAGACCGAATGCGCCGTTGAAGGCGCTGTCCGATCCCGCCAGCGATGCGGTAAAGGCGATGTATTCGCTGCCGTCCGCCGGATCGCGGAAGTACGCCGGATCGCGGAACGCCTTGATCATGCCGGGTTCGCCCTCGTGGGCATCGGCGGGCATGTAGTGGGGCCCGTATCCGGTGACGAGCGGCGCGGGCGCAGACCAGCCCTGCGGCCAGCCATCATCGCCAACGCTCGCATGGGCCGCCCACAATTCCTGCTGGTAGCCCCCCGCCCGCATCGAGGTTCCGGCAGCGGTGAAGAACAGCGTCACCACGCCCGCATCATACAGCGCAGACCCGGCCCATTCCCGTTCATAGGAAACCGGCATGTCGGGCAGCACCGGCCCGCGATCGATCCATTGTCCGCCCAGCCGTTCGAGCCAATGGATCTTGGCCTCGAAATGCCGCAGGCCGGCATCCCCGCGATCGGGCGCGGTCAGCGCCATCCACAACTGGCGACCGGCAATCACCGCCCGCGCGCCGGATGCGTCCTGCACCGGCCACATGTCCCAATAGAGGCGCGCCGGATCGAGGCCCGAACGGTCGGCCTTGTCCACCGCCGGGATCAGCGCCGCCGGCGATGGCAACGCAATGGCGCGGACATGCTCGGCTGTCCAGACGCTCGCCTCCGGGGCCGTAGTGGCGCTTGTCATCGCAGACATCTTCCCGTCACGTCACATCATTCCAACGAAGAGGGCTGGCCGCCGGGGGGGGGAGAGAGTGGCGGCCAGCCCCTGTGCCTCAGCGGCGGTTCTCAGAAATCGAACCGCACCGAGGCAAGCACCGTGCGTCCGGCGATCGAGCGCGCCCGCACCAGACCATTGGCCAGGATCGAGCCTTCTTCCGCCTCGGTGAAGCCGGTGGCGTTGAAGAGGTTCTGGGCGTTCAGCCCGATTTCGATCCGGTCGATCGGACGCACCGCGAGGAAGGCGTTCACCTGCGCGAAGGCGGGCAGGATCAGGTCATTATTGTCCTGCGTGAAGCTTTCGGTGGTGCCGACGATGTTGGCCCCCACGGTGAACATGTCGCTGTCGTACTGGGCGGTGGCTTGATAGACGAGGTCCGCCTGCCGCCGCGGCGTGTTGCCGATGGTGGCGGTGTTGAGCGCGTCCTTGATCTCCGCATCGGTCCAGGTCGCGCCAGCCGTCAGGCTGAACGGCCCGCTGCGATAGCTGCCTTCCAGTTCCAGACCGAAGGCCTCGAAGGTAGTGTCAAACAGCACCAGCGGGGCGATGTCGACATTGGTTTCCGAGGTTTCGGCGTAGAAGCCGGTGGCATAGAGCGCCAGCCCGCCGGACTGGTACTTCACGCCCGCTTCGATCTGGTCGACCCGCGCCACGACGCCGGCATCGCCGCCCGGCAGGCTGCCATCGGTGGTGCTGACCGCCGGCGAGAACAGCGAGCGGTCGGCGGTGTGGCGACCGCCGCGGCTGATCCGCGCGAAGATGCCCAGATCGTCGCTGACGAGGTAGTTCGCACCCAGCGAGTAGCTGAAGTAATCAAAGTTGTAGTTCACCGGACGCGCATTGCCGAGCGGCAGGATGCTGGTCTGGGCTTCGGCCGGGCTGATCGTGCCGTTGCGGTTGAAGTCGAAGCTGCCCACGCCCACGCCGAAGCCGCTGTCGGCCCCGGTGATGGTGCCGCTGGCATCGCCGAAGTCATAACGCACCGAAGCGTCGATGGTCAGGCGGTCGAGTTCCAGCGAAAGCGACGCGAAGGGCGCATAGGTGCTGTAATCGACATCATAATTGCGGCGGCAGCAATTGCCGAAGAAGTTTGCGCCGAAGCCGACGGTGCCGTTCTGCGTGACCAGCTGGCCGCCCGCATTGCGGACATCCACCAGCACAGCCTGCCCATCACCCTGCACGGTCTGGAGGTGCGAGGTCCACAGCCAGTCGGTATCGATGGTCTGGCGCGACAGATAGAAGCCGGTGGTGAAGTTGGCCGTGCCGCCGCCGAATTCGAACGCCTTGTTGACGCGGAAATCATTGGTGATGTTGTCGAGGCTGTTGAGGCGGGTGTTGAACACCACCACGTTGGTCAGCAGGCCGTTGCCGCCGATGGTGGCCGCGTTGGCGTTCTGCCCGGCGTTGGGGCCGGTGGCGAAGACAAGCGTGGAACCTGCACCGCCGACCGAGTTGGCAATGCCCTGCGCCGCGCCCGAGCCGGCCGGGAAGGGCGACATGAAGCCGCCCGAATTGTCGGCGAAGCGGAACCGGTTGGTCAGGGTCCAGCCGCCGCCCACGTCGATCTCGCTCTCGATCCCGAAGGCGAGGCTCTGCACCGAAAGCCCGTCACGGAAATCATAGGTGGCCGGATTGTTGTTGCCGTCCAGCGTCACCGCGGGGGTGAGGAACGGGCTGTAGAGGCTGTCACGGCGCGGATCGAAGCCGGCGACCGCCTGATAATCCGGGTTGCCGCCCGTTCCGGTCACACGCACAGGCTGGGGCAGGATGGTCGGCGTGGTATCGTCGAGATACTTGGCCGAGAAGCGGATGTAGCCGCCGTCGAATTCCTTGGTGATGTTGGCCTTGATCTGGCCGCCGTCATAGCCGTTGTAGCCGATATCGCGCGGGCCTTCCCCGGTGCGGTAGAAGCCGCCGACGTGGAAGTAGAGGTCGTCCGCCAGCGCCGAACCGTAATCGAAATCGAGGCGGTAGCTTTCGAAGTCGAGGCCGACGCTCGCCTGGATGGCGCCGCCTTCCTGCTTGCCGGTCTTGGAGATGAAGTTGATCACCGCGCCCGGCGCGTTCGAAGCGAAGGTCGAAGCCGAACCGCCGCGCACCGCTTCCACGCGGGCGACCGAACGGTCGGCGCGCAGGAAGTTGTCAGCGTTGCCGAAGATGATGTCGCCGAATTCGAGGATCGGCAGGCCATCTTCCTGAAGCTGGATGTAGCGCGCACCGCCGGTGGAAACCGGGATACCGCGCACCGCGATGTTGGCGTTGCCTTCACCGCCCGAGGCCTCCGAACGGATGCCCGGGATCTGGCGGATGAGGTCAGCCGAAGAGGGCGCACCCAGATTGGCGATGGCTTCGGCACCGATGGCGCTGACCGAGACCGAGCTTTCGATGCGGTTCTGGCCGCGGGCAACAGCGGTGACGATGATTTCTTCGCCCTCGGCAACGCCTTCATCGGCATTGTCCTGTGCGAAGGCGGGGCTGGCGAGCAGGGCCGAAGCGGCGGCACCGGCATAAAGCGCGTAACGCAAATTCATGGTTGGTCTCCTCTCAGGGCGCGCATCTTCGGGCGCTGACGACGTGATGCCTAGCCATCCTGCAAACGTTTGCAACAGGAATCTTGCAATCGTTTGCAAAAGACTCGGAATTCTGTCACCTCTTGGCCACAGCGTCGCTTATAAGACGTATGACGAGCAAATGGGATGAGGCGCCACATGTCGGAAAAGCCGCGGCTTTCGCTGCTCAGAATCATCGAAATGAACATCGGCTTCTTCGGCCTCCAGTTCAGCTTCGGGCTGCAACAGGCCAATATGGGACCGATCTACGGCTTCCTCGGCGCGGACGAGGCGAAGATGCCGCTGCTGTGGCTGGCGGGGCCGATGACCGGCCTCATCATCCAGCCGATTGTCGGCGCGATGAGCGACCGGACCAACAGCCGTCTGGGGCGGCGCACGCCCTATTTCCTGATCGGCGCGGTGATCTGTTCGCTCAGCCTGTTTGCCATGCCCTATTCCAGCGCGCTGTGGATGGCGGCGAGCCTGCTGTGGATCCTCGATGCGGGCAACAACATCACCATGGAGCCCTACCGCGCCTATGTCGCCGACCGGCTTGCCCCCGATCAGCGGTCGATCGGCTTCCTTACCCAGAGCGCCTTCACCGGCCTTGCCCAGACGCTGTCCTACCTCGCGCCTTCGTTGCTGACAGCCTTTGTCGCGCGCGATGTGCTGGATGATAACGGCATTCCCGTGATCGTGCGCATCGCCTTCGTAATCGGGGCGATCCTGTCGATCTCGACGATCCTGTGGTCGGTGCTGCGGGTGCGCGAACTGCCGCTGGACGAGGCCGAGCAGGCCGCGCTGGCGGAACGTCCGCTGACCGTGCGCTCCACCTTCGCCGAGATCGGCCAGGCCATCGCCGAAATGCCGCGCCCGATGCGCCAGCTGGCCGCCGCGATGTTCTGCCAGTGGTATGCGATGTTCGCCTATTGGCAGTACATCACCTTTGCCGTGGGCCGATCGATCTACGGCACCAGCGATCCCGCCAGCGCGCTGTTCCGCGAGGCGACGCTGACCACCCAGCAGGCGGGCGCGCTCTACAATTTCATCGCCTTTCTCGGGGCGCTGGCGCTGATTCCGGTGGTGAAGCGCTTCGGCGCGCGGCCCACCCATGCGGTGTGCCTTGCCGCATCGGGCGCCGCGATGCTGCTGATCCCCGGCGCATCGACGCCTGGCGCACTGTTCGTGCTGATGCTCGGCATCGGCATCGGCTGGGCGGGGATGATGGGCAACACCTATGTGATGCTGGCCGATTGCATCCCGCCGGAACGCAACGGCATCTACATGGGCATCTTCAACCTGTTCATCGTCATCCCGATGCTGATCCAGACCCTCACCATGCCGCTGATCTACGAACCGGTGCTGGGGAGCGATCCACGGCATGTGCTGATGCTGGGCGGAGCCTTGATGCTGGCGGGCGCGCTCGCTACGCTGCTGGTGGATGCCGGTCATCGCCGCCCCCGCGAACAGGGGCTTGTCGCCGGCTAGGGGAACCCGATGCCTGACCGCGAGGACAAGCTGACGCGCACCACGGTGCGCACCATTACCGATCTGGCGCGGCTGGCGGGAGTTTCCCCCGGCACCGTTTCCCGCGCGCTTGCCGGCAAGAGCCTCGTCAACACCCAGACCCGCCAGAAAATCGAGGCGCTGGCCCGCGAACACGGCTTCCGTCCCAACCAGATGGCGAGCGGATTGCGCCGCCAGAAGACCGGGGTGATCGGGGTGGTCATTCCGCTCGGCCACGATATCCGCCAACAGATTTCCGACAGCTTCTTTATGACCCTGCTCGGTTTCCTCGCCGACGAGCTGACCACGCATGGCTACGACCTGATGCTGCGCCGCGTAGTGCCGGACACGGATCCGGACTGGCTCGACCGCTTCATAGGCTCGGGGATGATCGACGGGGTGATCGTGATCGGCCAGTCGGACCAGTTCGAACGCATCGAGGAAGTGGCCGACGGCTACCGGGCGATGGTGGTGTGGGGAAACCACACCGAAGGCCAGCGGCACTGCGTGGTCGGGACCGACAACCGGTTGGGCGGCAGGATGGCGGCAGAGCGGCTGATCGCGGCGGGCGCGCAGCGGATTGCCTTCCTCGGCGATACCGGTCCGATGGAATTCGCCGCGCGCTTTGCCGGGGCGCAAGATGTCGCCGCGCGCATGGGCCTGCCGCCGGTGCTGCCGCTGGTCACTCACCTCTCCCCCGACCGCGCGAGCGAGGAGATCGCCGCCCACCTTGCGCAGCATGGCCGCGAACTGGACGGGATCTTCGCCGCGACCGACACCCTCGCCGCGCTGTGCCTTACCGAACTGCGCGCGCAGGGCCTTGCGGTGCCGGGTGACGTAAGGGTGGTCGGCTTTGACGACCTGCCCATCGCCCGCCAGACGGTGCCCGCGCTCACCACGGTGCGGCAGGATATCGCCGCGGGCGCGCATGGCCTCGTCGATCTGCTGCTGCGGCGGCTGGCGGGCGAGAGCACCGAAAGCCTCGTCCTGCCCCCCGAACTGGTGCTGCGCGAAACGGCCTGAGGACCGGAATTGACGCTGCCCGCGCGCCGGACGTGATCCGGGGCGGGATTTCGTGCGCCCTCGTCACTATCTCGCAAAAGCTGCATAAATCCACTTGCGTTAATGCGAATCGTTCTTAAAGGCGTTTCTGCGAATGATTATCAGGAACGGTTCATAATGCGATTCTCTCTCCTCCTCTCCGCCGCACTCCTCCCGCTCGCCGCAACCGCGCAGGCTGAAGAGGCCGCCACCCCGGTCGAGGAGGATGCCACCGCCGCCGAACCGATCATCGTCACCGCCGCGCGCACCACCCTGCCCGTCACCGCCCTGCCGCTGACTGCCGAGGTGATCGACCGCGAGACGCTCGAACGCCAGCTCCAGATTTCGGGCTCGGTGGTCGATGCTGTCGCCGCGCTCACCCCGTCCTTCAGCCCCGCGCGCCAGAAGCTCACCGGTCAGGGCGAGACGTTGCGGGGCCGCTCGCCGCTGTTCGCGATTGACGGCATCCCCCAGACCGCCCCCTTGCGTGACGGCTCGCGTGACGGTTTCACCATCGATCCCTTCTTCATCGACCGGGTGGAACTGATCCTCGGCTCCAACGCGCTGCAAGGCATCGGCGGGACCGGCGGCGTGATCAACCAAGTCACCGTCAGCGCCCCTGCCGAAGACGGCTGGAGCGCGCGCACCATCCTGCAAGGCACCGCCGAAAGTGGCTTCCGCAATGACGGCTTCGGCGGCAAGGCGGGCGCATTGCTGGCCAACCGCTCGGGCGCCTTCGATGTCGTCGTCGGCGCGGCTTACGAACGCCGCGGCGTGTTCCGCGATGGTGAGCAGCGCCGCATCGCCCCCGATGGCACGCAGGGCGACCTGATGGATTCGGACAGCCTCTCCTTCTTCGCCAAGGCCGGCGTGGAACTGGGCGGCGGCGTCAGGATCGAAGCGATGGGGCAGCGCTTCCACCTTCAGGGCGACGGCGATCTCGTCGCGGTGAACGGCAACCGCCTGACCGGCCTGCCCTCCACCGCCATCGCGGGCGTAGTGCCGGGCGACGCGCCCGAAAACCTTGCCGAGAGCCTTGCCCTCACCCTCACCGCCGATGATCTGGCAGGCGGGGCCCTGCGCGTGCGCGGCTTCTGGAACCGGACCGCCGATATCTATGGCGGCGGCACCTTCGCGGACTTTCAGGACCCGGCGATCGCCCCGGTGGGCACGCTGTTCGACCAGTCGCAGAACATCAGCCGCAAGTGGGGCATCAACGCCAGCTGGGAACGCGGCTTCGGCCCGCTGAACATCGTGGCGGGGGTCGATCTGCTCAACGATCACACCGTGCAGGTCCTCGCCCAGACCGGCCGGGCCTGGGTGCCGCCGACTGACTACCGGAGCATCGCGCCCTTCACGCAGGCGAACCTCGCGCTGTGGGACGGCAAGGTGCGCCTTGCGGGCGGGGTTCGCTGGGAGAATGTCGAGATCACCATCGACGACTACCAGACCCTGTGGTTCTACGGCCCGCAAGCCGTCGGCGGCGGTTCGCCCAGCTTTGACCGGGTGCTGCCCAATGGCGGCATCGTGATCGAGCCGACGCCCGGCATCCGCGCCTATGCCAGCTATGCGCAGGGCTACACCGTGCCGGATGTGGGCCGCATCACCCGCGCGATCCGCACGCCCAATGTCGATCTCGACCGCTTCCTCGATATCGCGCCGGTCGTGGCCGACAACCGCGAGATCGGGTTCGAGGTGAACCGCGGCCCCATCGAAGCCAGCGCAACTTACTACTGGTCGGACAGCGACGAGGGCCAATTGCTCGTGCTGGTCGGCGACGTTTTCGAGGTGCAGCGCCAGCGCATCGAGATCGAGGGGCTGGAGCTGAACCTCGTCACGCAAACCCCCGTCCCCGGCCTCAAGATTGGCGTGGGCTATGCGCACCTCAATGGGCGGGTCGACACCAATGGCGACGGGATCGTCAATGCCGATCTGGACGGTGCGAATATCGGGCCTGACCGCCTGAACCTTTCCGCCGATTACACCAACGGTCCGGTCAATCTGCGCCTGCAATCGCGCACCCATTTCGAACGGCGCTTCGACGGCGGCGATCCGCGCAACGATTTTGCCGGCTACCACCTGCTCGATGGATCGGTGACGGTGGCGACCGATTTCGGCAGCTTCACCCTCGCCGCGCAGAACCTGCTCGACCGACAGTATATCGATTATAATTCCGACACCCAGCGCCCTGCCGACAACCTGCGCTTCTTCGCCGGACGCGGGCGGAGCGTGACGCTCGGCTGGCTGGCGAACTTCTGATGCGGGCTGCGCTGGTTCTGGTGCACCGCTGGCTGGGGGGGCTGGTCGGCCTCGGTCTTGCGGTGCTGGGGCTGACAGGCGCGGCGCTGCTGTGGAAGCCGTGGTGGACGGGCGTGGCGCAGGATGCGCGTGCGCCGTCCGAGGCGGAAATCGCGGCGATCATCGCCAAGGCGCAAGCGCTCGGCGCGGGCCACGTGACGCTGCCCTCGGCAGAGTTCGGCGTGGCGCAGGCGGGGTTCGGAAAAGGCGGCGGCGGGGCTTACCTTGCGCATGACGGCACGCTGCTCGCCCGCTGGCAGAGCGTGTGGGACCGGCCCGAGACGTTCCTCTTCGATCTCCACCACCATCTGCTGATG
>Ga0114986_1000194_pt1 | contig 17485 bp, 13 predicted proteins | sample Shrwel1BS1Day17_FD_96988 | JGI IMG/M metagenome (GOLD analysis project Ga0114986, IMG submission 96988) | Subsurface microbial communities from deep shales in Ohio, USA - Utica-3 well 1 S-1-Day17 | ecosystem: Environmental > Aquatic > Deep subsurface > Shale gas/oil reservoir > Produced... | reverse complement strand
TCGGCCGCGCGGCCGAAATGCTTCTCGCGCGCAACGGCGACGATGTAGCGCAGTTCGGTCAGGGTCATTGCGGGCGCCTCCGAAGGTCGAAGGAAAAAGCTATCGGGGCCATGGCGTGATTGTGCGCCCGTTGGCGCCCCCTGGATAGCCTGGGGCTATGCCTTGAGGTACTCGGCCTTGGTGCCCAGCCAGCGGGCGATGTGGGAGCGGGCCACGTCCGGATGGCGATCGAGCAGGGTGGGGGCGATCCGCCGGGCGATCTGCAGCCATTCGACGTCCTCGGCCAGATCGGCAAAGCGCAGCAGCGGTGCACCCGACTGGCGCGCGCCCATGAATTCGCCCGGGCCGCGGATCTCGAGGTCGCGCCGGGCGATCTCGAAGCCGTCGGTGGTTTCGGCCATGGCCTTCAGGCGCGCCTTGCCGGTGTCCGACAAAGGCCCGGTGTAAAGCAGCACGCACACGCTGGCCACCGCGCCGCGCCCGACGCGCCCGCGCAGCTGGTGCAGCTGGCTCAGGCCGAAGCGCTCGGCGTGCTCGATCACCATCAGGCTGGCATTGGGCACGTCCACGCCCACCTCGATGACGGTGGTGGCCACGAGCAGCTTCATCTCGCCACTGGCAAACAGCGACATCACCGCGGCCTTCTCGGCCGCCGGCAAACGCCCATGCAGCAGGCCCACCATCGTGCCCGGCAGGGCCTCGCAGAGTTGCTGGTGGGTTTCGGTGGCGTTGCGCAGGTCCAGCGCCTCGCTTTCCTCGATCAGCGGACACACCCAGTACACCTGCCGCCCTTGCGCCACCTCGGTGCGAATCTTTTCGATCACGGTGTCGCGTTTGCCGTCGGCGAACACCTTGGTGACGATGGGCGAGCGCCCGGGCGGCAGCTCGTCGATGGTGCTCACGTCGAGGTCGGCGTAGTAGCTCATCGCCAGCGTGCGCGGGATGGGCGTGGCGCTCATCATCAGCAGATGGGGCTCCAGCGCCTGGCCCTGCAGCTTGCGGCGCAGTTCCAGGCGCTGGGCCACGCCAAAGCGGTGCTGCTCGTCGATGAGCGCCAGCCCGAGCTTCGCGAATTCGACCTGCTCCTGGATCACGGCATGCGTGCCCACGACCAACTGGGCCTCGCCGGAGGCGACGCGTTCCATCGCCTCGCGTCGCGCCTTGCCCTTGAGGCTGCCGGTGAGCCAGGCCACACCCACACCCAAGGGCTCGAGCCAGCCGACGAGCTTGCGGAAATGCTGTTCGGCCAGGATCTCGGTGGGCGCCATCAGCGCGCATTGCCAGCCGGCGTCGATGGCGACCGCGGCGGCCAGCGCCGCCACCACGGTCTTGCCCGAACCGACGTCCCCCTGCAGCAGGCGGTGCATGGGCTGCTCGCGCGCGATGTCCTGCGCGATCTCCTCGACCACCCGGCGCTGGGCGCCGGTCAACGCAAAGGGCAGGACGGCCAGCAGGCGTTCGTGCAGGCCTTCGCGGCGGGCTGGCAGTGCCGGCGCGCGCAGCCGCGCACGCTCCCGCTGGGCCTGCAGCTGCGAAAGCTGCTGCGCCAGCAGCTCCTCGAACTTCAGCCGCTGCCAGGCCGGGTGGCTGTGGTCTTCCAGCGCGGCCAGCAACGTGCGCGGCGGCGGGTGATGGAGGAAGTTCAGGGCCTCGCGCAAAGGCGGCAGGCCTTTTGGCACCAGCTCGGCCGGCAGGATCTCGCCGAGGTCTGCCCGGCCCAGGCCGGAGGCCACGGCCTTGCGCAGGTAGGCCTGGGGCAAGGTGGCGCTGGCGGGATAGACGGGCGTGAGTGTGGCGGCCAGGGGTGTGTCCTCCCCCACGCCCTTGAAGCTGGGATGGACGATCTCGCGGCCCAGGAAGCCCCCGCGCAGCTCGCCGCGGGCGCGCACGCGCTGGCCCACGGCCAGGGTCTTCTGATGGTTGGGGTAGAAGCTGAAAAAGCGCAGCAGCACGGTGTCGCTGCCGTCGTCGAGCGTGACCTGCAATTGGCGGCGCGGGCGCAGCACGACTTCGCTGCGCGTGACGAGGCCTTCGACCTGCACCGCATCGCCGTCGCGCGCGTCGGCCAGTCGCGTCAGCCGGGTCTCGTCCTCGTAGCGCAGCGGCAGGTGCAACGCCAGGTCGATGTCGCGCACCAGGCCCAGTTTTTCCAGGGCTTTCTGGGGGGCGGACTTTTCCTTCTTCGGCTCGACGCGGACCTCGGACATGGGACAATTCTGCCTTTGCTTTCCCGCTTCACCGTTGGCACGGGTCGGTCTGGCCCTCAACCACCATGCCTCACACCTACACCCTGAGCGACTTCGACTTCGCTCTCCCCCCGGAACTCATCGCCCAGCATCCCGCGCCCGAGCGCAGCGCCTCACGCTTGCTCGACGGCCGCGCCTGGCCCCCGGTGGACCGCATCTTCCGCGAGCTGCCGGCGCTGCTGAACCCCGGTGACCTGCTGGTCTTCAACGACACCCGCGTGATCAAGGCACGACTCTACGGTGCCAAGGCCAGCGGCGGTGCGGTCGAGGCGCTGATCGAACGCGTGTTGCCCGGCCACGAGGTCTGGGCCCACCTACGCGCGAGCAAGTCGCCCAAGGCGGGCAGCATCGTGCGCTTCGCCGAGGCCTTCGATGCCGAGGTGCTGGGCCGCGGTGGCCCGGACGACGGGCTCTTCCACCTGCGCTTCCCCGAGGACCCGCTCGTGCTGCTCGAGCGCCACGGCCATGTGCCGCTGCCGCCCTACATCACGCATGCCGACAGCGAAGACGACGCCCGCCGCTACCAGACGGTGTTCGCCGCCAAACCCGGCGCCGTGGCCGCGCCCACCGCGGCGCTGCACTTTGACGACGGCGTGCTGGCGGCGCTGCGCGAGCGCGGCATCGGCACCGCCCACGTCACGCTGCACGTGGGTGCGGGCACCTTCCAGCCGGTGCGCACCGAGAACCTGGCCGAGCACAAGATGCACAGTGAATGGTTCGAGGTGAGCGCGGACACGGTGGCCGCCATCGACCGCACCCGCGCCGCCGGCGGACGCATCGTGGCCGTGGGCACCACCACCCTGCGGGCGCTGGAGTCGGCCGCCGTCTCAGGGCAGCTCGTGGCCGGCAGCCGCGACACCGACATCTTCATCACACCGGGCTTCACCTTCCGCGTGGTGGACGTGCTGATCACGAACTTCCATCTGCCCAAGAGCACCCTGATGATGCTGGTGAGCGCGTTTGCCGGCCACGAGCACATCATGGCGCTGTACCAGCATGCGGTCGAGCAGCGCTACCGCTTCTTCAGCTATGGGGATGCGATGCTGCTGGCGCGCGCCTGAGCCTCGCCTTCTGCGCGAGATCCGCACGCCGTTCCGCCACGGGCGGGTTGTCCGCCTTCTCAGGGTGAGGGCACAGCCCTTAGGCTCGCGGCCATGCGTCTCCTCTGCTTCCTGCTTGCCACGCTGCTGAGCGCCACGGTGGCCTGGGCCTCGGCCGGCTCGCGCATCCATCTGATAGAAGAGGCGGTGTTCGACAGCCCCGAGCACCCGGCCACGGCCGTGACCCTGCCCGACACCTGGATGCAGCGGGGCGTCCCCACCAGGACGGCAGGGCGCTATCGGCTGGCGTTCGAACTCGACGAGGTGCCGACAGACCCGCTGGCCCTGATGTTCACGCACCTGAGCACCCATCACCGGGTTCAAGTGAACGCTCATGTGGTGTCGTTCGAAACCCACGGCCCCAACCGCATCAACCCGGGCCACCCCATCCCGGTGCTGGTGGACCTGCCACCGGCGCTGCTGCGCAGCGGTCTCAACGAGATCGAGGTGGAGGTGCACTACGCCACCACCGCCGGGCTGTCGCCCGTGCAGCTGGGGCCCATGTCGGAACTGCGGGAGGCCTACGAGCGCCACCTGCTCTACCGTGCGCGGTGGCCCCAGGCCCTGAACATGGCCGCGGCCGGCCTGGCCTTGCTGCTGCTGATGATCTGGTGGCGTCGCCGATCGGAAGTGGCGCTGGGGGCTTTTGGCGGCCTGGCGCTGCTGACCGCCTTGCGCAACTACAGCTACTTCCTGGTGGCCGCCATCGGACCCGTGCCCTTTGGAGACTGGCTGATCTACGGATCGCATGTGTGGTCGGTGGCGTTGCTGGGGGTGTTTGCGCAACGGTTTGCCGGCGTGCACTGGCCGCGCTTCACCCGTGTGCTGCTGGTCACGGCCATCGCGCTGCCCCTGTTGGCAGCCGTGGCGGTGGTGATGGGTGAGTCGCTGGTGCTGCGCCGCTACACCTACCCCTGGCTCATCGTCGTGAGCCTGCCCTCGCTCTGGCTGTGCCTGCGCCGCGCCTGGGGCCAGGGTGGCTGGCCACTGATCGCCCAGGCGGTCGGGGTGGCGGCCATCATCACCGCGGGGGTGCACGACTACAGCATCCAGACCATGGGGTGGCTGCCGGTCACGGAGGGCTACTGGATGCCCTTCGTGTTGCCCGTGGCGCTGATCACCGTGTCGCTCGGCCTGGTGCGTCGGGTGGTGGCGGCACTGGGGGAGGTGGAAGCGCTGAACGTGCAGCTGGAACAGCGCGTGGCCGAGCGCACGCGCGAGTTGGAGGCCGCCAACGCCGCCAAGACCCGCTTCCTGGCCTCGGCCAGCCACGACCTGCGCCAGCCCATGGTGTCGGTGGGCCTGCTGGTGAGCCTGGCCCGCGACAAGGCCGACACCCCCGCGATGAAACAGCTCCTGCACAAGGCCGATGAGTCGATCGCCGCGATGGAAAGCCTGCTCACGGGCCTGCTGGACCTGTCCAAGCTCGAGTCGGGCACGGTGCAGGTGCACCGCACCGCCGTGCGCGTGAGCGACCTGTTTGCCTCGGTTGCAGCCCACGAAGGCCCCTCGGCCGAACAGAAGGGCCTGGTGCTGCGCCTGCGGCCCAGCACCGCCGTGGTGGATTCGGACCCGGTGCTGCTCGAGCGCATCCTGCGCAACCTGGTCAGCAACGCCATCCGGTACACCGAGCACGGTGGGGTGCTGGTGGCTGCTCGTCGAAAGCCGGGCGGTCGGGTTTCCATCGAGGTGTGGGACACCGGCATTGGCATCGACCCGTCACACCGGAAGACCATCTTCGAGGAGTTCGTGCAACTGGACAACGCAGCCCGCGAACGCTCAAGAGGCCTCGGTCTGGGCCTGGCCATCGTGAAGCGCAGCGCCGAGATGCTGGATCACCGCCTGACGCTGCGCTCACGGCCCGGTCGTGGTTCCTGCTTCGCCATCGAGGTCCCGCTGGGCACGCACGGTGGGCAGCCGCAGGTGCAACGATCAGCGCTCCATCGCCTCGAGGCTCACCCGCTGATGCAGCGCTGCGTGGTCGTGATCGAAGACGACCCGGCTGTGCGCCAGGCCCTGGAGGAGCGTCTGCGAGCGTGGGGCGCGCAGGTCTTTGCCTTCGATGACCTGCCTGCGTTGCACACCTGGCTCGGTGAAGCCCTTCAGGGCCCGGACCTCGTCCTCTCGGACTACCGCCTGCCCTCGGGCACCGGGATGGACGCGATCAGGGCAGTCCGCCAGCGGTTCGATGTGCCGGGCCACGTGACGCAAGCTGCACTGCTGACCGGCGACACGGCGCCTGACGAGCTGGCGCGCCTGCAGACAGCACAGGTGCCCGTGCTGCACAAGCCGTTCCGGGCCGAGGCCTTGCTGGCCCTGTGCGCCAGGCCCCAGGCGGCCTCCTGAAGATCAGGGCTCCAGTTCGAGCCGAAGGCCCAGGCGAGAGGCCGTGACGACGGCCTGCGTGCGTGAACTCACCCCCAGGCGGCGGAAGATCGCCGACAGGTGCGTCTTGACCGTCGACTCGGACAGTCCCAGGTCGCGGCAGATGAGCTTGTTGGACTTGCCCTCCACGAGCAGCCTCAGCACATCCATCTGGCGGTCGGACAGGCCTGCCAGCGGCTCACGCACGAGCGCCGGCACCACGGCTTCTCCGGTCACACAAGGCGGCAGGTAGACCCCCCCGGCGAGAATGGTGCGCAGTGCCGCGAGCATGGTGTCGGACTGCGTGGTCTTGGGGATGAACCCCGCGGCGCCGGCATCCAGGGCGGCCAGCACCACGGTGGGCGACTCCTCGGCCGAGAGGACCACGCATGGCACTTCGTCGGACGCCGATCGCAGGCGGGCCAGCCCGTCCAGGCCGGAGGCATCGGGCAACCCCAGGTCCAGCAGCACGAGCCGCGTGTCCGGGTGACGCGCAAGCGTCTCCTGCGCCTGCGCCAGACTGCCGGCCTGCAGCAGCTCCACCTGCGGAAACTCCAGGCCCATCAGCAGGGCCAGTCCGTCGCGGAAGAGGGTGTGGTCGTCGACGATCAGCAGTTTCATGACACCAGGATGCCCCGTCTGAGGTCCGCCATTGTGACGTCGACGCCGATCCCATGGGAGCGCCCACACTGCGACAATCGCACCCATGCTGAAGTTCGACCTCCTCAAGACCGAAGGCCATGCGCGCCGCGGCCGGCTCACGCTCAACCATGGCGTGGTCGAGACCCCCATCTTCATGCCGGTGGGCACCTACGGCACCGTCAAGGGCGTGATGCCGCGCTCGCTGGAGGAGATGGGCGCACAGATCATCCTGGGCAACACCTTCCACCTGTGGCTGCGCCCGGGGCTGGACATCATCCGCCAGTTCGGCGGCCTGCACCGCTTCGAGGGCTGGACAAAACCCATCCTCACCGACAGCGGCGGCTTCCAGGTGTGGTCGCTGGGCGAGATGCGCAAGATCTCGGAAGAGGGCGTGAAATTCGCCTCGCCCGTGAACGGCGACAAGCTCTTCCTCACGCCCGAGGTGAGCATGCAGGTGCAGCACGCGCTCGACAGCGACATCGTGATGCAGTTCGACGAGTGCACGCCCTACGAGACCAAGGGCCACATCACCACCGAACGCGAGGCCCGCAGCTCGATGGAACTGAGCCTGCGCTGGGCGAAGCGCTGTCGGGCCGAATTCGAACGCCTGGGCAACCGCAACGCGCTCTTCGGCATCGTGCAAGGCGGCATGTTCGAGCACCTGCGCCAGGAATCGCTGGAGCAGCTCGTCGAGATGGACCTGCCCGGCTATGCCATCGGCGGCGTCAGCGTGGGCGAGCCCAAGGAGGACATGCTGCGCATCATGGCGCACACCCCGCACCGCCTGCCCGCGGGCAAGCCGCGCTACCTGATGGGCGTGGGCACGCCGGAAGACCTGGTGGACGGCGTGGCCGCTGGCGTGGACATGTTCGACTGCGTGATGCCCACGCGCAATGCGCGCAACGGCCACCTCTTCACCCGCTTTGGCGACCTGAAGATCCGCAACGCACGCCACAAGACCGACGAGCGCCCCATCGACGAGACCTGCAGCTGCTACACCTGCAAGAACTTCAGCCGCGCCTACCTGCACCACCTCGACCGCTGCGGCGAGATGCTCGGCCCCATGCTCACCAGCATCCACAACCTGCACTACTACCTGAACCTGATGCGCGAGGTGCGCGAGTCGCTCGATGCGGGCCGTTTCCAGGCCTTCCGCGAGACCTTCCGCGCCGATCGTCAACGCGGCGTGTAAGCCCCCCGAAAGCCTGGGAAAGTTTCTCTCCGCACCCCCCTCAGGAGAGGCGTGAGGTGTGAACTAATGCGCAAAGTCAGACGGGCTAGCGCTGTCCGATCGCGGGCACACTCTGCGACTTCGATCACACCCCCACACGATGTTCCAGCGCTGCCTCCACTGGGCGACGCGGGTCTTGTCGCACCTGCGTCGCTTCACTTTGCTGCCTGCCCCGCCGCGGGTGCAGGAGGGCACCCGCGCCCAGCTCAGCGCCCTGCGCATCGTGCTGCTCAGCGGCCTGGCGGTGGAGGTGGTCATCGGGCTGCACAGCGCCTGGGTTGGCATTCGCGAGGGCCAGTACTACGTCGTGTGGATCGTCGCGGCCTTCTATGCTGCGCTGGTGGCCGCGATCCGATGGTCGGACCTGCATCCCCGGCAGAGCACCGTGGGCCTGATCGTGACCATCTATGCCGCGGGGCTGGCCATCACGCTGTTCATCCGTGTGCCGGAGATCGCGCGCCTGGGCTATCTCTTCTGCTACACCGCGCCGCTGCTGGCTGGCCTGCTGCACAGCCGGCGCCTGGCGCTGGGGCTGATGGTGCTGAACCTGCTGCCATTCTGGGCTGCGTTCACAGGTTTCCACCCCCCCAGCCCGCTGGGCGAGGACACGACGCTGCCCGATGCGCCGCTCTACATCCATGCCCTGCTCTTCACCTTCTTCAACCTGTGCATGCCGCTGGCGGCCTTTCGCATCGTCTCCAGCCTGCAGGCCTCGCAGCGGCGACTCGCCCAGGCCAACGCGCTCTACGAGGCCTTGTTCGAGAACCACGGTGCGGCCACCGTGGTGTGCGGACCCGACGGTCGCGTCCAGCGCGCCAACGGGCTCTTCCTCTCCCTGATCGGTGTGCCGTCCGCCCAGGGGCAACCCCTGGCGCAGTGGCTGCGTGGCGCGGGCCGGGATCGTGCAGACGCCACGCCGGAGCACCTGCGCCCGGGCAGCGAGTGGCACGTGGGGCCCTCGGCCGAGGCGCGCCTGCTGCGCATCGGCAGCCGCCACGAAAGCGAGACCGGGGAGGTGATGCTGGCCCTGCACGACGTGACCGAGTTGCGCACCCTGCAGCACGATCTGCTGCGCAGCCAGGCCCATGCGCAGTTCATCGCCAGCCATGACGCCGTCACCGGGCTGCCCAAGCGCGAGGCCTTCTGCCGCTGGCTCGAGGGCCAGCGGCCCCGCCTGGCACCGGGCGAGACCCTGCCCGTGGTGACCTTCGGGCTGGACGCCCTGCGCCTGATCAACGCCCGCCATGGCCGCCTGCACGGGGACCGCTACATCCTGGCCTGCATGCGCGCGTTGCAGAAGGCGGCTGGCAGCGCCGCCCAGGTGGGCCGCGTGCGCGGCAGCGTGCTGGCCCTGGCGCTGCCGGCCCTGGCAGCTGCCGCCGCACCCGGCGCCGTGCAGCGCGTGCGCGACGCCCTGCCGGCCGACCTGGCGTTGGCCCAGGGGCCCACGCCACTGTCGATGTCCGTGGGGGTGGCCTTCTTCCCTACCGATGGCGACGAGGCCGAGCAGGTCGTGCATCGCAGCGAACTGGCCCTGGACCGCGCGCGCCGCGCCCGGCTCGACCCCTCCGACCTGGTCATCGACGAGCCCCAGCGCCATGCGCGACGGCTGGCCATCGAGGCCGGCCTGAACCGCGCCATCGACGAGCGCGAGCTGGAGCTGGTCTATCAACCCAAGGTGGCCGCCGGCGGCGAGCTGCTTGGCTTCGAAGCCCTCTTGCGCTGGCACAGCCCGCTGCTGGGCACCGTGTCGCCAGCCGAGTTCGTGCCCGTGGCCGAGCAGGCCGGCTGGGTGGCGCGGCTGACCGACTATGTCCTCGACGAGGTGTGTCGTCAGATCGCCGCGTGGCGCGACGAAGGTGCCCCGGCCCTGCCGGTGGCCGTGAATCTCTCGGCCCGCGACCTCGACCGCGAGAACCTCTTCGAGACCGTGCTGGCCGTGGTGGGGCGGCACGGCATCGGCGCCAGCAGCCTGAGCCTGGAGGTGACCGAGACCTTCCTGGCCGAACGCCCGGAGCGGGCGTTCGAGCAGTTGCAGCGGCTGCGCGCGTGGTCGTTCCAGGTCGCGATCGACGACTTCGGCACCGGGTATTCGTCCCTGGCCAAGCTGGCCGACCTGCCCATCGACATCCTGAAGATCGACCGCAGCTTCCTGCGCGACCTGCCGGGCGACGCGCGACGCGAGCGCATCGTGCGCTCCATCGTGATGCTGGCCAAGAGCCTGGAACTCAAGGTGGTGGCCGAGGGGGTGGAACATCCCGAGCAGCTGGCCTTCCTGCAGGCCCTGGGGGTGGACGGCTACCAGGGCTTCCTGCTGCATGCGCCAGCGCCGGCAGCCCACTGGAGCGAGCTGCTGCGCCGGCACTCCACACACCTCATCGGCTGGAGTCCCACCCGTCCGGGCGCTTCGCTGTCCGGTGCCCTGCCGGTCTGAGCCTCCGCGGCGTCAGACCGCGTGCTGCTCCAGCAGGTAGCTCGCGCCGTCGTACTGTGCCAGCACCTCGGTGAGCCAGGGCAGCACCTCGGCCAGCGTGTCGTGCAGCACCCAGGGCGGGTTGATCACGAACATGCCGCTGCCCAGCAGGCCATAGCCGGCCTCCACCGGACGGGCCACAGTCATGCGCACATGCAACCAGCCCCTGGGCGCCACCCCCTTGAGGCGCTGGGGCAGCTGCTGCGACTCCAGGCGCGGCAGCTGCGGATACCACACCATGTAGACCCCTTCCGCAAAGCGCTGCACAGCCTCGCGCATCGCTGCGACCACCTTGCCGTAGTCGGCCTTCAGCTCATAAGGAGGGTCCATCAGCACCGCGGCGCGGCGCGACGGCGGCGGCAACTGGCTCTTCAGCGCGGTGAACCCGTCCACGGCGTGCACCTCGACGTGGGGCTGCCCGCCCAGGTTGCGTGCCAGCGTCCGGTGGTCGGTGGGGTGCAGCTCGTACAGGCGCAAGCGGTCCTGCGGCCGCAGCAAGGCGAGCGCAAACTCGGGCGACCCGGGGTAGTGCTTCAGCACGCCACTGGGGTTGTGCTGCCGCACGATGTCCACATAGTCGTCCACCGCCGCGGGAAGGTCGTCGCGCTCGACGAGGCGGCCGATGCCGTCGAGGTACTCGGCGTGCTGCTGGGCATGGCGGCTGTGCAGGGCATAACCGCCGGCGCCGGCATGCGTGTCGATCAGCCAGTAGGGCTTGTCCTTTTCGCCGAGGTAGCGCAACACCTGGGTGAGCACCAGGTGCTTGAGGACATCGGCGTGGTTGCCCGCGTGAAAGGCATGGCGGTAGGCGAGCATGATGAAAACCCGGGGGCAGTCGGCAAGTGAATGTCCCGCACTGTAGCGCCCTCGCCTCCCCCACACCTTTGGTGGGCTTGACGCAGGGCGGCTGGCACGCGATAACCGCGCTCACGCCGCTGTGCCCCGCCCCGATGATGTCTTCCCCGATGCCTCCGTCCTTTCGCCCCGGCGCCCTGTCCATTGCCTTGTCCGTGGGCGTGATGGTCTTCGGCCTGGCCCTGTTTGGCATCCTCACCCGGCCCGTGGGCTATCTCTCGGCCCTGTGGCCGGCCAACGCGGTGTTGCTGGGCATGATGGTGCGCCGGCCCCACTGGACACGCTGGCCCGGCTGGCTGGGCGCCTTGGCAGGCTACCTGGCCGCCGACCTGCTGACAGGCGGTGGTTTGCTGCAGACGTTGTGGCTCACGGCCGGCAACCTCGCGGGGGTGGTCGTGGGCGTGCTGCTGTTTCGCCACGTGGCACCGGGGGCGGCACAGCTGCGCCAGCCGGCCGCGGTGCTCCATCTCTTCCTGGTGTGCACCGCCGTCAGCGCGTCATCGGCCCTGGTGGGCAGCGTGGCTGGCCCGCTGATGTTCGGCACACGGTGGACCGATGATTTCGTGATCTGGCTGTGCACGGAGCTGGTCAACCATCTGCTCATCCTGCCGGTGATCTTCACGGCGCCGGCCGTGTCTCGCCTGCGGACGCTGGCCGCGTCGTGGCGCCCGGCATGGCCGGGCTGGGCGCAGGCCGGGCCTGCGCTGTCGGTGCTGGGCTGCGCGGCAGCCGCCATGCTGATCGGCGGGCCCGGCGCGCTGGCCATCCCCGTGCCGGCCCTGTTGTGGTGTGCCATCACCTATTCGCTGTTCACCACCACGGGGATCACCTTGCTGGTGTGCTTCTGGCAGATGTTTGCCGCGGCCGGCGGAGCCTTCTCGACCACGGCCTTCAACTTCTCGCCCGACCACCTGCCGGATGTGTTCTCGTTGCGCATGGGCTTTGCCCTGTTCGTGCTGGGACCGCTGACCGCTGCCGTGAGCCATGCCTCGCGCAACGAGATGCTGCACCGGCTCGACCGTGCCGTCACCTACGACTTCCTCACCCAGGCGCTCTCGCGCGGTGCCTTCATGCAGCATGGCGGCAGCCTGCTCCAGCAACTCGCCCGCGAAGGCCAGGCGGCCGCCGTGCTGATGTTCGACCTCGACCACTTCAAGCAGGTGAACGACCGCTACGGACACGCCATGGGAGACGAAGTGCTCACCCGCTTCGCCAATGTGGTGCGTCGCGTGTTGCGTGCAGGGGACTTGTTCGGCCGCATGGGCGGCGAGGAATTCGCCGTCATCCTGCCGCGGGTGGGCCCCGGCGATGCCCAGACCATCGCCCAGCGCCTGCGTGAGGAGGTGGCGCGCGAGTCGCTGCACCTGCCCGACGGCCGGCAGCTGGTGGTCACCACCAGCATCGGCTATGTGATGGCCGACCCGGTGCCTGAGCCGCCGTCCCTGGATGGCCTGCTCTCACGCGCCGATCGCGCCCTGTACGAGGCCAAGGCCGCCGGGCGCGACCGCATCGCCCCCTCCCCGGCCTGACCCTCAGGCGGCGAGCAATCGCCCCACGCGCTCGCGCAGGTCGGCCGGGCTCACGTCCTGCGGGGCCACGGCCTCGCCGGCCACCAGGCCCACGCGGCTGAAGAGGCCGCGCCGGAAGGGCCGCACCATGGCCTGGCCCTCCTCCACCCGCGAGAAGAAAGAGCCCCAGAGGTTGCGCAGCGCGATCGGCACCACCGGCACCGCCTGGCGTTCCAGGATCTTCATGATGCCGCCCTTGAACTCCTGCAACTGCCCGTCGCGGGTGATGGCGCCTTCGGGGAAGATGCACAGGAGCTGCCCTTGCGCGAGCACCTCGGCGGCGCGTTCGAAGGCGCGCTCGTAGGTGGCCGGGTCCTCCTTCTGCGGTGCGATGGGAATGGCACGCGCCAGCTTGAAGAGCCAGCCCAGCACCGGCAGCTTGAAGATGCGGTGGTCCATGATGAAGACGATGGGCCGCGGGCTGGCCGCCATCAGCAGGATGGCATCGACGAAGCTCACGTGGTTGCTCACCAGGATGGCCGGCCCGCGCACCGGAATGTGCTCGTCGCCGCGCACCTGGAAGCGGTAGACCAGGCGCGAGGCGAGGAAGGCCACGAAGCGCAGCAGGTACTCGGGCACCAGCAGGAAGATGTAGAAGCCCACCACCACGTTGAGCAGGCCCATCACGAGGAAGACCTCGGGAATGCTCAGGCCAAAGTGCAGCAAGGCGCCGGCGATGAGGGCGCTGGCCACCATGAACAGCGCATTGAGGATGTTGTTGGCCGCGATGATGCGCGCGCGGTGGCTGGCGGGCGAGCGCAGCTGGATCAGCGCGTACATCGGCACGCTGTAGATGCCGGCGCTGAAGGCCAGCAGCGTGAGGTCGGCCATCACGCGCCAGTGCGCGGGCTCGGCCACGAAGCTGCGCAGGGTGTGTTCGGTGGTGCCGGCCTGCAGGCCGCGCGAGGCCAGGTAGAGGTCGATCGCGAACACGCTCATGCCGATGGCGCCCACCGGCACCAGGCCGATCTCGACGTGGCGGCGCGAGAGCGTCTCGCACAAGAGCGAGCCCACCGCGATGCCGATGGAGAACACCACCAGCAGCAGCGAGGCCACCTGCTCGTTGCCGTGCAGCACGTCCTTCGCGAAAGACGGGAACTGCGACATCAGCACCGCGCCGATGAACCACATCCAGGAGATGCCGAGGATGGAGCGGAACACGGTCTTGCTTTCGCCGGCGAGCTTGAGGTTGCGCCAGGTTTCGCTCACCGGATTCCAGTTGATCTTCAGGCCCGGGTCGGTGGCCGGCGTGGCCGGTACCTTCAGCGAGGTGAGCCAGCCCAGCACCGCCAGCGCCAGGCAGGCCCAGGCCGTCCAGCGTGCACCCACCTCGGGCAGTGCGATCAGCAGGCCGCCGGCCACATTGCCCAGCAGGATGGCCACGAAGGTGCCCATCTCGACCATGCCGTTGCCGCCGGTGAGCTCGCGCTCATTGAGGTGCTGGGGCAGGTAGGCGTACTTCACGGGCCCGAACACGGTGGACTGCAGGCCCATGAAGAAGATGCAGGCCAGCAGCAGCGCCGGGTCCTGGCGGTGGAAGCCCCAGGCCGCCAGCGCCATGATGGCCACCTCCCAGAGCTTGAGGTAGCGGATGAGCGCGGCCTTGTCGAACTTGTCGGCGAGCTGGCCGCTGGTGGCCGAGAACAGCAGGTAGGGCAGGATGAAGAGTGCACCGATCACCAGGCCGGCCAGCGAGGACGGCAGCCAGCTCACCTGGAGCTGGTAGGTCACCATCACGGTGAAGGCGAACTTGTAGAGGTTGTCGTTGCCCGCGCCGAGGAACTGGGTCCAGAAGAAGGGCGCGAAGCGCCGCTGGCCCAGCAGCGCGAACTGGCTCGGATGAGCGGCTTCAGGGGTCAGGCTCAAGGGCTCCTCCATCAGCGCCTCAGGCGCCGCGTGTTGTTGTGGTGATGGGCGTGCTGACTGTAGCCGAGGGGCTTCAGCGCAGGTGCTGCGTCGCGCCGCCCAGGCCGCTGCGCTCCAGCCAGGCGAAGACGGAATCCACCGTCACCGTCTCGATGCGGTCGGCAAAGCGCTTGTCGTTCGGGTGATCGTCGAAGGCGATGTTGGCGGCCGTCACGCGCGCGCCCAGCCGGGTCATCGCCCCCAGGCGCAGCACCGTGGGCTGGTAGCCCTGGAACTGCAGCCAGGCCTGGGCCTGCCGCCGGTTGTGCGCCTGGGGTTCCATCGCCAGGGCCAGCGTCTCGATCGCCCACTGGTTGGACTGCTGGTAGCGCTGCGCCCAGGGGTAGGCCAGCATGTTGTAGGCCGGCGTGTGCAGCGCCTGCACGCGCGGGTTGTCGCCCAGCACGGCCAGCAGCTTCGCCTGCACATCCGGGCGCGGGATCACCACGCCGGCTTCGTAGGCGTGCAGATCTTCGAGGAAGAACTCGCCCAGGCCGTGACGGTACAGCGCCGCGCGGTCGGTGCCGCAGTGGTTGAGCTTGTGCACCACACGCCAGGCGCCGCCCGTTTCCTTGTAGGCCCAGCCCAGGTGGGAATAGCGCAGGCGGTAGCGGTCGAGGTCCTGCCCGCGGCGGGCCAGCACCACCACCTGCGCACCGCTGGCGTCCAGGTGCCGGCGCACGCGCTCGGCCAGTTCCAGGCCCTGCTGGAAGGCGTGCGCATCCAGCGGCTTGTGCTCGCAGGCCCGGCCGGCCTCGGCCCCCTGCCAGGGGCCGAGCAGCGCGGCCACGGCCAGGGCGGTGAACACGGGGGTGGTCGTCATCGCCTGCCTCACAGCGCGATGCGCTCGTTGTGCAGCAGCGCGCGGCCGATCTCGTTCGGGATGAAGGCGATGGCCTGCCCCGCCGCACTCAGCACCCAGCCGGCCGACAGCGCGGTGACCACCACGGCCGTGCCCACCCCCACCGCCGAGGCCTGCAGGGCCTCACCCGAAAACCGCACGCTGGCCCGCGCACCGTCGGAGGCCCGCTCCAGCACCCACACCGAGCCGTCCACCGAGGCCTCCACCGCGACCACGGTGAGCGCCACGCCGCCCGAGAGCAGCAGCACCGGCGCGGCCACCGACACGGCGATGGGCAGGGCCGACAGCGTGGCGCTGGCTTCCGATCCCCGAGGGTGGGCACGGGCCGCCAGGGCGAGGGTGAGAGCGAGGCTTGCGCCCAACGCGAGGGCGATCCAGGTCTTGCGCAGTTTCATGGCTGTCTCCGGTTGTTCCAGGGAGGTCATTCGTCGGCCTGGGCGCGGCGATGCGCACGGGCTTCGGCCAGGTCGGCTTCGTAGGCATCGCGCAGGGTCTTGGCCAGCGTGAAGACGCTGGAGATCAGGAAGAGCCAGCACACGCCGAGGTAGGCCTTGTAGGTGGGGTTCACGTCCATGCGCCACAGGCCCCAGCCGGTGAGCGACATGGCCAGCGCAAAGCCGCCCCACACCACCAGCTTCCACATCGGCGTGTCGATGCGCCGCACCTCGTTGTCGCGCACGAACTTGGCGAGCGCAAACGCAGTGGACAGGCAGAACACATAGCCCATGACCATGAAGGCCCGGTCGAGGTCCTGGCCCGGCAGGTAGGCCAGGCCGGTGGCACACAGCGTGGCGGCCACGCCGAAGGAAATCCAGACCTGGGCCTTCCAGGCCTTGGTGTCACGACGGATGGAGAGGGTGGTGTGCATGCGCGCAGGCAGGTGGTTGAACATGGGAGGCATGTTCGGCGCAGCACCGGGGAGAGATCAACCAAGAAGTACTTCGTATCGAAATCAGTGAAAGAAAGTATTTTCCAAAGATACTCTAAGGCACCGAATGAGGTGAGGTAGTGTTTCGCAAGTCAGGTTGCCCCCCGGAGTGGATCATTGGCACCGCCAAGCAGATCTGGATACTCTTTGAGGAAATCAATCAATCATTGACACGGAGCCCGCGCACCCTCTACACTCTCATTTAATCTGTAGGAGCCGCCATGGACCCGATCATTGAGATGGCGCGTGAGCGCCGTAGAAGGCTTGCGGAAGAGCTGGCTGAGCTTGATGCGTTCTTGTCGACCTACGACAAGCTAAGGGCTCAAGCAGCTTCAGGTCCCGCGGGCCGTAGCTTCGGCCTCGAGCAAGCACTCCAGTCAGCGTTTGCGGGGGGACTAGCAGATGCAGCCAGGGCCATCGAATCAGCATCGTCGATGTCAAAGAAGGCGCAGATCGAACTCGCGGCAGAACAAGCTCTACTCAAAAAACAGCCCCTCCAGACAGGTGAACTGTTGTCCATTCTGAAGTCCGTCGGTGTGCAAGTAGGGGGCGCCGACGAAATCGTCAACCTATCCAGTTATCTGAGTAGATGTGACAAGTTCATCCACCGGAGGAAGGACGGTGGGTGGTTCTTGGCAAAAGAAGGAGAAAAGAAGGAGGCTCCTCAGACCAGGGGTGTGGTTCAGACACCGCCCGGATCTGAGGATCTCGCTTGAAGCATGGGGGGCAGTCATCGGTATGACGCGAAAGACTTTGGACCTTGCGCGCGCCAGTTCGACTCTGGTCTGCTCCACCACGTTCCTCAACCAATCAAACTACCAGGAGAGCTATCATGCCGCCCCCATAGAATGATCGCGCTGAGAAAACACACAATAACAGGTACAGGCGCCACCTGTGTAGATCAAGCATCGCAATTGTAGCTTTTGCGCACGTCCTAAGCCAGGGCGTGCCTTTCTTTCACTCAACATTGCCACACTGAATGACGAAGTTGCGAGAGCGTGCTTGTGTCACGCTGATACTTGATGGATTGCTGATCATTTAAACAGTGTCTACGCTGTCGTGATTTGAGTACCGCTCCGGAGTTGATCGTCAAGCTTAGTTGGGGCCAATCCATAGGCGGCCTCGGGGCTACTAGCATGCGCCCATGAGCACCACCGCCGACCTCATCACCGCGCTGAAGGCCGAACTCAAGGCCGCCGGCATCACCTATGCCGACCTGGCGCCGCAGCTCGGGCTGGCGGAATCGAGCGTGAAGCGCATCTTTGCGCAGGGCGACATGCCGCTGTCGCGGGTGGACGAGATCTGCCGGGT
>Ga0114986_1000193_pt1 | contig 17520 bp, 15 predicted proteins | sample Shrwel1BS1Day17_FD_96988 | JGI IMG/M metagenome (GOLD analysis project Ga0114986, IMG submission 96988) | Subsurface microbial communities from deep shales in Ohio, USA - Utica-3 well 1 S-1-Day17 | ecosystem: Environmental > Aquatic > Deep subsurface > Shale gas/oil reservoir > Produced... | reverse complement strand
GCTCCTGCCATGGGCGTGGAAGGCGGCTCGTTCCAGTGACCCCGACGCTGCGTGAGGACCCATTGCGCCGATGGCAGCTATCTGCAATTTTCCGCCAGAAGCCGACATTCAGCAAGCGACCCCGTTCCTGCCGTAAGACTCCGTGGTTCTCATCAGACAGCCGCTCTTGCATGATCATGGTATAGCGAGGTTCACTCCGCGTTCGATGTCGTGCAGCAGGCCGCCGCGGCGGGTGTAGACGAACCACGTCAGCGCGGCGCAGCTGGCGTAGAAGATTAGGAAGCCCCACAGGGCCGCCATCGGCGATCCGGTTGCGGCAATCGCGCTGCCGAAGCTCTTGGGGATGAAGAAGGCGCCGTAAGCCGCAATCGCAGAGGTAAAGCCGACCATCGCCGCCGATTCCTTCTCCGCCTGCTTGAGCGCGGCATCAGGCGCGAGGTCCGGCATCAGGCGCAAAACTTCCTGCCGCATGATGTTCGGGATCATCTGGAAGGTGGAGGCATTGCCCACCCCCGTCATGAAGAACATGAAGATGAACGCGCCCAGGAACCCCCACCAGCTGGCGGCCTGGATGAAATACATCACCCCCAGCACGCCCAGCATCATCATCACGAACACCCAGAAGGTCAACCGCGCGCCGCCCCACTTGTCCGACACCCAGCCCGTGCCCGCCCGACTCAGCGCGCCGACGAGTGGGCCGAGGAACACGAATTGCAGCACGTCCACCTGCGGAAACTGCTGCTTGGCGAGCAGCGGCAGGCCGGCGGAAAGTCCGATGAAGCTGCCGAAGGTGCCGGTGTAAAGCCAGCACATCAGCCAGTTATGTTTGCGCTGGAAGATCACCGCCTGCTCGGCAAAGCTGGCCTTGGCATCGGCAATGTCGTTCATCCCGAACCATGCCAGCAGGCTGCTGGCGATGATGAAGGGCACCCACACGAACCCGGCGTTCTGCAGCCACACCTGGCCGCCATCTGCCGTCTTCTGGCCCGCTCCGCCCAGCGCGCCGAACACGCCTGCGGTGATGATCAGCGGCACCGCGAACTGCATCACCGACACGCCCAGATTGCCGAGCCCCGCATTGAGCGCGAGCGCATTGCCCTTTTGCGCCTTGGGGAAGAAGAAGCTGATGTTCGACATCGACGATGCGAAATTGCCCCCGCCGAACCCGCACAGCAGCGCCAGCACCAGGAAGATGATGTAGGGCGTTTCCGGGCTGCGCACCGCATAGCCGATGCCGAAGGCCGGGATCAGCAGCGAAGCGGTGGAGAGCGTGGTCCACAGCCGCCCACCGAAAATCGGCACCATGAAGCTGTAGAAAATGCGGAAAGTGGCGCCCGAAAGGCCTGGCAAGGCCGCCAGCCAGAAAAGCCGATCAGTGCTGTAGGCAAACCCGACCTGCGGCAGTTTGGCCACCACCACTGACCACACCATCCACACAGCAAAGGCGAGCAGCAGGGCGGGGATCGAGATATACAGATTGCGCCGGGCAATACGTTCGCCCTGCGCCCGCCAGAAGGCGGGGTCTTCGGGATGCCATTGCGTGAGGCAATGTCGATTGCTGCTGTGTTTGCCTTGCTGCAAAAGCCTTGCCCCGATCATGTCTGCTGAAGTCCCGACCGCGATGCCTCAGGCGTAACCGGCATCTGACGATCGGCAAAGCCGCTTGTTTTCGCGGAACCGGGGTGCAATGTGGCCCCATGAAGATCGCCATCGTCGATGAAAGCTCCATGCGCGCTTCGATCATCGAAGAAGGGCTGGGCCAGCTTGAAAATGCCGAAATCTTCACCCTCACGCAGCGCCACGGACTGCTCGCCGCCATCGAGAAGATCGCGCCGGATGTGGTGCTGATTGACCTCGGCAACCCGTCACGCGATGTGCTGGAGGAATACTTCGCGGTCAGCCGCGCCTTGTCGCGCCCGATTGCGATGTTTGTGGATGAAAGCGACGATGCATCGATCGCGGCTTCGATCGATGCCGGGGTTTCGGCCTATGTCGTCGACGGGCTGGCCAGCCACCGGATCAAGCCGCTGCTGGATCTGTGCATCAAGCGGTTCCACGCCTTTGCCCGGCTGCAATCCGATCTGGCCGACGCACAGGGCAAGCTGGCCGAGCGCGATCATATCGACCGTGCCAAACGCATCCTGATGCGCAGCCGCGGCATCACCGAGCCGGAAGCCTATGCCGAACTGCGGCGCAAGGCGATGTCCTCGAACAAGCGGATCGCCGAAATCGCCGAGGCGGTCGTCACCGCGCATGATCTGCTGGGAGGGGACTGACCATGGCTGATACGAAGCTGACCATCGGGTTCCTGCCGCTGGTGGATGCCTGCCTGCCGATTCTGGCGCATGAACACGGCTTTGCCGCTGACGAAGGCGTGGCGCTGACATTTGTGCGCGATGTGAGCTGGGCGACCGTACTCGACCGGCTGCTCTATGGCCACACCGATGGCGCGCACATGATCGCGCCGCTGGCGATTGCGACCACGCTGGGGCTGGGCCGGCCAGCGCAGCCGCTCGCCGCGCCTTTTGTGCTGGGGCTGAATGGCAATGCGATCACCTTGAGCAAACCTCTGGCGGCACGGGTGGCGGCACCGGGCGAGTATGGCGATCCCGCAGCGGTTGGCGCGCAGCTGCGCGAAGCAGCAGCGGCGGCGCGGGCGCAGGGGCGGCGGCTGCGGTTTGGCGTAGTGCACCGCTTCTCCAGCCACAATTACAAGCTGCGCTACTGGCTCTCCGCCTGCGGCATCCGGCCTGATCACGATGTCGAGATCGTCACCATCGCCCCGCCATTCGTCCCCGATGCGCTGGCGAGCGGGGAGATTGACGGGTCTTGCGTGGGCGAACCGTGGAGCTCGGTTTGCGTCGAACGCGATGTCGGGACCATCGTGCTCGCCACCGCGCAGATCTGGCGGCGCGGGGTGGAAAAGGTGCTGGCGGTGCGCGAGCCGGTGTTGGCCGAAAAGGCCGAAGCCTTTGCTGCGCTGATCCGGGCGATGCGCCGGGCGGGCCGCCACTTCATCGACCCGGCCAATTTTGCCGAGAACGCCCGCATCCTTGCCTCGGCGCCCTATCTTGATGCTAACCCTGCGCTGGTGCTGCGGGCGATATCGGACCGGCTGGTGCTGGCGCATGATGCTGCGCCGGTGCACTTGCCTGATCTGATGTTCCAGCACAGCGAGGCGGCCAATTTTCCGTGGATGAGCCAGGCAGCGTGGCTCTATTCGCAGATGGTGCGCTGGGGGCATACGGCGTTTGATTCGGCCGACGCCGCGCGGGCGATGCGGGTGTTCCGGCCCGATGTCTACCGCGCCGCGCTGATCAATACCGGCGATGATCTGCCCAATGCCAGTTCCAAGGTTGAAGGCAGCGTAACGCAGTTGACGCAGGTCGGCGCGCAGCAAGGCACGCTGACGCTGTCTGCCAACCGCTTTTTCGACGGGCTGACTTTCGATCCCGACCAGATCGAGGCCTATCTTGCCGCCTTGCCCTGACCGGAAAAAATGCTGCGCTGCAAAATAAGGCTTTACGCGGCGGCACCGGCTGGCTTATCTTTTGTCCCGAAGCTGCTGAGCAATCCAGTGCCGGATGTGCTCGCGGGCAGTTATTTCTGAACGATTTACGGCAACGACGCCGCCCGATCCACACCTGACAAAGGTGCATCGTGGCGGCTTTTTGATTTTTGGCATCGGCCCCTGTCGATGCTGCATCCGGCGGGCAACGGCGCTCGCCTCTCGTGGCCGGTCAGGCACCGGCTTTAGCCAGAGAGGTGATCCATGCGCGCATCCCCACACTGCTTGCTTGCCCTGACAGCCGCTTGCTGCAACGCCCCGGCGCTGGCTGCGCCCGGCGATCCGATTGCGCTTGCCGATGGCGTGACGCTGGATCCGATCCTTGCGCTGAAGGTGCGTTACGAAACGGTCGAGGAAGACAGGCCGCTGGAACCGGGAGACGCGCTGACGGCCCGGGTGCAGGCCGGGTTCGAACTGGCCAGCGGCGCGTTTTCGCTGTTGGTCGAAGGCGAGGCCACGACCGAACTGACCGACAATTTCAACAACACCATCCCCGGCAATGGCCGCACCGGCTTTTCAGTGGTGGCTGACCCCGAAAACCTCGAACTCAACCGCGCCCAGATCGCCTGGCGCGATGGCGCGAGCAGCGTCACGCTGGGCCGCCAGCGGATCATCCTCGATGATGCGCGGTTCGTCGGCAATGTGGTGTGGCGGCAGAATGAACAGACCTATGATGCGGTGCGCGGGCAGACCGCGATCGGCCCGGTCCGGCTCGATGCAACTTATGCCAGCGCAGTGCAGACCGTGTTTGGCGCGGATAGCCCCAATTTCCGGTTCAGCGGCGATCTTGTGTTCCTCAATGCCGGGGTGAAGCTGCCCCAGGGCGAGGTGACGGGCTTTGCCTATCTGCTCGATTTCGACACGCGGCTGAACGCATCGAGCAACACTTTCGGCGCGAAGGCCGCCTTCAGGCTGCCGGTTGGCCCGGTGACACTGAGTGCCAAGGCGACGCTGGCGACCCAGTCCGACACCAGCGGCAATCCGGTCGCCTATACTGCCCGCTATCTGCAAGGCGAAGTGGGCGCGTCATGGGCCGGTTTTACGCTCGGGGCAGGCGTCGAACAGCTCGGCAGCGATGGCGGGCGCGCCGGGTTTCAGACGCCGCTGGCGACGCTGTTCGCCTTCAATGGCTGGGCCGATCTGTTCCTGCGCACGCCCGATGCGGGTCTGACCGACACTTTCGCCCGCGCCGGCAAGAAATTTGCGGTGAAGGGCCTCGGCACAGTCGATCTGCTCGCGGTCTATCACCGTTTCGACAGCGATTTCGGCAGCCAGCATTATGGCGACGAGATCGATCTGTCCGCCGGCCTTGCCGTGGGCCGCGCATCCTTTCTTGCCCGCTTTGCCAGCTACCGGGCCGATGGCTTTGCCGTCGATACCCGCAAATTCTGGCTCCAGACCGAAATCGCATTCTGACCTCAAGGAGACGCTTAATGGCCTATCTTGCCCCAAGTGAATTCGTGCCCAAGCTGATTGAAGCGGGCGAATCCAAGATCATGATGTCGACCAAGGACACGCTGATCCGCGCCTTCATGGCAGGCGCAATCCTGGCGCTGGCGGCGGCATTTGCCGTGACGATCAATGTCCAGACCGGCCAGCCGCTGGCGGGCGCGGTGCTGTTTCCGGTGGGGTTCTGCCTGCTGTATCTGCTCGGCTATGACCTGCTCACCGGCGTGTTTGTGCTCGCTCCGCTGGCGGTGTGGGCCAAACGCCCGGGCTGCACCTGGGGCGGGGTGCTGCGCAATTGGGGGCTGGTGTTCGTCGGCAATTTTGCCGGTGCGCTGACCACCGCAGTGATGATGGCGATTTACTGGACCTATGGGTTTGCCGCAGAGGTTGATCCGGTTGGCCAGGCGATGGCGATCACCGGTGAAAAGCGCACCCTTGGCTATGCCGCATATGGCGCGGCCGGGTGGCTGACGATCTTTGTGCGCGCGGTGATGTGCAACTGGATGGTATCGACCGGCGTGGTCGGCGCCAGCATGTCAAGCACGGTCAGCGGCAAGGTGATTGCGATGTGGATGCCGATCATGCTGTTCTTCTACATGGTGTTCGAACATTCGATCGTGAACATGTTCCTGTTCCCCACCGGCCTGATGCTGGGCGCCAAGTTCACGATTGCCGATTACTTGCTGTGGAATGAGCTGCCGGTGGTGCTGGGCAATCTGGTCGGCGGGCTGACGTTCACCGGGCTGATGCTCTATTCGACCCACTACCGCACCTCGCCCAAGCGCAACGCGGCGGAACTGAAAATTGCCGCCTGAACGGGCTGAACTTGTGGGGGCGGCGCAAGGTTCTGCGCCGCCCGATCGGCTGACCGTGACGGTGGGGCAATATTCCTGCGCCGGGGCGAAGCCTGCCAATCAGGACTTTTACGGCTGCATCCTGCCCGACGGCGATCTGCTGGCGAACAAGGGCATGGCCTTTGTGGTGGCCGACGGGATCAGCACCAGCCGCCGTGGGCGGGAGGCGGCGGAGACGGCGGTGGCGAGTTTCCTCACCGATTATTACGCCACGCCCGATGCCTGGTCGCCCCGGACCAGCGCCCAGCGCGTGATTGCAGCGATCAACAGCTGGATGCACGGCCAGAACGCCGCGCTCGGCGGAATGGGGGCCGGTTATGCCGACAGCGACCGGGCGCGTGAGGCGGAGGGGCTCGTTACCACCTTCACCGCGCTGATCCTGCGCGATGCCGCCGCGCATATCCTGCACCTTGGCGATGGCGTTGCGGCGCGGGTGAATGAGGCGGGCCTCGAACGGCTGACCGAGGCGCACCGCGTGCCCGCTGGCGGCGGCGCGCATTTGCTTGCCCGCGCATTGGGCATGGGCCGCCATGTCGAGATCGATCACAGCTGCATCATGGTCCAGCCCGGCGATATCCTGCTGATGGCGACCGACGGGATCGGCGACGGCCTGACGGACCGGGAGATTGCGCAGGCGGTGCAAGCCAACCCCGATCTCACCGCAGCCGCCTGCCAGCTGTGCGAGGCCGCGCTGGCAGCGGGGGCCGAGGACAACCTCACCGTGCAACTGGTGCGGGTGGACAGCGTTCGTCAGGGCGCAGCGGATGATCTGGTCGCAGCCGAGGCGCAGCTGCCCGATCCGCCCGAATGGCAGGCCGGGCAGGACTGCGATGGCTATACCCTGCTGCGCCCGCTCCATATCGGCGGCCGCAGCCATGTGTGGCTCGCCCGCGATACCGCCACTGGCGCTGCTGCGGCGATCAAGCGGCTCTCGGCCGAGCGGGCGGGCGATCCGCAGGCACGCAGCGAGCTGTTGCTGGAGGAATGGGCGCTTGGCCGGGTGCGCAGCCCGCATGTGCTCGGCTGCCCGCCCCGCACCCGCCCGCGCCGCTACCTCTACGCCATCAGCGGCTATTGCGATGGCATCACGCTGGAACAATGGCAGCGCGATCACCCGCACGCCGATATCGCTGCCGTGCGCGCCATCATTACTCAGGTGGCGCGCGGTCTCTATGCGCTGCACCGGCGGCAGATCATCCACCGCGATCTGCGGCCCGCGAATGTGATGATCGATGGCGATGGCACCGCGATCATCATCGATCTGGGATCGGCCCGGATCGACGGGCTGGCCGAACACGCGCCGCAGGCGGGCGAGGATGCCTTTGCCGGAACCCTGCAATTTTCCGCGCCCGAACTGTATCGCGGCCTGCCGGCCAGCGAGCAGAGCGACCTCTATTCGCTCGCCGCGATGACCTATTATCTGCTGACCGGGCACCTGCCCTATGGCCCGCGTGCGGGCGCGGCTGATACCCTGTCGCGCCAGCGCCGCCTGCGGTATGTGCCGGTGGTGACTTATCGGGATGACGTGCCTGACTGGGTTGACGCCGCGCTTGCCCATGCGCTGCACGTGGAACCGCATCTGCGTTATCAGGAGGTCAGCGCCTTTGTGCATGATCTCAGCGTTCCCAACACCGTGCTGACCCACCCCCAGCCTGCCCCGCTGCTGATGCGCAATCCGGTGGTGCTGTGGCAGGTGGTCAGCGCAGGTCTGGCCGCAGCGCTTGTGATCGCGCTGATGCGCTGATCATGCTGCAATGCAAAAAGGAGGTTGTTAAGCCGATGCGACTCGGGTAGTTTCCAAACCGTCAGCGTTCCAACGGAGGAACGCGCCTGACCTTACTCTCTCCCCAAATCAACGTGGCAATGGCGCCGCCGGTCCCTTGGATGACCTGGCGGCTTTTTTGCGTGCGTTGTCGGCACAGGATCACAGCGCATGAACGCGATTTTTCCCTTCCCCGATACGTCCGGCAGCCGCGAAAAGCTGGTGGTGATCGGCAACGGCATGGCCGGGTGCCGCGCGGTTGAAGAAGTGCTGGCCCGCGCCCCCGGCCGGTTCGATATCACCATCATCGGCGCCGAACCGCGGGTCAATTACAACCGCATCATGCTGTCACCCGTGCTGGCGGGCGAAAAGGCGTTTGACGACATCATCATCAACGGCCCGCAATGGTATGCGGATAACGCCATCGCGCTCATCAGCGGCGATCCGGCAGAGCGGATCGACCGCGAAGCGCGCATGGTCGTCACCCGTTCGGGGCTTGCCCTGCCGTATGACACGCTGCTGATCGCTACCGGCTCTGATCCGTTCATCATCCCGGTGCCGGGGCATGATCTGGCCGGTGTGGTGACGTTCCGGGATCTGGACGATGTCGACCGCATGATCGCCGCTGCTGAGGTGGGCGCGGGTGAAGGCAGCAACGCTGCGGTGGTGATCGGCGGGGGCCTGTTGGGGCTGGAGGCAGCGCACGGGCTGGCCCTGCGCGGAATGCAGGTCACCGTGGTGCACCTGATGCCGACCCTGATGGAGCGCCAGCTGGATGAAGCCGCCGGATGGCTGCTGCGGCAGGAACTGGAACGCCGCGGGCACACCATCCTCACCAGCGCCAACACCAAGGCGATCCTTGGCGCGGCGGGCCGGGTCGCCGGCATCGTGCTGGAAGACGGCACCCGCATCCGCGCCGATCTTGTGGTGATGGCCGCCGGGATCAAGCCTGCGACTGCGCTGGCCAAAAGCGCCGGTCTCGCCTGCGAGCGCGGGATTGTGGTTGATGATCACATGCAAACGTCCGATCCAGCGATCCTTGCGGTGGGTGAATGCGTGCAGCATCGCGGGGCCTGCTACGGCCTCGTCGCGCCGATCTGGGAGATGTGCCGGGCGCTGGCCGATCACCTCACCGGCAGCGGTGGCGGAGGCGGGTATGAAGGCTCCGTCACCTCCACCAAGCTCAAGGTCTCGGGCATCGATGTGTTTTCGGCCGGCGATTTTTCGGGCGGTGAGGGGTGCGAGGATATCGTCATGCGTGACGCCGCGCACGGCATCTACAAGCGCCTTGTTATCCGCGATAACCGCCTGATCGGCGCGGTGCTTTACGGCGATACGGCCGACGGCAACTGGTATTTCGATCTGCTGCGCCGGCAAGAGGATATCGCCGCGATCCGCCAGTCGCTGATCTTCGGGCAGGCCTATGCCGCAGGCGGCGCGGGCGGCGATCCGCATGCTGCCGTGGCTGCGCTCGCCAATGATGCCGAGGTGTGCGGCTGCAACGGCGTGTCCAAGGGCGCCGTCATCTGCGCCATCAACGAAGGCGCGCACAGCGTTGCCGCCGTCAGGTCGACCTGCAAGGCTTCGGCCAGCTGCGGTTCGTGCACCAACATCGTCGAAAGCCTGCTCGCCCTGACCCTGGGCGCCGAGGTTGAGGCCGGGCCGAAAACCCTGTGCGGCTGCACCAGCTTCACCCACGATGATGTGCGCCGCCTGATCGTGGAACGCGAATTGAAGCTGATCCCGCAGGTCATGCAGGAACTGCACTGGAATACGCCCGAAGGCTGCGCATCATGCCGCCCGGCGCTCAATTACTACCTGCTGTGCGCCTGGCCGGGCGAATATGAGGATGACGAAACCAGCCGCTTCGTCAACGAAAGGCTTCACGCCAATATCCAGAAGGACGGCACTTATTCCGTCGTCCCGCGCATGTGGGGCGGCATCACGTCCCCGCGCGAATTGCGGGCGATCGCCGACGTGGTGGAGAAATACAACGCGCCGATGGTCAAGGTTACCGGCGGGCAGCGGCTCGATATCTTTGGTATCAGGAAGGAGGATCTGCCCGCCGTCTGGGCCGATCTCAATGCCGCAGGCATGGTCTCGGGCCATGCCTATGGCAAGGCGCTGCGGACGGTGAAGACCTGCGTGGGCAGCGAATGGTGCCGCTTCGGCACGCAGGATTCCACCGGGCTGGGCGTGAAGATCGAACAGGCCACCTGGGGCAGTTACATGCCGCACAAGTTCAAGATCGCGGTCAGCGGCTGCCCACGCAACTGCGCCGAAGCGACAATCAAGGACTTCGGCATCGTCTGCGTTGACAGCGGCTATGAACTCCACGTCGGCGGCAATGGCGGCATCAAGGTGCGCGTCACCGATCTTCTCTGCAAGGTCGAAACCGAGGTCGAGGCGATGGAGCACTGCCTCGCCTTCATCCAGCTTTACCGCGAAGACGCGCATTACCTTGAACGCACCGCGCCGTGGATTGAACGCAAGGGTCTGGAATGGCTGAAAGCGCAGCTGTTCACTGATCCAGACCGGATCGGCAGGCTCGCCGCGCGGTTCCGGCTTTCGCAGAAATACTGGCAGATCGATCCCTGGGCAGGCCGCGCCGCCGGAGCGCATCACGATCTGCACCAGCACCTTGCCGAAGTCCGCCCGCTTGCTCTGGAGAATGCACGATGAACAGCGATACCGTGGGCCAGTGGCTCGATATTGGCCCCGTTACCCAGATCAAGGCTGGCAGCGCCCGCACTCTGCCGGTGGCAGGGGGCGAGGAAATTGCGGTGTTCCTGACCAGCCGGGGCGAGTATTTCGCGCTGGTCAACAAATGCCCACACAAGCACGGCCCTCTCAGCGAGGGGATGGTGCACGGCGACAGCGTCACCTGCCCGCTGCACAACTGGCGCATCTCGCTGCGCACGGGCGAGGCGCTGGGCGATGATCGCGGCTGCACGCCTACCATCCCGCTGAAGGTCGATGGCGGGCGCCTGTTCCTGCTGCGCGAAGCGGTGCTGGCCCCGCGGCGGCAGGCCGCCGTGGGCGAACGCGCACTGGACACCGCCGCATGATCGCCCCGGGCGAGGTGTGGCTGGTGGGCGCAGGCCCGGGCGATCCCGAATTGCTGACGGTCAAGGCCGCGCGCCTGATCGCTGCTGCCAGCGTGGTGTTCTACGATGCGCTGGTCGGCCCCGGCGTGCTCGATCTGATCCCGCCGCACGTGCGCCGGGTGCCGGTGGGCAAGCGATCCGGCCGCCATTCCAAACCTCAGGAAGCGATTGACGCGCTGCTGGTCGCCGCCGCTTTGGAGGGTGAGCGGGTGGTGCGGCTAAAGGGCGGCGATCCTGCCATCTTCGGGCGCGCAGGAGAGGAGCTCTCCGCCTGCCGCGCCGCTGGCGTGCTGACGCGCATCTGTCCCGGCGTGACCGCCGCCAGCGCGGCTGCCGCCAGCCTTGGCACCTCGCTGACCTTGCGCGGGCTTGCCCGGCGGCTGACCTTCGTCACCGCCCATGCGCGTGGGACCGAACCGCTCGATCTGGACTGGAGCGTGCTGGCCGATCCTGCCGCGACCCTGGCGATCTACATGGGCAAGGCGGCAGCCCCGCTGGTCGCCCGCGAATTGCAGCGCGCTGGCCTTGCCGCCGATACGCCGGTGGCGATGGTCGAAAACGCCAGCCTGCCGGAAGAACGGATCTTCACCACCTGCCTCGAACTGCTGCCGCTCGCCGCAAGGACTGCGCTGGGGGATGGCCCGGCGTTGATTCTGGTGGGAGCCGCGATGTCGCTTGCGCACACAAATGTCGCGCAGGAAGCCCCAGGCGAAGGAGCCGTAGTCTGCGTTCCGGCAGAGCGCCTTGCGACAGGGCCTATTTCTCTCGCCGGAACACGCACCAGCTGAACTTCTGCGCATCGCCCCACGGGGTGACGTGTTCCTCGCGCCAGTTATCGAGCAGCGTGAACGCGCTTCCGAGTGCAGCGGCAAGGCTTGCCGCATCATGGCGCTGCACTGGCAGGCCGCTGCATTTTTCAGGCCCATCGGGCGCGAAGTTGGCGATGATGACGAGTGCATCGGGCGCAGTTCCGGCCAGCAGTGCGCGTCGATAGGCGTCCCGTTGCTCGGGCTCGGTCAGGAAATGGAATACGGCCCGGTCATGCCATACCCCGTAGCGATGCCGCGGGTTCCAGCGGGTTATGTCGCCGACCTCCCAGTGGACGCCCACTGCTGCCTCGCCTAGTCGGGCTTGCGCCGCCTCCAGCGCCGGGGCGGCTATATCGACCACGGTCACATCGCTCCACCCGTTTGCCAGCAAGGCATCGACGAGATTGGAGGCGCCCCCTCCGATGTCGACGAAAGGTGTCGTGTGAGGCACATCAAAGCGTGCAAGCGCGGCGAGCGAAGGGCGCGGTTCGCTCTGGAACCAGCTAACCTCGCTGGGTGCCTTGTCGGAATAGACCCGATCCCAGTGCTGCCGGGGTTCTTCTGTCATCGTGCGCCTTCCTTCATGAGCAATCGGTTTGCTATTTCGCTTGCAGCAACGGCCGCCAGCAGGCCCAGCAGAACCGAGGCGACCATCTGGCTCGACCAGTGTCCTCCGAGCACCACCCGGGCCGCCACTCCGGCAAAGATCAGAGCGAGCGCAAGGGCGCGCAGCCCATTCGCTGACCTGCCCGTTGCTGCCGCAAAGACAACCACTCCGAAGATGCTTCCATAGACGAGCCCGAAGGTGGAGGGCAGCCCGCTCGAACTGCTGGCGCTGGCCACCGCGACCAGATCCGCTGATGGTCGCCGCGCAAAGATAACAGCGCGCAAGCCCTTGTCGAGCAGCCAGGCGAGGCCGAAGGCAAGCGGCACAGAAAGCGCAGAGCGCCAGCCAGCTGCAAGCCATGCCAGCCCTGCCCCGAACCCCATAGTCGCAATCACCATTGGCGGCTTGGCTGTATCGGTGAGCCATTCAGCCCAACGCGGCGCATTACCAAACAGCGATTGCAATCTGCGTGTGGCCCCGACGTCGCCCGGCAATGGCCCCTGAACTGCGAGGCAGGCTCCGCCAACGGCAAGGGTCAGCAAAGCAAGGACCAAGAGCCGATTTGCAGAATGCCCAGTCACACAATCGCCGCCTGATACCGTGCCTCCACCACCTCCCAATCAAGGTTGGCCATGAAGGCATCGACATACTTCGCCGCTGCCGCCCCGTAGTCCATGTGAAAGCTGTGCTCATACATGTCGAGCGCGATCAGCGGCGCGCCGGTGGCTGCACCATGCATGTGATCGAAGGCCCAGTAATTGTGCAGCGACTTGGTGTGGCGGTTGTAGCTGAGGATGCACCAGCCCGATCCGCCCGCCAGTGACATTGCGGTGCGGCGGAATTCGGCTTCCCATGCGGCGAAGCTGCCGAACCAGCCATCGAGCGCCTCGTAGATCGAGCCGCCCGGATTGCCGTTACCGCCCAGCGCATCGAAGTAATATTCGTGCAGCACCACCGATCCGGTGCGGTGCAGTTCCTCGCGCTTCAGCCCGGCATAGGCAACCGGCGGAAAGTCGGGATCGGCCATGGCGGCAGCAAGGCGGGTCTCGATGGTGTTGAGCCCGCGCACTGAGCCCTGATAATTGTTCTCCCAGTGCGAGGTAATCAGCCGCTCGGACAGGCCGGTGAGCTTGGCCGGATTGAACCGCAGCGGCTTCGGCGTGTGCTTGCCGGCAAAGGCAGCGGCACGGGAAGCGGCTGCGGCAGGATCTTGCGCCGAAGCTGCGCTTGCCGTTCCTGCCAGCGCGATGCCCGTGGCCGAAAGGGCTGCTGTGCCGATGGCTTGCCTGCGTGTGATGATGCTCATGTCGTCCTCCTCAGATTGCCAAAACCAGAACCATGCCGCCCAGCGCGGCGGCCATCAGAACCCGCAGCACCGACCATTTCAGCCCGAACACCAGTGCGCAGGCGAGCGCTGCCAGCACGCCTGCGCGCCATTCGAAGCTCGCCGGGTCCGGCCAGTATAACCGCAGCGGACCGAATTGGCGCTGGCCCACCTCAGCAAACAGCACATGCAGCGCAAACCATGCGGTGAGGTTGGCGATGACGCCCACAACCGCCGCCGTCACTGCTGCGAGCCCGCCCTTCAACCGCACAGCGTTACCCAGTCGGTCGATCCACGGCGCGAAGGCAAAGATCCACATGAAGCACGGCGCGAACGTCACCCACGTGGTCAGCCCCGCCCCCAGCAATCCCGCGAGGAAAGGCGAGAACGGTTCCGGCGCACGGAAGGCCGCGAGGTAACCGACGAATTGCGTCACCAAGATCAGCGGCCCCGGCGTGGTTTCCGCAAGGCCAAGCCCATCGGCCATCTCACCGGGACGTAGCCACCCGAAGCCCTGCACCGCTTCCTGCGCCATGTAGGCGAGCACTGCATAAGCCCCGCCAAAGGTGACGATGGCGAGCTGCGAGAAGAATACGCCGATTTCCCACAGCACGTGATCCTGCCCCAGCGTCAGCGCAATCAGCACCATCGGCGCGGCCCAGACCGCTCCCCAAAGGGCAACCGAAATGATCGTGCTGCGCCATGGTCGTTCGGGCAAATCGCCAGCGGGTGCTGTGGGTTTCAGCGCCAACAGGGCAGGGCGCCACGCTGCGACCGCCATTCCAATCACCCCGGAACCCAGCACGATCAGCGGAAATGGCAGATCGAACAGGAAGAGTCCGACAAACGCGGCCACCGCCAGCGCACGCTTCAATCCCGTATCGAGCGCACGTCCGGCAATCCGCAACAAGGCCTGCACCACAATCGCAAGCACTGCTGCCTTTACGCCCAGAAACAGCGCCTCGACCCATGCGAGATTGGCGGCAATGGCATAGAGCACCGACAGCGCCAGAATGATGGCCGCGCCCGGAATGACAAACAGCAGCCCCGCGGCCAGCCCGCCGCGCCATCCATGCAGCCGCCACCCGATCCATGTGGCGAGCTGCTGCGCTTCGGGGCCGGGGAGCAGGTGGCAGAAATTGAGCGCGTGGAGGAAATCCTCCTCGGCCACCCATTTGCGCTCTTCCACCAATTCCCGGTGCATCAGCGCGATCTGCCCCGCAGGTCCGCCAAAGCTGAGCAGGCCGATGCGGGTGAACGCCCGCAGCAGATCGACAAAAGCGACGGAATGGGTGAGAGCCGATGACGCCAAGATGACCTCGCACAAAAGACCTTGCCAACAACGGCAAGGCTACGAGGCAACGCTTGGGCTTTTCTCGGCCTGAACGGGAGGTTGCTTCGCCCCGTCGCCGATGGTTTAGAATGCGGCGCAAGTCTCGGCAAGGTCGAAACGGAAATTCCGCTATCCACCCACAATCGGTCATTCCGGTGCCGCCACCCGCATCCCGAAACTGGCCATTGCCGACAACGGTTTCGACCGGACGCTTACGAGCCGCCCAGTGATGGCTCCATGGGAAAGGCAATCCGCGCGCCAGTCTGCAAATCGAAATTTATCACATAGTATCAACGCCTTTTAGCGCGCAGCGACGACGCATCGGCAAGAGACGCGGAACCGGCATCACGCGCGTTCAAAAGCCGGCGTGTATCGGTGACGTTTTCGTGCTTCGCGGGTTGGAACTGTTTGCGGGTCGAGACCGCTGGCTGTGAGGCGATCGGTACGAAGGCCATGCAAGACCTCCGCCCCCCTTTGTCAGATCCGGGAGGCTGCGCGCTCTGCGCTCACCGCCGGCCCAGCCCGTCTCATTGTAAGGTTGATGATCAGACGCGAAGGCCGTACTGTCCGACCGTCTTCAGCGTCCCGATATGAAGATGGGGCGGCGGTCGTTGATACTCGGCGGCCGCCGCCTGTACCCTCGACGGACGCAAGTCCTGACAGGAACGAAGCTTGTGGCACGCCATGCGCCGCAACCGGATTGTGGTCGGTGCCAATCCCGCCTCCTCTGACTAGCCAACATCGGGGCGTGCGCCATGTGGATGGCCGCAGCGTTCGGTCCTGCACCGTGTGGTGAGCCAACACGTGACCCAATGTTGCCATGCCCTGCTCTTGCGGCATCCACCCGGCAGCGCCGATGCAACTATTGACGATCTGTCTCGAGGCGCCCCTTCGCCGTACACTGGCGAGCGATAAGCGCGAGGGCCAGCAGCGAGATCTCTCGGCAACAATCTTCGTGATGGGAACAATACCTCAATGAGCCGCAACTTGACCTGATGCCCCTGACCCGACGATCCTCTCAGCACATCCCCGTACGATACTGACCAAGATCATGGACGAGTCGGGCCGACAGTCATTTTTCAAAAATCTTGCGGAAAGGGCAAAGCAACTTGTAGTTTACCATTGGCTTTAATGATATGATCAAGCCCGCTACGCAATAATACGTCTCAACCGAGAGATCTTCCGCGCATGGTGGTTTAGAATGGATATTAAGAGACTCGCCCAAAAAATCGAGGCGGCACAATTCATCCTAGACGAGATCCGCAAGGAAAGTGGCTGCGAAGCCTTTAACAGCGACTATACTGTGAGAGAAGGCCGGCAGGAGACAGCACTGCAAACAGCTGAACGCGCCTATAATGAGCGACGTGAGCGGGCCAAACATTTCAACAATCAGCAAATTTTTGGAGAGCCCGCTTGGGATCTCTTGCTCGATATGTATATCCATCAGGCGCGTGATGAGAAGGTCACAGTAAAGAGTGCGGTGCTTGAGTCAGGGGCTGGGGAAGGCACAGCGCAGCGTTGGCTCAAGGTTTTGGACAGCGAAGGCCTGATTTGTTCGCAAATCGATCCTACGGACAGCCGCAAGTGCTTTTTGCGACTTACGCCTGAAGGTTATGAAAGCATCACCCGCTATCTTGAAGAGATCGGCAGATAAGCGCAACAAACTGGCGCGGCACGGCCTCGTCCGGACACGCTAAGCTATTGGTCCTGAGCCGGCGATAGGTTGAAGTGTCGATCAGGGTGCTATACCTTACGCACCCCCATCTTAGCCTCCTCTCACCTCGAATAAGGCTGGCATGTGCCCAGTAAGGCCGATACCCGGCTTCGTCCGGGTGCTCGCCTCTTGCAGTCAAGTTTTTATGAGACGCGTGGTCAGGCCCTCTTGGCCGGCGCATTCATTTGATCGCGGGGAACCGCCTCGCCAGCGCAGCAACGACGGCCGGGTGAATCGGTAAGGAGAATGCCAAGCCGGCAAGCCGCCCGCTGCGCCAGATCGGAAGACACTGGCTGTTGAGATGGCTTTCGATCCTTAGAGTATAGAGTGTATCGGTAGCGATCAGACTGCCCGGTGCGGTTTCGACCAGCAAGCCCTCGTCCGACATATTGAGGACTGTTGCGGATATTGCCTCACCAAGGTTGCTGTGAAGTTGCGCTGGAATCCGCAATGAGGTCCGCAAACCCCAGCGCCTCTCCGTACGACCTCCATCAGAATTACCGGTATCCGGCCTATGGTTTGCCTGCGCCATCTCGTCCTCTGCCACCCGACAGCAAGCTGTATGTCTTCAAGAGGCTAAGCCTTTATGAACAGCGCTCGGAGATAGCAGAGTGGAGCGAGAGTCTCTGTGTTGCGCCCCGCTTGATCGAGCCCCTGCAAGGACAGGGGCATTGGTAATGACACGGGCGCCGCGAGACCGCGGCGCCCGATCAACTTATAGATGGCACGCCAGAGCGCGCTCCACCTTGACCCGGCCACCGTCGGTCAATTCGATCACGTAACGGCGCTTATCTTCGGGATCAGCTTTCCTCTCAACGAGGTGGCTGCTTTCGAGCACTTGTAGCCAGCGAAGACCCGTTGTGGTGGGGCATGAAGCGGCCCCCGAATTCCCCGGACAGGACCTCACACTTATGTAAGAGTGAGGAATATGACCGACAGTAAGCCTAGGAACTATGTGCATGCGGAGGTTCTCGGAGGGGTTCAGCGCCGTAG
>Ga0114986_1000192_pt1 | contig 17607 bp, 19 predicted proteins | sample Shrwel1BS1Day17_FD_96988 | JGI IMG/M metagenome (GOLD analysis project Ga0114986, IMG submission 96988) | Subsurface microbial communities from deep shales in Ohio, USA - Utica-3 well 1 S-1-Day17 | ecosystem: Environmental > Aquatic > Deep subsurface > Shale gas/oil reservoir > Produced... | reverse complement strand
GGCCTGCGGGGCGATGAAGGTCGCCCACGCGATGACCGTGGAATACAGCCGCCAGCGCAAGCAGTTCGGCGTGCCGATCGGCAGCTTCCAGGTGCTCCAGCACCGCATGGTCGACATGTACACGGCCTATGAACAGGCGGTCTCGCTGACCTATCTCGCCACGCTGCGCCTCGGCTCGGACGAGCGGACCCGCAAGCTCGCGGTCTCGGCCGCGAAGGTCGGTGTCGGTCAGGCGGCGCGGCTGATCGGGCAGGAAGCGGTGCAGATCCACGGCGGCAACGGCGTGACTGACGAATATGCCATCGGCCACTACTTCAAGCGGCTGACGATCTTCGACAGCGAGTTCGGCAATGTCGACCACCACCTCAAGCGCCACGTCGCGCTGAGCTGATCGGGCGATCCGCAATGCATCAGGCCCCGCTTCCGGCACCCCGGCGGCGGGGCTTTTGCATTGGGGGTGTAACCATGCATCGTCCGCGCGCGAACCAGCGGGCATGAGAGCCGACGAGCCCACTCTTGCGCGCCTGATGCGCCTGTCGCAGGCGGGCGACAAGCAGGCCTATGGCGCACTGCTGGACGCGTGCCGGCGGTGGCTGCGCGGTTATTACAGTCGCAGGGTCGCGCCCTCCAGCCTCGATGATCTGGTGCAGGAGACGCTCATCGCCCTACACACGAAGCGGGCGTCCTGGGATTCCTCGCGGCCTTTCCTACCATGGTTGGCGGCGATCGCGCGCTATCGCTGGGTCGATCACCTGCGCCGTCTCTACCGCGCCGACGCGCAGGAGTTGCATGAGGATCTGATCGGCACCGACGATGAACCCGCCATCGCCGCGCGCATCAGCATCGAACGGCTCATGGGCCTGCTCCCCCCGGCACAGCATGACGCCATTTCGCTCGTCAAGATCGAGGGGCTGAGCATTGCCGAAGCATCGGAAAAGACGGGACAAAGCGAAAGCCTTGTCAAAGTGAACATCCATCGCGGCCTGAAGAAGCTGACCGCCATGATCGAGAAAGAATGATGATAGAGCGCAATTCCGATGCCCTGATCGCCCAACTGGTCGAGGGGCTGGAGCCGGTCAGGCCGCTGCGCTTCGGTGCGGGACTGGCGCTGGCGCTGACGGCGGCAGCGTTTTCAACCGCGGTGGTGATCGCGCTGTTCGGCCTGCGCCCTGACCTTGTGGCGGGGCAGTTCGATCCGATGCACGTCGTATCGACCGGGCTGTTCCTCGGCCTTGGCCTCGCGGCGAGCGTGACGGTGATCGTCATGAGCCGCCCGCTGGTGGGCAGTGATCACAACGGCTGGCGCTGGGCGGCGGGGATGGCGGCATTGCTGCCGCTTGCGGCGCTGATCGTGGGCCTGAGCCGGACCGGGAGCGCCGCCCTGTCCGCGCCTGCCGATCACGGGACGCAGTGCCTGCTGGTCGGCGGAGCAGCGTCGCTGACGGTCTTTGCCGCGCTGGTGTGGTGGCTGCGCCGGGGCGCACCGACCGCTCCCGACCGGGCCGGGCTGGTGGCGGGGATCGCCGCCGGGGCCTTCGGCACCTTTGCCTTCGCGCTGCACTGCCCGGACAATGACATCGTTCACATCGGGCTGTGGCACAGCGCCCCGGTGTTTGCGATGGCGCTGCTGGGCCGCGTCATCGTGCCGCGCCTGATCCGCTGGTGATCGCCGCCTACTCGAAGTCCAGGCCGGCGATCTTCGTGTCGAGATCGATGGGGAGGCTCGCCAGCACCTCGTGCCCCGCCTCGTAGGCGGAAGCACCCTCTGCCCCGACCAGCGCCGCCAGCGCGGCATCGCGCCTTTCCAGCAGCGCGGCGAGTTCTTCGCGGTAGAGCGCGACCATCGCGGTCAGCAGGCGGCCCACGAGCGGGTCTTCCCCGGTCTCGTCCACATCGTAGCGGTCCAGATGGGCGCGCATCACGGCGGCGGGGTAGAGAAACTCGTCAGTCACCCAGCGGTTGGTGACGAACCAGCTTACGGGGATACCTGCAGGGCTGATCGAAAGCCCTGCAATATGCGCGACATGCGCCGCTGCCGCATCACCCGCCTCGGGGGCGGCGAGGAAGCCTGCCGGATCGTCCAGCTGGGTGCGGTGGAGGAACAGGTGGAAGTGCCCATGCTCGCCGGGATCACGCTCGCCGGGCGGGTGGACGTGATAGTACCAGCGTGATCGGCTGCGGACGCCGCGCGCGTCGTTTTCGGGATAGTGCTGCCAGACCACCGCCTCGCGTTCGGGCAGGACGCGCTGCATCAGCGGGACGCCGTCTTGCGCCATCGCCGTGATCGCGGCGATAACGGCCTCGGCGGCGGCATGCTGGTCAAGCGGCATGGGTATCGCGCAGATGCAAAAGGGCGCGGCAACGCAAGGCCGCCGCGCCCTCTTCGGCTTACTCGGCCGCGGCAGCGCAGCCGGCGGCGGCGCAGGGCTTGGCTTCGCAGCCAGCCGGAGCGGCGGTCTCGGCAGCCGCCGCACAGGGCTTGGCAGCACAGCCGGCAGCGGCGCAGCCTTCGGTGGTTGCAGCAGCTTCGGCGGCCGGCGCGCAGCTTGCGGCCTGGCACGCGCCCGAGCAGGCACCGGTGGCAAGAGTAAGGCCGCCCATCACGGTCAGCAGGCTGGTCAGTTTGGTGGTCTTCATGGCGCAATGCCCCCTTTGGCGGTGCGTTGGCGGTTTCCCCTGCCAGCCGCGCACCACCGGCAGGCGAGGGGGTGGCAGGAGCGTCCTGCCAGAACGGGTCCGGCCAGGGCGAAGAGCGCAATCCGCGCGCTGCAACAGCCCTAGCAGTAGGATTCGCGCGGAGCGGCGATCCGGTTACAGCCCGGCGATCATTTCGCGGGCGCGGGCATCTCTGCGGCGATTTCGCTGGGAGCTTCGGTGACGAATTGCTCCATCGCGGCAAGCACGACTTCGTTGTAATATTCCTTTCGCGCCAGCAGGGCCTTCTTTTCGGTTGCAAAGGCGGTGCGGGCGGCTTCGGCTTCGGCCTTGAGCTTGGCGAGTTCGCCCTCGATTGCAGCAATCCGCGCCGTGTCACCTGACTTGCGCGCGGCATCCAGCTCGGGAGCGATCACATCGAAGCGGTCCAGCGCGGCCTGCGCGCGGGCGACGATGGGGTTGAGCTTCAGCACGGTTTCATTGCTGAAATCGGGCCGCTCGCGCTTCTGCACGGGCCCCTCGACGAACATCTCGGCGATCTTCGCGTCGACTTCGCTGGTTGGCGGCGCGGCGGGCTGGGTCTCTGCCGCGGTTTCGGAGCAGGCGACGCTGGTTGCCAGGGCGAGCACGGCGAAAGCGGCGCGGAACGGGAAGGTGAGCTTCATGGGCATGTCCTGAAAGCGAAGGAAAAAGGCTGCCCGGCGCGAACCGGACAGCCTTGTTCGGCGGGCAGGGAAGGCACGCGGACGCGCCTTCCCTCGTGCCCTTACTTCTTCTGGAACAGCGTGGCGTTCGCGTAGCGCACCACGCTGCGTCCCTGCTGCTCGCCGACGGTGCTGTCGGCCTGCCAGTGGACGCCGTTGAACACGCGGCTGCGGCCGTTTTCGAGCTCGGCCTCGGTCAGGCTGCGATAGCGCACCGGCACCAGCGGACGCACCGAACCGTCGAGCGGGTCCACCGACACGCCGTCATATTCCTGCGAGACGTAAGTGAAGGCGGTGCGATCCGGCATGAAGATGCGCGCCGCTTCGAACACGGCCGAACCGAAAGCCGCGTGGCCCGAGGTATAGGCCGGGAACGGCGGGGTCTGGTGCACGTAGGTGGCGAGGTTGGCGCGCGAGATGCCGAACGGTTTCCAGTTCGGATCGGTGGTGGTCAGCGGATCGCCGTCTTCCGCGCGGATGGCGGTGACGGGGCGGGCGATGTTGTAGTGGTACTTCGAATCCCACGCCGCGATCCCGGCATCGGCCATGCCGATGTGCGCCAGCGCCAGGAAGCGGGCCAGTTCGCTCGGGTTGTTGAGCTTGCCCTTGTCGGCCAGAACGACCGCGATCTTGGCATAGAGCCGCGGCGGAACGCCCAGCAGCGGGGTGCCTTCATAGCCCCAGTAGTTGCCGATGAAGCGGGTGCGGGCGGTGCCGGTGCTGCCGGCGGTGTCTTCCGATGCGCCGACCGCCTTCACGTCGTTGTATTCCTGACGATAGGCTGCGGTGCCCGGTGCCGGGAACGGCGGTGCGCGGAACTGCGCGCCGTTCTGCAGCGCGAAGGGGGTCACCGCGCCCCAGTTGGCGCCGAGCGCGATCTGGTTGGCTGCGGTTGCCGGATCGGGACGCCACTTCAGCTGGCCGATGGCGCCGCTGTTCACGGGATCGCCATTGGCATCGGTGGTGCCGGTCGCGGTGCGACCGCCGCCGCCGTAGCTGACTTCTGCGATCTGCGAACCGTCACCGGTGCGGCGCGCGATGATCGCGGCAGCCGCAGCCTGACCGACCGCGCGGCCCTTGGCGAGAGCATCGGGGCTGGCGCCGATCGCAGCGAGATCATCGGCGAGCACCTGCGCAAGGCGGGCGCTCTGGCCGTTCCACACCGCAGCCAGCACATCATGCGCGGCATAGGCGACTGCCACTTCGAGCGAAGCGCCGCGCTGTGCGGGGGCGATGGTGTTGTACGAGGTGTACTTGCCGTCAAAAGCGTTGACCGCGTCGAACACGGCGATCTGGGTCATGGCAAAGCCGCGGGTGGTGCGCAGCGGGCCGCCGTTCTGGGCAGGCGCCTGACCGGGCGTGGCCGAACGCACGTGGGTGTCGAGCATGATGTCGTGCCACTTGAGCACCGCAGCGCGCGCGGAACGCTGGTTGCGCGACGCGGTGGTCGAGGCGCCTTCGCTCTGCGCGGCGGCCGGAACAGCCGCAGCAACCGTGCCGAGCGCGGCGACGGTTGCGAGGAGTGCAATTGCCTTCTTCATAAGTGTTTCCCCTGATAAAATGCGTGACAGCAAAAATCGCGATCAGCCAATCGGGGGGAGCAGGTAACAGCAATCGCTCGGCCAAGCGGCCAAGTAACAGGCGCGAAGAACTGAAATGAACATGACCGGCGGCAGTGCTTGACTGCCACTAAGGTCGTTCAGGCAGGACTTGGATGCGCGTTATGCTTAGGCTATTTCCCGGACAGGCTGACATCATCACCGATTTCCGGGCTCTTTTATGTGGCCGATAAACCGGTGCGTTCGCTCCCCGGGGCAGGGGGTGAACCTGCCGTTCATAATCGTCAACGATAATTTAGGTTAGTTTTCTTCGGTAACCGTGTGAATGTTTGTAGGAATGCGTCAGGCCGGTGACGATGCGCAAATTGCATGTAACCGAAGCCGTCAAATTTTCGAAATCACGCATAGGGATAGGAATGCGACAGAGATTGCAGAGCGATTTTTGATCGGTTTGGCCGATCATTGTGATCGAAAAAATCTCTTATAAGCCGGACAATGCCTATCGTGCGTTGCGCGGAGGCGGGCATTGCGAGATGATCGGGGCGGGGCGCACAGTGCCCCGCAGCAGGGGGTGGAGCTTTGGATTCGGCGGTTGCAATGACCGGGACGACAGCGGATCTGGCGGAGGGGCTGCTCCATCGCGGGCTGATCTCTGCCGATGCGCTCGCCCGCGCGCGCAGCATCGAGGCCGATAGTGACGAGGATCTCGCCACGATCCTCACCCGGCTCGGCATTCTCAGCGAACAGGCGCTGGTGGAATTCTATCGCGACAGCACAGGCCTGCCGCTGGTCGGCGGTGATGGCTGGCCCGCCGCGCCGGTGCTGCCTGCTGGCGATGTCTCGCTCGCCTTCCTGCGCGCCCATCTCGTGCTGCCGCTGGCGCGCGAGGGCGGCGTGCTGGTGGTCGCCACGGCCGATCCCCTGCGCCCCTTCGCCGCCGAGGCATTGGGCCAGCTGGCGGGGTGCCCCGTCACCTGCCGCATCGCCGCGCGGGGAGAGATCGAGGCAGCGATTGACCGGCTCTATGGCGAAGGCCGCACCGATGCCGCCCCGGGCAGCGCGGCGGACGAGGAAGACCTTGAACGCCTGCGCGATCTGGTCAGCGATGCGCCGGTGATCCGGGCAGTCAACCGGTTGATCGCCGACGCAGTGGAACAGCGCGCCTCCGATATCCACCTTGAACCGACTGAAGACCGGCTGGCGGTGCGTTACCGCATCGATGGCGTGCTGGTCGATCAGCCGTCGCTGCCGCCGGTGATGCGCGCTGCGATTGTCAGCCGCATCAAGGTGATGGCCGAACTCAATATCGCCGAACGCCGCCTGCCGCAGGACGGGCGCCTGCGCGTCGCGGTGCGCGGGCACGAGATCGACCTGCGCGTTGCCATCGCCCCTTCCATCCACGGGCAGACGGTGGTGCTGCGCATTCTCGACAAGTCGGGCATGGCGCTGGACTTCGCCTCGCTGGGTTTTTCGCCCGAACTGGCCGCGCGGATGGAGGCAAGCCTTGCGCGCCCGCACGGGATCATGCTGGTCACCGGCCCCACGGGCAGCGGGAAGACGACGACGCTCTATGCCGCGCTCGCCAGCCTCGATGCGGAAACGCGCAAGATCCTGACGGTCGAGGACCCGATCGAATACCGCCTGCCGGGGATTGTGCAGACGCAGATCAACCCCGCCATCGGCCTCGATTTCGCGGCCGCGCTGCGCAGCTTCCTGCGGCAGGATCCGGACGTGATGATGGTCGGCGAAATCCGCGATCTGGAGACGGCGCAGATTGCCATTCAGGCGGCGCTGACCGGGCACGGGCTGCTCTCGACGCTGCACACCAACACGGCGGCAGGGGCGGTGACGCGGCTGCTGGACATGGCTGTGGAGCCCTTCCTGCTCGCCTCGACCCTCAATGCGGTGGTCGCGCAGCGGCTGGTGCGGCGGCTGTGCTCGCATTGCCGCGTGCCGCACACGCCGGGGCCCGGCCAGCGCGCGGCGCTCGGCTGCGCGGACGATGCGCAGTTCTGGCAGGCACAGGGCTGCGCGGAATGCGGCAACACCGGCTTCAGGGGCCGGATCGCGCTGGTCGAATTCCTCGAGGTGGACGAGGCCGTCGCCCAGGCGATCCTCGAACGCGCCGATGCGCGGGAGATTGCGCGGCGGGCAGGGGCCTATGCGACGATGTTGCAGGATGGCCTCGCCAAGGCGGCGGCTGGCCTCACCACCATCGATGAAGTGCTGCGGGTGACGCAGGATGGCTGAAGCGATGCAGGCCTTCCGCTATCGCGGCACTGACAGCCACGGCAAGCGGGTGCAGGGGCAGATCGACGCGGCGAACCGTGACGAGGCGGTGCGGCGCTTGCGGCAGGCGGCGATCCTGCCGATCGACGTTGCGGCGGGCACGGACCCGTCCGCCCCCGCGGGCGCGCTGAAGCGCACCGGCAAGACCCGCACCGCCGTCACCCGCGCCATCGGCGAGCTGGCGGTGCTGCTGGGGGCCGGCATCCCGCTCGAACGGGCGATGGCCCTGCTGCTGGACTCCATAGAGCAGCCCGCCTTGCGCACCGAATTCGCGGCGATGCAGCAGGCGGTCAAGGAAGGTGCACCGCTGTCCCGCGCACTGGCGGACCGGCCGGCGCTGTTCCCCCCTGTGACCGCCGCCATGGCCGAGGCGGGGGAGGCTGACGGGCGGCTTGGCCCCGCGCTCGAACGGCTGGCCGATGCCCTCCAGCGTGAAGATGATCTGCGCGCCTTGATCGTGACGGCGATGATCTATCCGGTGATCCTGGTGGTGCTGTCGGTCGCGGTGATCGGGATGATGCTGCTGTTCGTGGTGCCCCAGTTCGAGAGCCTGTTTGCAGGGGCCGAGGACCGTCTGCCCGCCGCATCGGTGTTCATCATGGAAGCGAGCCGCGCCGTGCGGGCGGGGTGGTGGTGGATGCTGCTGCTGCTGGTCGGCGGCGGCTTTGCCCTGCGGCAGGTCTTCGCCCGCCCGCAGGCCCGTGCCGCGCGGGACCGCTGGGTGCTGGGCGTGCCCCAGATCGGCCCGCTGGTCCGCAATGCCGAAACCGCGCGCTTTGCCCGCACGCTGGGCGTTCTGGTGGAGGGGGGCGTGCCGCTCCCCTCGGCAACCCTTCTGGCGGGCCGCGCGATCGGCAACAGCCACATGGCCGCCGCCGTGCGCGAGGTGGCGCGCGGCATGAAGGAAGGCGGCGGGTTGACCGTGCCGCTCGCCGCGGCGGGCGTGGTGCCTGCCAAGGCGCTCGGCTTCTTCCGCACGGGCGAAGAGACCTCGCAACTGGGGCCGATGCTGGGCCGTCTGGCCGAGGTGCTGGACCGCGAGGTCAAGATTCAATTGCAGCGCCTTGTCGGCTTGCTTACTCCCGCGATCACGGTCACCCTTGGCGCCGTGGTCGCGGCAATCATCGCTGCCATCATGGCGGCAATCCTCGGCTTCAACGATCTGGCACTGGCATGATGATGCGACCGAACACCGATCCCGCCTCCGCGCAGACGCGCCGCAAATCGGCGGGCTTCACCCTGCTCGAACTGCTGGTGGTGCTGGCGATCCTCGGCTTGCTGGCCGCCATCGTCGGCCCGCAGGTCATCAAGTACCTGAGCAGCTCGAAGACCCAGACCGCCACCGTGCAGGTCAAGAACATCGCCGCGGGGCTGGAACTGTTCCGGCTGGATGCGGGCCGCTATCCCACGCCCGAAGAAGGGCTGGACGCACTGATGAAGCAGCCGGCCGAGGTGCCGATCTGGAATGGCCCCTACATGGGTCAGGCCAGCGGGCTGATCGATCCTTGGGGCAACCCCTACCGCTTCAAGTCGCCGGGCGATAACGGCGAGATCGACGTTTTCTCCTATGGCTCGGACAATGCCCCGGGCGGCACAGGCGAGGCGAAAGATGTCGGCAACTGGTAGCCGCACCCTGCCTGCCCGCGTCGACGGGTTCACCCTGATCGAGATGCTGGTGACCCTCGCGGTGGCCGGACTGATCGCCGGGGTGGCCTTCCCGCGCGTGCAGAACAGCATGACGGCGATGGAATTCCGCATGGGCGCGGGTCAGGTGACCGAAGGCCTGCGCGCCGCCCGGGCCGAAGCGATCCGCACGGGCGCGCCGGTGACGCTGGCGGTGCAGGGCAGGGCGCTGGTGATCGGGGCGGGAGAACCTGTGGCGCTCCCCGCATCGGTCAGCGTGATCGCCGGGCAGGACGGGCCGGTCACCTTCTACCCCGATGGCACTGCGGAGCCCGCACTCTACCGCATCCGCTCGCGCTCTGGCGGCTCGGTCCGGGAACGCCGGGTGACCGTGTTCGGCAGCACCGGGCACATCGCGGAAAGCGGGCAGTAGGCATGGGGCGGGGGCACCATCAGCGGCGGGACAACGGCGAGGCGGGCTTCACCCTGCCCGAGGCGCTGGTCGCTTCGGCCATTGTTGCCGCGATGCTGGGGGTGACTCTGGGTGTGGTCCAGAACAATGCCCGCGCCGCACGCACCAACGAGGAACGCCGCGCCGCGCTGCTGGTGGCGCAATCGCAGCTCGCTGTCGCCGAGGTTGCCGTGCCCGGCCGCTTTGCCGCGCGCGAGGGCAAGAGCGGCACTATCGGCTGGGCCTTGCGGATCGAGCCCTATCGCGGCCAACTGGCCAGCCCGGCGCTCGACCGGATCACGGTGACCGCGGGCGAGGGGCCTTCGGGTGAGCCGCTGGTAGAACTCACCACCTTGCGGGTGGCTGGCACATGACCGCGCCGTGCGATCGGGATGCGGGTTTTACGCTGGTCGAGCTGCTGGTCAGCCTCGCCATCGTCGCGGTGCTTTCGGGCATGGTGCTGGCGGGGGTGCAGCTCGGCTTCCAGACCGCCGCGCAGGCGCGGGCGCGGGGGGCGGGCAATGCCGCGGTCATCACCGCCCAGACCGTGCTGCGCGACCGGATCGAGGCGCTGGTGCCCAACACCCGCTACGAATTTGCCCGCCCCATCGCCGATGTGCGGGGCGATGCGGCGCGCTTCAGCTTCTTTGCCCCTGCCGCCCCGGCCGAGCGCCCGGCGAGCCTCACCCGTTATCGCCTTGCCCGCAGCGAGGATGGCCAGCTGGTGCTCTTCGCGCTCGCCGATACCACGGCGGGGGTCGATCCCTATGCCCCCGGCACTGCCGGATGGACGCCGCAAGTGCTGCTCACCAATGTCGAGCGGCTTGAGATCGCCTATTTCGGCACCTTGCCGGGCGATCCGGTCCGCGATTGGCGCAGCCGCTGGATCGAGCGCGGCAATCCGCCCGAACTGGTGCGCATCCGCGTCGCCTTTTTCGAGGGCGACCGGCGGCAATGGCCTGATCTGGTGATCCGCCCTGTTCCCAACGTCAACGCCGCCTGCACCGTCGATCCGGCGACTGGCCAGTGTTCGGGTGACGCGGCATGATCCGCACCGGCACGATCCTCGATATGGACATGACCAGCCTCGGCGCGGCCTTGCGCGAAGGGTGGGACTGGTGGACGGGCGAGCTGGCCGCGATGGTCCCAGCGCGCTGGCAGACAAAGGAGCGCAAACTGTCCGGCCCGCGCGCCGCTTTCGATGCGGAAGGCGCGCTGTGGCTGGACGGCGCGGCGCTGGATCCGGTGGCCGAGGGCGCACGGCGGCAGCTGATGCCGGTGGTTCTGCCTCCCGGGGCGGCGATTGCCACGCGCTCCATGCTCCCGCGCCTCGCCCCGCGCGACCTGTCGCGTATGGTGGCTCTGGATCTCGATCGCCTGCTGCCCTTCCCGCCGGGCACCGCGATCGCCGGGGCGCGGGCGCTCGCGGACCAGGCAGAGCCCGGCCATGCCCGCGTGCCGACGCTGGTCGCCGGGATGCCGCAGGCGCGCGCCGCCGCACTGGTCGAGGCTGCGCGGACACGCGGGATCGAGCCGCTCGCGCTGCTATGGCAAAGCCCCGATGACGAGGCGCTGACCATCGACCTGCTTCCCGCGCTGGTGGCGAGCGGCGCGATCACCCCGCGCCGTGACAGTCGCCCCTTCTGGTGGGGGCTGGTCGCCGCGCTGTTCCTTGCCAATGTGGGCCTGATGATCTGGCGCGATATCGCCGCCACCAACGCCTTTGCCGAAGAGGTCGAGGCGCAGGCGACCACCGGCAGCGCCGCACGCGCGCTCGCCGGCAGGCTCGCGCGGGAGGCGGCTTTGCGCAGGCAACTGATCGCCGAACGGGACGCGAATGATCCGCTCGGCCTGCTTGCCCTGACCACCGTCGCCCTGCCCGAAGGGGCGTGGGTGCAGCGCTATGTCTGGACCGGCGAGAGCCTGCGCATCACCGGCTACAAGGCGCCGGGCAGCGACATCCAGACCGCGCTGCGCCGCACCGGGCGCTTCGCCTCGCTCCAGACCAGCGTCTCCGACCCCACCGCCGAGGGCGGCGGCGGGCAGCCCTTCGATGTCAGCGCAACGCTGGCGGGCGCGGCCAAGCCGAAGGAGGGCGGCCAATGAGCGGGTTGTCCGACCGCGAACGGCGGCTGATCGCCGTCCTGATCCTTGTCGCCTTGATCGCCTTCGGGTGGTTGGCGGTGCTCTCCCCGATCATCAGCGGCTTCGAGACCCGCGCTGCGACACGCGAGCGGCTCGCGCTGGTGCAGGCGAGCAACCAGCGGTTGATCGACAACATCGCCCGCCTGCGCCGTCAGGCCGAGGCGCAGAAGGCGGACAGTCCGCGCTTCCACATCATCGCCCCCACGCCCGAGGCCGCCGCCGAAGCGCTCAAGGATCGCGTCTCGGGTCTGGTCACGGCGGGCGGGGGCGAGGTGCGCGCGCTTCAGGATATCGAGGCGGGCGAGGGCCGCATCGAACTCAGGATCGAAGCGCGGCTGGGCGAGGGAGAGCTGGTCGGCCTGCTCGAACGCCTGCGCAATGCGGAACCGCTGCTGATCGTCACTTCCCTGTCTGTCGCCGCGCCCGCTGCCAATCCGTCTGCCGCTGTTTCCACTCCCGATCTGGATGTCCGCATCGATGTCGCCGCTTCGCATTCCCCGGCCTGAGCGCGCCGAAGGCACGGTGCTGGCGGCGCTGCTGGCGCTGCTGCTGGCGCTGATGGTGGCGGCGCAATTCGTGCTGCCCGCCGAGCGGCCCGAGCCGCCTGCAGTGCCCGCCGCAGGGCTGGGCACGGCGCCCGTTTCCCTCGCCGCTGCCAGCGCCGATCCGGCCCTGTCGCGGCGTTCGATCTTCCGGCCCACGCGCCTTGCGGCAAGCAGTGCGCCCGGCGCGCCTGCCGGTCCGCTCGACGGGGCAAGCCCTGTCGGTGTGGTCAAGGTGCGCGGCGCGGCGCGGCTGATCCTCCAGACCCCCGATGGCGGCACGGTAACCCTGCGCCCCGGCCAGTCGTGGCAGGGTTGGCGCCTCATCGCCATCGGCACCGACAGCGTGCGCTTCTCCCGCGGCAGCGAGAGCGTGACGCTCGATATCGGCGCCCCGGTCAGCAGCAGTTTTTCCTATCCCAGCTATGATCCGCGCGCGGATCGGCCCTATCAGGCAGACGAACAATGATGCGTGATTGTCCCTTGGCCCTTGCAGGCGGCCTCGCCCTGCTGGCTGTGACCGTTCCGGCGGCGGCGCAGACTGTGCCCGACGATCCGGCGCTGGCGGCGCAGCATGCCGATGTGACCATCGTCGAGGGCGAGCAGCGCCCCCCCGTCGTCGTCGCGCCGCCGCCGGTCACGATCCGCGGCGGGGACATCGCATTGAACTTCCCCGAGGCCGATGTGCGCGTCGTGGCGGAGGCGGTGCTCGGCGATCTCTTGGGGATGAACTACACTATCGATCCCGATGTGTCCGGCCCGGTCACGGTCGTCACCGCGCGGCCCATTTCGCGCGCCTCGGTGATCCCCTTCCTCGAAGACAGTCTCGCGATCGGTGGCTTTGCGCTGGTGCTGGAAGGCGGCAAGGCGCGGATCGAGCGGATCGCTTCGGCAGGGGCGGGGATCGCCCGGCCCGGCACGCCCGGCTTCGGCACCGAGCTGGTCGAGCTGCAATTCGTCAATGCCGACCAGATGCGCGCCCTGATCGCGCCGATCCTGCCCAATGTGGTCTCGGTCTCCGACCCCACCCGCAACACCCTGCTGCTGCGCGGCACATCGGGGCAACGCGCCAGCGCGCGCGATCTGCTCGCCCAGTTCGATGTCAACTGGCTGCGCAACATGAGCTTCGCGCTGATCGTGCCCAAGCGGTCCGATGCCCGTGTGATCGTGCCCGAACTGGAACGCCTCATCAACGCGCCCGACAGCCCGACGCGCGGCTTGGTGCGGATCATCGCGATGGAGAAGGTCAACGGCATCCTCGCGATCAGCCGCCAGCGGCAGTATCTGGACGATGTGAACCGCTGGATCGAGATCCTCGACCGGCAGGGCCAGAACAACGAGCCGCGGCTGTTCGTCTACAAGGTCCAGAACTCGCGCTCACGCGATCTGGCGCGCACATTGAACCGGGCGTTCGGACGCGGCAGCGGGGACAGCGAGGAGGCGGTCGGCCAGCAGCAGGCGGCCTTTGCCGATGCGGGCGCGCCCGATGGTGCAGCACCGCGCAGCACGGCAGGGCAGCAGGGCTTCGGCGATGGCTATGGCTACGGTTCGGTCGCCCCGCCGCCCGCCGTCGCGTCGCCCGCCGCCGCCGCGGCACTGGGCGAGAGCGGCGATCAGGGCGGCTCCGCCTCCGGCCCGGGCGGCGTCCAGATCACGAGCGACGACACCAATAACGCCATCCTCGTCTATGGCACCCCGCGCCAGTATGCCGTGATCGAGGATGCGTTGCGCAAGCTCGATGTGCCGCCGATGCAGGTGATGATCGAGGCGGCGATCACCGAAGTCAGTCTGACCGACGATCTGCGCTATGGCCTGCAATGGAACTTCATTGAGGGCAACGAGAACGCGGTCCTCACCGATTCCACCACCGGCCCCGGGCTGGTGCGCGATGTGCCGGGCTTCAGCTTCCTGTTCGGCAATTCGGGCAGCCTCACCGGCGTGCTCAACGCGCTGGAGGGCAAGACCAAGGTCAACGTCGTCTCCGCGCCCAAGCTTATGACTGTCAACAACGGCACGGCCAGCTTGCAGGTCGGCACGCAGGTGCCGGTGCTGACCCAGAATTCGACCTCGACCATCGATCCCAATGCGCCGGTCATCAACGCCATCGAATACCGCGATACCGGGGTGATCCTGAAGGTCACCCCGCGCGTGAACGGCAGCGGGCTGGTGCTGCTCGATATCTCGCAGGAGGTGAGCGACGTGCTGTCGGCGCGGGCGGCGGGATCGGGCATCAATTCGCCGGTGATCTCGACCCGCAAGGTTTCCACCACGGTTGCAGTGCAGGATGGCGAGGTGCTGGCGCTGGGCGGGCTTATCCGCAATGTCCAGACCCGCGACAAGACCGGCATCCCGTTCCTGTCGCAGATCCCGATCATCGGCGGGCTGTTCGGCCGTCAGGTGGAGGCGACCGACAAGATCGAACTGGTGATCCTGCTGAAGCCGCGCGTGATCCGCACCGTGGATGATGCCCGCGCCATTACCGAGGAACTGCGCCAGAAGATCCGCTCGCTCGAGCCCTTCTCGACAACCGGGGACATCCCCTGACCGCGCGCCCGCACCCTGACAGGCGCGGGCGGGATGGCGGCTTTGCGCTGGTGGTGGCAGTGGCGAGCCTCGCGGTGCTCGCGCTGCTGGCGCTGACCATGATCGAGGCGACGCGCGGATCAACGCGTTCGGCGCAGGCGGAGCTTGACCGCGCGCGGCTGACGGCGGCGGCCGATGCAGGCGTGGCGCTGGCGGTGCAGGGCCTTGCCCAGCCCAGCGCCGCACGCCGGTGGCGGCCCGATGGGCGGGTGCGCGAGGTGACCTTCGGCGCGGCAACGCTGGAAATCCGCATCGAGGAGGAACTCGCCAAGGTACCGATCAACACGCTCAACGATCAGCAGGTCGAAGCGTTGTTCGGCGAATTCGGTTTGCAGGGCGCAGAGCTTGAGGAAGCGCGCGATGCGTTCCTCGACTGGCGCGACGGGGATGACGAGCCACGCCTGCGCGGGACGGAGGCGGCGGATTATGCCGCGCAGGGCATCCGCCCGCGCAACGGATCGCTGCGCACCAACATGGAGCTCGCCGCGATCCCCGCCATCGGCCCGGAACTGGCGCTGCGGATGGACCCCTATATCTCGGTCTTCACCCCGACCAGCGGACGCTTTGCGCGAGCCAACGCCAGCCCGCTGGCGCGGCGGGTGATGGCTGACCGGGTGTTTGAAGACGGCTTTGCCGGGGTCACCGTGGCGCAGGGCGGTCTCAACGAGAGCGAGACCGGGCGGGTCGATGACGGGGTGACGGGGCGGCCCTTGCGGGTGATTGTCACGGCCAGGGGAGCCGATGGCGCCGCGGCGCGGCGCAATGTCGTGATCGAACTCACCGGCAACCCGGCGCGGCCCTATGTGGTGCGGGCGCGGGAGTAGGGCGGTCAGCGCCCTCCGGGATCGAGGCTGAGGCCCCAGGGGGCAAATTCGCCGTTGCGCATGATCGGCTCGGGCGCGGGTGCCGGCGCAGGCGGCGTATGGCGGGCAGCGAGCGCGATGGTCACCGGCGCACTGTCCCGCGCGGGCACGGCGCCGGGCGAGCGGTAGAAGACATGCCGCGCAATCTGCCGCACCCGGGTAAGGCTGGGGGCCCAATAGGGCGCGACGTAATCGGCGTGGTAATGCGTCGCCCCGTGCACGTGATCGGGGCTCTGGCCCGCCAGCACCCGCAGCGCCACGGCCCGCGCGGCGGCCATTTGCGCAGCGGAGCGCGGGCGGCGCAGCGAACCGTCGCAGGTGAAGGTGAACTGGCACCCGGTGCGCCGCTCGGCCCCCTGCCAGACCACCGCGCACACGCTGTCCGGGTAGGCGCTGTGACGCACGCGGTTGAGGATGACCTGCGCGACCGCCTCCTGCCCCGCGAGCGGTTCCTGCCCGGCTTCATAGGTGATCGCCAGCGCAAGGCATTCGGCAGCGGCCTCGGGCGCGTGCTGCGCGGCCAGCGGGGGGAAGTAGCGGGGCGGAATTTCCTGCGCGGCGACAGCCACCGGCAGCGCCGCAAGCGCGGCGGCAAGGATCAGGCGTGGCACGCAGGCGATCATGGCAGGCGGATTCCCCCGTGGGAACATGGAGCGTGAACCAGCTTGTCCCCCGCGTCAATCGCGCTCAGCCCCAGCCGTTGACGAGGAAGATCGCCCAGCCCGCCATCGCCATCAGCGTGCCCAGCGGCAGGGCGGTGTCGGCGGCGATATCCTTGCGGGCCAGCAGCATGACCAGCGCGGCGGCAAGGCCGATCAGGCTCGCCCCGATCACCGTGCCGATCGCGCCCATTGGCCCGACCCACAGCCCGATCGCGCCGAGCAGCGGGGGATCGCCGCCGCCCATCCCCTCGCGCCCGCGCAGCAGCCGGTAACCGCGCGCGACGGCCCACAGCATCCCGAACCCGATGACGCCGCCCGCCGCTGCGGTGACGAGCGGGGCGAGGCTCGCCGCCTCCCACCCGCTCCACAGCGCAAACCCTGCGCCGGTCGCGGCCAGCAGGGCGGTCAGCGGGCGGGGCAGCCACAGGTGGTGCGCGTCGATCAGGGCGAGCAGCAGCAATTGCCAGGCGAGCAGCATAGCGGGGATCGCAAGGCCGGGCGGGGCCAGCAGCACGCCCGCCGCCCCGATCAGCGCCCCCGCAATTTCGGCGAAGGGTTGCCATACGCCGATTGCCGCGCCGCAGTGGCGGCACTTGCCGCGCAGCACCAGCCACGAAACCAGCGGCACCAGATCGCGCGCTGCGATGGGCGCGGCGCAAGCATCGCAGACGGAGCGCCCGGCGAGCACCGAGCGGCCTTCCGGCAAGCGCACCAGCGCAGCACCAATGAAACTGCCAATCGCCGCGCCCGCCAGCATGGCGGTCAGCGCCATCACTGCGGCGGTTGCGTCAGGCACTCGTCCCCCTCTCGCGCGGCACGGCTGCGGGCCGCCTTGCGAGAGGAATAGCGCCAAGCTTGCGGCTGCGCCAGAAGGTCACCACCGCAAGGCTTCCCAGCAGGGCAAGACCCAGCCCGGCCAGCGTCATCACGATCCGCAGGGGCAGCGCCATCGCGCTACCCGCCAGCCGCGCCGAATGGAGCGGGTAGAGCGCGTTGTTCGCCCTGACGGCGAGCGGCGCGGCGGGAGCATCGCGGGCGGCCAGCACCGTGCCGTCTCCGGCGAGGGTCAGCGTGGTGCGACCGTTGGGATGCCATTCGGCCGGGCGGCGCATCCGGATCGTCACCGCCTCTCCGGCAGCCTTGGGCCAGATCACCATGCGCAAGGTCGCATCGGGAAAGCGCGTGCGGGCCGCGGCGAGGATCGCGGGCCAATCGGGCGCGGCGATGGTCGCGGGCGCGGGCGGCTTGGCCTGCCATGCGGCAACCTCCTGTGCGGGAGAGAGCGGTGTCAGCACTGCCTGCCCCAGCGGCTTCAGCACCATCAGCGCGCCTGTCGCCCCCGCCAGCAGGATCGGCAGTGCCAGCACCGCGCCGATATCGCGGTGGTGGAGGATCACGGCAGGCCGGGTGAAGCGCGGCGGCAGGGCGCGCAGGCGGAAGGTCCGGCGCGTCGGCCACCACAGGATCAGGCCGGTGACGCAGAAGATGATCGCCGCCAGCCCCAGCCAGCCCGAAATCACCTCCCCCGTCC
>Ga0114986_1000191_pt1 | contig 17669 bp, 19 predicted proteins | sample Shrwel1BS1Day17_FD_96988 | JGI IMG/M metagenome (GOLD analysis project Ga0114986, IMG submission 96988) | Subsurface microbial communities from deep shales in Ohio, USA - Utica-3 well 1 S-1-Day17 | ecosystem: Environmental > Aquatic > Deep subsurface > Shale gas/oil reservoir > Produced... | reverse complement strand
CTCGCCGAGGCGATGTATGGCAACACCTCGCTGGAAGCCGTGCGCGGCGTGTGGGCCATCATCGTGGCACTGGCCGTGTCCATCGTGTGGCTGCTGGCCACACTGGGCCGGCGCCTGCCTTCGCGGCGCGAGACGGTCGATGCCGGCGCGTCGGCCGCCGTGCTGCCCATCTTCAACACCGCCTCGCAGGTGGGTTATGGCGCCGTGATCGCCTCGCTGGCCGGCTTTGCGCTCATCCGGGATGCGGTGCTGGGCCTGTCGCCCGGCAATCCGCTCATCTCGCTGTCGGTGGCCGTGAACGTGCTGGCCGGCATCACCGGGTCGGCCTCGGGGGGCATGAGCATCGCGCTGAGCACACTGGGACAGACCTACCTGGAACTGGGTCAGGCGGCCGGCATCGCACCCGAGCTGCTGCATCGGGTCACGGCGATTGCCACCGGCGGGCTCGACGCCCTGCCCCACAACGGCGCGGTGATCACGCTGCTGTCGATCTGCGGGCTCACGCACCGCCAGTCCTACGCCGACATCTTCGTCGTGGCCGTGGCGGTGCCGCTGGTGTCGCTGGCGGTGGTGGTGACGCTGGGCAGCGTGTTCGGCAGCTTCTAGGCGAGCTTCAGGCGCCGCACCGCGAGTTTCTCCAGTTCCAGCAGGACGAGCACAGCCACCCCCACGCCAATCACCTGCAGACCCTGGGTCACACTCAGGCCCTCGGTCTGGAACAGCGCCTGCATCCACGGTGCGTAGGTGAAGGCCATCTGCAGCAGCACCACACCGCCCACAGCCATCAGCACACGCGGCGTTCCCTGCACCCCCTGCCAGGTGAAGGACGGGGCTTTCAGGTAGCGCACGCTGAAGAGGTAGAAGACTTCCATCACCACCAGGGTGTTCACCGCCACGGTGCGGGCCATTTCCACGCTGTGCCCTTGGGCCAACGACCATTCGTACATGCCAAAGATGCCCGTGAGGAACAGCGTGGACACCAGCGCAATGCGCCAGAGGACGAAGCGCGACAGCAGCGGCTCGTCGGGCGCGCGTGGCGGACGGCGCATCACGTCGGCCTCGCGCGGCTCGAAGGCCAGCACCATGGCCAGCGCAATCGAGCTCACCATGTTCACCCAGAGAATCTGCGCTGGCAGGATGGGCAGGGCCACGCCCAGCAGCACGGCCACCAGCAGCGACAGCGACTCGCCGCCGTTGATGGGCAGCAAGAAGGTGACAGTCTTGCGCAGGTTGTCGTAGACGGTGCGCCCCTCCTCCACCGCATGCGCGATCGAGGCGAAGTTGTCGTCGGCCAGGACCATGGCCCCGGCCTGCTTGGCCGCCTCGGTGCCCTTGCGCCCCATGGCCACGCCCACGTCGGCCTGCTTCAGCGCCGGCGCATCATTCACACCGTCGCCCGTCATCGCCACGATCTCGCCATTGGCCTGCAGTGCGCGCACCAGGCGCAGCTTGTGTTCAGGGCTGGCGCGTGCAAACACCTCGGTGCGGCGCACCGCCTCGCGCAGGGCGTCGTCATCGAGCGCCTCGATCTCGGGGCCGGTCATGGCCACCAGCCCCTCGCCGAGGCCCAGTTGCCCCGCGATGGCGCTGGCCGTGACACCGTGATCGCCGGTGATCATCTTCACGCGGATGCCCGCCTGCAGGCATTGCGCCACGGCAGCAATGGCCTCCTCGCGGGGCGGATCGATGATGCCCACGAGTCCAAGCAGGGTCAGGCCCTGATCGACGTCGCTCGTCTCCAGCCGGCCATGCGTCGCCGGCAGCGCCCGCCAGGCCAGGGCCAGCACGCGGCGCCCCTCGCGCGCCTGTTCATCGATGCGAGCCCGCCACCAGGCCGCGTCCAGGATCCGATCCGGTCCCTCGCCGCCTGCCTCGTGGCTGCACATGGCCAGCACCCGTTCCGGCGCGCCCTTGACCACGGCGAAGCGCCCCCCCGCGTCGTCCGGATGCAGGGTGGCCATGTAGCGGTGTTCGGATTCGAAGGGAATCGCATCCAGTCTGGGATGTTGCTGCCGCAGCGACGGCAGATCCAGGCCGGCCTTCATGGCCAGTGTCAGCAGGGCGCCCTCGGTGGGGTCTCCGGCCAGCTGCCATTGCCCCTGGGTCTCGCGCAGGCTGGCGTCGTTGCACAGCGCGCCCGCGTGGGCCAGCCGATGGGCCAGCGGGCATCTCGCGGGAAGGTCGACGCCATCGACCGTCTGCCCCTGCAAGGCCCAGGCCCCTTGCGGTGCGTAGCCGGCGCCTTCCACCGCCAGCACCGCGTCACGCAGCACCACCTGCTGCACCGTCATCTCGTTGCGCGTGAGCGTGCCTGTCTTGTCCGAGCAGATCACCGTGACCGAGCCCAGTGTCTCCACGGCCGGGAGGCGCCGGATCACCGCGTGGCGTGCCGCCATGCGCTGCACCCCCAGGGCCAGCGTGATGGTCATCACCGCCGGCAAGCCTTCAGGGATGGCCGCCACGGCCAGGCCCACGGCAGCCATGAACATCGCTTCGGCCGATCCACCCCGCACGACGATCCCGAAGGCGAAGAGCAGCCCGGCCGCCACGAGGATGACTCCTGTGAGCCAGCGACCGAAGGTGGCCATCTTGCGCAGCAGGGGCGTCGTCGTGGCCTCCACGGTTTCCAGCATGCGACCGATGCGGCCGATCTCGGTGTGCGCCCCGGTGGCCACCACCACGGCACGCGCCTGGCCCTGCGTCACGAGCGTGCCCGCATAGCCCATGTTGAAGCGGTCACCAATGGCCACTGCACGCTCCACCGGGTCGGCATGCTTGTCCACCGGCACCGACTCGCCGGTGAGCATGGCCTCATCGATGCGCAGGTTGCGCGCCTGCAGCAGCCGCACATCCGCCGGCAGCCGATCGCCGGAGGCGAGCAGCACCACGTCACCGGGTACCAGATCGGCCGCATCGACGTCGTGCGCATGGCCATCGCGAACCACCATGGCGTGCGGCGCCAGCATGTGGCGGATGGCCTGCAGTGCCCGCTCGGCCTTGCCCTCCTGGATGAAACCGATCGCCGCGTTGATGACCACCACCGCCAGGATCACGCCGGTGTCCACCCAGTGCCCCATTGCTGCGGTGACCCCGGCCGCGGCCAGCAGCACGTAGATCAGCAGGTTGTGGAACTGGCGCGCCAGGCGCCACAGCGGATGCACCGGAGGCACCTCGGCCAGCCGGTTCGGGCCATGCTCGGCCAGGCGCCGCCGCGCTTCCTCAGGTGTCAGGCCCTCGAAGCCCGTGCGCTGGCCCTGCAGGACCTCCTCGGCGGGCTGGGCATGCCAGTCGGACACCGGTCCCATCGACTCAGCGCGCGAGGTAGCCGCCATCGACCGCGTAGTAAGCGCCCGTCACGAAGGAGGCGCGGTCGGAACTGAGCCACACCACCAGCTCGGCCACCTCCTCGGGCTGCCCCAGGCGCCCCACCGCGTGCAGGCTGACGAGCTGTTGCTGGGTGGCCGGGTCGGACTCCAGGCCCGCAATCATCGGCGTGTGGATGAAGGCCGGCCCCACGGCATTGATGCGCAGGCCCTGGGCGCCGTACTCGAGGGCGGCCGTCTTGGTGAGCCCCACGACGCCGTGCTTGGCGGCCACATAGGCCGGTGCCCCGGCAAAGCCCGCCTGCCCCAGGATGGACGCCATGTTCACGATGGCCCCACCCCCGCTGCGCAACATGGCGGGGATCTGGTGCTTCATGCAGTAGAAGACCCCCGAGAGGTTGACCCCGATGACCTGTTGCCAGGCTTCGTCGGCATAGTCGGCCGTGGGGCCCAGTTCGCCGCCGATACCGGCGTTGTTGCAGGCCGCATCCAGCCGGCCATAGTGCGCCAGCGTGCGTTCCACGAGACGCTGGCAGTCCTCGGCGCGGCTCACGTCGGCAGGCACGAAGATGGCGTCGCCGCCTTGCTGGCGCACCAGCAACACGGTTTCCTCTGCCCCCGCCACGTTCACGTCGGAGACGACGACCTTGGCCCCCTCGCGGGCATAGGCCAGCGCGATGGCGCGGCCGATGCCGGACGAGGCGCCGGTCACGAGCGAGACTTTTCCTTGCAGCATGGGGTGTCCTCCTTGATGACGAGGCCCGTGACGGGCCGGGTGGAATCAAGGGAATGACACCACGGGAGGCCGGAAGAGTCCTTGTCTCAGGTCAAAACGCGGGACGGAACCTTCCTGGGAACGCCCCCGAGAGGCTTGGCATCGGTCAAGGTCTCGTGCGACTCAGCCCGAGGCCAGCAGGCGGCGGATGTCCTGCGTGAGCAGCTCCGCGCCGATCCCGTGACGCGCGTACAGCCGGACCCGGCCCTGGGTGTCGAAAACGTACAGGCCCGCCGAGTGGTCCATGGTGTAGCTGTCAGGGGTCTTGCCCGGCACCTTGTTGTAGTAGACCTTGAACTCGCGCGCCACTGCAGCCGTCTGCTCGGGTGAGCCTCGCAGCGCCACGAAGCTCGGGTCGAAGGCCTGGACATAGGCACCCATCACCTCGGGCGTGTCCCGCTCGGGGTCCACGGTGATGAAGATGCCCTGCAGCTTGTCGCCATCGGCGCCAAGGGCCTGCTTGACCTGGGCGAGTTCCACCATCGCCGTCGGGCAGACGTCCGGGCATTGCGTGAAGCCAAAGAAGATCGCGACGATCTTGCCCTGGAAGTCGGCCATCGTACGCTCGCGGCCCTGGGCATCCACCAGCGCAAAGTTGCGTGCGTACTGGGCGCCCGTGATGTCGATGCCGTTGAACTTCGGGCCCGATTCGAACAGGGTTTTCACGCGATCGCAGCCGGCCAGCATCAGCGAGAGGCCTCCCAACAGGAGGAGTGAGCGGCGGGACGTCATAGCCAGGCTCCGAGGTAGTGGTCCAGCAGCAGCGCGGCGAACAGCAGCGACAGGTGGAGGATGGAAAAGCGGAAGGTGCGGCGCGCCAGCTGGTCGGAGTACTCGCGCCACAGGCGCCAGGCGTAGGCAATGAAGACGCCCCCCAGGGCGATGGCGGCCACCAGGTAGATCCAGCCGCTCATGCCATAGACGAAGGGCAGCAGTGTCCCGGAGAACAGCATGAGCGTGTAGAGAAACACGTGGAAGCGGGTCAGCTCCGCGCCGTGGGTGACCGGTAGCATCGGCAGGCCGGCCTTGCGGTAGTCCTCCGCCCGGTACAGCGCCAGCGCCCAGAAGTGCGGCGGCGTCCACAGGAAGATGATGAGGCACAGCATCAGTGCTTCCGGGCCGACCTCTCCGCGCATGGCGGCCCATCCCAGCACCGGCGGCATCGCCCCCGAGGCTCCGCCGATGACGATGTTCTGAGGCGTCAGTGGCTTGAGCACCACGGTGTAGATCACCGCATAGCCCACGAAGGTGCCGAAGGTCAGCCACATCGTCAGTGGGTTCACGGCGGCATACAGCAGCGCCATGCCGGCGCCGCACAGCAGGCCCGAGAACAGCAGGGTCTGGGTGTTGGTGAGCTCCCCCTTCGCGGTGGGGCGCCACGCAGTGCGCTGCATGCGCGCATCGATGTGCTGCTCGACCAGGCAGTTGAAGGCCGCGGCTGCACCGGCCACCAGCCAGATGCCCACCGTGGCCGCCAGGGCCACGCGCCAGTCGGGCATGCCGGGGACGGCCAGCAGCATGCCGATCACGGCGCAGAAGACAATGAGCTGCACCACGCGTGGCTTGGTCAGCGCGTAGAACTGCGAAAACCGCGAGGGCGGTGCAGCGGAGGTGGCGAGGGTTCCGGACATGGGGAAGGTTGGGGGGATTCTAGGAGGCCGTCCGACCGCTCGCCGATGACAGCGGCACCATGGATGCACGCGCTGCCGTCACGACACGACGGGCCTGGTGGGCCTGGGTCAACAAGGCGGTGAGCACGATCACGAGCCCGGCCGCTCCGGCCGTGTGAGCGAGCGCGGCCACCAGCGGCCACCCCAGCACCACGTTGCTCAGGCCGCTGAGGAACTGCCACAGCGCCCCACCCAGCAGCCAGGCGGCGTATTGGCGATGCGCAGCGCCTTGCCGCCACAGCGCCGCGGCATAGCCCACGAGCGCCGCCAGCACGACATAGGCTGCCAGCCGATGGGTGTAGTGGATGGCGGTGAGCGCATCGAAGCTCAGATAGCCTCCATCACGCCGCTCCCCCAGGGGACGCGCAATCTGGAAGCCTTGCTGGAAGTCCATGGCCGGCCACCATTGCCCATGGCAGGTGGGGAAGTCGGGGCAGGCCAGCACGGCATAGTTGGTGCTGACCCAGCCGCCCAGCGCGATCTGCAGCCACAGCAGCGCGAACAGCCCCCAGGCCCACCGGTGCAGGCCGACACCCAGCACGAGCTGCCGGGCCCGGTACACCTGATGCTGGGCCGTCAGCAGGGCCAGCAGGAACAGGCCTCCCAGCAGGTGGGCGGTGACGATGGCCGGGTAGAGCTTCATCGTCACGGTCAGCGCACCGAAGGCCCCCTGGATGCAGACCCACACCAGCGTGGCCGTGGCCCACCAGGGCGACAGGGCCAGGCGCTTGCGCTCCAGCCAGCTCGTGATGGCCATCACCATGATCAGCACGCCCACTCCGGTGGCCAGGTAGCGGTGGATCATCTCGATCCACGCCTTCTTGTGCGTGACCGGCCCCGTGGGCATGGCCGTCTCGGCGGCCGTGATCTCCGCCCGCGCGCCCACCGGACTCGCCGCTCCGTAGCAGCCTGGCCAATCCGGGCAGCCCAGGCCGGAATCGGTGAGCCGGGTGAAGGCGCCGAACACCACCAGGTCGAAGGTGAGAAAGAGCGTCAGCGCGGTCAGTGCCGCCAGGCGCACGCTGGGCGCTGCATGGCGGTTGCGCAGCCACACCCAGGCCAGGGGACCGAGCGCGATCACGATGCCCAGCAGCGCCAGGCGAGCGATCGGGGTCAAGTCGTAGAGTGCCTGCGTTTCCATGACGATGCCCGCTTCAACGACCCGCCTTGTCCCAGTGCCGGGAGGCACTGAGCAGGCGATTCAGGTCGCGCTTCACCCGGGATGGGTCGGCGTCCGCGGGAAAGCGCATCATCCAGTTGCCCAGGGGATCGACGATGTACAGGTGCGCGCCCAGCGACTGGCCGGCCTCCGGTTCCAGCCAGGCCGCCACCTCCTCGGCCGAGGCACGCAGCACCTGGGCGCCAGAGATGCCCTGGAGCAGCGCCGGTTGGATGGGCTGCGCATCGGTCACCAGCCAGACCTTGTCGACACGGTCGCGGTCCTTGCCGGTCATCTCGCGAAGCTGGCGCTGCAGGTAGAGGTTGCGCTCACACGTCGCGTCACAGGCGCCTCCGCCCACGACCACGATCAGCCACTGATGGCGCAGGCTGTCCGGCGACACGGTCTGGCCTTGCAGGTCCTGCAGGCCCAGGGCCGGCAGGGGACGCTGGGGATCGATCAGCTGGCCGTAGTTGCTGCGGCCCTCGGGACGGATCACGTAGTAGGTGAGGTAGGACGCAATGACCGGGGCCGCGCACACCAGCAGCACCAGGATCATCTTGATCCGCCCCATGCGCACCCGGGCCTGCGCATCCACGGCCGGACGCGGCATGCTGTGCACCGTGAAGCTCAGGGGTTCAGGCGCCGCGCTGTCGGCGGGGGCGGAGGACTTGGAACCAGACATACAAACCTGCCATCAGTGCACACAGCGCGAACCACTGGAACGCATAGCCGTAGTGCTTGTGAACGTCCACCGAGGGTTCGGGCCACTGCCGCAGCAGGCCGTCCGCGGCCCCGGGGCTCGCGGGCTCGGTCTGGACGAGGGTCACCGGCCACACCGGCCGGCGGACTTCTTGCGCGAATTGCGTCAGGTCGAGATTTTGCCGAATCGCGCCGGTCTCCTGTGCCGAGAACTGATAGAGCTTGGCCGGCGGCGGGGCAATCCGACCGACCAGGGCCACCGTCCCTTCCCCGGGCGTTGCCACCTCAGGCACCCGGGTGCGGTCGGCCACGTCGCGCGCCACCCACCCACGCTGGACGACGATCACCTCCTCGCGCCCGTCGATCCGCAGGGCTGTGAGCACGAAGAATCCCGGCTGGGGGCCCTGCATCTGCCGGTTGTCCAGATACACCGTGTGCTCGGGCAGCCACCGCCCACGCACCACGGCCGGACGGTGCAGCCATGCCGGGTTGGCATCAAGCGGCGCGGCCACCTCGTTCAGGGCCACGGCCGGCAGGCTCGCCTGCGTGCGCAAGGCCGACTGCAAGGCCTCCTTCTGGGCTGCACGATCGAGCTGCCACCGGCCAAGCGAGGCCGTGACGGCCATGCCCACCAGGGTGGCCGCGAGTACCACCCCCGCGCGCCGGCGTCTGGAGGCCACGGTCTCAGCCATGCCATGCCCCGAGGCGCATAATGCAGCCCATGAAGATCTTCATCGTCGCAGCGTTCGTGCTCATCCTGGCCAGCCTGGCCTCTGCCCTGGTCTTCATGATGAAGGACGGCCGAGACGGCAAGCCCAAGACGAACAACATGGTGCGTTCACTGGGCCTGCGGGTGGGGATGTCCATTGTGCTGTTCATCTGCATCCTGGTGGCCTACCAGCTCGGCTGGATCCAACCCACGGGCGTGCCGGTCATCAAGTAGGCCCCCGCCGATCCGCCTTCATCAAGGACAAACGCCGCTGCACCGCAGCGGCGTTGTCGTTTCAGGCGGCCCCTGTCGGGAGCCACCGCGATCGTCACATCCAGTACACCACGACGTACAGGCCCAGCCACACCACGTCCACGAAGTGCCAGTACCAGGCCGCGCCTTCGAAACCGAAGTGACGCTCGGGCGTGAAGTGGCCCTTGTGCAGACGCAGCGTGATGAACAGCAGCATCAGCATGCCCACGAAGACGTGGAAGCCGTGGAAGCCCGTCAGCATGAAGAACGTGGAGCCGTAGATGCCCGACGACAGCTTCAGGTTCAGCGTCTGGTAGGCATACATGTACTCGTAGCCCTGCACGAACAGGAACACGAGGCCGAGAATGACCGTCATCCACATGAAGGCGATGGTCTTGGCACGATGCCCCTCGCGCAGCGCGTGGTGGGCAATGGTCAGCGTCACCCCCGAGCTCAGCAGCAACGCGGTGTTGATCGTGGGCAGCCAGAACGGGCCCATGGTCTGGAAGGGCTCGACGATACCGGCCGGCGAAGCGGTGGCCCCGGGCACCGAGCTGGGCCACAGCGCCTTGAAGTCCGGCCACAGGATCTGGTGATCGAGGTTGGCCAGCATCGGGACCGCGTGAACGCGCGCCCAGTACAGGGCGCCGAAGAAGGCCGCGAAGAACATCACCTCCGAGAAGATGAACCAGCTCATGCTCCAGCGGAAGGACACGTCGATGCGATCGCTGTACAGGCCGTTCTCGCTCTCGCGGATGGCGTCGCCGAACCACTGGAACAGGACCACGGCCCACCACAGCAGACCGAAGAGCAGCGAGTAGGCGCCCCAGCCGTGGCCGTTGATCCACTGACCCGCGCCCAGGATCACGAAGAACAGGCCGATGGAGGCCATGACCGGGTGCCGCGAAGGCCCGGGAACAAAGTAGTAAGGCGTCTGGCCCTGATGTGTCGCTGCCGACATGTTTTCTCCTAAGAACTCTTCTCGATCCTTGGCCTCGTCATCGACGAGGCTTGTTCATTCGTCATCAATACCCGGCAGCCACTCCACTGCCGATCACCCAGTTCACCAAGGCCACCAGACCCAGGACGAAGAGCGCTGCCAGGGTCAGCCCCACGATCACCACATGGACGGGGTTGAGCTTGCTCACGTCCTCGGCATGGTCCGCCGATCGCCGCACACCGAAGAACGACCACGAAACCGCCTTGATGGTCTGCCACAGCGAGCCGCGGCGCTGCACGGCCTCGCGCAGGTCGGCCCCCGGGCGCTGCGGCACGTTCATGAACGCGGCTCCTGCACCGGCGCCGCCGACTGGAAGCCCGCCGGCGCCGCCGGCACGCGACCACCCACCTCGAAGAAGGTGTACGAGAGCGTGATGGTCGTCACGTCACGCGGCAGCTTGGGGTCGATCACGAACACGACCGGCCATTCCTTGGACTCGCCCGGCTGCAGCATGTACTCGTTGAAGCAGAAGCACTCGAGCTTGTTGAAGTGCGCGGTGGCCTGCTTCGGGGCATAGCTCGGGATCGCCTGCGCGGCCATGGTGCGGTTCTGCACGTTGCGGAATTCGTACATGACCGTGGCCATCTCGCCGGGGTGCACGGTGATCGAGCGCATGGCCGGCTTGAAATCCCACGGTCCCCGGGCATTCGCATCGAATTCGACCGTGATGGTGCGCGAGGTATCGACCTGCGTGTTCACGGCCGTGGCGCGGTGCGACGCATTGCCCGGCACCAGCCGCTCGCTCAGCGACAGGACGTTGATGCCCAGCGCATCGCAGATGGCCTGGTACATCGGCACCAGGGCGTAGCCGAAGCCGAACATCGCCACCGTGACGACCAGCAGCTTGCCAACCATGCGCCGGTTGTCGCGGCGGATGGCTTGGCGGCCAGACTCGTTGGGGCTCGACATTCGCTCAACCACCGAAATAGGTCATGCGCACGATGAATCCGACGAAGAAGGCGGCCACAACGCTCGCCAGGATCAGTCCCAGGCGGACATTGCGCTTGCGCTGCTCTGCATTCATCGTGCGTGTTCCTCTTGCACCAGGCTCAGCCCACCACCTTCGTGGCGGCAGCATTCAGCTTGGGCGGGTTCTCGAAGGTGTGGAAGGGAGCCGGCGACGGCACTTCCCACTCGAGGCCTTCCGCGCCCTGGCCATCGGGGTCGTTCCAGGGGCGCTGCGGCGCCTTCTCGCCCTTGCCCATCATGGCGGGCAGCACGATGAAGACGAAGAAGTACACCTGCATCAGGCCGAAGCCGAAGGCGCCCACCGAGGCGATCGCGTTGAAGTCGGCGAACTGCATGGGGTAGTCGGCGTAGCGACGGGGCATGCCGGCCAGACCCAGGAAGTGCATCGGGAAGAAGGTGATGTTGAAGAAGATCAGCGAGCCCCAGAAATGGATCTTGCCGCGGGTCTCGGAATACATCACGCCGGTCCACTTGGGAGCCCAGTAGTAGTAGCCGGCAAACAGCGCGTACAGCGAGCCCGCCACCAGCACGTAGTGGAAGTGGGCCACGACGTAGTAGGTGTCCTGCAGCTGGATGTCGATCGGCGCCACTGACAGGATCAGGCCGGTGAAGCCCCCCATCGTGAACACGAAGATGAAGCCGACCGCGAACAGCATGGGCGTCTCGAAGGTCATCGAGCCGCGCCACATGGTCGCAATCCAGTTGAAGATCTTCACACCCGTGGGCACGGCGATCAGCATGGTCGCGTACATGAAGAAGAGCTGACCGGTCACCGGCATGCCCGTCGTGAACATGTGGTGGGCCCACACGATGAACGACAGGATGGCAATGGAGGCCGTCGCGTACACCATCGAGGTGTAGCCGAACAGGCGCTTGCGGGCGAAGGCCGGGACGATGTGGCTGATGATGCCAAACGCCGGCAGGATCATGATGTAGACCTCGGGGTGACCGAAGAACCAGAAGATGTGCTGGTACATCACCGGGTCGCCGCCGCCGGCCGGGTTGAAGAAGGCCGTGCCGAAATGGCGGTCGGTCAGGGTCATCGTGATGGCGCCGGCCAGCACGGGCATCACCGCGATGAGCAGGTAGGCGGTGATGAGCCAGGTCCAGGCGAACATCGGCATCTTCATCAGCGTCATGCCCGGGGCACGCATGTTGAGGATGGTCACGATGATGTTGATCGAGCCCATGATGGAGCTGGCGCCCATGATGTGCATCGCGAAGATCGCCGCATCCATCGAGGGGCCCATCTGCAGCGTGAGCGGCGCGTACAGCGTCCAGCCCGCGGCCGGTGCGCCGCCGGGCATGAAGAACGATGCCACCAGCATGATGGCCGCCGGGATGAGCAGCCAGAAGCTGAAGTTGTTCATCCGCGCGAAGGCCATGTCGGACGCGCCGATCTGCAGCGGGATCATCCAGTTCGCAAAGCCCACGAAGGCCGGCATGATGGCGCCGAACACCATGATCAGGCCGTGCATGGTGGTGAGCTGGTTGAAGAGCTCGGGGTTCACGACCTGCAGGCCGGGCTGGAAGAGCTCGGCGCGGATCAGCAGCGCAAGGACGCCGCCGACCATCAGCATGGCAAAGCTGAACAGCAGGTAGAGGGTACCGATGTCCTTGTGGTTGGTGGCAAACACCCAGCGGCGCCAGCCATGCGGATGATCGTGCGCATGGTCATCGTGGGCGTGGCCGCCCGCTGCATGACCGTGGTTGTCGAGAACGGCGCTCATGTTTCGTCGGTCCTTTCTTCTACTGCTCAGCGGGCGGCGGTGATTTCAGCCGGCTGCACCAGCGTGCCGGTCTTGTTCGACCAGCTGTTCTTCACATAGGTGATCACCGCGGCAATCTCGGTGTCGCTCAACTGCTTCCAGGCCGGCATCGCACCGTTGCCCGCACCGTTGAGAAGGATGCTGATCTGCTTGCTCTTGTCGGCATCGAGCACGATGGCCGAGCCGTCCAGCGCCTTGATGGGGCCGGCCCCCGAGCCGTCGGCCTTGTGGCAGGCCGCGCAGTTGGCGGCATAGACCTTCTCGCCGCGGGCCACGAGGTCGGCCAGTTCCCAGACCTTGGTGGGATCATCGGCGCGAGCCTGCATCAGCTTCTGCTGCTCTTCCACCCACTTGCTGTACTCCTCGTCAGTGACGACCTTGACGTGGATGGGCATGTAGGCGTGCTCCTTGCCGCACAGCTCGGCACACTGACCATAGAAATCGCCGGTCTTCTCGGCGCGGAACCAGGTGTCGCGCACGAAGCCGGGGATGGCATCCTGCTTCACGCCGAAGGCGGGCACCATCCAGGCATGGATCACGTCGTTGGCCGTGGTGATGACGCGGATCTTCTTGTTGACCGGCACCACCAGCGGGTTGTCGACCTTGAGCAGGTAGTCGTCGCCGGCAGGCTGACCGGCATCGGACATCTGGCGGTGGGTGGCATCCAGCGTGGACAGGAAGGACACACCGGCACCTTCGCCGTTGATGTAGTCGTAGCCCCACTTCCACTGGTAGCCGGTGGCCTTGACGGTGATGTCGGCGTTGGTGGTGTCCTTCATCGCGACCACCACTTTCGTGGCCGGGAGGGCCATGCCGATCACGATCAGGAAAGGCACGATCGTCCAGACGATCTCGACGGTGGTGCTTTCGTGGAAGCTGGCCGACTTGGCGCCCAGCGACTTGCGGTGCTTCAGGATGGAATAGAACATCACCGCGAACACGCCCACGAAGATCACGAGGCAGATGATCAGCATCATCCAGTGCAGGAAGTGCTGCTCTTCGGCGATGCGCGTGACGGGCGGGTGCAGGTTGAGCTGGTTGACGGCGGGACCGCCTGGCAAGCTGTTGACGGACGCCAGCGCGGCCGAGGAGGCCAGCCAGGCCCCCAGGCCGAGGCCCACACGTCCCGCCTGCTGCCAAAGAGCTTTCATGATCTTCATCGTGGTCATCTCAGTTTCCAAACCCCAGCTCACCCCTGCTCGTACGAGCCGCGCAGGGCTGCGCGCAATTCTTCGGCAAGTTGGGAGCGGTGCTGCACACTGACGTGACGACCGACACTCACCCGTCGCCCCGCTGCCGCCAGCTCAACCAGCCCCGTGGTGCCACCAAGCTGATCGACGCGCACATGTGCGGCATCGAAGCTGACGCGGCTCACGCGCCCGGCCACTTCCTGCTCGACCTCCACCCGCCCCTCAACGATCGCGATGCTTTCGCGGTCCAGGGCATGGCGGGCGTAGATCCACAGTGCAAGTCCGACACCGGCCATTTCGATCCAGGCAAACGGCAGCACCAGGTGGGCTCCCAAAGCCCAGAACCCCAAGCCCACGCCGAATGACACCACACACAGCACCGCGTACATGCACAGCAATTGGCGTGGCGTGAGGCAGCAGTTGCGCTTGAGGATCCAGCGGGTCCCGGTGCCATCGGACAGGGCCGGCCCTTGGGGGAACCGACGATTGCGAGGACTCCAAGCCGAGGTGACCGCCACCATGGGTGCTACTGCTCCACTCACCTGGTTCGGAAAGGCGCCCGGACATCAAGCCAAGAGGCACCAACCCAACCAAACTGCGAGAGTTTAACTTACCGCAAAGCCCCCTCACAACGGCGCTTGAGGACGATCAATGCGGGTGCGTGCGAATGACGCGTCGCAGGCCTCTGATCGGCGTTCAGTCCCGGCCCGGCGGGCGCGTACGTCGCACCATGGTGCGCATGTCGTCCAGCGACACGTGCGCCTGCTCGGCAACCCTCACGCGAGGGACCGGCTTGTAGGCATGCCCGTAGACGATCTCGAAGCTCAGGCCCCAGCGGCCATCCGGTCGGCGCGCAAGAAGCTCAAGCCATCGGTCGCGCCAGCGCGGCGTGCGCAGTCCGGCAAAGCGCTGGGGATGCAGGTTGTGACCGAGTTCACGCAATTCCGACAGCATGCGGGTGCTGTCATCCCACGTGAGAGTGAGGGTCTCCATGTCCATCACCGGGTCGGCGAACCCGGCCCGCACCAGCATGTCCCCCAGGTCATGCATGTCCACGAAGTCCACGCCAATGGGGCCGTAACCCTGGTCGGCAAACACGGTGCGCAGTTCGCGCAGGGTGTCCGGGCCGAAGCAGGAGAACATGACGAAACCCTCGACCGCCAGGGCCTGGTGCCACTGCTGCATCACCTGGGTGGGGTCGATCGCCCAGTGCAGCATCATGTTGGACCATACCAACTGGGCCTGCGCCGGGGGCACCGCATCCTCGGTCCAGGCCGGCCGGGACGAACGCCGCAGTCGCTCCCACCAGGAGGGCACTGCCTCGCGATGCAAGCCCGCGGGCTCGACGGCGCGGATGCGGGCACGCGGGCAGGCCGCGCGAAGGCTCTGCACGCCCCCGCCGCTGGCGGCCCACCAGTCCAGCACCTGCGCGGGAGGCTGTTTCACGATGGACAGGCGCTCGGCCATGCGCCGCGCCACTTCGCCGTGCAGCCAGGGCACAGGGCCGCGCCGGCGCAACTGCGCGTGCAGGGCCGTTTCGTCCAGGGCTCTGAGGGAGGCCGGCTTCGAGGGGGACGCAGGTGCTGACATGCGCGGCAGTATATTGAGCGCCCATGCTCTTCTCCCACCTGGTGCTTGCTGCCGAACGCTTCGGCCACCTGCTGCCGAGCCAGTGCGTCGTCTGCCGCAGCTGGCAGGCGCATCGGCTGTGCCAGGCCTGCCTGGCGCTGCATGGCCGGGCCCGGCCCCGCTGCACATCGTGCGCCATCGAGGTGCCACAGGGACAGGGACGATGCGGTCGCTGCATCGCCGATGCGCCGCCCTTCGATCACGCCGTCACGGTGTGGGCCCATGCCTACCCCTGGAAGGGCCTGATCGAACAGCTCAAGTTCCACGACGGGCTGGATCTGGCAGGCACCCTGGCCGCACATCTGGCCCGTGCCGTGGCGCAAGCCGGCCAACCCCGTGTGGATCTGGTCGTGCCAGTGCCCCTGGCCCGTGCGCGCCTGGGCGAGCGAGGCTACAACCAGGCTTGGGAGCTGGCGTGGCGAGTCGCCCACCACATGGGGACGACAGCCCGAAGTGATCTTGTCGAGCGCCGGCGCAGCACGGCCCCTCAGATCGGCCTGGATCCGGCCGAGCGTCAAGGCAACCTGCGCGGCGCGTTCATGGCAACACCGGGCGCATCGGCCGTCTTGCGCGGCCGTCGTGTGGCCGTGGTGGACGACGTGATGACCACCGGTGCCACGGCCGCGGCGGTCAGCCGGGCGCTTCGGGAGGCTGGCGCCCGTTCAGTACACATCTGGGTGCTCACCCGCACGCCTCTGGACTGACGGACGCCACACCGGCATGCAGGACAATGCCGGCATGTTCCACATCGTCCTGGTCGAGCCCGAGATCCCGCCCAACACCGGCAACGTCATTCGACTCGCCGCCAACACCGGGTGCAGCCTCCACTTGATTGAACCCCTGGGCTTTTCGATGGAAGACCGGCTGATGCGCCGAGCCGGCCTTGACTACCACGAGTACGCCACGGTCCAGCGCCATGCCCACTGGGACGCCTTCCTTGATCGCGCAGGGCCGCCCCCAGAGCGTCTCTTCGCGTTCACGACGCGGGGCAGCCACCTGCTGGGCGAGCAGCGCTGGCAGGCAGGCGACTGGCTGGTGTTCGGCTGCGAGACGCGGGGGCTGGATGCCGCCCTGCTCGAGCGTTTCCCGACGTCACAGCGCGTGCGCCTGCCGATGCGGCCGGGCCAGCGCAGCCTGAACCTGAGCAACGCGGTGGCGGTGGCGGTCTTCGACGCCTGGCGGCAGCTCGGCTATGAAGGAGGCGGCTGACCCGCCTGCGGCCCTCACTCGGGCTGGACGCCCGCTGCCTGGATCACGCGGCCCCAGCTCTCGCGCTCGCTGCGCATGAGGTTGGCCAAGGCCTGCGGGGCCGTCCCGGCCGCGCTGAAGTACTGGCCGAGCATCTTCGTGCGCACCTCGTCGCTCTTGATGATGCGCACGAGCTCGCTCGACACCCGGTCGATGACGGGCTTGGGCGTGCCCGCCGGCGCCAGCACGGCCTGCCAGGAAATGGCCTCGAAACCGGCGTAGCCCAGCTCGGCGAAGGTCGGCATCTCGGGCAGCGCGCTGCTGCGGCCCAGCGTGGTGACGCCCAGGGCCTTGAGCTTGCCGGCGCGCACCTGGCCCATGGCCAGGCCGGGCACCATGAAGCCGGCCTGCACCTGCCCGGCGAGGATGGCGTTCACCACGGCCGGGAAACCCTGGTAGGGCACATGCACGAGGTCGATGCCTGCGCGGGTCTTGAAGAGTTCCATGGCCAGGTGCGAGGCACTGCCGTTGCCCACCGACCCGTAGTTGAGCTTGCCGGGCTGGGCCTTGGCCACCCGCACGAAATCGGCCAGCGTCTCCACTCCCAGCTTCGGGTCGACCACCAGCACATTGGGACTCGTGGCGACCAGACTCACCGGCGCCAGTTCCTTCACCGGGTCGTAGGGCAGGCTCTTGCTGAGCATGGGGGCCGTCACCAGCGGGCCCTGGATGGTGAACAGGAAGGTGTAGCCGTCCGGCGCGGCCTTGGCCACCACCCCGGTCCCAATGTTGCCGCCGGCGCCGGGCCGGTTGTCGATCACGACCGGCTGACCGAGGGCGGCCCCGAGCGGCTCGCTGACCATGCGGGCGATCAGGTCGGGTGAGGTCCCGGGTGGAAAGGGCACGACCATCCGGATGGGGCGCGCCGGCCAGGCCTGGGCCCGGGCAGGCCAGCTGCCGGCCAGCAGGCTCGCAGCGGCCGCGCCCAGGAGGTGTCGTCGTTGCATGGCTTGTCTCCTTGTCATGAAGCCTGGGCGCGAGCTCAGGCCGATGTTCTGAATTCTTCGGTGACGGCGCGCGACATCAGCAGGCGCACCGCTTCGGGTGCCGTCAGCCGCGATTCGATCAACTCCACCACGGCGGCCGCGATGGGCAGGTCCACCCCCACCTGGCGGGCCCGGTCAACGACGGTGTGGGCGCTGTACACGCCTTCGGCCACGTGGCCGAGCTCCTGCAGGATCTGGGGCAGGCCCTGGCCGCGTGCCAGTCGGAGCCCGACCTGACGGTTGCGAGAGAGGTCGCCCGTCGCGGTGAGCACCAGGTCGCCCAGGCCG
>Ga0114986_1000189_pt1 | contig 17688 bp, 19 predicted proteins | sample Shrwel1BS1Day17_FD_96988 | JGI IMG/M metagenome (GOLD analysis project Ga0114986, IMG submission 96988) | Subsurface microbial communities from deep shales in Ohio, USA - Utica-3 well 1 S-1-Day17 | ecosystem: Environmental > Aquatic > Deep subsurface > Shale gas/oil reservoir > Produced... | reverse complement strand
GGGCCGGGGGGATTTAGAATCCCTGCTGGCCTCCATTATAGCTTGCGCATGTCTTCTGCCCCTCCTCCCGCCGCGACGGCGCCCCTCAGTGCGGTGCTGATCACCCTGAATGCCGCCCATTCGCTCCCGTCCTGTCTGCAGAGCCTGGCGTTCGCCGACGAAATCGTCGTGGTGGATTCGGGCAGCAGCGACGGCACCGTGGCCCTGGCCGAGCACTACGGCGCCCGGGTTATCCATCAAGAGTGGCTGGGCTTTGGCCGCCAGAAGCAGTTTGCCGTCAGCCAGGCGCGCCACGACTGGGTCTTTTGCATCGATGCCGACGAACAGGTGACGCCGGCCCTGGCGGCAGCCATTGGCGCCGCCCTGCAGGGCCCCCAGCATCACGCCTACCGGGTGGCCCGCTGCAACTGTTTCATGGGGCGCTACCTGCGCCACGGCGAGGGTTATCCGGACTGGAACCTGCGCCTCTTCCACCGCGGCCATGCCCGCTGGTCCGACGACGCGGTGCACGAGCACGTGCTGACCGGGGAAAGCGTGGGCGATCTGGCGGGGGACTTGCTGCACGACTCGGCCGAAACCCTGGACAGTTATTTGGCCAAACAGAACTGCTACACCACCCTGGCGGCCGAGGCCGCCCATCGCGCCGGCAAGCGGGCCGGCAGCGGCCGTCTGCTGCTGTCGCCCCTGTTCCGCTTCATCAAGTTCTACCTGGTGCGGCGGGGCTTCCTGGACGGCCTGCCGGGCCTGGTGCATACCCTGATCGGCTGCACGAACAGCTTTGCCAAGTATGCGAAAATGATCGACCTGCAGCGGCGCTCCGGGCGCTGAGCTTTCTTCTGGAATTCCCATGCTAGTCCCGGTGGTGGTGGCACGCACTCCGCTTAGAGCCTCCTCCTTGAGCGCGGTGATTTGGCGGCGGGTGTCCCGTGGTGTTGTCCGATGCCAGCTTCCTATCACTGATGGCCGAATTGGGCTGGGGTGATCGTCGCTCTCCTCGTAGAACTATGGTGTTATATGTATGGCTACTTACGCGATCGGTGACATTCAGGGGTGCTATCAGACGCTCCGGCAGTTGCTGGATTTGTGTCGTTTTGATCCGCTCCGCGATCAGCTGTGGTTGGTCGGTGACTTGGTCAACCGGGGGCCCCGCTCCCTTGAAACCCTGCGTTTCATCAAGGGGCTGGGGGAGCGCGCCATCACGGTGCTCGGTAACCACGATCTATCGTTGCTGATGGCAGCGGAAGGTTATGGAAAGCGCCATCGCAGTGACACCATCGATGACATTCTGCAGGCTCCAGATAGAGATGAATTGCTGTACTGGCTGCGCCAGCAGCGGCTAATGCATGTTATGGGTGAATATGGGATGGTTCATGCCGGCCTGCTGCCGAAATGGACTGCTAGCGAGGCTTTTGCATTGGCACAAGAGGTGGAGCAGGCCCTGCAGGCAGAGAATTACCGGGAGTTCCTGGCTAATATGTGGGGCAGCGAACCGGGGTCCTGGGATTCCAGCCTGACCGGTTGGCCCCGCTTGCGGGTGATCGTCAATGCCATGACCCGCATGCGCTTCTGCTCCCCGGCCGGGGAAATGGACTTCAAGGCCAAGGGCGAACTGAGCCAGGCGCCGGCCGGCTATCTGCCCTGGTTCGAGGTGCCGGGCCGGCGCAGCGCCGCGACGGTCCTGGTGACCGGCCACTGGTCGGCCCTGGGGCTGCGCCTGGAACCCAATCTGCTGGCCCTGGACTCCGGCTGCCTGTGGGGCGGCAAGCTGTCCGCCCTGCGTCTGGAGGACCGGGCCCTGTTCCAGGTGGACTGCGCCGCCGACGAGGCCGTGCCCCTTTTCAAGGAATGAGCATGCATATTCTGGTCACCGGCGGCCTGGGCTACATCGGCTCCCATACCTGCGTCGAGTTGCTGCAGGCCGGCCATGGCGTCACCATCCTCGACAACCTCTCCAACAGCCGTGCCGATGTGGCCGAGCGCATTGCCCGCCTGGGCGGTGCCGCGCCGATCTTCATCGAGGGCGACGTGCGGGACCGCCAGTTGCTGTGCAGGATTTTCCGGGAGCAGGCTGTCGATGCCGTGATCCACTTTGCCGGCCTCAAGGCGGTGGGGGAGTCGGTGGCCCAGCCTCTGCGCTATTACGAGTGGAATGTTTATGGCAGCCTGGTCCTCTTCGACGCCATGGCCGCCGCCGGGGTGCATCGTCTTGTCTTCAGTTCCTCGGCCACTGTCTATGGCAATCCCGGGATCGTCAAATTTCACGAAGACTTGCCGGTGGCGCCCATCAATCCCTATGGGCGCAGCAAGTTGATGGTCGAGCAGATGCTCGGTGACCTGCGGCAAAGCGATCCGGCCTGGCAGGTTGCCTGCCTGCGCTATTTCAATCCTGTTGGTGCGCACCAGAGTGGCCTGTTGGGCGAGGCGCCCCTGGGGATTCCCAATAACCTCATGCCCTTTGTCGCCCAGGTGGCAGCCGGAGTCCGGGAACGGTTGGAGGTCTTCGGCAACGATTACCCGACACCGGACGGTACCGGAATCCGTGACTACATTCATGTCATGGACTTGGCCAGGGGGCATCTGGCGGCACTGCAGTATCTTTTCACCGACGATGCCGGCCTGCTTACGGTGAATCTGGGGGCCGGCAGGGGTTACAGCGTTCTGGAAATGGTGGAGGCATTTGCTCAAGCCTCGGGCAAATCTATCCCCTATCGTGTCGGGCCTCGGCGTCCCGGGGACCTGGCGGAGTACTTTGCCGATCCGTCACGCGCTGAACAAATTCTGGGCTGGAAGGCCCAGTATGACCTGGCCGCCATGTGCCGCGACACCTGGCGTTGGCAGCAGACTGCGGTGACGTTGGGGCTGGCCTAGGCGGCGTGCTGCAGGGGCTCGGCTGCCCCTGTCTCGTTGCTGCCCAGCATGAGGCGCGTGGCGATCTGCTGGCGGGCCTGCTGGGCCAGTTCCTTGCGCCCTCCCGCGGCCTCCACGGTGAGGGGCAGGCATGCTTCCACCCGGCCTTCCAGCCAGCCGGCCGCCAGGATGGATTGCAGGCATTGCCACAGGCTGGTCTCCCCCACGTAGGCGGCAGCGGTGCTGCGCCGGCCGTTGCGGTCATGGTAGGAGAGGGCCAGGGGAACGATGGGGCGTCCGGCCTCGATGGCCGGTTGCAGCAGGGCGCCGTGGAAGTGCAGCAGGCTGCCGCCGTCGGTGGTGGTGCCTTCCGGGAAGAGGGCCACCATGTGGCCCCGGCACAGGATGGCGCCGATTTCCTCGTTGATGATCCGGGCGTGGCCGCGGCTGCCGCGGCGCAGGAAAATGGTGTCGGTGCGCGCCGAGAGCCAGCCGATGACGGGCCACTGCCGCACTTCGGCCTTGGAGACGAAGGCGGCCGGCTGGGCGGCGTTGATCAGATAGACGTCCAGCCAGGAGACATGATTGGCCACCAGCAGGCTGCCCGGGGGCAGACCCTGTAGCTGGGCCTGCAGGTGCACGCCGAGGATGTTGAGCAGCTTCTCCGACCAGGCCTGCTTCAGGCGCAGGCGCCGTTCCGTGCCGATCAGGGGATACCACAGGGCCACCACCAGGATGCCGTGCACCAGGTGCAGCATCAGGCGGGACAGGCGGAACCAGCGGATGGGGCGGGGCAGGGGATGGGCTTCAGCCCCGCTGCGGGGTGGCGATGTATCCAGTTTCAACGTCCCAGAAAGTGTTTGGCGTAGCGGGCGTCCACCTTGGACATGGGCAGCAGCACCGGCAGGTCGGCGGTGTTGAAGTCCGGGTCCCAGGCCGGTTCGCCACAGATCCAGGCGCCGGCCCGCAGGTAGCCCTTGATCAGGGGCGGGGTCTCGGCCTTCACCTCGTTGCGCAGGGCTTCCAGGGGCAGGGGGCAGCGGGGGAAGACGCGGTACTCCAGGGGGCTCAGGTGGTCCTGCAGCTGATTATACAGAGCCGCCGCGGCGTGGCCGCCATCGGCCATGCTGATGGAGGCGCAGCCCACCAGGTACTCGTGGCCGTTTTCCAGCATGTAGCGGGCCAGGCCGGACCACAGCAGGGTGATGGTGGCGCCGGTGCGGTAATCCGGATGGACGCAGGAGCGGCCCACTTCCACCAGGCGCGGGCGCAGGTGCTGCAGGCGGGTCAGGTCGAATTCGTTTTCGGTGTAGTAGCCGCCGATCTTGCGGGCCTTTTCCGGCGACAGGATGCGGTAGGTGCCGATGATCTCGCCGCTGTCCTCGTTGCGGCAGACCAGATGGTCGCAGTAGGGGTCGTAGATGTCCTGGTCCACGCCCGGCACCCGGCTGGGCAGCTTGGCGCCCATCTCCTGGCCGAAGACGCGGTAACGCAGTTTCTGGGCTTCGAGGATTTCCCGTTCGCTCTCGGCCAGGCCGACGGAAAGGTTGCGGGCGTAGATGCGGCGGCTTTGTTCCAGCGACGTCTGTTCGTTCTGCATGGTCTGTCCTCCTTGAGTCATGAGGACAGAATCTAGAGAGCGTCTGTTACGCCGAGGTTGCGCCGTGGTGAAGTTTGGATGAAGCGGGGAGCCGTGCCGGCGTGGTGCCGGCACGGGGTCGGACTCAGTGGCTGACGCGGCTGCTGCCGTTGCCGGAGAGGATGCGCACCCGTTCGCCCGGATGGAATTCCTCGTCGGCTTCCTGGACGATGGCCACCAGGTTGCCGTTGTCCAGCTTGACGGTGATCTCGACGCCGTCCTTCTTGCTGATCTTCTCTTCCAGGGCGCTGCCGGCCATGCCGCCGGCGACGGCGCCGAGGATGGCGCCGACGGTGCTGCCGCGGCCGCCACCCACGTTGCTGCCGGCCATGCCGCCGATGGCGGCACCGGCGACGGTGCCCACCGGGGTGTTGCCGCCTTCGATGGTGACCTTGCGCACGGATTCGACGACACCCTGGCGCACGGTCATTTCCTGGCGGGTGCTGCTGCGGCCGTAGGAGCTGCCGGACTGGCTGTTGGCACAGCCGGCCAGGCTGCCGAGCAGCAGCAGGCCGGCCAGGCCGGCGATGGCGGGGGAGGGGATACGGGTCATGCTTTCTCCTTGCCGGCGGGGCTTACCACAGGCGGCTGCCGAAGGCCTGGTGGTATTGCTCGCCGATTTCTTCACGGGTGAAGGTGTGGTTCTGGGGGCCGGAACGGGCGATCTTGATGGCGCCGACGAGGGCGGCGAGGCGGCCGATCTGGTCCCAGTCCATGCCGTTGGCGATACCGTAGAGCAGACCGGCGCGGTAGGCGTCGCCGCAGCCCGTGGGATCGACCACCTCTTCTGCCTTAACGCAGGGAATATCCAGGCGTTGACCGCCGACGTAGATATGGGAGCCTTCGCCGCCCCGGGTCACCACCAGGGCCTTGACCAGCTTGGCCAGCTCTTCCAGGGACTTGCCGGTGCGGTCGGTGAGCAGCTTGGCCTCGTAGTCGTTGAAGGTGGCGTATTCGGCCTGGGCCAGGAAATCCAGCAGTTCGTGACCGGAGAACATGGGCATGCCCTGGCCCGGATCGAAGATGAAGGGGATGCCGGCTTCGGCGAACTGCTTGGCGTGGCCGATCATGCCGTCGCGGCCGTCCGGGGCGACGATGCCCAGGCCGATGTCCTTGGCTTCGCCGACGCTGTTGAGGTGGGAGAAGGTCATGGCACCGGGGTGGAAGGCGGTGATCTGGTTGTCATCCAGGTCGGTGGTGATGAAGGCCTGGGCGGTGTAGCTGTTGGCCACGGGGCGCACGTGCTCCCGGGACAGGCCCAGGTCGTCGAGGCGCTTCAGGTAGGGGGCGGCATCTTCGCCGACGGTGGCCATGATGACCGGTTCGCCGCCCAGCAGCTTGAAGCTGTAGGCGATGTTGCCGGCGCAGCCGCCGAATTCGCGGCGCAGTTCGGGCACCAGGAAGGCCACGTTCAGGATATGGATCTGTTCCGGCAGGATGTGGTTCTTGAAGCGGTCCGGAAAGACCATGATGTTGTCGTAGGCGATGGAACCGCAGATGAGTGCGCGCATGGGAATCGTCGGGAAAATGGATTAAGCCCGCGATTATACCCGGGCCGCCGCCCGGCGGCCCGGCCCTAGTCCGGCGCCATGACGATGGCGGTGGCGGCCTGGTAGCGGCGCTCGTGGCTGCGCACGGCCTGACCGAGGGCGGTGGCGAAGGCGTCGTGGATGTGCTCCCAGTCGTTGCCCACCACGCTCATGCGGGCGTGGTTGCGCAGCACCCGCAGGGTATTGGGTTCGGCCGCCTCCCGGGCGGCGGCGACGAAGGCGGTCGCGTCGCCGGCCGGGGCCAGCAGGCCGTTGCGGCCGGGTACGATCAGTTCCGAGGCTGCCGCGTAGTCGTAGGCCACCACCGGCAGGCCGGAGGCCAGGGCCTCCTGGGTGACGTTGCCGAAGGTCTCGGTGAGGCTGGGGAAGAGGAACAGGTCGCCGGAGGCGTAGTGGCTGGCCAGGTCGCTGCCGCTGCGCATGCCGGCGAAGACGTGCTGCGGATGGCGGGCCTGCAGCCCCGCCCGCACCGGGCCGTCGCCGACGAAGACCAGGCGCGCCTCCGGCTGGCGGGCCTGGATGGCGGCGAAGGCCTCCAGCACCAGATTGAGGTTTTTCTCCGGCGCCATGCGGCCCACGGACAGCACCACCAGGCTGTTGTCGGTGGCGCCCCAGGAGCGGCGCAGTTCGGCGGAGCGGCGCTCCGGGTGGAACAGGGCGGTATCGACGCCCCGGGCCACCACCTGCAGGTTGTCGTAGCCGTTGTCGCCCAGTTCCCGGGCCAGCTGCCCGGTGGGGACGAAGGTGGCGTCGGTCTTGTTGTGGAAGCGGCGCAGGTAGGCGGCGATGGGGCGCTTCAGCCAGCCCATGCCGTAGTGGTGGCTGTAGGCATGGAAGTTGGTGTGGAAGTCGGAGGTGACGGGCAGGCGCAGCTTGCGGGCGGCGGCGATGGCCGAACTGCCCAGGGGGCCTTCGGTCACCACATGCACCACATCCGGCCGCTGCAGGGACCACAGGCGGGTGAGGGCGCGCTTGGCGGGCAGGCCCAGCTTGAGGCCGGCATAGCTGGGGATGGGTACGCCGGCGGCCAGCACCTCCTCCAGGGCGTGGCCGCTGGCCGGGCGTTCCTGGGCGTGCTGGCGGGGCCGCACCAGCTGGATGCGGTGGCCGCGGCGGATCAGTCCGTCCACCATGCGGCTCAGGGTCATGGCCACGCCATTGACTTCCGGCGGGTAGGTTTCCGTCACCACGGCGATGCGCAGCTGGGGCTGGCTGGGTGCGTAGTCGTGGATGCAGAGCGGGGGCAGGTCGTCTTCGTGCATGGAGCCCATGCTGGCGACCAATGGTGACTTTTGTGTGACCGTTCGATGAAGTTTCGCTGACGTTGCCGGCAGGCGGTCATGCCTAGTCCAGCAGCACGAGGCTCCACACGGCGGCCACGTTGGCCAGGGAAATGAGCACGGCGGCGCTGCCGATGTCCTTGGCCCGCTTGGCGAGGCGGTGGTTTTCCAGGGAGATGCGGTCCACCGTGGCTTCCACCGCCGAGTTGAGCAGTTCCACCACCAGCACCAGCAGCACGCTGCCGATCATCAGGGCCTTGCCGATGCCGCTGCAGGGGAGCAGCACGGCCACGGGGATGAGCAGCACGGCCAGCCACACCTCCTGGCGGAAGGCATCCTCATGGCGGTAGGCGGCACGCAAGCCGTCGATGGAGTAGTGCAGGGCGTTCCACAGGCGGGTGAGGCCGGTCTTGCCCTTGAACGGGCTTTCATTTTGGGAGTCGTGGCTCATGGGGTCGGGGCGCGGGGATGAAAAAAAGCCCTTCCGCCTGGAAGGGCCGAACATTCCGAACGCCACAGAGCCTACCGTGGCCGTGTTACCGGGGGATTACGGGTAGAAGACGTAGAGGCGGTAGCCCGAGGGCACCAGATCCTTGGCCTCGATCCACAGCTTGACGGGGATTTCGCCGTTGGCCTGGAAGCCGGCGGGGGCGGCGGTGCCGGTGAGATAGTCGGCGGGGTGCAGGACGCGGCGGGAGACCACCGCATCCTGGGTGTCGGTGAGGGCCAGTTCCAGGGCCGGCAGGTCCTGCACGTAGGGCGCCCGGTTCTTCAGGGTGGCCATCAGGATGAGCTGGCCCTTGGCGGCGTCGGCCTGCAGGTCGGAGGCTTCGATGCTCACCAGTTCGGCCTTGCGCGGCAGGGGAATGTCCCAGCCGGCGGCGAGCATGAGGGGCTGCAGGGAGGGCAGGGCGATGGCCAGGTCGCTGCGGAAGCGGTGGGCCATCTGGCCGAGGAGGGCGGAGAAGAGGATCAGGATGGCCAGCAGGAAAGGCCAGCGGGGCTTGCGCGCCGGTTCGGCCATGAGGGCGCCGCCACCGGCCAGGGGGCGCTCGGCCCACTTGCTGTAGCCGGGAATGGCGGTGGTTTCCCGGGGCAGGATCGGGTCTGCCGGGTCATGGGCCAGGTCAGCCGGCGGGGCGCCGGCGTCGGCCAGCACCGGCGCGTCGCTCGGCTCCTCGATGGCGGAGGCATCCAGGATCGGCTCCTGGCGGTCGTCTTCGAGTGTGTCAGGCTGGGAGTCAGGTGTGTCGCCGTTCTCCGGCATGGCCGCCTGGAGATCGGCTTCCATTGCGCCCGCTGGCTCAGTGCTCGTTGCGGTGGCGAATTCTGCCTCACCTGTATCCACCGGGCCGGCCGGCGGCGTGGCGGGGCGCAGGGGGGCGGCTTCTTCGCCGCCTTCGTCCAGCAGGTGCTCCAGGGCATTGAAGACGTGCTGGCACTGGCCGCAGCGGACCTTGCCGCCCCGGGCCTTGAGCTGTTCCGGCGTGACCCGGAAGGTCGTCTGGCACTCAGGTTGGGGGCAGCGGGTGAGGATCATATACGGCGGCCTTCCAGGCAGACCCAGCCTTCCCGGCGGTCGGCCACGGCCATGGCGAACCAGGGGCTGTAGATGTTCATCAGTTCCTCTTCCTGTTCCACCAGGATGCCGGACAGGGCCAGCCAGCCGCCGGGGCGGACGTGGGCGGCCAGGGCCGGGGCCAGGGCCTTGAGCGGGTTGGCCAGGATGTTGGCGATGAGGATGTCGAACTGGCCGTCGATGGGCTCGCGGGAGTCGGCGAAGTGGGCGCTGACACCGTTACGCTCGGCATTGGCCTTGGCCGCATCCACCGCCTGGGGATCGATGTCCACCCCGGTCACCGGGTTGGCGCCGAGACGGGCGGCGGCGATGGCCAGGATGCCGGAGCCGCAGCCGTAGTCGAGCAGGCTGCAATCGGTGGTGACGTAGTGCTCCAGCCATTCCAGACAGAGCCGGGTGGTGGGGTGGGAGCCGGTGCCGAAGGCCATGCCCGGGTCCAGGATCAGGTTGATGGCGTCCGGGGCCGGGGTCTCGTGCCAGGAGGGCACGATCCACAGCTTGTCGGAGACGCGGATGGGGTCGAACTGGGACTGGGTCAGCTGCACCCAGTTCTGCTCCTCCACCGTTTCCAGGGTGAAGGGGGGCGTCGGCAGACCCAGCCCGGCGCAGCAGGCGGCAAGCACCGCCCCCGCGTCCGCATCGGCCTCGAACAGGGCGGCGATGCGGGAATGGTCCCAGGCCGCCGCGATGTCCATGCCCGGTTCGCCGAACTGGGGCGTCTCTTCCGGCGTGCCCGCATCCGCATCCTCGATGCCGGCGGAGAGGGCCCCCGCCTCCATCAGGGCGTCGGTGAGGGCTTCGGCGCTGGCAGCGTCGGTGTCGCAGCGGAGCTGGAGCCAGGCCATCGGCGCTTAGCCTTCCACCGACTTCACTTCGTTCTTGGCGGCCAGCTTGTGCTCCAGGTAGTGGATGCTGGTGCCGCCTTCGACGAAGCGGGCGTCCTGCATCAGTTCCTGATGCAGCGGGATGTTGGTCTTGATGCCCTGCACCACGGTCTCGGAAAGGGCGATGCGCATGCGGCGGATGGCCTGTTCCCGGGTGTCGCCGAAGGTGATGATCTTGCCGATCATGGAATCGTAGTGGGGCGGCACCTTGTAGCCGGAATAGGCATGGGAATCCACGCGCACGCCGGGGCCGCCGGGCGGGTGCCACCAGCTGATGGTGCCGGGAGAGGGTACGAAGGTGAAGGGATCTTCGGCGTTCACGCGGCATTCAATGGCGTGGCCGCGGAACTGGATGTCCCGCTGCTTGAAGCGCAGCTTCTCGCCGGCGGCGATGCGGATCTGTTCCTGGACGATGTCGATGCCGGTGATCAGTTCGGTCACCGGATGCTCCACCTGAACCCGGGTGTTCATCTCGATGAAGTAGAACTCGCCGTTCTCGTAGAGGAACTCGAAGGTGCCGGCGCCGCGATAGCCGATGCGGCGGCAGGCTTCGGCGCAGCGTTCGCCGACCCGGGCGATGAGGCGGGCGGGGATGCCGGGAGCCGGCGCTTCCTCGATCACCTTCTGGTGGCGGCGCTGCATGGAGCAGTCCCGCTCGCCCAGGTAGACGGCGTTCTTGAACTCGTCGGCCAGCACCTGGATTTCCACGTGGCGCGGGTTCTCCAGGAACTTCTCCATGTACACCATGGGGTTGCCGAAAGCGGTCTGGGCTTCCTGGCGGGTCATGGCCACGGCGTTGATGAGGGCGGCTTCGGTATGCACCACGCGCATGCCGCGACCGCCGCCGCCGCCGGCAGCCTTGATGATCACCGGGTAGCCGACGGCGCGGCCGATCTTGATGATTTCCTTGGGGTCTTCCGGCAGGGCGCCATCGGAACCGGGCACGCAGGGCACGCCCGCAGCCTTCATGGCGTCCTTGGCGGAAACCTTGTCGCCCATGAGGCGGATGGTCTCGGCCCGGGGGCCGATGAAGACGAAGCCGGAGGATTCGACCCGCTCGGCGAAGTCCGCATTTTCGGAGAGGAAGCCGTAGCCCGGGTGAATGGCCTGGGCGTCGGTGACCTCGGCGGCGGAGATGATGGCCGGGATGTTGAGGTAGCTGAGGGCGGAGGAGGCCGGGCCGATGCAGACGGATTCGTCCGCCAGCTTCACATACTTGGCTTCCCGGTCGGCCTCGGAGTGCACCACCACGGTCTTGATGCCCAGCTCACGGCAGGCCCGCTGGACCCGCAGGGCGATCTCGCCCCGGTTGGCGATGAGGATTTTCTCGAACATGGAGAAAACTCCTTAGCCGATGACGAACAGGGGTTCGCCGAATTCAACCGGTTCGCCGTTGTCCAGCAGGATGGCCTTGATGGTGCCGGAAGCGTCGGCTTCGATCTCGTTGAGCAGCTTCATGGCTTCGATGATGCACAGGGTGTCGCCCTGCTTGACGGTCTGGCCCACCTGCACGAAGGGCTCGGCGCCGGGGGAGGAGGCGCGGTAGAAGGTGCCGACCATGGGCGACTTGACCACGTGGCCTTCCGGCAGGTCGTCGGTGTCGTCCAGGTTCACGCTGCTGGGGGCCGGTGCGGCAGCCGGGGCGGCGGCGGGCACGGCGTAGGTCATGGGCTGGCCCATGGGGGCGGCGACATGCTTGGCAATGCGGACTTTCTCTTCGCCTTCGGTGACCTCCAGCTCGGAGATGCCGGATTCCTGTACCAGGTCGATGAGTTTTTTGAGTTTACGCAGATCCATTGAATTCTCCCTCGAAAATCCGCCCTATTGAGTTGGCGGTGGAAGTAGCTAGATGTGAAAAACCGGAAACCGGGTCTGGCGAGGCAGCTCAGTCGGCGTTGAGTCGGCTCAGCAGGAACTCCAGGGCCAGGGAATATCCCTCGGACCCCAGGCCGCTGATGACCCCGATCGCCAGATCGGAAAAATAGGAGTGGTGCCGGAACGGCTCCCGGGCGAAGACATTGGAGAGATGCACTTCGACGAAGGGGATGCCGACCGCGGCCAGGGCGTCCCGCAGCGCAACGCTGGTATGGGTGTAGGCCGCCGGGTTGATGAGGATGAAGCGTACTCCCTGCTCCCGGGCCGCATGGATGCGTTCGATCAGGGCGCCTTCATGGTTGCTTTGGAAAGCTTCCAGTTCGACACCGGCAGATTCGGCGCGCACGGCCAGAGCCCGGTTGATGTCGGCCAGGGTGGTGCTCCCGTAAATCTGGGGCTCCCGGGTGCCGAGCAGGTTCAGGTTGGGGCCGTGCAGGACCAGCAGGCGCGGCGGAATGGTTTGTTCTGCCTGGGTCTTGCCCTTGGCGGAAGATGAAGTTTGCTTCTTCATGGCAGCAAGTTTGCCGCAATTCGCGACAGTTTGTCCAGTTTGCCTCTTTCGAAAGTCATAGCAGGGGTTGCAGGATGGCTGCCAGTTCGGCGCCGTTGAGTCCGCCCAGGCGTACGTGGCGGGCCTGGCCCTGGCGGTCCAGCACCAGGGTGAAGGGCAGGCCGCCCCGGCTGTTGCCCAGATTTTTCAGGTTGCCCACGGCTTCCGGGGTGGCGATCAGCAGGGGGTAGGCGGTTGGCTGCTTGGCGGCGAATTCCTGCACGCTGTCGGCAGAATCCAGGGCAATGCCGATAAATTGCACCCCCTTGCTCCCCAGCTCCTGCTGCAGGCGGGAAAACTCGGGCATTTCCTCCCGGCAGGGCGGGCACCAGGTGGCCCAGTAATTGATGACCCGCACCTGCCCGGACCACTGGGCCAGGGCCTGGGGTTTGCCGTCAGCCGTCGGCAGCTGCAGTTGCAGTAGCTGCCGTACGGCCTCCGCCGGCGGTTCGGGGGTAAAGGCCGGGTGCTCGCCCCGGCCGAAATAGAGGCCGGCGGCGAAGGCCGTGGCGGCCAGGCCGATGGCCAGGGCCAGGCGCATTAACAGGGGACGTGTCGGTTTCATGGATTTGCCGGTAGCAGGGCGCGCACGGCTTCCAGGCGGGCCCGCTCCCGCAGGCGGCCGTCCCGGCTGCGGGAGGCGGTGCGCTCGTCCTGGGGCGGGTAGATCACCAGATTGATGGTGTCCCCTTCCATATCCAGTTGCAGCACCGCATCCACCCGGTCGTGGCGGGGCGTGGTGTGTTCAAAGGGGATTTGCCGGTTGAGGAGGAATATCTCCACCTCCTTGGCGCTGTCCGGGTAGAGCAGAATGTCCACCTCGGCGTAGCGGCCGGCGCTGCCGTCCAGGACGGAACCGGTGAGATAGGGGTGGAATGGCGTCATGATCTCCATCATTTCCGCCGCTTTTCCCCGCAGTTCGTCGATCCGTTCCTTCTGTTCCCGCTCCTGGTAGAGGGCCTGGTAGGCCCGCAGCTCGCTTTCTACCTCGGCATTGGTGGGCAGGGCGTCCGTATCCGGGCTGCCCAGCTGCCGGGCTGCCTTGCGCTTGGCCAATGGGTAGTCGGCGATGCCGTCCTCCGCCATGAGGCGGGCGGCGGTGCTGGCGATGAGCTGGCGCAGGTGGGCGTTGCGGGAGGCCTGGGCATCGGCACGGCGAGAGGATGGCTTCATGGCAGACCCCGGCTGTTAGAATCAGGCCTCATTCTAACCGGCGGAATATTGCATGCATATTCACATTCTCGGCATCTGCGGCACCTTCATGGGCGGCATCGCCCTGCTGGCCCGGGCTGCCGGCCATCGCGTCACCGGCTGCGATGCCAATGTCTATCCGCCCATGAGCACCCAGCTGGAGGCTCAGGGCATCGAACTGACCGAGGGCTACGATGCCGGCCAGATCGCCGTCGATCCCGACATTTTTGTCGTCGGTAACGCCATTTCCCGTGGCAATCCGCTGCTCGAGGCCATTCTCGACCAGGGGCTGCCCTATGTGTCCGGCCCCCAGTGGCTGGCCGAGCATGTGCTGCAAGGCAAGTGGGTCCTGGGCGTGGCCGGCACCCACGGCAAGACCACCACCAGTTCCATGCTGGCCTGGATTCTCGAGTGCGCCGGCCTCAACCCGGGCTTTCTCATCGGCGGCGTGCCCCAGAATTTCGGCCTGTCGGCCCGCCTCACCGACCTGCCTTTCTTCGTCATCGAGGCGGATGAATACGACACGGCCTTCTGCGACAAGCGCTCCAAGTTCATCCACTACCGGCCGCGGACGGCCGTGCTGAACAACCTTGAGTTCGATCATGCCGACATTTTTGTCGATCTTGCGGCGATCGAGACACAATTTTACCATCTGGTGCGCACCATGCCCCGTTCCGGCCTGGTGGTGGCCAATGCCCGGGAGGAGAGCTTGCAGCGGGTGCTGGCCCGGGGCTGTTGGTCTGGGGTGGAGTGGTTCGGCGGCGACAGCTGGTCCGCCATCGGCGACGACGGTGACGGTTCCCTGGTCCTGCTGCAGGATGGCCGGGAAATGGCCCGCACCACCTGGGGCCTGACCGGCGAGCATAACCGGCAGAACGCCGTGGCCGCCATCCTGGCTGCCCGTCACGTGGGGGTGCGGCCCGAGGACGGCCTGCAGGCCCTGTCCACCTTCCAGAATGTGAAGCGGCGCATGGAAGAGCGGGGCACGGTGCGCGACATCACGGTGCTGGACGACTTCGCCCACCATCCGACCGCCATCGCCACCACCGTGGCCGGCCTGCGGCACAAGCTGGGCAAAGGCTCCGGCCGCATCCTGGCGGTGCTGGAGCCCCGCTCCAACACCATGAAGCTGGGCGTGATGAAGGACCGGTTGGCCGGCAGCCTGGTAGATGCGGATCTGGTCTTCTGCTATTCCCGGGATTTGGGCTGGGATGCGGCTGCCGCCCTGGCATCCCTGGGCGAGCGGGCCGTGGTGCTGGACGACCTGGAGGGGCTGGTGGCCCGCATCGCCGCCGCTGCCAGGCCGGGAGACCAGGTGCTGGTGATGAGCAATGGCGGCTTCGGCGGTATCCACCAGAAGCTGCTGACGGCCCTGGCTGCCTGAGCGTTGCCGTCGCGGCGCCTCGTTGTGCCGCCCATTTCGCTGCCAATAAAAAAGCCCGGGCCAGTCCCGGGTTTTTTTATTGGTGCTGTTGCCGAAGTTACTGGGTTTTCTTGCTGCGGCTACCGGCGGTGGGCTTTTTCGGTTTGGCTGCCGTCTTGGCGGCAGCCTTTGCCTTGGGTGGTTCGGCCGGGGCTTCCGGCTGGGCGGCCTGTTGTTGCTGCAGGTGTTCCTGTACCTGGTTCATCATGTTCCAGGGCCACATGGCAGCCTGGGAAAAAGCGCTGGCCGCGGCTTCGGCGGCGGCGCCGGCGGCTTCGGCCGTGCCCGAGGTGTCCTGGGCCATTTCCTCCCGCTGCTGGGCGGCCATGGCACCCATGGTCTTTACGGCGGTGAGGGTGGAGTGCTGCATTTCCATGCCCTGGATGGTCATCTGCAGCATGGACAGGTTCATGCGCAGCCAGCCTTCCACCGCCTTCAGGTCGGTGATCTGCTTTTGCAGCTCGTCCGTGTCCAGGGTGGGGGTGACCATGCCGGGGAGGGAGAAGCCCATATTGCCCCACATGTTCTTGACGAAATCCAGGGGATCGTTGCTTCCGTTGTTGAGGCTCATGGTGGGTCTCCTTTGTTGGCGCCGTATCCTGCCATAGTAGCGAATATTTTCTGCGCCGGAATAGCCGGGAGTCCGCCGGAGTGCTAAATTAGCGCCAAAACAACAACGTCATCCCATAACCCTATGCTCAATTTGCTCGTCATCGAAGACCACGCGCTCGTCAGGGAGGGCCTGGTTCGCGTACTGCGTCAGCTGGAAGCGGAGGTGACCGTCTTCGAGGCTGGCGATTGCCATTCCGCCCTCGCCGTGCTGGAAAAGGAAGCGGACCTGGATCTGGTGCTGCTGGACATCGCCCTGCCGGGGCTTGATGGCCTGGCCTGCCTGGACCTCTTCCGCAGCCGCTTCCCCGCCGTTCCGGTGGTGGTCGTTTCCGCCTACGACGATGCCCATACGGTGAACCGGGCGCTCAAGCACGGCGCCCTGGGCTTCATTCCCAAGGCCTATTCCACCGAGAAGCTGGTGGCGGCGGTGCGGCAGGTGTTGGGGGGCAGCATCCACAAGCCGGAGCAGACCATGCCGGTGAATCTGGGGGCCGAACTGGCGCCCACGCCGGCGGTGCAGGAAGCGCCCGCTTCCGAATTCGGCCTGACCGAGCGCCAGGCCGAGGTGCTGGGGCTGATGACCAAGGGCAAGTCCAACCGGGACATCGCCAATCTACTGGGCCTCTCCGAAGGCACGGTGAAAATCCACATCACCGCCATTTTCAAGGCCCTCGGCGTTTCCAGCCGGACCCAGGCCCTGGTGGCCGTCAGCCGCCTGGGCATCAAGGTCTGACCTAGGCGTTTTCCGTCTTTTCCAGTTCGCCGGCCAGGCGCTGCAGCAAGGCACGCAGCTTGGCCGGTCGCGCCGGATGGGGCAGGCTGAACCAGCCCCCATCCGCCATTCCCTCCTGCTCTTCCCCGCCGATGATCACGGCCGGGCGCTCCGGCGCCAGGGCCAGCACTTCGCGCAAGGTCGTGCCGTTGCCTGGCGTCAGCCAGAGGAAGGGGCCTTCGCTGCCGGCGGCCATCTCGGCCAGCAGGGCCTGGGCCGCGGCGGCCGACTCCACCCGGCGGCAGCGCAGGCCCCAGTCCCGCAGCCAGGCCTCAAGCTGCTCGGCGCTATCGGCCATGAAACCCGGGCCGTAGGCCAGCAGGGCGGCCAGGGGCAGGCGTTTTTCCTGTTCGGCGGCGGGCGTTTCCGCCACGGCGGCGCAGGCCGGCAGCTGGACTGCGAACACCGAGCCCTGGCCCAGGGCGGAGCGCAGATCCAGAGGGGTTTCCATGGCCTTGGCCAGCCGGTCCACGATGGCCAGGCCCAGGCCCAGGCCCTTGCCCTGGCCCCGTTCCGCATTGCCGACCTGGACGAATTCCTCGAACACGGCCCGCTGGAACTCGGGGGCAATGCCGTCGCCGCTGTCCCGTACCTCGATCCGCCAGGCCTGGCCGCGGCGTCGGGCGGCGACCAGAATGCTGCCCCGCTCGGTGTAGCGCAGGGCATTGGTGATGAGGTTGCCCAGCAGCCGTTCCACCAGGGCCGGGTCCGTATGGGCCCAGGCCCGGGTGGGGCGGAAGCGCAGGCGCAGCCCCCGGTTCTCCGCTTCCCGGGCATAGGTCTGCTGCAGCTTGTCGAAGATGGCCTGCAGGGGCGTGGCAAGGGGCTGGGGATTGACCCCGGCCACATCCAGGCGGGAGATATTGAGCAGGGCGTCCAGCAGTTCCGACATGCTGCGGATGGAGGTGCCGATCTGGCCGGCCAGCTTTTCCTGGTCCGGGCCCCGGGCGTGGTTCTTCAGGTCGGAGGCGAACAGGTTGAGGGCGTGCAGGGGTTGCCGCAGGTCGTGGCTGGCGGCGGCCAGGAAGCGGGACTTGGCCAGGCTTGAGCGCTCCGCCTCGGCCCGCTTGCGTTCCAGTTCCCGGGTGGCGTCGGCGATCTTGCCTTCCAGGTTGTCCCGGGCTTCCTGCAGGGCCTGGGCCATGGTGTTGAAGCCTTCCTCCAGGCGCTGCAGGTCGCCGCCGCTGTCGGCGGGCAGCTGCAGGTTGAGCTGGCCGGCGCGGATGCGCTCCACTGCCTTTTCCAGGCGCACGATGGGGCGGCTCACCTGGCGCGTCAGGATCATGGCCAGCAGACTGGTGGCGGCCACGGTCAGCAGCACCAGGGTCAGGGTGAAGGCGATGGTTTCCTGGCGGCGGGTCTCCAGGGACTGGCGGGACATTTCCACCACCACCCAGCCGAGCAGGGGCGGCGGCTCAGGGCGGCCGGCTACCGGGGACTCGGCGAGGAAGGGGTCCTGGATGTCGAAGCGGTGGCGCAGCACCGG
>Ga0114986_1000188_pt1 | contig 17746 bp, 16 predicted proteins | sample Shrwel1BS1Day17_FD_96988 | JGI IMG/M metagenome (GOLD analysis project Ga0114986, IMG submission 96988) | Subsurface microbial communities from deep shales in Ohio, USA - Utica-3 well 1 S-1-Day17 | ecosystem: Environmental > Aquatic > Deep subsurface > Shale gas/oil reservoir > Produced... | reverse complement strand
TCGCTGCCCTCCTACTGCGACATCGAGACGGCCGACACCGACCACGCCCTGGTGACGACGAAAGGGTCGCTGGTCTCGGGCATCCGGATTGATGGTGTGCGCTTTGCCGTGGGCCCGGAGGAGTTCGAGGCGACAGTGAACTCGGTGGCCCGAGCTCTGCAGAGCTACCTCATGAATTCGGCCTACTCGGTCGACATCTTTGCCTCGTGCGATGCCGACTCGGTGGGCAAGTCCCTTGAGGGCCTGGGCGACCGGGTGAAGTCCAGCTGTGACCGCATGGAAATCGACCTCAAGGATGTGGTCGACGCCAACACCAACGCCCTGCGCAAGCATGCTGCCCAGGAGACCATCTACGTGGCGATCTGGACCCGCGAGAGCGTCATGACCAGCCGGGAGGCCAAGGACCACCAGGCTACGCGTCGTGAGGCGATTTCCAAGGCGCCGAAGACCGGTGCCGGCAGCCAGAACCTCTTCTCCACCTGTGCCGGCATGCGCGAGCGCCACGAGGCCACCGTTCGCTCGATCTACGAGGACCTGCGCAATTCGGGCATCGTCTGCGAGATGCTGACCGCGCACGAAATGTTGCTGGTGGCGCGCAAACAGATTGATCCTGACTTCACGCCCGATGACTGGCGCCCCCACCTGGCCGGCGACCCACTGCCCGTTGGCAAGGCACCCGCCTACATGCGCGATCCCTCTGCTGCTGCTCTGGACCTCTCGGACATCCAGTACCCGCGAGTGGAATGGCAGATGTTCCCGCGGGATGCCTTCCGGCTCAACAGCAAGTACGTGGTGATCGGCGACAAGGCCTACGCGCCGGTCTTCATCGAGGTGCCACCGCGTGAAGTCATGCCCTTTGCCACCCTGTTCGAGAAGCTGCGCTCGGCCAATGTGCCCTGGCGTACGCTCTTCCGTATCGATGGCGGCGGCCTCAAATACATGGCCACCCGCAATTCGGTGGCCTCGCTGCTGTCGTTCACATCCGACTTCAACAAGCGGATCCACGAATCCCACAAGGCGCTGAGCGCCATCGAGTTCCAGGGCATCACCAATGTGCGGGTTCGCTTTGCGTTCTGCACCTGGGCGCCGGCCAATGACATCGAGCTGCTGGCGCGCCGGGCATCTCGCCTGGCTCAGACGATCTCTTCCTGGGGGCAAGCTGAAGTCAGGGATATTTCTGGTGATCCCATGCTGGGCTTCATCAGCTCGGTGCCGTTCATGAGCGAGTCCCATTGCGGGTCGTATGCGGTGGCACCCTTGGCCCACATCGTGCGGATGCTGCCGATCATGCGGCCGGCGAGTCCCTGGACCGAAGGATCCCTGATGTACCGCACGGTGGACGGCAAGATCATGCCGTTCGAACCCGGCTCATCCCTACAGGACACATGGAACTACATCATCTTCGGCTCCCCGGGCAAGGGCAAGTCGGTTCAGCTGGCCACCCTGATCCTGTCATCCATCCTGCGCCCTGGCATGTCCCGGCTGCCCAGGGTGGGGATCGTGGACATCGGCGCCTCCTCGAGCTACCTGGTGGACATGCTCAAGAGTTCGCTGCCCGACCACCTGAAGCCGCTGGTGGGTTCCTGGCGCATGCGGATGTCGCCCGAGTACGCGATCAACCCCTTCGACACCTTCCTCGGTTGCCGCGGCCCGACCCCTCAGCAAAAGGCCTTCCTGGTCAACCTGATCTCGCAGATCGCTACGCCGGCCGAGGCCAACGAGCCCTACGAGCGCATGACGGAACTCGCCTCCAAGGTGATCGATGACGTCTACGGCAAGTACCACGACAAGGGCACCCGCTCTAGCCCCAAGCGCTACAACCTGGGCGATGACCCGAAGCTCGACGCGCTGCTGACTGATCTGGGCTTCCAATCCAACCGCGATACCAACTGGTGGCAGGTGGTGGACTTCCTGTTCTCCAAGGACCGGAAATACGAGGCCATGCTCGCGCAGCGCTTTGCGGTACCGAACCTGCAGGACTGTGTGGCTCTGAGTTCCAGCGTTCACGACATGTACGGCAAGATCAAGGTGAAGTCGGGCGAGTCGCTGGTGGAGGCCTTTGCCAGCCTGATTTCATCGGCCATCCGCGACTTCCCCAACTTGGCTGCCCGCACCGAGTTCGACATCGGCTCGGTCCGTATCGCCTCCCTGAACTTGGAAGAGGTTGCCAACGTCGGCTCGCGCACCGGCCTGAAACAGACCGCCGTCATGTACCTGCTGGCGTCCTATGCGTTGAGCAAGGACTTCCGCATCACCTCGCAGGTGGTAGATGGCATGGATGCACCGAGCATGTACCTGCCTCACCACCACAAAATCGTGCTGGAGACCGCTGAGGACTTCAAGTGGACTGTCTACGACGAGTTCCACAAGACTGCGAACTCACCCAGTGTGGGCGCGGCGGTGGAGACCGACATGCGCGAGGGCCGCAAGTACAACATCGGTGTCATCCTGTCATCGCAGGCTGCCGAGGATTTCTCGCCCACCATGCGCGAGCTGGCCACCGGCACCTTCATCTGCGATGCCGGCTCCGACGACAACACACGGGCACTGCAGAAGTTCTTCGGCTTCAATGAGACGGCTCGGCGCCTGCTGATCGAGAACGTCAACGGCCCGAAATCCAGCGGCGCCCCATTGCTGGCCGTTCTGCGCACCAAGGACGCCACCTTCACCCAGCTGCTGGTCTCAACCCTGGGCATCGAGGCGCTGTGGGCGCTGTCCACCACCTCCGAGGATGCCCTGGTGCGTGCACAGGTCTGCAACGTGCTGGGCGGAAGGGAGGGGCGCACCGCGCTGGCAACCCTCTATCCGAGCCAAGTCAAGAAGGAAGTCGAGCGACTGCGCCGCAGCGGTGAGTCCAACCCGATCGATGTGATCAGTCGCAACGTTCTGGACACCTGGATGAAAGTGCGCACCCGGGTATGAATCGATGCGAGCCCATTTGGGCTCAGCCTTGATAATGCGTAACAGATATCATATACTCACGCAGCCTTCATTCGGACTCAAGTTGAGGACTTCACCGTGACCGCATCAGCAGCCGTTCAGCACTACGAAAACCAGCCCGCCCTTGTGGATGAGGCGCAGGAAAGCCCCAAGACGGTGCAACGCGTCTCGATGACCAAGCGAGAGCTGGAAATCTATGTCCGCGATGGGCGTCCTACCGGAGCCCTGTTCACCTCGGTGGCCACCCTCAAGGGGATGACCCCGCAGATGGTCTCCGAGAAAAGCGGCATCGGCCAGCCCATCGTTCAGGCTGTCCTGCATGGTGGCGCGCAGGCCGACATCAAGATCAGTGCTGTACAAGGCGTCTCCCAGGCCCTGGGCATTGATCTGAGCGAGCTGCGCATGGCCGATGGTGCTGTGCACATCTTCGATATCAGCGCATCCGGTGCCAAGAAAGGCGCAGGCGGCTTCACCCTTCACGAGCGAGGCGTGGGGCTGCTCATGCGCGGTGCCCTGATTGTGCGCGTCACCCCCGACAAGGCCTGCGCCGCGCCCAAGTCGCGCTTCAGCGCATTCCACGCCGCCCAGGTGGGTGATGCCCGTGCCGTTTTCGTGTCCTCGACGATGCCCCTGGTGGGCCGGCGATTCGACCCCTCCATGATTCCCTCTTCCAGGTGGGCCTGCGGGGATGAGGTCAAGTCCAAGCTGGGGCTGCAGAGCCAGGAGCTCAGCACGCAACTGGTTATTCGTGACCTCAACCGCGTGGAGTTTGACCAGATGTTCCGCGGCGAAGACGCCGTGTCGTGGGAAGACCTGCGCACCCTGGCGCGCGCACACAACCTCTCGCGCACCGAGATCCAGGACATCATTCGCGCCCACGTCGCCGGCGGCCCGGCCCGCAAACGCACCCGTGCGGATCGCCGCGCTGCCCTGCGCCTGGTGGGCGCCAGCGCCGACGGCGCTTGATCCATTGTTTGACGATGCAAGAAGAGCCGATCCAGTTTGAGGATGATCGCCTGGGGGTGGCGTTCGCGGCCGACCTGATTGAGCTGGGTGTTCGTCCCGAGTACGCGTCGCTCTTCTGCCAGGTCAAGGGCTTCCTCGGCCATGAGCAGATCTCCTTGCGCAAGGTGCATGCCAACCTCACCAGCGAAGGGGTTCGTCGTGCCGTGCTCAACATCCAGGCCCAGCAGCTGGTCCGTTACAAGCTCTCTGGCCGGTATCAGCACCTCAAGCGTGAGCTGAGCAAATTGATCGGGCTGCTGGCCAGTGAAGCCCCCAACACCGAAGAAGCCATCCAGAAGGCGCTGGCCTTACGGGGCGTGCATCTGCGCCACCCGTTTTCGGTCTTCCGCTCCGCCGAGCTGCTGGAGCTGGAAAGCGGCCTGCGTCTGGAATCCTGGCGCGGCCTGAGCAAGCACTACAACCGCGGCTCCATGCCCGAGAGCAAGGCCGACGCCTCCAGGATGGTGTCCTATGACGCCCTGGTGCCGTCATCCTCGCCCATGATCTTCGAGCCCTTTATCGCCCATGCGCGGCGGCTGAGTCGCTCCATGGGGGCGATATCTGCCCGACAGGCTGCCGAGAGCTACACCCACGAGCGTGGTCTACCTGTGTCCGAGCAGGAGGCGGTCGCCATGCTGACCCCCTTCTGCATTCCGCTGGGCCGCCACAAAGGAGATGACTGGTTCGTCTTCTTCAGCAGCAGCAATAGCTTCGTCGCCAAGACGGCCAGCCTCGTCACCGCCCTGGGCAAGACCTCGTTCCAAGGTGCGTGTGAGCAATACGCGAGGATGAACCGGTCTGTCTTCGCCAGCGGTGAGCAGGCCCCTGAGTCCGTGCTTCGGCTGACGCTGGAGGTCTTTGGCTTCTCGGTGACCGGTGACCTGGTGAGCATGGAAGAAAAGCTCAAGCCCAGCATCCAGAGCAGACCTTCACCCATCAGTCTGCAGATGATCCAGATCTTTCGGGAGTTGGTGGCCAGCGGTAAAGGCAAGCGTGGCGGAGTGAGCCGACCACTGCTGCTCGATGCATTCCGTGCTGCCGGCCTGAATGACGTGACGATCTTCGTTTACCTGGGGCACCGCGGGATCTTCAAATCCGAAGACGGCGTGTGCTATCTGCTCGATGGCGCCCGTAAGTCGGTCAAGAGAAAGACGCAGACCACCCCTGTCGACCCATCTTCCATTGCGGGTCCCTTGGTCCGTGATGCGGTGTTAGCCCAGGCTGCAGAACACTGACTCTCCCGGGGTGGTGCCCTTCCCCAGAATCAGTAGTAGTCCTCACAGAGGCCCTTGAGCAAATTGGGGCTGATGGAGGCCCGGATGCTCTTGTTCGCTGTCAGGTAGCCGATCACCTTGCGGTTCTTGATGATGCGAGGTGGGCTGCTTGAGTACGAGTTGTGGGGCGAGTAGGTGTTGTACTCGCTGCCAAACTTGCCGTATTCGTTCCAGATTGAGTTCGAGCTGTACTCACTTCCGTACTTGCCGTACTCATTGAAGATCGAGTCAGAGTCATAGGAGCTGGAGATCTTGCCCAGATAGGTGTCGTCGCTGTCCTGAGCGATGATCACCGCCCCCTTGACGGCTTCGCATACCTCCTGCGCATGAGCGGCTGATCCGAGCTGGCTCACAACTGCTGCGATGGCGAGTAAAAGTCGCATTTTGTCCCCCGATGTATGGATGCGGCGTGGGCATGCGCACGCCTTCTGTCTTCTCCTCTTATGGTGAAGCCGCTTCGTTGGGTTGTCATCTTCCACTGCGCCGTTATCCCCCCGCCTGTTGCGAGTGTCAGACAGGGTGGGTCAGGTCTGCCTGTGGATGGACATTCCATGAGATACCTCCTACGGTGCCAATTAGCTGTGTAAGGCATATCCGATATACTTGTTGAAACCGATCCCAGGGTCCTTCCGATGTATGCGAAGGGCGCCAACGCTGGCCGCCGGCCGGTCGTACCAGTCCCGTCCTGCCATGAACACCACCGCGAATGACTCCAGTGAGATCGATCCGGCCGATAGCGTGCTGGCACTGGCAGATGTGAACGTCCACCGTTCCACGGCATCACGCCGGGCCGCTCGCGGCGACTATGTGCGCGTCAAGAGCGTGCAGGTCATCGATGGGGTTGAGGTCATCTCTGAGCTGCCTGGCGTCTATGTCCGTAGCGATGCCACGCCGGCACAGCGCAAGCAGGCGATCCTGGCAAACGCAGCCCGCATTGGCCTGTACATCTACAAGTCAGCCATCCTGTATGGCGACTCGGCCGTCGTCGGCGGGCAGCACAAGTCCGTGCTGGCGCTGGCCACCTTCTCCGACATCATGCAGTCCCCGATCCTGGTGGGCGGCGTGCTGACCATCAAGGCGCACCGCAACCCTGATGTCATCGGCATGCGCAATGAAGTCGGGACGATCAAGATCTCCGACGCCCTGGGCACCTTCACGGCCAAGCGCTTCACCGACGAGTACACGTTCCTGAGCGCCTTTCGCAAACGGGTGGACAACTCCACCCTGGTTCCTCAGGTCTCCCCTGATATCAAGCGCCGCCTTGCTCTTCGCCTCCTGGGCATGAAGGAGGAGGGTGACCCCGTGCAACGCAATCCGGCGCTCGAGAGCCGGCTGGCCTTCATGGCTTCCAAGATCCACATCACCACGGACATGAAAATGGTCACCAAAGAGCTCAACGCCTACCTTCCCGCGACCGCGGAGCCTGCAGAGTCGCCCGAGACGCGTCAGATGCGGGTGTACTGGCATGACCGCCCGGTCGGGGTGCTGAGTTCGGATGGCTCGGACTGGGAGTTCGCCTACCAGCCCAACCTGAACCTCAAGCTCTCGCTGTCCGAGCCCGTGGGGGTGCAATCGACACGTGTGCCCAACTTCATGGGGGCCATCCTTCCGGAGAACAGCCGCTCAGATGAGCAGACGCTGGAGGAGCGCATGGAGCTGTACACCGGCGCCTGCCGGTTCATCTCCAACATCAGCGTGCATGCGATCACCGAGAACGGGCAGCAGAAGATCGTGCCCGACGTGCTCAATGCTCGTATCAATGACTTCAAGTCGCCCGAGAATGAGTTCAGCGGCCAAGTCAATCCCTCGATGCGCCGAACCCTGCTGGATCCGGGGCTGCTGGTGGCGGCCCGTGCCGACTCCATGATGCCCCGCATCTCGGGCATGCAGGTGAAGCTCCCGTGCAACCTGGACCGCACTGGTGGCCTGGATCTGTCGATCGGAAAGTCCTTCAGCCACATGGTCAAGGTCATCGGCGCAGGCAATGAGTACAGCTCGATGTGCTCGATGGAGTGGTTTGGCTTGTCCATCGCTAAGGAGGTGGGCATCATGGTCGAGGACTTCGCGATTGCCGACATCGGCCTTTCCACACCGGCGCTGATCGTCGAGCGCTTCGATGTGCGCACCGATTACAACGACCGCCGCTACATCCTGGCTGAGGACATGTGGTCGGTCCTGGGGCTGCGCAAGAACAAGATGAAGTACGAGGGCGACCTGCTGGATGTGGCCCGGGTCGTGATGCAGCACTCAACCGACAAGGCGTCGGATGCCACGCAGCTGCTGTGCCAATCGATGGTGTCCTGGCTGATGCTCAACAGCGACATGCACCTGAAGAACCTGCTGATGATCAAGGAGACCCTGGATCCCTCCAAGGGCTTCACCAGCGTGCGGCTCTCGCCGGCCTACGACATGATGTGCACCCAGGTCTTCCCCAACGATCCGACCACGGCCGCACTGTCCATCGGGGGCAACAAGAATCACACGCTGCACGCCTTCGTGAAGATGGGTGAAGTCATGGGGATGTCCTCTGACCTGGTGGTCAACCTGGCGCGCCACGTGGCCACGCGGATCTCCATGGCCAACTACGAGCTGGCCCACAACCTTCCTCCGGTCATCCAGCGCCACGAGAAGAGCGTCTCGGACATCCAGATCGCATCGGGAATGATCGACCGCCGCTGTGGTCACCTGCTCGACGAATGCGACGCCTACCGCCTGGATCCCGCCTCCCTGAAGCCGGCGCCCATGAGCGAGCGGCGCAGCCTGAAGGATCTTGAGGATCACATCGAGGCCGAGCGCCGCCGTTCGGCAGCGCCCATCGGGCTGGGAGGAGAGGGGGACGAGGCCGAGGATCCCAACCTCTTCGATGCCTCGGACATCGCGCCGGCGCCGCGCCGCAGCCGCGGTCCTCGCTGAGGCCTTTGCGCGCCTGAGCTGCAGCCGCCTCAGGACAGCGACCGGTCTCCCAGCGCCTGGGCGATCAGCCGATCCAGCTCCTGCGCTTGCGGGGTGTTCCCCAGCCTGGGTCTGACCATCTCCCAGGTCAGTCGAACTGCACCGGCCAAGCCGCGCCTCTTCCCCAGCTCGCCGGTTTGGGTGGGAGGCATGCTGTGGGCCACCCTGGCTACCATCTCCAGCACGGTTTGAACGGTGGGGCGTTTTGCAGGGGTGGTGGACCGGTGATTCGTCATGGCAGGCTCCTGGTGGGTGGGTGGTTTCCTTTTTCAGAAGACCACGACACTCCAGCCGTTGTCAAACCCTTGGGCTGAGACCGGCCCCATACCGTAGGTATGCGGTACCCGACCGCTTCGCGGGGGATTGCAAGGATCGTGGCGCTCAGCGACCGTTGAGCACCGCCTGCATGTCGCTCTCGTAGTAGCTCTTCTCCGCGCACTGAGCGTTGAAGCGCTCGACTGCCTGATTGGATTGCTCGATCTTCCCGTTCACTTGGGGGAGCTTCGCGTTGTGCGCCTGGACCATGCGCCGGTGGCGCGCGACCAGTCGGTTGTAGCTGTCAACGGACTCTTGGCTGTACCTGTCTAGCGTCAACTCCTGGCGCCTGATTTGAGACTCCACAGCGTTGAGTTCAGCCTCGCTCCTGCGCAGATCAGCCTGGAGCACCTCGATCTCCGTGCTGTCGTCATCGATGGCACGTTGCTGTTGCACGCATTGGGAAAGCTGGGCGCGGGTCATAACTGGCCCTTTGTAGGAGCTGCCACTGGCCAGGCCTCGACCTCGAAAGCGTGCCCGGCCTCGGGCCAGCGCAGCAGGCGCTGCCAGCGCAGCGCCCAGGCCGAGTATCCCCAGTACAGCAGTTCTTCGGCTCCACCCCATGACTTCCTCCCGTTGACCCCGACATCCGGGGTTTGATGTTCTCTTGGGCCGCACTTGCCTGTGCGGTGCTTAACTGTAGACGCTCACGCCCTCACGACCGGCATGTCCTCCCACCGGGTGGTGTACGCAGGCGTGCGGCGCTCCTGCTTCATCACCCAGTTGCGCGGCCGCGCGTCTGCGCATGCTGAGCCCAGCTTCAGGGTGTCGCGGCCAAACCGGGCGTTAAGGTGGTCCATCGCGGCCATGAGCTTTTGCCGGCCGGCAGCCGGCGCGCCGGGTTCATCCTCCAGCGCCAGCTCCTGCTGCCCTATGCCCGCAGGGGCGATGTCTAACACCATGACGCCGGCCTTGGCGTACTCGAAACCCGGCCGAAAGATCGCGGCCAGGCCCTGGAGGGCGGCGCCCGTGATGTGAGCGGTGTCCGATGAGGGCCGGCGCAGCGGAAGCACGATGGAGCGGCTGTACTGGGCAGTCTTGCGAAACGGACTGGTCCGGATGAAGACGAGGACCTGGCCGGCGGCCGAGTCCTGCTCGCGCAGCTTGGATGCCGCCCGGGCAGAGAACTGGCTTATCGCTTCCTGCAGCTCCACGAGATCGCGCACCGGTGCACCGAAGGACCTGGTGCAGGCGATCTCCTGCTTCGCCGGCGGCTGGGTCTCAAGATCCATGCAGGGCTCACCCCGAAGCTCCCGCACTGTTCGCTCGAATATCACGCTCCAACCGCTTCTGGCCATGGCCGGACTCAGCCGGCTGAGATCCAGCGCATTCTCGATCCCTTGGGCCTTCAGCTGCGCCGCTATGCGCCTGCCGACACCCCAGACCTCACCCACGTCCGTCCTGGCCAGGATGTCCTCGAGGGATCCGCGAGGCAGCCGCGAGAGGTCGCACACCTGCGCCAGGTCTGCGCTGTAGCTGCCGGGTTTTCGCTCGGCCTGCTTGGCCACGTGATTGGCCAGCTTCGCCAAGGTCTTGGTGGGCGCGATGCCGATGCAGGTGGGGATGCCAATCCACTGGTTGACCCGGGCCCGGATGGCGCGCGCGCGTACCGTGATGTCACCCGGGATGCCGCTGACATCAACGAACGACTCATCGATGGAGTAGACCTCCTGGCGGTGGCCCAGGGCACCCACCAAGCTCATCATGCGGTCGCTGATCTCTCCGTAGAGTTCGAAGTTGGCAGACAGGGCGACCAGGCCGGCCTTCTCCTGCAGGTGCCGGATCTCGAACCAGGGGGCACCCATCTTGATGCCGAGGTCCTTGGCCTCGTTGGAACGGGCGATGGCGCAGCCATCGTTGTTCGACAGCACCACGCAGGCACGCCCATCGAGCGTGCGGCGAAACACGCGCTCGCAACTCACGTAGAAGTTGTTTCCATCAGCTAGGGCGAACATGAAGCGGATCGAGACGCGTGCGCTGAGCCCCGCTTAATCCTGCGCGTTGCGCAGCCCCTCGTGCAACGCAACAGCCGCCATCAGCGGGTTGGAGGAGGGGTTCTCACTGCAGTGTTTGTCTACAAAATCGGCGATCTGGTCGGCGTCCGGGAGCGCTTTGGCCTCAGCGCGGTTGAGCAGCAGCTGCATGTTCATCCCGGAGAGAAGCCCTTGGAGCCAGGATTTCAGGGCGATGATCACGGCGCGATCGTTGGCGACGCGAAGCTCGGCGAACCTGGTGCAGGACATAGCGCCAATGCCGGAGACGACTTGGTCTTTCGCGCTCGCAGGGGCTGCCGCGGTGAGGGTGCATGCCAGGACCATCGTGGCGGCCAGGTGACTCTTCTTCATCAGTTCAAACCTCCTGCGGTGACAGTATCCCGATCAGCCAGATCATGTCGCAAACTGCTTGATCGAGGCGATCACGACACCCCAGATCTCGATGGTCTGTCCATCCTTGGGTGTGATGTCCGGGAACGTGGGATTGGCCGCCTTGAGTTTCATGCGGCCGTTGCGTTGCCAGAGCTGCTTGCAGGTGAACTCACCGTCCACCACGGCGATGACCACCATGCCGTGGCGGGGCGTCACCGCTTTGTCGACCAGGAGAACGTCGCCATCAAAGATGCCGGCCTCGCGCATGGACTCGCCACTCACCCGCATGGTGAATGTGGCCTGCGGGTGCACCACCAGGCGCTCCATGACGTCGATCCGCTTGGCCGCGAACTCAGCTGCCGGCGAGGGGAAGCCGGCCGGGACGGAGGAGCTGAAGGCTTGGGCAGCCAGGGAGCGGTCCCCCAGCGACACGGGGGATGAGAGTGAAATATCGGTCATACACACCTCCCGCCAACATGGCAGGGGAGGCGACTATATACTGTACGGACGTACAGTATCAAGAGTAGCGCGCTGGTTCCAGAGAAAAACTCACCATTTGCCCCTGGGCAAATCCACCTCGTCACAGATTCTGCGCAAGGTGGGGAGGTTTTCAGGATCTGACTTTTTGATATCGATCATCTCCTCTTGCGCGACGGCGGTCATGCGCTCAAGGGGGCCCATTGCCATGATGTACCTCGTGCCCGTTTTGCATTCCAGCCCCCATGCAACAAGCACGTTCATGTCCGCATTGAACAGCAAGCTGCGCTCAAGGAAATAGGCGTGGCCTCTCGGGCTTTTGGTGATGGCGGGCTGGCCATTGGGAAGGGTTCCGAAGAGGGCGTAGCCGTGGACTGTGGGCTTGTTGCCCTTCACCATCGCCCTGTACAGGGGTCGCTCAATGAGCGCCGATTGCGCGAAGGCGCACGTACCCACGAGTGTTGAGAAAAGGACCGTGACCAGGATTCGCATACAGCTTCTCGTTGTGTGATGTGTGACCGTCGCATCCTACTGGTCGCCAGGGAGATGTGGCTCAGTAGCCGAAGGCCTCCGGGACTCTATGAGTCGGAGCCTGCCGAGGATGTAGTGGCGCTGGCACCCGACTGCGCCGCCTTGTTGCGGGCGGCGGTCACCGCCTCGGCGTAAGTCTTGCGCTTGAGCCGAACCTTGGCCACCTCAGTTTGCACGGGGATGATCCCGACCGCGCCGCCCTCGTTGGTGCGCCGGCCGTAATGGGAGTGAGCAGTCCGGTCGGTGCCATGGCCCATGAGGGCGGAGACCTGGGTGGGCTCCATGACCTTCTTGGCGCGGGATGAGAAAACGTGCCGGGCGCTGTAGATCTGCACCCACTTTGGGCGTTTGACTCGGTCCAGGGAGCTTGCGGAGTTGATCCGGCACAGCAGCTGCTGACAGGCCATGTAGCTGCGCTCGTAGTCCCCGTTGTCCTTGATGCGGCGCATGGCCGCGCAGAACCGCTCGATGGCGCCGAGCATCACCACGTTCATGCTCGAGAGGTCCAGGTGGCGCCGGGCGCCCAGGGAGCGGCCGTTGGTGGTCTTTGCGTTGTCCACCCTCAGGTAGGGGCGGTCCAGGTCCAGCTCGTGGCCAGCACCAGTCTGAGCGCCGACCCCCAAAGGATCGATCTCGCTGGGCGGGGCCCAGATCACACTGGCCTGCGTCCACTCGTGGGGCCGCAGTCCACACACGGTACCCATGATCAGCCAAGACTCGAGCATGGCCGAGTAGACGCTGGAGGAGGCGCGAACCTTGCGGATCACATCGGCCAGAGCAGCCTCGCTGACCTTCTTGGCCCGGTTGCCTGAAGTCCGGGTTGTCGACTCCAGGCACTGGCTCTGATCTCCATGCTCACGCAGGAGGCGAACGGCCTCCTGGGAGGCCGGGGTGCCCATGGCGCTGTAGCGAAACACCAGCGCGGCCTTGGTCTGGCGCCAGGTGGAGCGAGCCCAGTGCCGGCGCTTGGTCAGTGCGTAGTTCGCAACTTCAATGGGCGTCGGGTCCTGCAGTCCCAGCTCCTTGCCTGCATGAGAGGCAAACCAGATCGCGCGCTTGAGGTAATTGCGCTCCGTGGCCTCGGTGCGACCGGCCGCATCGCCAGGCGCAGGCGCAAGGGTAGGGGAGGAAGACTCCATTCAGCAAGCATAGCAGATATCCTATAAGCACAGATACACAGGCCTGGCCAAGTTGTCAAAGTTGACGATTCTCGGTAACGTGCGTATCATGTATCTATTACGCAATGCAAGAAGGCCCCCAATGACACGGCTCACCCTGGTTTCTGCACTGATGGCTGCAGCCATCCTTTCCACCGGATGCGCGACACAGACAGCGGCTCCCACGCCCAAGCACGAGGTTGTGGACAGCATGATCGCCCGGTATGCCGAGGAGGCCACCATCCAGCTGCGCCGACTCTCCGAGAACACCGGTGCATCGCGCACCGTCACGCCGTCGGGGGCGGGTGCCGCTGCATCCGGGCCGGCGGCCGGAACACCCTCTGGCGCCACGATTGCAGGCCGGATGGGCTCGGTCGCCATTTCTCCCTCCGACGCCCCTGCGCAGCAGGTGACGCCGGCCTCGCTCCGATCCGAGCCCATCCCCAATGCACTGCAGGTGCCGGCCGGCCTGGAGAAGCCGCTGACGCTGGCCTGGACGGGCGACCTCGAGTCGCTCATCTTCATCATTGGCAAGGAAACGGGCTGGAAGGTGGTGGAGCCCACCGGCCTTCGTGTGGCGCCGGTGGTCATTGCCATCAATGCCCAGAACAGGCCCGCTTTCGAAGTCCTGCGGGATGTCGGCGCCATTGCCGGCACGGCGGCCGATGTGGTGGTCTCTGTGAACAACCGCACCCTGGGTGTGGCCTACCCCAAGCGCTGAAGTCATGACCAAGCCCGCTTTCCACCTGAACTTCATCGTGGCCGTCGCCATGGGGCTGTCGATGACGACCTCCATGGCACAAGCCGCTTCCACGGCAGCCGGTACGCCGCCGGCGTCGCCCTCTGGTGCACAGGGTGCTGCCAGTTCCAGCCAGAACCCGGCGCCACCCTCGCTCAATGAGATCCTGCAGGGGCTGCCAACCTCACCTGACACCAGCGGCATCCCGCCCATCCGCTTCAACGCCATCCGCGAGACGGCAATCACCTACGGATCCCAGGCCGGGCTGGCGCGGCGCAACCACGAGAACCTCAAGCAGCTGGAGACCTCCGCCCAGAAGCTCGATGTGGTCTACAACTTCCAGGCGCTCATGGTGGAGGGCAACGTGGTGCCGCCGGTGCTGATCGAACTCAACGACGTCTTCGACCAAGCCAGCGACGATCTGCTGCGGGTCATCGGCAAGGTCTTTCGCATCGAGCAGCAGGCACGCTTTAGCTACACGCCGCCCACCTGGCGTAGCTACCTGATGAACTCCTACGGTTTCGATCAGAACGTGGTGGCCAACGTGGCGCCCAAAACTGACGAAGAGCTCAAGGTCTGGCGCGCGGCCGTGCAGGAAGGCTTCAAGCTGGGAGAGCAGCTGGCAGATGCCAACCTGAAGGAGAACTTTGCCCGTCTGGCCAAGGACTTCAACGGCATGGTGCTGTACCACCGCATGCTCGCCGATGGGATGGTCACCCGCCCGTTCGTGGCATCCTCCAACCTGGGCGTCACCCGGGCCAAGGACGGCTCCATGCATGTGGGCGAAGTGGTGCTTCGCATCACCGCCAACCCCGATTTCGTGGAGACCCCTGGTTCCTGGAAGGCCGGACCGGCACAGGTCATCACTGAGCGTCTCAAGCGCAGCGTCGATCCCCGCTTCAGCGAACAGATCATGCGCGATGCCCGCCAGTCCGGGCTGGTGAAAGAGGGAGGGCGCAACTGATGAACGCCCCCAACCTGGCTGAGCTGTACCCGGGCTATCGCCCGGAGTTGGGTTTCCCCAATGAGCCGCGCTTCTTCAACAAGGAAGAGTTCGACCGCCTGCTGGTGCACGTGGCCGACAACGACGGCGCTGACCTCACCCTGCAGACCGAGGAGCCTGCATACGCCTACATCCGGGGCGAGAACATACGGCTGACCACCCGCCCGCTGACCAACTCCGAGATCGAGATCATCTGCAACCACATCTACGGTCAGCAGAACGGCGTGGCCGTCATCCGAGCGGGTGGTGAGATCGATGTGCGGCACCCGGTGATCCTGAAGGAGACCAACGGGCAAGGCTCCACCATCACCAAGGCCAAGTACGGCTTTCGGGTCAACATCACCGGATGCTGGGCCCGGGGCGATGACAGCGGCATGCAGATCACGGCCCGAACGATCAAGAGCTCGCCGCCGCGGCTGGAGGAGATGGGCATCGAGCAGGAGCTGGTGGACAACTTCTACCCCCATGACGGCCTGGTGCTGGTCTGTGGCCCCACCGGTTCGGGCAAGTCCACCCTGCTGGCAGGCGCCATGCGCAAGATCATTGAGGACCCGAACTCGCACCGAAAGATCATCACGGGTGAGGCGCCCATCGAGTACACCTACGATGACATTCCGCGCTCCAGCGCCATCATCAGCCAGCACGAGATACCGCGGCACCTGCCCTCGTTCCGGGCCTTCGTGCGCAACACCCTGCGCCGAGCCCCCAAGATCATCCTGGTGGGCGAGTCCCGAGATGCCGAGACGGTGGAGGCATCGCTCACGGCCACAGAAACCGGCCACGCTGTCTACAGCACGGTGCACAGCCGAAGCGTGTCCCACACCATGGCGCGTCTGGCCAACCTGTTCCCCCCCCATGAGCGCATGACCAAGGTCTTCGAGCTGATCGAGTCCTTCCGGGTGATCATCGTGCAGAAGCTGGTTCGCCGGGCCGATGGCACCGGGCGCGTCGCCCTGCGCGAGTTTCTGGTGTTCGACCAGGTCATCCGCGATCACCTGCGTCAGGCGACTTCGCTGCGCGAGGCCGAGCACATCATGAGCAAGATGGTCGAAAAGTACGGCCAGACCATGCTCAGCGCGGCGCAGCGCGCCTACGAGGCCGGCCTGATCCCGGCCCACGAGGTCTCGGTGCTCGAGCGCGAGTCCAGCTCCTCGCTCATCGAATCCCTCAGCACGGAGTTCGGCTCATGAAGGGCGTTCAGATCTTCGAGGCCTTCTGGCGTGATTCGGCGCGCACACCGCGCTTCATCATCTTCAGCGCCTACATCGCCGTTCCGCTGGTGCTCTTTCTGTTCCACATCCGGCTGTGGACCTTCATCGTGCTGATCCTGTCGATCATTCTGATGACGGTGATTGAGTATTTCGGGTACACGCCGCCGGTGGCCGCCCTGGCTTTCCGGGCTTGGATCGCTGGCAAGAAGGTCACTCGCAGGCGCCATCTATTTGGCAAGAAGCTTCAGAATTGATGTTGTCAGAATGCGTAAGTGATATACTTTCCGCATCAGCTATAGGACCCAAGATGAACGCAAAAGTCGAGATCAAGACCCCCTCCATCGTCGTTGGCGTCGATGACGGATTTGCCATGACCAAGGTCGTCGTCATGCAGGGCGGCAAGATCATCAAGCAGCTGATGATCCCCAGCCGCGCGCGCTCCGGCCTCAACGGCACCACGATCCTGGGCCGGGCCGAGGAGGGCGAGATCGATGCCCGCTACGAGACCGAAGGCGCAACCTTCACCGTGGAGAACCTCTCGGACGCCGAATCGGCACGATTCGACGAGTACCCGTTCAGCCCCATGAACCGTGCCATCGTTGCCCACGCCCTGCGCGTGGCCGGCCTGGGTGGCAAGGAAGTCAAGGTGGCCTCCGGCCTGCCTCTGTCCATGTACTACAAGGGCACCCAGGCCGATCAGGCCGTGGTGGACCGCAAGCGCGAATCCCTGCTCAAGGCAGTGACCACGCTCGACGGCACCAAGGTTGCCAACATCACCGGCCATCATGTCTTCCCCGAGGGTCTGGCTGCCTGGGTCGATTACGCTATCAGCGAAGACGGCCATGTTCGCGCGGACCTGGATGAGGCCATCGGCATCATCGACATCGGTGGGCGCACGACCGACATCGCCGTGGTGCTGCCGGGCCGCAAGATCGACCATGCCCGCTGCGGATCGGCCGACCTGGGTGCCCTGAACGTCATCGAAGAGGTGGCCGTGGCCCTGAAAAAGGTCCACAACGTCACCCTGGGTGCCGACAAGATCGAGCCGGCCCTGCGCACCCGCCAGGTCAAGTTCTGGGGCAAGACCCAGGACATCGGCGCGCTGGTGGACGCTGCAGCCCTAAACGTGATGGGCGCCATCACCCGTGAGGTCAACCGTCGCCTGAGCAACGCTGTGGATCTGGACAAGATCCTGCTGGTGGGCGGCGGTGCACACCTCTTCAGCGGGGTGTCCTCGGCTTTCCCGAACGTGGAGATCCCGCAAGAGCCCGAGTATGCGAACGCTCGCGGTTTCGCCAAGTACCTCTGCATGTAAGCGGGCCTGCTGAATGCCGCAGAGCCTTCGACTGAGCGTCAGCCTGCTTCACAAGCAGGAGATCGCCTTCATCGAGTCCATCGATCAAGGCAGCCGTGCTGCGCTTATCCGATTCATCCTGCGTGACGCCATTCGGTCGGGCCGAGCCGCGCAGCTGCGTGACTTTCTCGTCCCCGGTGAGCTGATGCTCAGCGGTGGCGATGTGGCTTCTTCGCCGGCCCCCGCCCCATCCCGACCGGCAGCCATCCCGGCCGGCGTCGATGTCACCCGCCTGGCCGGCTCCTCGGCTGTTCCTGCATCGCCCGCACACGCTCCTGCCGAGCAAGAAGCGCTTGAAGACCAGGGGGAGCCCCTTGCAGTCCCCCGGCCGGCCTCCGACCAGGAGAGCCTGCAACCCGCCTTCTCCCCAGCTGGATCTGAACCGGCCTCCTCAACCCAGCCCGCAGGTGCAGCCAGACCTG
>Ga0114986_1000187_pt1 | contig 17813 bp, 15 predicted proteins | sample Shrwel1BS1Day17_FD_96988 | JGI IMG/M metagenome (GOLD analysis project Ga0114986, IMG submission 96988) | Subsurface microbial communities from deep shales in Ohio, USA - Utica-3 well 1 S-1-Day17 | ecosystem: Environmental > Aquatic > Deep subsurface > Shale gas/oil reservoir > Produced... | reverse complement strand
GCCTTCCTCACCCCGCGCGTGGACTTCAATGCCGCCAGCTACCGCCTGGACGAGCCCAGCCTGAGCGGCGGGCGCGATCGCGCGTCCCGGTTCATCCCCAGCGTCAGCCTCGACGGCGGCTTGCGCTTCGAGCGGGACGCCACCTGGCTCGGACGCAACTACCTCCAGACGCTCGAGCCGCGGCTGCTCTTCGTCCACACCCCCTTCCGCGAGCAAGCCGACCTGCCCAACTTCGACAGCGCGGGCAAGGACCTGAACTTCACCACCTTGTTCGACGCCAACCCGTTCTCGGGGGTGGACCGGGTGGCCGACGCGCGCCAGGTCACGGCCGGCGTCGATTCCCGCCTCATCGACCCCTCCTCCGGCGCCGAGGTGCTACGCCTGGGCGTCGCCCAGCGCTATCTGTTCTCCGACCAGCGCATCACGCCCGAAGGGGTGCCTTTCACCCAGCGCTCCAGCGACCTGCTGCTGCTGGGGTCGACCAACGTCATCCCGTCCTGGAACCTGGGCGGGTCGGTGCAGTACAACCCGGAGATCAAGCGCACCGCCCGCTCCACCCTGTCGGCACGCTACTCGCCCGGTCCGTTCCGCACGCTCAGCGCCCGCTACAGCCTGGTGCGCAACGCCAGCGAGCAGCTGGATGTTGGCTGGCAGTGGCCGGTTTACACCGGGTCGGGCCGCGGCGCCGGGGACGGTTGCAGCGGTCGCTGGTACAGCGTGGGCCGTTTCAATTACAGCCTGGCCGAGTCACGCATCACCGATTCCCTGCTGGGCTTCGAGTACGACTCCGGCTGCTGGATCGGACGGGTGGTGGCCGAGCGCCGCTCCACGGGCCAGCAGGAAGCCGTCACGCGGCTGATGCTGCAGCTGGAGTTCGTGGGCCTGTCGCGCCTGGGCAGCAACCCCTTGCGGACCTTGAAGGACAATATCCCTGGTTACCAGCTGCTGCGCGAGTGAACGCGCGGTCGGCATCTGCATCTCATGCCCATGACCCCAAACTTTCTGAGGCGTCTCCTTCCGCACGGCGCCCGCGCCCTGGCCGTCCCGTTGGTCCTGGCCGCCGCGCTGCTGGCCCCTGCGGTGTCCGTGGCCCAACTGGCCTCGCCTGCGCGTGGCGACTACATCGTGGCCGTGGTCAACCAGGAGCTCGTGACCTACAGCGACGTCATGCGCCGCCTGCAGGCCATCGAGCAGGACGCGGCACGCAGTGGCGCGCGCCTGCCTCCGCGCGACCAACTGCTCAATGACGTGGTCAACGCGCTGATCGACGACCGCGCCCAGCTGTCCCATGCCCGTGACACCGGCCTGCGCGTGGACGAGGCCGAACTCGACCGGGCGGCCGCGAACGTGGCGTCCCAGAACCAGCTCACGCTGCCCCAGTTCCGCGAGCGGCTGGCCGCCGAGGGTCTCGACTACGCGCGCTTTCGCAGCAACCTGCGTGAGCAGATCCTGCTCCAGCGTGTGCGCGAGCGTGAGGTGCAGGGCCGCATCCGGGTCACCGAGGCCGAGATCGACGAGCATCTGGCCGCGCAGCGTGCCCAGCGCTCGGGCGCCCAGGAGTACGACATCGCCCAGCTGCTCGTGGCGGTGCCCGAAGGGGCCAGTGACGCCGTCGTGGCCGAGCGGCGCGCCAAGGCCGAAGGCCTGCTGGCCCAGGCCCGTGCCGGCGAGGACTTCGCGGCGCTGGCCCGTGCACATTCGGAAGGCGCGAATCGCGAAGAGGGCGGGCGCCTGGGCATGCGCCCGGCATCCCGTCTGCCGGAGCTGTTCCTGACGGCCGTCGAGCCGCTGAAGGCCGGTGACGTGGCGCCCGCGCTGGTGCGCTCGGGGGCCGGTTTTCACGTGCTCAAGCTGCTCGATCGCCAGGGTGGCAGTGCCGACACCATCACGCAGACGCGCTCGCGTCACATCCTGTTGCGCTTGTCTCCCCAGCTCACCGCCGAGACGGCCCTGCGCCGGCTGGCCGAGTACAAGCGCCGGGTGGAGCAGGGGGAGTCCGGCTTCGCCCAGCTGGCGCGCGAGTTCTCCGAGGACGGCAGTGCCCCGCAGGGCGGGGACCTGGGCTGGGCCAGCCCAGGCCAGTTCGTGCCCGAGTTCGAGCGCGTCATGACGGCCTTGCCGACCGGCCGCATCTCCGAACCTTTCCTGTCGCGTTTCGGCGCCCACCTGATGCAGGTCACCGACCGCCGCCAGGCCCAGGTGGACCCGCGCGAACAACGCGAACTGGCCCGCAACGCGCTGCGCGAACGCAAGTACGAGGAAACCTACGAGGAGTGGGCCCGCGAGATCCGCGAGCGCGCCTTCATCGACATCCGCATCCAGCCGCAGTTGTGAAGCACGCCCCGCGCAAGCGCTTCGGCCAGCACTTCCTCACCGACACGTCGGTGCTTGATGCCATCGTGCGCGCCATCGACCCCCGTCCTGGCGAGGCCTTGGTGGAGATCGGCCCGGGGCTCGGCGCCCTGACCGACCCGCTGGTGTCGCGCTGCGAGCGGCTGACGGTGATCGAACTCGACCGTGACCTGGCCGCGCGCCTGCGCAAGCGAGCCGAGCTTCAGGTGATCGAGGCCGACGTGCTCACCGTGGACTTCAGTGCGCTGGCCCGCGAACGCGGTCAGCGCCTGCGCGTGGTGGGCAACCTGCCCTACAACATCTCCTCGCCGATCGCCTTCCACCTGCTCACGCATGTGGAGGCCATTGCCGACCAGCACTTCATGCTGCAGAAGGAAGTGGTCGATCGCATGGCGGCCTCGCCGGGCGACAAGGACTACGGGCGCCTGAGCGTGATGCTGCAGTGGCGCTACGACATCGAATCGCTCTTCGAGGTGCCGCCGGAGGCCTTCGATCCGCCGCCGCGCGTCGATTCAGCCGTGGTGCGCATGCTGCCGCAGCCCACACCGCCGGCCGTCGATGCAGCGCTGCTGAGCGAACTGGTGGCCGTGGCCTTCTCGCAGCGGCGCAAGCTCTTGCGCCACACCCTGGGCCGCTGGCTCGAGGCGCGCGGCTTCGGCGGCAGCTTCGACGTGCAGCGCCGCGCCGAGGAAGTTCCGGTGGCCGAGTACGTGGCGCTGGCCCAGGCCTGCGCAGGCTGAGCAAAGAAAAAGCGGCTCGAAGGAGCCGCTGGGGGAGGGGTTGGTGGCGCCGTGCCTTGTCAGGCGGCCACCAGCCACGCCGAGGTATCGAACGCGCTGCTCATCATCGGCATGTGCGTGCCGAAGCTGGGGCCGGTGGTCTTGACCGCCTTGGCAGCCGGCTTCACCGTGATCTCGCTCTGGGCCATCTCGCTGGCCCGCTCCCATGACCCGATTTCCTGGGAGCGGGCTACAGAAAAGAATAGAAACATCGGAAGGGGACTTTCCGATCTCCCCAGAAGTCGGCCGCATCGCGGAAGACATCGAGCAGCTGCTCGCGGGCCTCCCGGTCGAAGCGGGGGTTGTCGGGAATCTGCTCCAGCACCACGATGAAGCCCGGCTGCGGGCCCGACTTGTTCACCAGGTCGGTCAGGCAGTCGTACAGGGCGTCAAAGTTCTTGCCGAAGTGCGCCGGGAACAGAAAGGCCTCGGCGATGCCTTCCAGCACCTCCTGCTTGGTCTGGGTCTGGCCCAGGTTGGCATACAGGAAGTGCTGACCGGTGTCTTGTGCGGCCCGCATCAGGTCCTCCACCCGGAAAGCCCGGATGGATTGGACGATGTTCGGACGGACGGTCTGCAAAAGCATGGTCACGATCCTCTTTGCTTCAAAAGCGGCTCATTCGATGATCCGGCGAAAGCTCGCGTAATGGTCATCGGTGTAGTAACAGACTTCAGGCTTCGTGGGTGGTTGGCCGCCGCAGACGATGCGTCGCGCGCCGCGGTGACGCACCCCCGGCGTCCTGACCGTGTACTCGCGGTAATGCCCGCGAGGCTTGCCCGGCAACAACCGCTCGCGGTTGAAGAACACGGTTCCGTCCTTGTCGTACGGGAAGGGGCCTCCCGCGAGGATGAGACGGTGGGTGTCCTGTGCTTGCCGGGGCAAGTCGGTCAGCGCGACGACAGCACTGTCGGCCGGTCGGCCTGGTGCGGGCCCTTTGGCCCATGGCGCACCATGCCCCAAGGCGATCACTGCGACTGCGGCGGTAGTGGCTCCTAACTTGCGGAGCGACTGCCACCGAAGTGACCATGCAGCGGTTGCCACGGGTTTTCCCTGAATCCTGAAACTGTCATGGTACCGAAACGGCACCAAAACCACAAGGCTGTGCCTCAAATTTCAGCAGAGTCGAAGGGCCTTCCAAGGGCAAAATGTGAGCGCACACTAAACAAGAAACATCGGTGAACAAATGTTCTTCTCGTCGTGCGCTGGCGCTGCCAGAGCCTCCAGTCCCCCGGGGCACCGCCTGGGTGCGCCTCGGGGTGACCCAGGCTGGGGCACGCCGGCTCAGCGGCTGGAGTTCGCGTCGGCCACGGCCAGGGCCGTCATGTTCACGATGCGCCGCACGGTGGCCGAGGGGGTGAGGATGTGCACCGGCTGGGCAGCGCCCAGCAGCACCGGCCCGATGGCGATGCCCCCGCCAGCGGCGGTCTTGAGCAGGTTGTAGCTGATGTTGGCCGCGTCGATGTTGGGCAGCACCAGCAGGTTGGCCTCACCGCTGAGGGTGGTGTTGGGCATCAGGGCCTTGCGTGCAGGCGCATCCAGGGCGACGTCGCCGTGCATCTCGCCGTCGATCTCCAGCCACGGCGCCTGGACGCGGATCAGCTCCAGGGCCTGGCGCATCTTCACGGCCGAGGGCTGGTTGCTGGAGCCGAAGTTGGAGTGCGACAGCAGGGCCGCCTTGGGCTGCAGGCCGAAGCGCAACATCTCCTCGGCCGCCAGCACGGTGATCTCGGCCAGCTGCTCGGCACTGGGGTCGTGGTTGACGTGGGTGTCCACCAGGTACACCTGGCGGCCCGGCAGGATGAGGCCGTTCATGCAGGCGTAGGTATTCACGCCCGCCCGCCGGCCGATCACCTGGTCGATGTACTGCAGGTGCATGGCCGTCGTTCCCCAGGTGCCGCACAGCATGCCGTCCACCTCGCCCTTGTGCAGCAGCATCGCGCCGATGAGGGTGAGCCGGCGGCGCATCTCGATCTTGGCGAGCTGCTGGGTCACCCCTTTGCGCTCGGTCATGCGGTGGTAGGTCTGCCAGTAGTCGCGGTAGCGGTGGTCGAACTCGGTGTTGACCACGTCGTAGTCGCGCCCTTGCTGAAGGCGCAGCCCGAAGCGCTCGGCGCGCTGGGCAATGACCTCGGGCCGGCCGATCAGCGTCGGCCGCGCCAGGTGTTCGTCCACCACCACCTGCACGGCGCGCAGGACGCGCTCCTCCTCACCTTCGCAGTACACCACGCGCTTGTTCTTGGCGCGCTTGGCCACGTTGAAGATGGGCTTCATCGTCGTGCCCGAGGCATAGACGAAGCTCTGCAGCTTCTCGCGGTAGGCGTCGAGGTCGGCGATGGGGCGGGTGGCCACGCCCGAGTCGGCCGCCGCCTTCGCCACGGCCGGCGCGATCTTGATCATCAGCCGCGGGTCGAAGGGCTTGGGGATCAGGTATTCGGGGCCGAAGCTCAGGGTGGCGCCGGCGTAGGCGGCGGCCACCACCTCGCTCTGCTCGGCCTGGGCCAGCTCGGCGATCGCATGCACGGCCGCCACTTCCATCTCGTCGGTGATGGTGGTGGCGCCCGAGTCCAGCGCCCCGCGGAAGATGTAGGGGAAGCACAGGACGTTGTTGACCTGGTTGGGGTAGTCCGTGCGGCCGGTGGCCATGATGGCGTCGTCGCGCACGGCCTTGACTTCCTCGGGCAGGATCTCCGGGGTGGGGTTGGCCAGGGCCAGGATGAGGGGATGCCTGGCCATCTTTGCCACCATCTCCGGCTTGAGCACGCCGCCGGCCGACAGGCCGAGGAAGATGTCGGCCCCTTCGATCACTTCAGCCAGGGTGCGTGCCGAGGTCGCCTGGGCGAACTGGGCCTTGTCCGGGTCCATGAGTTCGGTGCGGCCCTGGTAGACCACGCCGGCCAGGTCGGTGACCCAGATGTTCTCGCGCGGGATGCCCAGCTTCACCAGCAGGTTCAGGCAGGCCAGGGCGGCAGCCCCGGCGCCGGAGGTGACGAGCTTGACCTTGTCCAGCGGCTTGCCCACCACCTTCAGGCCATTGATGATGGCCGAGCCGACAACGATGGCCGTGCCGTGCTGGTCGTCGTGGAAGACGGGGATCTTCATGCGCTCGCGCAGCTTGCGCTCGACGTAGAAGCAGTCCGGCGCCTTGATGTCCTCGAGGTTGATGCCGCCGAAGCTGGGCTCGAGCGAGGCGATGATGTCCACCAGCTTGTCGAGGTCGTGCTTTTCGTTGATCTCCAGGTCGAAGACGTCGATGCCGGCGAACTTCTTGAACAGCACGCCCTTGCCTTCCATCACCGGCTTGGCCGCCAGCGGGCCGATGTCGCCCAGGCCCAGCACGGCGGTGCCGTTGGTGACCACGGCGACGAGGTTGCCGCGGGAGGTGTAGCGGAAGGCGTTGGCCGGGTCGGCGACGATTTCCTCGCAGGCGGCCGCCACCCCGGGGGAATAGGCGAGTGCCAGGTCGCGCTGGTTGACCAGCTGCTTGGTGGCGGCGATGGCCACTTTGCCCGGGGTGGGGAACTCGTGGTACTCGAGGGCGGCCTGGCGAAGTTCGGCGCGTTTGTCTTCGGCGGAGGGCATCGTGATCCTTCGTGAACTCGGGCGGGCGGGCCGCGGCGGACCGCAGGCGGTGGGCAAGGATTGTAGGAGCGGGGCATCGGCCTGGTGTGCGCTTCGCGCATGGCCCGATGCCCTTCGCACATGAGCTGCCAGTGTGGCAAAGCGCGGCCGGCGGCGTGATTCGCAAAAGTGCGTAGGCCCGCGGCCTGCCGGCCGGTGGATAGTGCAGGAGCCGCTGCGGCCCGCCGCGCGCCGCCGGGCGCCGCACAGGTCACAATCCCATGATGTCCACCGAGCTGCCTTCGCCCCTGCGGCCGCGCCCCCGGCGCCGGCTGATGCTCTGGGGCGTCCTGGTGGGCCTGCTGGTGGTGGCACAGACGGCGCTGGTCAAGCTGACCGTGGAATACGAGACGACCCGCGCCCAGGACCGGGTCGAGCGGGCCGCGGCCGAGGCGGGAGGGGAGATCCGGCAGAGCCTGTCACGCGACCTGCAGAGCCTGCAGGCACTGCTCTGGAACGAGCCTTCCTTGCCGCAGTGGCGTGCGGATGCAGCCGATCTGCTGCGCTCGCGCCGCGAGCTGGTGCGCATCGAGCGTCGCGCGCTCGATTTCAGCCTCATGATGGGCGTGGACAGTCCGTACCGCAACCCGCTGTTCACGGTGATCCCGCGCGACGAATTGCGGGTCGATGCCGAGGTGGCCTGTGCCAATGCGCGCCGCCTGGCAGGGCCTGCGTACTCGCGCAGCTATTTCGTGCCCCTGCCCGGCGGCCTGGGGCTGGAGGTCATGGACGTGTGCGTGCCGGTGACCGAGCGGGCGCAGCCCACCGGTTTCATGGTCGCCAGCTATGCGCTGCAAAGCATCCTCGTGGAGGCCGTGGCCACCGAGACCGCCAAGGGGCATGAACTGGCCTTCGTGGAGGGCGACGGCACGCGGCTGGCGCGCGCGGGTTCGGTGCCGCGAGGCCAGGGGGTCTTCGTGGCCCAGCGCCTCATCGACCTGCCCGGCGCCACCTTGCAGCTGCGCCTGGACAGTGGGGCCGGCCAGCCGGCGCTCATCCCCAACCTCGCCGTGGCCCTGGTGCTGGGCCTGTCGCTGGCCCTGGCGGCGGTGGTGGCCCTGCTGGCGCGCGACGTGCGCCGCCGTGCCCAGGCCGAGCAGGACCTGGCCGAGGCCCTGGCATTCCGCAAGGCGATGGAGGATTCACTGGTCACCGGGTTGCGCGCGCGCGACCTGGAGGGGCGCATCACCTATGTGAATCCGGCCTTCTGCGCCATGGTGGGCTTCGAGCCGCATGAACTGATCGGCAAGACCATCGGCCCGCATTCGCCGCCCTACTGGCCACCGGAGATGGTGCAGGAGTACACGCAGCGCCAGCAGGTGCGCCTGTCCGGCACGCTGCCGCCGCGCGAGGGCTTCGAGACCACCTTCATGCGTCGCAACGGGGAGCGCTTTCCGGTGATGATCTACGAGGCGCCGCTGGTGGATCGTGACGGTCACCAGGCCGGCTGGATGGGCGCCGTGCTCGACCTGAGCGACCAGAAACGCGTGGAAGAGGTGTCGCGCCAGCAGCACGAGAAGCTGCAGGCCACGGCCCGGCTGGCCACCGTCGGCGAGATGGCTTCGCTGCTCAGTCACGAGCTCAACCAGCCGCTGGCCGCGATCTCCAGCTACGCCACGGGTTCGGTCAACCTGATGCGAGACGGCCAGGTCGATGCCGGCACGCAGGCCATGATTCTGCAGGCGTTGCAGCGCATCGCCGAACAGGCCGAACGTGCCGGTCGTGTGATCAAGAGCGTGCACGACTTCGTTCGCCGGCGCGAACACATCCGTGAAGCCATCCGTGCCGACCAGATCATCGACGCGGTGATGCCGCTGGTGCGGCTGCAGGCGCGCAAGAGTGCCACCCGCATCGACCTCGACTGGCCCCAGCCGGTGCCGCGCGTGGTGTGCGACCGCACCATGGTCGAGCAGGTGCTGCTCAATCTCACGCGCAATGCCATCCAGGCCATGGAAGACCAGCCGCTCGAGCGCCGTGTGCTGCTCATCCGCGTGCGCCAGCTCGACGCGCGCTGGGTGGCGTTTTCCGTGATCGACCGGGGCCCGGGTATCGCGCCCGAGGTGGCCGCTCGCCTGTTCACGCCCTTCTTCACCACGCGCAGCGAAGGCATGGGCCTGGGGTTGAGCCTGTGCCGCACCGTGATCGAGCAGCACGGCGGCGCGCTGGTGTTCGACAATGGCACCGACGGCGTGGGCACCGAGTTTCGCTTCACCCTGCCGGCTGAAACCCCGGGCGCACGCCGGGGCCAGGCTGGCGCGCCCGCGCCGGCCGCAACCGAGGAAAGCTCACGATGACCACCCCCGTGGCGACCGGCATTCCCACCGTCTATCTGGTGGACGACGAGGATGTGTTGCGCGATGCGCTGGCCTGGCTGCTGCGTTCGCGCCGCCTGCTCTCGGAAGGCTATGCCTCGGCCGAGGCCTTCGAGGCCTGGCTGGACCAGCGGCACGTCACCAGCCCCCTGGACCTGCGCGACCCGAGCTGCCTGCTGCTCGATGTGCGCATGCCCGGCATGAGCGGGCTGGCGCTGTTCGACCGCCTGATCGAGCGCGGCCTGGTCGAGGCGCTGCCGGTCATCTTTCTCACCGGCCACGCCGACGTGCCCACGGCGGTGGCGGCGGTCAAGCGTGGCGCCTTCGATTTCGTCGAGAAGCCGTTCTCCGACAACGCCCTGGTCGATCGCGTTGAGCAGGCCCTGGCGCGCAGTGCGGAGGTGCTGGGGCGACTGCGTCATGCCCAGGCCATCGAGCGTCGCCTGGCCGAGCTCACCGACCGTGAGCGCGATGTGATGCGCCTGGTGGTGGAAGGCCGGCCCAACAAGCTCATCGCCGACGAGCTCGACATCAGCGTGCGCACGGTGGAGGTTCACCGCGCCCGGGTGTTCGAGAAGATGGACGTGAAGTCGGCGGTTGAGCTGGCCAACCTCCTGCGCGAGCTACCCTCCCACTCCGCCTGACCATGTCTCTGGGCGAATTCGACCTGATTGCGCGCTACTTCACGCGCCCCGTGCAGCGCGCCGCGCTGGGCGTGGGTGATGACTGCGCCCTGCTGCGCATCGAGCCGGGCATGCAGCTGGCGACCTCGGCCGACCTGCTGATCGAGGGCCGGCATTTCCTGTCCACCGTGGCGCCCGACCGGCTGGGCCACAAGGCCCTGGCGGTGAACCTGTCCGACCTGGCCGCCTGCGGGGCCCGGCCCCTGGCCTTCACGCTCAGCCTGGCCCTGCCCCAGGCCGAGGCGGCGTGGCTGGAAGGCTTCTCGCGCGGCTTGTTCACCCTGGCCGATGCGCACGGATGCGAGCTGGTGGGCGGCGACACCACGCGTGGACCGCTGGCGATCAACGTGAGCATCTTCGGCGAGGTGCCCGCCGGGCAGGCCCTGCTGCGCAACGGCGCCCGGCCGGGCGACGACGTCTACGTGAGCGGTCGCCTGGGCGATGCCCGGCTGGCGCTGGAGGTGTTTCGGGGTGCGGTGAGCCTGCCCGGCGAAGCCTTCGACCGGGTGCGCCTCGCGATGGAATGCCCGCAGCCGCGCGTGGCCCTGGGCCTGGCCCTGCGCGGCGTGGCCCATAGCGCGATCGACCTGTCCGACGGCCTGCTGGGCGACCTGGGCCACGTGCTGCAGCGCTCCGGTTGTGGCGCGCGCCTGGACGTGGACGCCGTGCCGCGCAGCGACGATCTGGCCGCCCAGCCGCTGGCCCTGCAGCGCCTGTGCACCCTGGCCGGTGGCGACGACTACGAGCTGCTGTTCACCGCCCCGGCCGCGAAGCGCGAGGCCGTCGCCCAAGCCGCCAGGGCCGCCGGTGTGCCGGTGACCCGCATCGGCCAGGTGGAGCCTGAGCCCGGTCTGCGCCTGGTGGATGCTTCGGGACAAGCCCTGTCCAACACCTGGACCTCCTTCGACCATTTCCTTGATCATTCCCGATCGTGAACGCTGCCGTCCCCGACATGAGCCTGGCCTCGCCGCCACCCGAAGGCCCCGTGCGTCCCACGGGGCGCTTCCTCTGGTCGCATCCGGCCCATGCGATCGCGCTGGGTTTCGGCAGCGGCCTCAGCCCCTGGGCGCCCGGCACCGTGGGCACCCTGTGGGCCTGGCTGAGCTTCCTGGTGCTCGACCTGTGGCTGGACGACCGCCAGTGGGCACTGCTGCTGGGCGCCGGCCTGCTGGTCGGCTGGTGGGCCTGCACGCTCACGGCCCGCCACCTGCACACCAAGGACCCCGGCTGCATCGTGTGGGACGAGATCCTCGCCTTCTGGGCGGTGCTGTGGCTGGTGACGCCCACGACCGGCGAGGCGCTGTGGTCGCGGCATCTGGCGGCCTTCATCCTGTTCCGTGCCTTCGACACCATCAAGGCCGGCCCGGTGGGCTGGGCCGACCGCGCGTTCCGGGGGGGCGGCTGGCGCGGCGGATTCGGTATCCTCTTTGACGATCTGGTGGCGGCCCTGTGCACCCTGCTGGTGGTCGCGCTGTGGGTGTTCTTCAACTAGTCCATGGACAGTCTCGGACTCGACCGCCTTGTGGAAGTGCAGGCCCTTGAAGGCCTGCTCGCGGCGCTTGCCCAGGGGCTGACGTCACACCACTGGCGGCTCGTCACGGCCGAGTCCTGCACCGGTGGGCTCGTGGCCGCCGCCTGCACCTCCATCGCCGGCTCCAGCGACTGGTTCGAGCGGGGCTATGTCACCTATTCCAACGAGGCCAAGACCGAGTCACTGGGCGTGCCGGCCGAACTGATCGAGCGCCACGGTGCCGTCAGCCGCGAGGTGGCCATGGCCATGGTGATGGGGGCGCTGCAGCGCTCGGGTGCCCAGGTGGGCGTGGCCACCACCGGGATCGCCGGCCCCGGCGGCGGCAGCCCGCGCAAGCCGGTCGGCACGGTGTGGTTCGCCTGGGCGCGCGGTCAGGACTTCGTCGAGGCCGAGTGCCGGCATTTCCACGGCGACCGCACCCAGGTGCGTGCCGCGGCCACCCGCCACGCCCTGCAGCGGGTGCGTTCCTTGCTGGAAGCCACCGAATGACGATCCTGCTGGCGGCAGCCTTCGATGCCGACGAGGCGGCGCAATGGCGGGCCTGCCTCGAGGCAGCCCTGCCCGGCGAGCGCTGGGTGCGCCACCGTGATGAGGCCGATGACATCGACATCGCCGTGGTGGCCAACCCGACGCCGGGCAGCCTGGACGGCCTTTCCGGCCTGCGGCTGATCCAGTCGCTGTGGGCCGGGGTGGACAAGCTGCTGCGCGACCCGACGGTGCCTGCCGGCGTGCCGCTGGCGCGCATGGTCGATCCGGCGATGAACACGGCGATGGCCGAAACGGCGCTCTGGGCCGTGCTGCACCTGCACCGCGACCACGACCTCTACGGCGTCCAGCAGCGCGAGCGGCAGTGGCACGCCCATCCCCAGCGCCGCGCCGACGAGGTCCATGTGGCCGTGCTCGGCCTGGGCGAGATGGGCCGCACCACCGCGCTGCGCCTGGTGGCCAATGGCTACCGCGTGAGCGGCTGGAGCCGCCGGGGGGCCGTCGTGCCGGGCGTGGCCGTGGCGCAGGGCCCGGAGGGCCTGCGTCGTGTGCTGGGCGAGGCCGACATCGTCATCAACCTGCTGCCGCTCACGCCCGGGACGCAAGGCCTCTTCGATGCCACCACCCTGGCCGGCATGCGGCCGGGGGCTTCGCTGGTGAACCTGGCGCGGGGCGGGCATGTGGTGGAGACCGACCTGCTGGCCGCGCTGGATGCCGGCCACCTGCGCCATGCGGTGCTCGACGTCTTCCGAGAGGAACCTCTGGCGCCGGACCACCCCTTCTGGGCCCACCCGCGTGTGACCGTGCGCCCCCATGTGGCGGCCGCGACCGATCCGCGCTCGGCGGCGCAGGTGGTGGCGCGCAACATCCGCGCGCTGCGCGAGGGCCGTCCCCTGGCCCACCTGGTGGACCGGTCCGCCGGTTACTGAGTCAGCGGCTTCAGCGCGAGGCAGCGCGGCCCCGCGGGTGTGGCCGGCCCGGTGATGCCGGCGCAGGGTTCGGCCAGCATCAGCGCCAGGCGGCGCAGGGCCTGCCAGGGCTCGGCGGGCCAGTCGGGGTGGGGCAGGCCCTTGACGAGGCCATCGCAGACCTGGGCGGCGTGCAGCAGCGCGGCCAGGGTGGTGTCGGTGAGCCGCGGCAGAGCCCGCTCGTAGAGCTTCTCCTTGACACCCCAGACCCGGTTCTCGCGCAGCGCCATGGGCAGCGGACGGCCCGCGGCCACGGCGTCCTTCACGCGCTTGAGCGCGCGGATGTCCTCGGCCAGCGTCCAGTGCACCAGCACGGCGGCCTCGCCCTCGGCCTCCAGGCCGTCGAGCATGCGCAGCACGCGGCCCACCTGGCCGGCCAGTACGGCTTCAGCGAGCTTGAAGACGTCGTAGCGCGCCACGTTGAGCACGGCCGCCTCCACCTGCTCGAAGCTCAGCTCGCCTTCGGGGTAGAGCAGGGCGAGCTTCTGGATTTCCTGGTGGGCGGCCAGCAGGTTGCCTTCCACGCGATCCGCGAAGAAGGCGAGTGTGCGCTGCCCGGCCTCGCCGGCCTGCACGCGCTGGCCCTGGGCCGACAGGCGCTGGGCGATCCATTGGGGCAGCACGCGGCGCTCGATGGGGTCGATGCGCAGGCTCACGCCGGCACCGTCGAGCGCGCTGAACCAGGCGCTGGACTGCGTGGCCTTGTCCAGCCGCGGCAGCGTGACGAGCGTGACCACGTCCTCGCCCAGCCCGCCCTGCACGGCGTCGGCATAGCGCTGCAGGGCCTCGGAGCCTTCCTTGCCGGGCTTGCCGCCGGGGATGCGGATCTCGACGATGCGCTTGCTGGCGAACAGCGACAGTGCCTGGGCGCCGGCCAGCAGTTCGCTCCAGTCGAAATGGGCGCCGGCCACGGTGTAGACGCTGCGTTCGGTGTGCCCGGCGGCGCGGGCGGCCGCACGGATGGCATCCGCCGCCTCCTGCGCCAACAGGGGCTCGTCGCCGTGCAGGGTGTAGAGCCCGCGCAGGCCCTGGCGCAGGTGCTGGGGCAGTTGATCGAGGCGCAGCTGCATGGCTCAGCGCTGCAGGGCGGCCAGCCGCCGCACCACCTGGGCAGCGATGTCCTCGCGCATGCTGCGGGCCAGCTGCGCTTCTTCGCCTTCCTTGGCCAGGGCGGCGGTTTCGCTGTAGCTCATCAGTTGGTTCTGCTCGATCATGGTCTCGCGCAGCCACTCCTCGCCTTCGCCGGTGCGCAAGCGAAAGCGCAGACGGGCCGTCAGCGACAGCTCGCGCACCTGGCCCGCGGCCGTGCGGCTGCTCACGGTGCGGTTGAAGCTGTCCTCGAGCACGTCGAAAAGGGCATCGGCCTGGCGCGGGTCGTCCACGAGTTGCAGGTCGGGCACCGTCGCCAGCTGGCGGCGCAGCTCCTGACCCAGCGGCGAGAGGGGATCGAAGCCCAGGCGCAGGCGCCGGAAGGGCAGGGCCGTGGTGCCACGCAGCCGGAAGCCGCAGCCGCCGAGCAGGCTCAGCGCGATCAGGCTGGACAGGGACCGGCGGGAGACACGCAGCCCCACGGCTCAGACCACCACGTTCACGAGACGGCCCGGCACCACGACGACCTTCTTGGGCGGCTTGCCCTCGCTGAACTTCGCGAACTCGGGCGCGGCCAGCGCGGCGGCCTCGATCGTGGCCTTGTCGGCGTTGGCCGCCACCTTGATCGCCCCGCGCAGCTTGCCGTTGACCTGCAGCACGAGCTCGATCTCGTCCTGCACCAGCGCGGCCTCGTCGACCAGCGGCCAGGGCGCGTCGAGCAGATCGCCGAAGCGTGCGGCATAGCCCAGCTCGCTCCACAGGCCGTGGGTGAGGTGGGGGCAGGCCGGGTAGAGCACGCGCAGCAGGATGCCCAGCCCTTCGCCCACGGCCCAGGCGGCGTAGTCGGCGTCCTGGTGGGCGCGCGCGTCGAAGCCTTCCAGCGCATTGAGCATCTTCATGCAGGCCGACACGACCGTGTTGTACTGCATGCGCTCGTAGTCGTGCGTGGCCTGCTGCAGCAACCGGTAGATCTCCAGGCGCAGCTTCTTCACCTCGGCTGGCGCGGCGTGCCAGATGATCTCGGTGGCCAGCCCCGGCATCAGCATCTTCGCTGGCAGGTCGCGGTGGGCCTGGGCATAGTTCCACACGCGGCGCAGGAAGCGGTGGGCGCCCTCGACGCCGGCATCGTTCCACTCCAGCGTGGCCTCGGGCGGCGAGGCGAACATCGTGAACAGGCGGGCGGTGTCGGCGCCGTAGCGGTCAATCAGTTCCTGCGGGTCCACGCCGTTGTTCTTGCTCTTGCTCATCGTGCCCACGCCCTCGTAGGTCACGGCCGAGCCGTCGCTCTTGAGCTTGGCGCCGGTGATGCGCCCCTGGTCGTCGTAGAGGTTCTCGACGTCGTGGGGCCAGAAGTACTCGATGCCGCCCTTGTCGGTGCGGCGCGAGTAGATGTGGTTGAGCACCATGCCCTGGGTGAGCAGTTTCGTGAAAGGCTCATCGACCTTCACCAGCCCCAGGTCGCGCATCACCTTGGTCCAGAAGCGGGCGTACAGCAGGTGCAGGATGGCATGCTCGATGCCGCCGATGTACTGATCCATCGGCATCCAGTACTGCGCCCCTTCGGCCACCATCTTGTCGTCGCGCTTCGGGTCGCAGTAGCGCATGAAGTACCACGAACTGTCCACGAAGGTGTCCATCGTGTCGGTCTCGCGGCGCGCGGGTTTGCCGCAGCGGGGGCAGTCCACCTTCAGGAAGCTCTCGCACTTGTTCAGCGGATTGCCCGAGCCGTCGGGGATGAGGTCCTCGGGCAGCACCACCGGCAGGTCCTGCTCTGGCACCGGCACGGCGCCGCAGTCATCGCAGTGGATGATGGGAATCGGCGTGCCCCAGTAGCGCTGGCGGCTGATGCCCCAGTCGCGCAGGCGCCAGGTGGTCTTCTTCTCGCCCAGGCCCTTGGCGGCCAGCAGCTCGGCGACCTTGTCGACGGCGGCCTGATAAGACAGGCCGTCAAGAATGCCCGAGGCCATGCAGCGCCCGCGCTGCTTGTCGGCATACCACTCGGCCCAGGCCTCGGTGGAGTAGACCTCGCCCTCGACGGCCACCACCTGCTTGATCGGCAGCCCATACTTCTTCGCAAAGGCGAAGTCGCGCTCGTCGTGCGCCGGCACGCCCATCACGGCGCCGTCGCCGTAACTCATCAGCACGTAGTTGCCCACCCACACATCCACCTTGTCACCCGTCAGCGGGTGGGTGACGAACAGGCCGGTGGGTTGACCCTTCTTGTCCTGGGTGGCCAGCTCGGCCTCGGTGGTGCCGCCGGTCTTGCACTCTTCAATGAAGGCCGCCAGCTGCGGATTGCCGGCGGCCGCATGCGTGGCCAGCGGGTGTTCGGGGGCCACGGCGCAGAAGGTCACGCCCATGATGGTGTCGGCGCGCGTGGTGAAGACGTACAGCCGCCCGTCCTGGATCGGCGCGCCCGAGGCATCGCGGATCTCGTGCGGGAAGGCGAAGCGCACGCCCTCGCTCTTGCCGATCCAGTTCTCCTGCATCAGGCGCACGCGCTCGGGCCAGCCGGGCAGGTGGTGCTGCACGTGGTCGAGCAGCTCGTCGGCATACTTCGTGATCTTGAGGTAGTAGCCCGGGATCTCGCGCTTTTCCACCAGCGCACCCGAGCGCCAGCCGCGCCCGTCGATCACCTGCTCGTTGGCCAGCACGGTCTGGTCCACCGGGTCCCAGTTCACCACCTGGGTGCGGCGCTCGGCGATGCCGGCCTCCAGCATCTTCAGGAAGAGCCACTGGTTCCACTTGTAGTAGTCGGGCGAGCAGGTGGCGACCTCGCGGCTCCAGTCGATCGCCAGGCCCATGGCCTGCATCTGCCCCTTCATGTGAGCGATGTTGGCGTAGGTCCATTGAGCCGGCGGCACCTTGTTCTTCATCGCCGCGTTTTCGGCCGGCAGGCCGAAGGCGTCCCAGCCCATGGGCATGAGCACGTTGTGGCCGTTCATGCGCAGGTAGCGCGTCAACATGTCGTTGATCGTGTAGTTGCGCACATGGCCCATGTGCAGCTTGCCCGAGGGGTAGGGCAGCATCGAGCAGGCGTAGAACTTCTTCCTGCTCGCATCTTCGGTGACGCGGTAGGCGTCGCGGGCTTGCCAGTGGGCCTGGGCGGCGGCCTCGATCTGGCGCGGATCGTATTGCGTGGGCTCGGAGCTCATGGTGTGGAAGGTCGTACTTATTTCATGCCCAGCACGTCGTCCATGCCGAACAGGCCGCGCGCTTGCGTGGCCAGGAAGCGTACGGCGCGCAGGCTGCCCTGGGCGTAGGTGGCGCGGCTGCTGGACTTGTGCGTGATCTCGATGCGCTCGCCCGTGCCGGCAAACAGCACGGTGTGGTCACCCACGATGTCGCCGCCGCGCACGGTGGCAAAGCCGATGGTGGAGGGGTCGCGCTCGCCGGTCACACCTTCGCGGCCATAGACAGCGCATTGCGCAAGGTCGCGGCCCAGGGCCTGTGCCACCACCTCGCCCATCTTGAGGGCGGTGCCGCTGGGGGCATCGACCTTGTGGCGGTGATGGGCCTCGATGATCTCGATGTCGTAACCCTGCGCGAGCGCCTTCGCGGCGGTCTCGAGCAGCTTGAGCACCACGTTGACACCCACGCTCATGTTGGGCGCCATCACGATGGCGATGTCCTGCGCGATGCGAGCGATCTCGGCTTTCTCGGTCTCGGAAAAGCCGGTGGTGCCGATCACGGCCTTCACGCCCAGGTCGCGGCACACCTTCAGGTGGGCCAGCGTGCCCTCGGGGCGGGTGAAGTCGATCAGGACCTGCGCATCCTTCAGGCCCGCGCGGAGCTCGGCGCCGATGGTCACGCCGGTGGTCTTGCCCAGGAAGGCGCCGGCGTCCTGGCCGAGCGCCGGACTGCCGTCGCGGTCGAGTGCGCCGGCCAGCTGGCAGTCGTCGGCGGCCAGCACGGCTTCGATCAGCATGTGGCCCATGCGGCCGGAGCTGCCGGCAATGGCGATGCGGTGAGGGGCGGGGTTCAGGGACATCGG
>Ga0114986_1000186_pt1 | contig 17824 bp, 13 predicted proteins | sample Shrwel1BS1Day17_FD_96988 | JGI IMG/M metagenome (GOLD analysis project Ga0114986, IMG submission 96988) | Subsurface microbial communities from deep shales in Ohio, USA - Utica-3 well 1 S-1-Day17 | ecosystem: Environmental > Aquatic > Deep subsurface > Shale gas/oil reservoir > Produced... | reverse complement strand
GGCGGGCGCAGCACGTTGCGGGCATCGACCACCCAGCTGGTGATCGGGGCGCGCTGGCGCGGCAAGGTCTGGGTGCTGCGCAGGCGCAGCCAGGTCTGGGTGGACTGCTGGCGATCCACGTCGCCCAGCATCACGGGGATGCCGCGGTTGGCGCAGTGGGCGGCAAGGTGCGTGGCCAGCGTGCTCTTGCCGCTGCCTCCCTTGCGATTGACGACCGCCACGACCGGCATGAGGTTCCCTTCGCGCCCGACCTTGCACCCGGCGGGTGCAGAGTTGTGGATTGTCAGCGGCCGGGGTGCTGCAGAAAACGGCAGCGTTGTGTGGTCGCGACAACTGTGCGTGGATTCCGGGCCTTTCGTGACTTCCGCACTGGCCCGGCCGGTCGGCTTCAGCTTTCGCGGTGGTACGCGGTCACGCGCTCAACCTCGTTCTTCGAGCCGAGGATGACGCTCACGCGCTCGTGCAGCTTGCTCGGCTGGAGGTCCAGGATGCGCTGGTGGCCATTGGTGGCCGCGCCGCCCGCCTGCTCGACGATGAAGCCCATCGGGTTGGCTTCGTACATCAGGCGCAGCTTGCCGGGCTTGTCGGGTTCGCGCTTGTCCCAGGGGTACATGAAGATGCCGCCGCGGGTCAGGATGCGGTGCACGTCGGCCACCATCGAGGCGATCCAGCGCATGTTGAAGTCCTTGCCACGCGGGCCGTCCTTGCCGGCCAGGCATTCGTCGATGTAGCGCTTCACCGGCGGGGCCCAGTGCCGCATGTTGCTCATGTTGATCGCGAATTCCTTGGTGTCCTCGGGGATGGTCACGCCGTCCTGCGTGAGCACCCACGAGCCCTGCTCACGGTCGAGCGTGAACATGGCCACGCCGTCGCCCACGGTGAGCACCAGGGTGGTCTGGGGCCCGTAGATGCAGTAGCCGGCTGCCGCCTGCTTCGAGCCGGGCTGCAGGAAGTCCTGCTCGCTCACGCCGGCGTGGGCCTCGTCCTTCTTCAGCACCGAGAAGATCGTGCCGATGCTCACGTTGACATCGATGTTCGACGAGCCGTCGAGCGGATCGAACATCAGCAAGTATTCGCCCTGCGGGAAGCGGTTGGGCACCAGGTAGATGCCGTCCATCTCCTCCGAAGCCATGGCCGCCAGGTGGCCACCCCATTCGTTGGCCTCGATCAGCACCTCGTTGCAGATGACGTCGAGCTTCTTCTGCACCTCGCCCTGCACGTTCTCGGTGCCGGCGCTGCCCAGCACATCGCCCAGGGCGCCCTTGTTGACGCTGATGGCGATGCGCTTGCAGGCTCGCGCCACCACCTCGATCAGCAGGCGCAGTTGCGCGGGGATGTGGCCGTGCATGCGCTGCTGCTCGACCAGGTACTGGGTCAGGCTGACTCTCTTGCCCATGTCGTGTTCCTCGAAGTTCTTCGAAATCAGTCGGCGAGCGCGCGGGTGACGATCTCGCGCACGTCGTTGCTCAGCTCGGCCCGGGCGGCCACGCGCGCAATGGCCTCTCGCGCGGCGCTGCGGTAGGGCTCGGCAAGCTGCTTCCAGCGGTCCATTGCGCGGGCCACGCGGGCGGCCAGCTGCGGGTTGATGGCGTCGAGCTCCAGCACGCGATCGGCCCAGAACACATACCCGGCGGCGTCGGCGCGGTGGAAGGCGGCCGGGTTCATGAAGCACAGGGCGGTGATGAGGCTGCGGGCCCGGTTGGGGTTGCGTAGCGAGAAGTCGGGGTGCGAGAGCAACTGACGCGCTCGAGCGAACACCCGGCCGTCCTTTTCGTTGGCGGCGGCCTGCAGCGCAAACCACTTGTCGATCACCAGCGCCTCGTCGCGGAACAGGGCATGGAAGCGCTGCAGCGCAGCCTCGGCCAGTTCGGCATGGCTGTTCACCAGGGCGCTGAGGGCGCCCAGGCGGTCGGTCATGTTGGTGGCGTCCTTGAAGCGCTGGTAGGTGCGGCCGGGCCACACCGGGTCGTGCGTGACCGAGGCTCCCAGGCACAGGGAGGCCAGCGCCAGGTTGGCCAGGGCGCGCTGCCCCGCCGAAACCGGGTCAGGCGAGTAGCCGCCACGCACCTGGTGGGCCTCGAAAGCCCATTCCCAGTCGTGGTGCAGCGCCTGGGCGAGCTGCAGGCGGGCGGCTTCGCGCACCTGATGGATGCGCTGCGGATCGACCTCTTCGAGCTGTTCGGCCAGGTAGCCCTCGCTGGGCAGTGTCAGCACCAGCTCCTTGAAGGCGGCATCGAGCGTCGGATGGCGCAGGACGCTGCGCATGGCGTCGATGAAGGCTGCATCCAGGTGCAGGGCCTGGCCGGTCCGGATGGCCCCCAGCAGGCGGTTCAGCGCCAGGCGCTGCCCGGCCTCCCAGCGGTTGAAGGGGTCGGCGTCATGGGCCAGCAGGTGCAGCAGGTCGGCATCACCGAGGTTGTCTTCCAGCAGCACGGGGGCCGAGAAGCCGCGCAGCAGCGAGGGCACGGGCTCGGCGTCCAGGCCGGTGAACTCATAGCGCTGGCGTTCCTCGTGCAGCACCAGCACCCGCTCGGTGCCCACCGGGGTGTCCTCGCCAACGAGTTGCAGCGGCAGGTGCTCGCCCTGGGGGCCGATCAGGCCCATGGCCACCGGGATGACCCAGGGCTCCTTGGTGGGCTGGCCGGGCGAGGGCAGCCCATGCTGGGAAAGCTCCAGCGTGTAGGTGCGCGCGTCGGCGTTGTAGTGGCCGCGGGCCTGCACACGCGGGGTGCCGGCCTGGCTGTACCAGCGCTTGAAGGTGGCCAGGTGGTGGGCCAGGGCACTGCCGGGGTTGGCGTCGGCGATGGCCTGGGCAAAGTCGTCGCAGGTCACGGCCTGGCCGTCATGGCGCTGGAAGTACAGCGTCATCCCCTTGGCAAAGCCGTCGCGGCCCACCAGGGTCTGCATCATGCGAACGACCTCTGCGCCCTTGTCATAGACCGTGGCGGTGTAGAAGTTGTTGATCTCGACGTAGCTGTCGGGCCGTACCGGGTGGGCCATGGGGCCGGCGTCCTCCGGGAACTGGTGCTGGCGCAGCGTGCGCACGTCGTCGATGCGCTTGACGGCCCGGGCGCTCGGGCTTTGCGCCAGATCCTGGCTGAATTCCTGATCGCGGAAGACGGTGAGGCCTTCCTTGAGCGAGAGCTGGAACCAGTCACGGCAGGTGATGCGGTTGCCCGTCCAGTTGTGGAAGTACTCGTGGCCCACCACGCTTTCGATGCCGGCATAGTCCGCATCGGTGGCCGTGGCCGGGTTGGCCAGCACGTACTTGGTGTTGAAGATGTTGAGGCCCTTGTTCTCCATGGCCCCCATGTTGAAGTCGCTCACCGCCACGATCATGAAGCGGTCGAGGTCGAGCGACAGGCCGAAGCGCGCTTCGTCCCAGGCCACCGAGGCAATGAGCGAGTTCATCGCGTGTTCGGTCTTGTCCAGGTCGCCGGCGCGCACGTACACCTGCAGCAGGTGCTCGCGGCCCGAGCGGGCGCGGATCTTCTGTTCGCGGCACACCAGGTTGGCGGCCACCAGGGCGAAGAGGTAGCTGGGCTTGGGGTGCGGATCCACCCACTTCGCGTAGTGCTTGCCGCCGTCGAGCGGGCCCTGCTCCACCAGATTGCCGTTGGACAGCAGCACCGGGTACTTGGTGGCGTCGGCCTTCAGCGTCACGCTGAAGGTGGACATCACGTCCGGGCGGTCGAGGAAGTAGGTGATGCGGCGGAAGCCCTCGGCCTCGCATTGGGTGAAGAAGCCGCCGCCCGAGGTGTACAGGCCCGAGAGCTGTGTGTTCTTCTCGGGCGCGCAGGTGGTGCGCACCTCCAGCGTGAACGGGGTCTCGGGCAGGTTGTCCAGCACCAGCTGCTGGTTCTCCACCCGGAAGGAGACCGAGTCTCCATTGACCAGCACGCGCGTGAGGTTGAGCTCCTCGCCGTCCAGGCGCAGCGCCTGAGCCGGCACGGCCGCGTTGCGCTCGACCTGCATGCGGTTGACGACCAGCGTCTTGGCCGGGTCGAGGTCGAACGTCAGGTCAACGCTGCGGATCCAGTAGGCCGGCGCGGTGTAGTCCTCGCGGCGGATCAGGGGGGAACTGCCTTCACGCATGGTCTTCTTTCTCAGATGCCTTGTTTGAGGCTGGCCTCGATGAATGGGTCCAGGTCACCATCGAGCACCTTCTGGGTGTTGGAGATCTCGACGTTGGTGCGCAGGTCCTTGATGCGGCTCTGGTCCAGTACGTACGAGCGGATCTGGTGGCCCCAGCCGACGTCGGTCTTGCTGTCTTCGAGCTTCTGCTGCTCGGCCATGCGCTTGCGCATCTCGTGCTCGTACAGGCGCGAGCGCAGCATCTGCCAGGCCTCGTCGCGGTTGCGGTGCTGCGAGCGGTCGTTCTGGCATTGGACGACGATGCCCGTCGGGATGTGCGTCAGGCGCACCGCGGAATCGGTCTTGTTGATGTGCTGGCCGCCCGCGCCGCTGGCGCGGTAGGTGTCGGTGCGCACGTCGGCCGGGTTGATCTCGATCTCGAAGGAGTCGTCCACCTCGGGGTAGACGAAGACGCTGGCAAACGAGGTGTGCCGACCGCCCGCGGAATCGAAGGGGCTCTTGCGCACCAGGCGGTGCACGCCGGTCTCGGTGCGCAGGTAGCCGAAGGCATAGTCGCCCTCGATCTTGATGGTGGCGCTCTTGATGCCGGCCACATCGCCCTCGGACTCTTCCATCACCTCGGTCTTGAAGCCCTTGCGCTCACAGTAGCGCAGGTATTGGCGCAGCAGCATGCTGGCCCAGTCGCAGGCCTCGGTGCCGCCTGCGCCGGCCTGGATGTCGATGAAGCAGTTGTTGGGGTCGGCCGGGTTGCTGAACATGCGCCGGAACTCGAGCCCCTCGACATCGTGCGCCAGCGAAGCGGTCTCGGCCTCGATGGCCTGCAGGCCGTCGTGGTCGTCCTCGGCCTTGCTCATCTCGTAGAGCTCGAGGTTGTCCGACAGCTCGCGCTCCAGACGGGAGATTGTCTCGACCACGGCCTCGAGCGCCTTCTTCTCGCGGCCCAGTTCCTGAGCGTGCTTGGGGTCGTTCCAGACGGCCGGGTCTTCCAGCGCAGCGTTGACCTCGCTCAGGCGGATGGACTTGTGTTCCCAGTCAAAGATACCTCCGTAGCTCGGCGGTGCGCTGGCGCAGGTCTTCCAGGGTGGTGCCGATGAGGTTGATGCGTTCTGCTTCCATGGTGCTGTCCTTGTTCGTGCGGGGCGGGGAGGCGCCAAGGCCGACCCGGCGCGGCTGCTGCCGCGAAAACGGGCATTTTCGCACGGGAGGCGGTGCTGGCGGCGCTCAGGCCAGGAAGGCGTCGAGGTGGGCGGCCAGGGCTTCGGGCTGGTCGTGGTGCAGCATGTGGCCGGCGGGGGAAAGCACGCGCCGCTCGAGCTGCCTCACCACTTGCAGCCGGGATTCGAAATCGGCGCGTGGGTAGCGGTCGCCCCACCACTTGGCCACGTCGGTGCGGTCGCCTTCCACCCAGAGCACGGGCGCGGCGATGGCGACCCAGCAGGCCAGCACCTCGTCCTTCTGGTAGAGCACCGGGTTGCGGCGCTTGTGGGCGGGGTCGCCCAGGATCTCCCATTGGCCGTCCTCACGCTGGCGGGCCCAGTGCGGAGCCAGCCAGTCGGCGAACTCGGGCCGCAGCAGGGGGTTGTTCTTGCGCAGGCGGTGCGCCACGGCTTCCAGGCTGGGGTAGGGGCGCAGCTCCTGCGGGGCCTTCAGTTCATCCAGCCAGGCGGCGTAGTTCTTCGGCGCGCTGGTGGGCCGGCTCGCGGGCAAGCCGAAGCCTTCGAGGTTGACGAGCCGGCGGATGCGCTGGGGCCGGATGCCGGCATAGAGCATCGCCACGTTGCCGCCCATGCTGTGGCCCAGCAGATCCACGGCCTGCTCGGGCAGCAGTCGGTCGAGCAGGGTGTCGAGGTCGCCCAGGTAGTCGGGGAACCAGTAGCTGTCGGCCTGCGGAGCCTCGCTTTGGCCGAAGCCGCGCCAGTCGGGGGCGATCACGTAGCGCTGCGAGGCCATGGCGTCGACGACGAACTGGAAGGAGGCGCCCACGTCCATCCAGCCATGCAGCATCACCAGGGCCGGTGTGTCCGGGGTGATCCACTCGGGCGAGCCCCAGTGGTGCACGTGGTAGCGCAGGCCGCGGATGGGGAGCGACGTCGGGCGGGACGGACGGCGGGAAACGTAGGGCTTCGACGGGGTCACGCTCACTCCATCGCCTGGGCGCGCACCATGCCGGCGTAGAGCCCGCCCTGGGCCATCAACTCGTCATGGCGACCGGACTCAACCACCCGTCCGTCAGAGAGCACATAGATGCAGTCGGCGTTGCGTACCGTGCTCAGACGGTGGGCGATGAGGACCAGGGTCTTTTCGCCCTGCCACTGCTCGATGGACTGTTGAACGATGCGCTCCGATTCGGTATCGAGCGCCGAGGTGGCCTCGTCGAAGACCCAGATGCGGGCGTCTTTGTAGAGCGCTCGCGCGATGGCCAGCCGCTGGCGCTGGCCGCCCGAGAGCTTGCTGCCGTTGGCGCCGACGTTGGCGTCCAGGCCCTCGGGCTGGGCCTGCACGAAGTCCCACAGGTTGGCCGCGCGCAGGGCGGCTTCGATGCGAGGGCGATCGGGCGCCTGGGCGTAGGCCACGTTCTCGGCAATGGAGCCGTCGAAGAGCACGATGTCCTGCGACACCACGGCAAACTGCCGGCGCAGGGAGGTCTTGCGAATTTCCTGGATGTCCAGGCCGTCGAGCTCGATGCGGCCGCTGGTGGGAGCCACGAAGCCGAGCATCGCATTGATGGCGGTCGTCTTGCCCGAGCCCGAAGGGCCGACCAGCGCGATCGTGCGGCCGGCGGGGAAGTGCATCGTCAGGTCGCGCAAGGCGGGCTGCTCGCTGCCGGGGTAGGTGATCTGCACATGGTCGAAGCGGATGTCGCCACGGCACTGGGCCGGGTCGAGCTCCCGCGTGCCGGGGTCGGGCTCGGCCGGGGTGTCCATCAGCTCGAAACAGGCCCGGGCCCCGATGAGGCCGCCGATGATGGGTTGCATCACGTCAGTCAGATGGCGCATCGGCGAGATGGTCATCAGCAAGGCGGCGATGAAGGCCACGAATTCGCCCACGGTGGCCTCGCCGCGGTGGGCCTCCACCAGCGCGAGCGTGAGGATGATCGCCACACCCAGGCTGGCGACCACCTGGGTGAGCGGGGTCATGGTGGCCGCAGCCGCGACGTTCTTCAGCGTGGTGCGGCGCAGCCGCTGGGCCTCGGCGTCGAAGCGCCTGCGCTCGAACTCGCCGGCGTCGAAGGTGCGCACCACGCGCCAGGCCCGCGAGATGTCGTCGACGATGCGCACCAGGCGGATCTGCGATTCGTAGGCCTGGGTGCCCACCGACAGCACGCGCTTTTGCACCTTGCGCACCACGAAGGCCAGCAGGGGCATGATGATCAGCGACAGCAGCGTGAGCTTCCAGTTCAGGTAGATGAGGTAGCCCAGCAGCGCGAAGAAGGTGGTGCCGTCACGCAGGGCCGTGGTCAGGGCGCGCGACAGCGAGGCGGTGGCGGTCTGCGGGTCGTTGATGACCTTGGCCGCGGCCACGCCCGAGCTCATGCGGTTGTACAGGCTGGCATCGGCGCGCATGACGGCGCGCATGAGGTCGGAGCGCAGCGACAGCACCGCGTGCGACACCGACCAGTTGAAGAGATAGGTGCCACAGAACGCCAGCAGGCCCCGCACGGCGAACAGGCCGATGACGGCCAGCGGTACGACCCACAGCGGGAAGCCCAGCTCGGCCTTGAAGCCGCTGTCGAGCAGCACCTTGAGCAGGGCCGGCACCAGCGGCTCGACGGCTGCCGAGAGGAAGAAACAGACCACACCCAGGCTCACGCCGGCCTTGTGGGGCCGGACATAGCTCAGCAGGCGCTTGGCGACGGTCTTCAGGCTCATGCAATACAGGACATGGGGCGGGGTGCGAGGGGGGATTGTGCCTTGCCTCGGGCGCGGAGCCGGGGCAACCCCGAGGTGCGGCTTGCCTCCAGGGCTGGCACCATCGCGCCAGTACAAGGCTCCAGGACCCCTCCGTGACACGATCCCCCCCTCTGTCCTCCGCGTTCGACACCCACGGCGAACTGCATGCCTCGTTCCGCTGGCAGGTCCCCGCTCTGTTCAACATCGCCCACGCCTGCTGCCATCGTTGGGCCCGGGACGACGGGGAGCGAACGGCCGTCCTGTACGAACACGAGTCCGGCCAGCGTCTGACGTTGAGTTACGCCGATCTGCAAGCCCAGGCCAACCGGTTGTCGCATGCGCTGGAGCGCCTCGGGGTGCAACCGGGCGACCGCGTGGCCCTGGTGATACCGCAACGTCCCGAGACGGCCATCGCGCACATGGCGGTCTACCAGATGGGGGCGGTGGCGATGCCGCTGTCCATGCTCTTCGGGCCCGAGGCCCTGGCCTACCGCCTGTCGCACAGCGAGGCGGTGGTGGCCATCGTCGACGAGACCTCGATCGCGAACCTGCGCCAGGCGCGTGCCGAGTGTCCAACGTTGCGCCACATCGTGGCCGTGGGTGACGCCCGCGGCCAGGGTGATGTCGACTGGGAGGCTGCGCTCGCCCGTGAGTCGGCCCTCTATGTGGCGCAGGCCACCCGGGCAGACGACCCGGCCGTGCTGATCTACACCAGCGGCACCACGGGCCCGCCCAAGGGGGCGCTCATTCCGCACCGGGCGCTGATCGGCAACCTGCCGGGCTTCGTGGCAAGCCAGAACTGGTTTCCCCGCGAAGGCGACGTCTTCTGGTCACCGGCCGACTGGGCCTGGACGGGGGGGCTGATGGATGCGCTGCTGCCCACGCTCTACTTCGGCCAGCCCATCGTGGCTTACCAGGGCCGGTTCAGCCCGGAGAAGGCCTTCGAGCTGATGGAGCGCTACAAGGTGACCAACACCTTCCTCTTCCCCACCGCCCTTAAGGCGATGATGAAGGCCGTGCCCGCGCCGCGCGAGCGCTACCGGCTGGCGCTGCGCGCCATCATGAGCGCCGGCGAGGCGGTGGGCGACGCGGTGTTCGCCTATGGCCGGGATCAGCTGGGCGTGACGATCAACGAGATGTTCGGCCAGACCGAGATCAACTACGTCGTCGGCAATTGTGGCGAGTTCGTGGATGCTGCCGGGCGGGTTCACCCGGGCTGGCCAGCCAAGCCGGGCAGCATGGGCCGGCCTTACCCGGGCCACCGCGTGGCGGTGATTGATGACAACGGTCAGGTCTGTCCGCCGGGCGTGCCGGGCGACGTGGCGGTGCACCGCCGCGACATCCATGGCGACCCCGACCCGATCTTCTTCCTCGGCTACTGGAAGAACGAGGAGGCCACGCGCGCCAAGTTCACCGGCGATCACGACGATGCCTGGTGCCGCACCGGCGACACCGCGGTGATGGATGAAGAGGGCTACCTCTGGTACCAGGGGCGCAGCGACGATGTGTTCAAGGCCGCGGGCTACCGCATCGGGCCCAGCGAGATCGAGAACTGCCTGGTCAAGCACCCGGCCGTGGCCAACGCGGCCGTGGTGCCCAAGCCCGACCCGGAGCGCGGGGCGGTGGTCAAGGCCTATGTGGTGCTGGCCCCCGGCCATGCGGGGGATGCAGCCCTCGTTGAAGACCTCCAACAGCACGTGCGCGGGCGGCTGGCGCCCTATGAGTACCCCAAGGAAATCGAGTTCATCGAGGCCCTGCCGATGACCACCACCGGCAAGGTGCAGCGGCGGGTGCTGCGGCTGCAAGAGGAGGAGCGGGCTCGCCACGTTGCGGCGCGGGGAACCGGTGGACGCATCGGGGATCCCAGCCCACAATGATCCGTGTGATGCGCTTGAAGACCCGGCTCCGTCTGGCACTCGCCCTCGTCGGGCTGACCGTGGGCGGGGCGCTGCACGCACAGGGGGCTCCCGCGGCGGGCCCCTGGGCGGCCAGCTTCGCGGCCTTCGACGCCGCGGATCAGGCTAGGCCGCCCCCGGCGGGGGGCGTGGTGTTCGTTGGCAGCTCCTCGATCCGCCTCTGGGAAGGGCTGGAGGAGGCCTTCCAGGGGCCACCGGTGGTGCTGCGAAGAGGCTTCGGCGGGTCCACCCTGGCCGATTGCGTCGCGCATCTCAAGCGGCTGGTGATTGCCTATCGTCCCCGCCAGGTGGTGGTGTACGCTGGCGAGAACGACCTGGCCCAGGGGCGTCGCCCCGAGGAGGTGGCCGAGCGCTTTCGGGCCCTCGTGGAGGGCTTGCGCGCCGACCTGCCCGAGGTGCGCATCGCTTACATCTCCATCAAGCCCAGCCCGGCGCGCGTGCACCTGCTGCCGGAAGTGAAAGAGGCGAACCGGCAGTTGAAGGCCCTGGCGGCCAGCTATCGGGACGTGGAGTTCATCGACGTCTTCCACGACATGCTCGATGAGCAGGGCCTTCCGAGGGCGACGCTGTTCGCCGGGGATGCCCTGCACCTGAATGCCTCGGGCTATGCCCTGTGGCGTCAGCGCCTGGCAGGCTACGTTCGCTGACCGGCCCATCGTGGTGCCGGCGGATCGGTGGGTCGGTCCGCGCTGGCGTGGGCCACCACCGTGAGCGCGGCGAAGCAGGCGGCCAGCAGGCTCAGGTCGACCCACAGGGCCCGTTCGGCCGAGGGTTCGCCCACCAGCGCCAGAGCCAGCAGCACCAGCACCAAGTGGGCGCAGAACACCGGCAGTGAGGCGGCGCCCAAGGTCTGCAGCCACGTCATCGGCGGCAGACGTCGCGCGAGGGCCGGGCCGAAATGCAGGGTCAGCACCAGCAGGGCGAACAGATTGAGGAGGCGCAGCGGCCCGAGCTGCCATTTGCTGAACAACAGGTTCAGCCCGGGGTCACCCGGAAACGGCACCTGGCCCACCCCATGCCGCCACAACAATCCGATGCCCGCGACGACCACGGCCACCCGGACCAGCCACGTCGGCATGGTCGGCAAGGGCTCACCGCCCGCCTGGGTCGCTCCCATCCACAAGCCCAGCACCCACAGGAACTGCCATGCGTACATGGCAAATGCCCCGGTGGCCTCCGGCGGCACGGTCAGGCCGGTCGGGCCGGCCATGGCGCGGTACAAGGCATCCCCCAGGCCGAACTGGGCCAGCAGCCACAGCATCACGCTGATCGCCATCACCCCGCCCCAGCCCCGCGCGAGCGCATGGGCGAGCACCCAGGGGCTGACCAGCATGAAGAGCACGTACAGGGGCAGGATGTCGAGCAGGGGCGGCTCATAAATCAGCAGCAGGCTGCTCCACAGCGCAGTGACGGGCTCGGCCAGGTAGAACGACAGCAGGTTGGTGATGGCCGGCTGGTCGATTCGCAGGCCCAGCAGGGCGATGATGGTGAACAGGAACAGCAGCATGGCGGCCTGGCAGGCGTAGATGAGACCCGCGCGGCGCAGGAAGGCGGTGCGCATGGCGGGCAGGCCATCACGCAGGCCTCGGCGGGTATAGACCAGGCCGGCCATGTAGGCCGAGAGCAGAACGAAGCCTTCGGCGGCAGAAACGAAGCCCAGCGGCTGACCGGTCGGGCCGGCCCAGCGTGTGGGCAGGTGGGTCAAGGTCATCAGGACCAGCATCAGCCCGCGCAAGGCATCCAGTTCCCAACGGCGATTCACGGCGTAAAGACTCCAGGCGATTCGACGCAGTCTCACCCGAGCGCGACTGGCGGGCCGTCGGTGTTGGTGAGGAGGCGGTGTCGGTGGTGTCTGACGCCTGGGAGCATGGACCGTTCCCACGTGTGACCGATGTCGCGGTCCGGGGGCAAATGGGCCACCTTTGGGCGGTATTCCCCCGCAAGCCAGGGGCATGGGGGGAGTGACAATAGCTTCATCCATGGAACTCTTGGACATCCGCACCCTCTTTCTGGCAGACGCCCTGGTCGGGCTGAGCCTGGCCTGCGTCGTCTTCGTGGCGCGATGGGGGCTGCCCCCGCAGGTCCGAGGCGTCTGGGTGTGGGCCGCGGGGGACGCTGTCGCGGCGGTCGGTCGAGCCCTGTTCGTGGTGCGAGACGAGTTGCCGCAGATGCTGGGCATCCTGGTACCCAACTCCCTGCTGCTTGGGGGGTTTCTCCTCCACTATCTGGCGTTGCGACTGTTGTTCGATCGCCGTGTGCCGATCGGATGGACGGCGGTGGCGCCTGTGGTGATCGTGGGATCCTTCGGGGCTGCGGCAGTGTTCAACGCCCCGTTCGCGGTGCGCGTCGTGCTCTTCACGCTACTGGCCGTGCTGCTGTGCCTGGCTTGTGCGGCCGTGGCGTGGCAGGCGCGGCAGCGCTCCATGGGGGCGCGGGTGATGGTGCTGGCCTTCCTGCTGATGGCTGCAATGGCCCTGGTGCGGGTGGTCGGAGGCACCGCGCCGGGGGTCACCGATGTCTTCGCCATGTTCGCCGGCCAGCATGTGTCCGTCCTGGGCGCCATCGTGCTGCAGATTGCCATCACCGTGGGCTACCTTCTGTGTCTGAACGAGACGCTTCGGCGCGAGTTGGAGCGTCTGTCGGGCACGGACATGCTGACCGGTGCCTACAACCGCCGTGGTCTTCTGGCCGAGATGGCCCGCGACCTCGACCGTGCACGCCGACTGGGGCATCCCGTATCGCTCGTGATGTTCGACATCGATCACTTCAAGCGGGTCAACGATGAGCGCGGGCACCCCGTGGGGGATCTGGTGCTCACGGCGTTTGCCGAGCTGGTGACCCGGCGCATGCGGTCCACCGACCTGCTGGCCCGCTATGGGGGCGAGGAGTTCGTCCTGGTGCTGCCCGGGGCGACGTCCGAGGAGGCCAAGCTGGTGGCCGACCGGGTGCGCAGGGAAGTGCCGGCGGCCGCGCTGGCCCCGGGACTGGACGGCATCACCGTCAGCGCTGGTGTGGCCTGCTCCGACGAGCCCGGCCTGGGTCTTCAGGCCCAGGCGCTGGTCGCGGCGGCCGATCGCCGCCTGTATGCGGCCAAGCGCACCCGTAACGCGGTCATTGCCCACGACGATGGCCCGGCCGACCCCGTGCCGCTGAGCGCAGCCGCCTGAGCCCCTGCGGCAGGCTGGACGAAATCCCGCGCCTGAGCGAGCATCTGGGCCTCGCCAACGGAGAGCCCATGGATTTCGTGAAGGAAATCGAGCGCTTGCAGCGCGAACAGAGCCGGAAGCTGGGGCTCAAGGATGCCAACGCCCCCGGTGCGGTCATGCCGCCTTCCGCGCCCGAGCCGGCCCCGGCTCCTGCCAAGGGCGCCGGCACAGTGCGTCAGCGCTCGTTGGAATCGAAGCCCGGCCCCTCGGGGGCGGCACCGGGGGCGACTGCAGCCCGCGGCGCAGCGGCGGTTGTCGCAGGCATGGCCTTGCTGGTGCCGGTGGCGATCCTCGTGGGCTTTGCGCTGTCAGGCCTCGAGGACGCCTGGGACGGCGAGTACCTGTACCCCATCGAGGCGCTGTTCGTGGTCGGTCCGCTGGTGCTGGCCGTGGCCGTTCTGCAGGTGCGGCGCCAGATCGTGAGTGCCGTGCGGGCCGGGCGCACGGCAGCCCCGAGCGGACCACGCGTGCCCTGGCTGGCGCCCGTGCTCGGCGCGCTGGTGGTGGCGGCGATCGCCTTGTCGAGCGTCTTTCCCCGCGGAGTGCCGTTGGGCTACTGAGGCCGCTGGCGGGTCAGTGCGACATGACCACCGGGATCGTCATCTGGGTCAGCAGCGAACGGGTCGCACCGCCCAGCACCCATTCGCGCAGCCGCGAGTGACCGTAGCCACCCATCACGAGCAGGTCGCTGCCACGGTCTGCCGCATACGACAAGAGGGCATTGCCCACGTCGATCACCTTCGGCTGACGCGAGGCCGAATGCCGCACGCCATGGCGGGTGAGCCAGGCCGAGAGCTCATCAAGCTGGGCCGTGCCCGCCGGTGTACCGGCCTCTTCGAACACCACCACGTCCACATGGCCCGCCGCCTGGAGCAGGGGCATGGCATCGGCCACCGCCCGCGCGGACTCGCGTGTGGGCTTCCAGGCCAGCAGGATGCGTTGGCCACAGGTCGCTGGTGCACCGATGTAGGGGACGACCAGCACGGGCCGCCCCGACAGCATCAGCACCTGCTCGGCCAGGGCCCCGCCACCGGTCTCCATCAGATCTTCGGGATGGTGCTGTCCCACCACGACGAGATCGCTGCAACGGCCGTGCAGCACGACCGCGGGTGCGCTGTCCTGTTCCTCGATCACCGCATGCGTGCTGCGCAGCCCCTGCGCCTGCGTGCGGAACCGCTCGGCCGCCTCCTCTGCGCGGCGTCGCAGGTGATCCATCGACAACTGCACGTAGTTGGGCGAGCCTACGGCCATGCCCACGTCCACCGGCATCTGCACCCAGCCCGTGGGTGCGAGGCCCGTGAGATGCGCGTCGAACCGCCGGGCGAGGTCGCATGCCAGCGCCACACGGGCTTCACAGGCAGGGCTGGTGTCGAGGTGGACCAGCATTTGGCGGATGTTCATGGGACCTCCGGGATGGGCGTTGCGGTGGCCTGATTGTGCGCAGGCCACCGCCCGTCGGCTTGATCTGGCTCAAGCCGGGCCGTCCGCCTCAGCCAAACACCGCCACCACCTGGTAGCCCAGGGCGGCGAGGCGGCCGTCCGGGCTCCACAGGTGCGTGCTTTCGCTGACATAGCCGCCAGCACCGGCGTGCGTGTCCTTGTCCACGCGCCACCACCCGGTCGAGGCCATCGCGGCATCGGGCAGCGCATGAGACTGAAGCTCCAGCGACCATGACACGGAACTCGCCGGGGTTGGGGCATGGAACCGGCTCAAGGAAGGCGTCGGTGCAGCATCGGCCAGCATCACCGCCAGCAGCTCGGCATCCACTCCCTGGGCGTCATGCAGGCGCAGGTGGATGCGTGAATGCCAGGTGTCCGTGCCCGAAAACGGCGGTGCACCCTCGGCCCATCGGAAATCCACATGCTGCGTGAAGGCTGGGGCGAGTCCTGGAACATAGGGTCGCCCGATCGACGCGTCAGGATCGAGCGCCACCTCGGGACGGCGTGGATCCAGCGCAGGCAGACGGCTTTCACGTCCGATCCCGAACACGCCCACCAGCACGGCTGCCACTTGCCCCTCCTGCGTCACCTGGGCCTGAACCTGGCGCACGTTGCGGCCCTCACGCAGCACATGCACGGACACCTGCACCTCGCCTGCGGCCACCGGGGCGATGAAATTGGTCTGCAGCGCGCGCAGCGGCCAGTCGGCGCCCGCCACATCGCGCATGGCGGCCACGCCGTAGACGGCGATCAGACCGCCAAAGGCGGTGCGGCCTTGCTGCCAGTCCGGCAAGACAGGAAACTTCACGGCCGCTCCTTGACGCCCTCGTTGGGCCAGCAGGCGGGACAAGGGGGTGGAAGGCTGCATGGCAGTCATCTGGGAAGTTGATGATGGTGCATTATCGAACGATCGTTCGATTTTGTGTTGCGAAGGTATCCCGATCGTCGCCCAAGGCCCGCCCGTCCTCGCGTACGTCCTCTACCCTGGTGGCCCGTCTTCAGCCAGAATCCGCGCGGCCCGGCGCAACGCAGCGCTGTGGCGCCCGTCCGCTGCCCAGGGCTTGGCATGGCAGCGCTTGTGTGGAAGACACATGCTGCAACACCGCCTGCTGTTGCGATCGGGACTGTTGTCGGTTCTGGCGCTGCTGGCCGCATGCGATCAACTCGACATCGATCAGCGCAATCTGGACCCGGTTTCCTCGAACTATCCTGCCGGGACCCCGGGAGAGTTCACGGTCTTGTTCAGCCGATCGCCGGAAGTTCAGGTGACGGGTCGCATTGCAGCCGACGGCACGGTCACCTGCAATCGCCCGTTTCCGCAGTACCGAACGCGCATCTCCGACTGCCGTTTCGAGGTGGATGTCGACGAGCAGGGGCAGTGGCAGCTGTTTTCTGGTCGCAGCTATGTGGTGGGTGCCGAAGGCAGCTATGTGCTGCCCCAGGCCAACGCCGGCGGTGGCTTGGTGACAGAGGACTTTGACACGCGCACCGGATACGTCGTGAGCGTTGAATGGCGAATGGATGGCTATGCCCCCGCCGCGAGTGCGTGTCTTCATGATCGGCCACGATCGACGTTTCTCACGCGGACGAGCGCTGGCGAAAGACTGTCCGAATCTCAAGACTACTATGTGTGTTCACCGGTGCTTGCCGTCTCCGACAGCAGCAATACCCTGGCGGTGCGTTCGGGCCCCAATGCGCTCCGTCTGCAACGCGGACAGCAGCGTGTGCTGCTGCACAGTGACAGCGATTTTCCGCTCGATGCTCAATTGCTGATCCGCTCACCCCATGTACTCGGATCCCTGCGCGCGGATGCGTCCTGCCCCATCGCCGGCGCAGAGGGCGGGGCTGCCGTGCAGGTGAGCCCGACGATCGTGCGAGACGGCCGCCTTGTGCGCCAGATCGACCTCGATCGAAATCTGCTGTCCGAAGATGAAGTGGAATTTGCAGAGGTGTTCCTGCGCATCGAGGGCAACTTCGCTCTGGGCGAGGCGGGCATCCGTGTGGTGGGCCACACCCTTGCGACGATGCTGGAAATGACAGTGCTGCCAGGCAACCAGACAGTGCTTGGCGACGACGTGTGGTGGAGGGTCTTGCGCCTTCCCGGGTCGACGCCGCTGCTGATGACGACTGCTGCAGACCGTGTGCCCGCGCCACGCGGCTTTTGCGAAGCAGACCTGATCCGCGCATTGCATGTGACGTCCGACCCTTCTTCAGCGAACCTTCGCACTGGCGACAGCGTCGACCTGATCGTGCGCTTCGATCAACCGGTGGATGCGCTGATGGCAGGCCGGTCCGCCACGCTGCGACTGGAGACTGGCGCAACCGATCGCATCGCAGAGGCCATTCCCAGCCTCGACCCCCATGAACTGCGGTTTCGCTACACCGTGCAGGCCGGCGACCGCAGCGAGCGGCTGGAGGTCTTTTCCCGCCATGCCTTGCAGGTGCGTGATGGCGCGGAGGCGGTTGAACCCACACAAGGCGTCGATTTGCGATTGCCGGCGCCTGGCGGGACGGGGTCGCTGGGTCAGACGAGCAACCTCGTTGTGGAAGGGGCCCCATCATGAGTCACCCTGTGCGCGAACGGACTTGTGCCTCATTGGTCCTTGGGTTGGGGATGATGTTGTCCGGCTGCGGTGGCGGTCGCACTGTGAGCGAACGCCTGGATGCCTTGCTGCCACAACGCACGAGCAGCGAGAACGCCGCCTGGGTGCAGTCTCAGGTGACGGCCCGGGCGGCACCCGGGAACCCAGCCTTGTCCCGTGTGGTTGCAGGGGTCTGGACGGGTACGCTTTCGTACGATGGATCCCGCATCCCGGTCACAGGTGCGGCGACAGCCTCGGGTCTGATCCTCCTGACGGGCGACCGCCATGGCTTCACTCTGGACCAGGTGACAGTCGGTGATGGGCGCTTCCATGCACGCATCGTATTGCCTGACGGGACCGCGCGCGTGGTGACGGGCCGCCACGAACCGGGCACATTCGAGGGGGTGCTGCTGCCTACAGGCTGGACCCTGTCGGACTATCTCGGAGGGCGCAGTCCTGACGAGAGCGAGCTGCCCAAGTTCGGCAGCCTGCGTCTGAGGCCCGACGACACCGCACCCCCGGCGCCGGCGCTGGACGTCATGTCTCGTCGTGTACGGGGCGATGGACCAGGCGGGTCTTACGCTGGCCAACTGGACCAAGCGGGCAATCTTGCCATGGTCGCGCCGGGCTGCGAGCTCTCGGGCGCCGTCATGCGTTCGCCATCCGTGGGGCAGCTCTACGAACTGAGCGTGCAT